>Ga0209341_10004987_pt1 | contig 12120 bp, 13 predicted proteins | sample RifCSP13_2_FD_184020 | JGI IMG/M metagenome (GOLD analysis project Ga0209341, IMG submission 184020) | Soil microbial communities from Rifle, Colorado - Rifle CSP2_sed 13_2 (SPAdes) (version 2) | ecosystem: Environmental > Terrestrial > Deep subsurface > Rock core/Sediment | place: Rifle...
GCCGCGTGCGAGCGCCCGCTGGCCGTCGGCTGCCGCGGCGACCGCGTCGGACGCCCGCCCGAACGCGATGAAGAAGGCGTCGCCCTGGGTATCGACCTCGATGCCCGCGTGTGCCGCGACGGCGGCACGAAGCACCCGGCGATGCTCGTGAAGTGCCTCCGCATAGTCGTCACCGAGCTCGTGCAGGAGCTTGGTCGAGCCCTCGACGTCGGTGAAGAGGAACGTGACGACGCCGGTCGGGAGATCGCGCGGCACGGCCACGGATGATGGACCCGGCCGGAGGCCGTGTCCAGCGTCGCCGGACCTAGAGGAGGCCGCGGCGACGCGCCTCTGCCACCGCCGACAGCTGGGAGTGGCACCCGAGCTCGAGCAGGATCGCGCGAATGTGGTTACGGGCCGTCACCTCGCGTATCCCGAGCCGGGCCGCCACCACCTTCGCCGGCTCGCCCTCCGCGAGGAGCTGGAGCACCTCGCGCTGCCGCTTGGTCAAGCGCACCGACGGCTCCGGCTCCGCGTCCTGCTCGGACACGACGGGGCCGTTACGGAACAGGTGCAGGCAGACAGGGCCTCCGTCGAGGCCGACCATGACGACCGTCGACATGGTGGCGAGCTTGCGGCCCTCGCTCGTGCGGATGAGGAGCCGTCGGGACGGGATCGGCCAACCCTCCCGTCCGAGGCGGATCTGAGAGCAGCCCGCGTGGCAGACGATGTCGCCGCACTCGTCGACGGCGCCCACCACCTCCCAGCAGAAACGCCCGACGGCCTCGGCCGCCGGTACCCCGGTGAAGCGCTCCATCGCCTCGTTCCACGACTGGACGCGCTGGTCGGGACCAAACGTCATCAGCGCGTCGCCGGACCGGAAGGCGCCCATGGTTTGGAAGCATCTCCGATGGCGAGCCCAGGGGCAACCTGCTTCTTTGCTGATCTCGTTGCGGGAAATCACCGATGCCTCACAGGGCGAACGGGTGACCGTCCTCGCGTAGCGCGAGTGGCGCGCGGAGAGCCGCGCGGAGACTGAGCACGGCGAACGTGCCGAGCGTGGCAAGCTGCTCGAGCATCATCACGAGCCCCGCGGCGTCCTGATCCGAGCGGGCGGAGAAGCCGAGAAGCTCGGCGTCCGCATACGCCGGGTAGACGACGCGGCTCGTCAGGATGAGCGTGTTGGCGAGCAGCTGACCGACGAGCAGCAGCGCCGCCGCGTAACCGATCGCGCGCCAGAGCGAGAGCGCGGCGCGGCGCGCCGGGTCGACGAGCTGGGTCCAGACGAGGAGGCCGGCCATGAAGAAGCAGGCGTGCTCCGCTGCGTGCAGGGGCGGGCGCGAGAGCGCCGCGTCGTACACAGCGGGGATGTGCCAGACCCCGAGCGCAGCGAGCCAGAACGCGAATGCTGGAACCGGCCCGATGCCGGCTGCGACCCGCCCGAGCCGCGGCGGCACGACGAAGAAGAGGAGCGGTCCGCGCAGCGCGAGGACGAGCAGCAACGGCACCAGGTCGCCGATGACGACGTGCTGGAGCATGTGCGCCGAGAGCAGCTCCTCCTCGGCGACGGCGTCGAGCGGCGAGAGAAGGGCGAGCAGCCCGAGCACGACCGCGAGGCCGAAGAGCACCGCCCTCCCCCACCCGGCGAGATCGGCGCGGCCGCGCCGGCGCAGGCGCAGGAAGCCCCGAGCAAAGCCCACGACTGCTATCCCGGCGGCCGCGAGCACCGCCGGGTCGAGGCTCCAGCCCGCGTGCGCTACGAGACCGCCCAGCGGAGGCCCAGGTAGACGAAGGACGCGAGCCAGGTGACGAAGAACAGCCCGAGGTAGGTCGCCATGATCACCAGCGATCCGGGCGTTTCGAAGCGCTCCTTCACGTCGTCTCCTTTCAGCCGTGAGTGGACAGGACGAGGCCCACCAGCAGCGCGAGCAGGTAGAGGCCGGAGAGCTTGAACACCGTGAACGCGCGCCGGGTGTCCGGACGCCTGCGCAGCCAAAGCGTGAGGCCGAAGAAGCAGGCGCCGGCCGGAGCGGCCACGGCGAGGTAGGGCCAGGGCAGGAAAGCGCCGAGCACGAGGGAAGCCGCAACGAGCCCGGCGGTATTGACCGAGACGGCCCCGGCCGTGCGCTGGGCGCCCGCGACCGCCGAGAGCATCGGCACCCCCGCCGCCCGGTAGTCGCGCTCGAGCACGATCGCGAGGCTCCAGAAGTGCGACGGCGTCCAGAGGAAGAGGACGGACGCCAGCAGCAACGCGGCGGGCGTCGCCGTCGACGCGGCCGTCTGCCAGCCGGCGAGCGCGGCGAAGCTGCCGGCCGCCCCGCCGAGCACGATCGAGTACGGCGTCCGCGGCTTCAGCCACCACGTGTAGACGAGGGAGTACGTGAGTGCACCGGCCAGCAGGTAGAGGGCCGGAACGACGCCCAGCGCGAACGCGGACAGTTGCGAGGCGGCGATGAGCCCCACGCCCAGCCAGGCGGCCAGCTTCGGCTCGATCCGGCCCGCGGGCAGCGGCCGTGCCCGCGTCCTCGCCATGCGCGCGTCGACACCGCGGTCGAAGTAGTGGTTGAGCGCCGACGCTCCAGCCGACGCCGCGAGGCAGGCAACGCCGAGGACGAGCAGCGTCCCGGGGTCGGTCGTGCCCGCCGCGACCGCGGCGGCGAGCGCGACGAGGACGACGAGCGCGTCGATCCGCAGCTTGAGCAGGGCGACGACGTCCCGCCGCCAGGCGACACCGCGGGGCGACGCGACGGCCGTCGCCGCGACGGTCACGCCTTCACCGCGGACGGGGAGAGGCGAACAGGATCCTCCGTGCGCTTCCCGACGAGCAGCGTCAGCACCATGATCACCACGAAGAGCGCGCCCGAGAGTGCGGCGAGACCGACGCCGATGCCGGCGATGTTCATCGGCGTGTCCCAGCCGGAGAGGCCGTCGCCGCCGTAGGAGGTGTCCGCCGTCCGGCGCGGGACGCCGAGCGCCCCGGCCCAGCTCTGGGCGGTCGTCATGATCAGCATGCCGGCGCAATACAGCCATGCCTGCCACGCCGCCAGCCGGTGCGACCAGAGCTCGCGCCGGACGAGCAGCGGCACGAGCAGGTAGGCGAACCCCATGAACGCCAGCGTCATTCCACCGACGACCGTCTGGTGCAGGTGCGCCGGCACCCACATCGTGTTGTGCGTGACCATGTTCAGCTGCAGCGTCGTCTCGGCGGTGCCGCTCCAGCCGCCGACCGCGAAGATGAGCAGCGACCCCGCGAGCGCGGCGATGCCCGCGTGGCCCCACCTGATCCGCTTCAGCCAGCCGAACAGCCCGGTCGCGCCCTCGCGCCGAAGCTTCGCCTCGATCCCGCCCATCACCGCAATGCCGTGCATGAGGCTCGGCACCCCGAGGCCGAAGCCCATCAGCGTGCCCCCGACGAGCTTGACGTCGTTGCCGATGCTCGGATCGACGAGGAAATGGTGTCCGAGCACGGGGAAGCTGATGAGGATGTAGAGGACGAACGCGATGCGCGTGAACTTCTGGTTGACGGGCCCCGCCCCGACGGCGAGCGCGGCGATCCCGTACCAGGCGACGACCATCGCGACCACGTTGACGTACTGGAGCGTGTGCCCGAGCCCCCAGAACCAGCCGCGGTACACGATCGGCTCGACCGACCCGATCCAGCCGGCCGAGTAGAGCCAGGCCGGGATGAGGGCGACCAGGCCCGACGCGATCGAGAGCAGCGCCAGGATGGCGGCCGCGCCGACACCGTACGTGATGAGCGGCAGCGACCCCTCGTGGACGCCGTCGGTGCGCGCCTTCACGATCGTCAGCGCGAAGTTGACGACCGCGAGGAGAGCGCCGACCGCGAAGATGAGGTACCCGAGGTAGAACACCTGATTGGCCACGAGCGGCGGGTACGCCGTGAAGGCGACGCTCGCCTCGCCGCTCAGGATGATCCCGAGCAGCATCACCGCGCCGACGACCATGAGCGCGAACGACGCCCAGCCGAGTGCGTTCGAGAAGAGACGCGCGTTGAGCAAGATGCTCGACGCGAACACCATGGCAGCGACCTCGAAGAAGATCGGCCAGAGGATGAGCGCGGCGACGCCGTGCCCGGTCAGGGCGGCGTAGAACCAGTCGGAGCCGAGAAGCTCGACCCCGGGCGCCCGGGTCAGGCCGATGAGGAGCCCGAAGAGGCCCCCCGCGGCGAGGGCGAGCACGGCGGCGACAGCGTTCGCGACGGTGAGGGCTTGCGGAGTAGCGAAGATGCGCAGCCCGGTGACCCCGCAGATGCGCGACCGCTCCTCGCGGACGCCGGCGAGGATGTGCGGGGCAGGCTCGACATAGGCCATGGTCAGCTCTCCTCGGTCGTGCTCACGTGACCGTGAGCGTGCCCTTCATGCCCGCGGCCTCGTGGCCGGGCACGGAGCAGTAGAAGGTGTAGGTGCCGGGGTCGAGGTCGGCGGAGACAGTCGACGTCCCGCCCTTGAGGACGACCTTGCCCTTGACGTCGACTCCGTTGCCCTTGATCGCGACGTTGTGCGGGAGCGGCGACGGGTTCTCCATCACGATCGTGACCGGCCCCGCCTCTGCCCTCAGCGACGACGTGTCGAACTTCAGCGCCCCCGTCGGATCGGCGGAGATCTCGATTGCGCCGGCTGGAACGACGCCCGGTGTTACCTCCTCGCCGGCCCCCGCAGCGACCACGTTCTGCTCCATCACCGCGGCCGGGACCACCGTCAGGTAGGCCTTCATCGTGTGATGGTCGAGTCCGCAGTACTCGTTGCAGACGATGAGGTAGCGGCCCGGGTCGCCCACCGTCAGGTTCATCCCTGTGACGTGGTTGGGCGCGAGCTCGAGGTTGATGTTCTGGCCGCCCCCGACGAGGGAGAACCCGTGCAGGACGTCCGTGGCGGAGAGCCAGATCCGGTACTGCGTGTTCGCCTGGAGGGCGAGACCCGGATAGAAGGTGTAGCGGCTGGCCGCCAGGTACGCGTCCTCGCCCGGGGGCACGTAGACGAGGCCGTCCTCCGCCTGGTAGCGGTCGGTGAACTTCGCCACAGTCTCGGAGTACTGCGCCGGCGTCTGGTAGCGGTACGTGTCAGGCACGTTCTGGTTCCCCCAGGCGAGCCAGCCGAACACGACGGCGGTCATGCCGACGAGCGAGGCTGCGACGAGCCAGAGGAAGACGCGCTCGTCGCGCGGGAACCTGCGGCCCCAGCCGGGGGCAGGTGAGGCGACCGGTGACTCGTTGACGGCCATGGCTACGGAGTCACCGAGGGAATGCCCTCGAGGTAGCGGCCGAGGATCTCGAGCGTCGCCCAGACGAGATAGAGAAACGCAATCGCCGCGGCCACCACCGTCCATCCCGGGAGGTTGTCGAGCACGGCCTCGACGAAGCGCGTGCGCGGCGGCGGGGCGAGGGGCTCGGCCGGCGGAGGCTGGGCCTCCGGGGGCGGTGTCGTCGTGGTCACGTCGCTCCCTCCTGTCGCGTGCAGGGTGTTCGCGCGAGTGTGAGCGACGGCAATGGAAGCGTCCTGATCAATTTCGATCATGGGGACGGGGCGACGGATCGCTTGAATGCCGGCGATGCGCCCCACCCGAGGCTTCCGCCTCCTCGCGCTCGCCGCTGCGGCATCTGCCTGGGCGCTCGTAGCCGTGGGCGGGATCGTGCGTGTGACCGAGTCGGGGCTGGGGTGCCCCGACTGGCCGCTCTGCGAAGGCCGGGTGGTACCGGCTCAGGAGAAGGAGCCCATGATCGAGACGAGTCATCGTTGGGTCGCCGGCCTCGTGACGGTGCTGGTCGTTCTCGTCGCTGTGTGGGCGTGGCGGCGCTATCGGTCGCGGCGGGACGTGTTCGTACCGGCTCTCGCGGCGGTGCTGCTCGTCCCCGCCCAGGCGCTTCTCGGCGCGATCGTCGTCTGGCTCGAGCTGCCCGGCTGGATCGTGGGCGTCCACTTCGTCGTGGGCATGCTGTTCCTGGCGGCGACGGTGCTCGCTGCGGGCGCCGCCTGGCGCAGTGGCGCAGGTGTGCCCGCAACCGAGGGCTTCGCCCGGCTCGCTTGGTGGGCGACCGGGCTCGGCCTCGTGCTCGTGGCGCTCGGCGCCGCCGTCGTGTCCGCCGACGCCGACCACGCGTGTGGGGAAGACTGGCCCGACTGCAACGGCGCGCTCGCCGCAGGCGGGGGAGACGCGTGGTTACAGGTCGCGCACCGCAGTGCCGCCTACCTCGTCGCCGGTCTCGTCGTGGCCCTCGCGGTCCAGGCGTGGCGCGGGCGCGGCCCCCGGCTGGCGGGCAGCGCACCGCTCGCCGCCGTCGTCGTCCAGATCGCCTTCGGGGTGTCGCTCGTCCTCGCCGGAGAGGAGAGCGCGGCCCACGAGCCGCTCGCGATGCTCCACGTCGCCGGAGCCGCGACCGTTTGGGCGGCGCTCGTCGCGCTGGCCGCGCTCGTGGGGCTGCCCCGGCGCGAGGCGCTCCCGGCCGCGCTCCCCGCCCGCGCCCGATGAGCGCACGGCCTCCCCTCGTCGTGGCGTGGGAGCTCACGCGCGCGTGCCCGCTCGCGTGCCGCCATTGTCGCGCGCAGGCGCAGACACACCGCCACCCCGCGGAGCTGACCGGCGCCGAAGGAGTGCGCCTGCTCGAGGACGTCGCGGGCGCGTTCCCCGGCGCGGTCGTGATCCTCACGGGCGGGGAGCCGCTCACCCGCCCCGACGCCGTCGAGCTCGCCGCCGCCGGGTCCGCCCTGGGGCTGCAGATGGCGCTGTCGGTCGACGTCGGACCGCTGCTCACGCCCGAGCTGTGCCGGGCGATCGCGGAGGCGGGTGTCCAGCGCGTGTCGTTCAGCCTCCACTTCCCGGACGCGGCGCGCTGCGACGAGTTCACGTCGATGCCCGGCTTCTACGCCGGCGCGCTCGAGGGGCTCGCCAACCTGCGCGCGGCGGGTGTGCCGTTCCAGCTGCACACGACCGTGATGCGCTCGAACGCCGCGCTCCTGCCGGCGATGCACCGACTCGCCGGAGGGCTCGGCGCGGCCGGCTGGGAGCTCTTCTTCCTCGTCCCGACGGGCCGCGGGCGGCTGCTCGTGGACGAGGAGCTCGCGCCCGCCGAGCAGGAAGCTGTGCTGCGCTGGCTGTACCGGCTGCAGCGGCGCTCGTCGTTCCCCGTCAAGCAGATCTGCGCGCCCCACTTCCGGCGCGTCGAGGTGCAGTCGGCCCGCGCTCGGGGCGAGCGGCAGCCCGCCCGCGTGACGACACGCCTGACGGTCACGTCACGCGGCTGCCTGGCGGGCAACGGCTTCGCGTTCGTGTCTCACGTGGGTGACGTCTGCGGCTGTGGGTTCCTGCCACTCTCGGTGGGGAACGTGCGCGACCGGCCGTTCTCGGAGCTGTATCGCGAGGCGCCCCTGTTCGCCGCCTTCCGCGACCCGTCCCGGCTCGGCGGTGCCTGCGGCGCCTGCGAGTTCCGGGCCGTCTGCGGCGGCTGCCGGGCGCGAGCGTACGCGGCGACCGGCGATCCGCTCGGGGAGGAGCCGGACTGCGCCTACGAGCCGCGCCGGCTCGTCGCCGCGGCCCGCGCGTGACGTCGGAGCGTCGGGCTAGGACCGATCGACGGCGCGGCCCGTCGCCTCGCGGATTCGGATCCGGAATGCAACCGTGGGCCGGCCGTCGGTCTCGAGGCTGCGGTCCCGCGGGCCACCGCCGCGGCGTGCGGCGAAGCGCTCGGTGAGGAGCGAGAGCGCTCGTTCCACGCCCTCCCCGGCGAGCTCCTCGTAGCTCCCCTGGACGATGACGCTGCGCCAGCTCCCGCGGCCGTCGTACTCGTCGACCTCGAAGCAGACGTTCGGGCTGTCGCGCATCATCCGGATCTTCTGGCCCTCGATCGAGATCGCGTAGATGCAGTCGCCCTCGAGCGCGTAGATGATCGGGACGACGTACGTGAGCCCGTCGGCATGGCAGCCGATGCGGCCCACGACCTGTGCACCCAGTAGCTCCGCGATCTCGGACTGCGTCAGCTCGCGCATCCCGACGCGAACTTAGCGCGCGGCCGCGCTGGAGGGGGCAGTCGGGCGGGGAGGGCCCGCCTGCAGCCCTCCCCGTCCACTGCGCTCTAGGAAGCTGCTTCGAACGCGGGCTCGGTGACGAGCGCCTCCTGCGGCCGCAGGTCACGCCCGCGCACGAAGAAGAGTGAGACGAGCACGCCCGCGAAAGCGATGACGGCGCCGGCCCAGAACGCGGCCTGGAAGCCGTCCGTGAGCGCGAAGGCCGTCTGCGTCCCGCTCGCGACCTGGTCGCTCGTGGTCGAGACGGCGATCGTCGAGAGGATCGCGATGCCGACCGCGCCTCCGATCTGCTGCGACGTGTTGATCAAACCGGACGCGAGACCCGCCTCCCCCGGCTTGGTGCCTGCGACCGCGGCGATCGTGACCGGCACGAACGCGAAGGGAAGGCCCATACCGATGATCAGGAAGCCCGGGAACAGGTCGGTCCAGTACGAGCCGCCGACGGACACCTGCGTGAAGTAGAGGAGCCCGACCGTCATCAGCGACATGCCGAACACGAGCGCGGGCTTCACGCCGACGCGGTTCACGGCCGCAGCCGCGACGTTCGCCCAGATGATCGCCGTGCCGGCGACCGCCAGGTACCCGACGCCGGTCTCCAGCGGCGTGTAGCCGAGCACTTGCTGCATGTACAGGGTCAGCATCAGGAACATTGCGAACATGGCGGTACCGAGGATGAAGCCGACCGCGTTGGCGGCGGTCAGCGTCTGCAGTCGAAAGATCGAGAACGGCACAAGAGGATCCTTCGCCCGCAGCTCCCAGAGGACGAATGCCGCAAGAAGCCCAACGGAGGCCGCGAAGACGCCGATCGTCTCGGCCGAGCTCCAGCCCCAGTCCCGCCCCTGGGTGATGCCGAGAACGAAGATCGAAAGGCCCGTCGTGACGAGAATCGCGCCGAGCGCATCGAAGCCCTGTCCGTGCTTGTCGAGGCTCTCGGAGAGCAGGACCGGCGTCAGCGCCAGGGCCACGAGGCCGACCGGCACGTTGACGAAGAAGATCCACTCCCACGAGAGCAGGTCGGTGAGGATGCCGCCGAAGAGGACGCCCGCGGCCGCGCCGAAGCCGCCGACCGCGCCCCAGGCACCGAGGGCGATGTTGCGCTCGCGACCCTCCTTGAAGGTCGTCACGAGGATGGACAGCGCAGCGGGCGTGATCGCAGCGGCGCCCAGACCCTGGAACGCGCGTGCTCCGATCAGCGACGCCTCGCTCCAGGCGAGGCCGCACAGCAGCGAGCCGACGGTGAACAGGATCGTCCCCGCGACAAACACACGTCGACGCCCGAGCAGGTCCGCCGTCCGGCCCCCGAGGAGCAGGAAGCCACCGAAGACGAGCGCATAGGCGCTGATCACCCACTGCAGGTTCTGCTGCGAGAAGCCGAGGTCGGCCTGGATGGAGGGAAGCGCCACGTTCACGATCGCGACGTCCAGGACGACCATGAACTGGACGGCGCAGAGGAGCGCCAGTGCAAACCACTTCATCCGTTCGGAACCGATCATGCGATGTCCCCCCGAGGCGTGAGTTCGTGAAGTGCGCGATCCTAGCAGGTCTTACTTGCGATTTGCAAGTTAAGACTTCCATTCCGCAAGTTTTCGCTGTACACTCCGAAGCCGACGTGCCGAAGAGCTACATGCAGTACTGCCCGATCGCCCACGCGCTCGACCTCGTCGGCGAGCGCTGGTCGCTGCTCGTCGTGCGCGAGCTCTTCGACAACGATGCGCTGCGCTACTCCGACCTGCACGAGCGGCTCGTGGGTTGCGGGACGAACATCCTCGCCGCCCGGCTCAAGGAGCTCGAGCGGAACGGCATCATCCAGCGGCGGAGGCTACCTCCGCCCGCGGCGTCGACCGTCTACGAGCTCACGGAGCTCGGCGCCGAGCTCCGTCCCGTCATGCACCAGCTCGCCCACTGGGGTGCGCGCTCGCTGGGCCCCCCGTCGTCGGCGGAGGAGCTACGCCCGGGATGGCTCACCGGAGCGCTGCGCACCGCGTTCCCGCCAAACGCGACCACGGCTTGCGTCGAGTTTCGCATCGGCGACGAGCTTGCGTCCTTCGTGGACGGAGAGGTGCACGCGGGACCCGCAGAGCACCCCGAGGTCGTCGTCGAGGGAGAACCCGCCGGGTTCTTCCACCTCGTCGTCGACCGGGACCTCGATGCTGTGAACGTGACCGGCAGCCGCGGGGCCATGCGCCGGCTTCTGGCGACGCTCCCGGTGCCGAAGGCCGTGCCCGCGCCGATACGCGGCTGAGGTGGCGAGGTTTCTCGCACTCGCCTGTGCGGCTTCCCTCCTCGCCGCGGCAGCAGGTGCTGCCACGGGGTCGAGTGACGCTCGCGGGCCGAGCGAGTCGATCTTCTTCTGGACCGATTCGCCGCGGCCGTCGCTCTGGGCCATGCGACCGGACGGCTCCAACCGCCACAGGATCTTCCGCACGTCGCAGAACGCGAAGCGGCCGACGCTTTCACCCGACGGGAGGTGGATCGCTTTCGACGGTGCGCCGCCCGGAAAGCCGGCCCTCAGCGACTTCGACATCCAGGTCGTTCGCGTCGACGGCGGAGCGCGGCGGACATTGGCCGAATCGCGGGCGACGGAGATCGATGCGCAGTGGTCGCCCAACGGAGCTCGACTGAGCTTCTCGCGTGAGCCTTCGCCGGCCGACTGGCACCGCTCCTGGATCTGGACGGTGCGCCTCGACGGTAGTGCGGTGCGACGGCTCGGCCGCGGTCAGTTCGCGCGCTGGTCGCCGGACGGGAGGAGGCTGGTGCTCGACGCTCCCGCCAAGGGGAGCGAAGGCGATCTCGCCCTCGTGAATGCGGACGGGACCGGGCGGCGTCGGCTCGCGGCGACGCCCGAGCTGGAGCAGGCCGCGGGCTGGTCTCCCGACGGGACCAGGATCCTCTTCACGCGATACGACCTGGCCGGCGGTTCAGACGTCTACGTCATGGACGTCGACGGCACGCATGTCCGCAGGCTCACGCGGAGCGCAGCCAGAGATGAAGCTGCCGGCTGGTCGCCGGACGGCTCGAAGATCCTCTTCACCAGCGAACGCACCGGGCATCCGCAGGTCTTCGTCATGAACGCGGACAGCTCGCGCCAGCGGAACATCTCGCGCAACCGCTTCGACGACGAGGCGACGAGCTGGCGCTGACGGCTCCGCGGCGTCAGCGTCCGAGCAGAGGCCGCAGCAGATCGTCGAGCGCCTCGCGGTACGCGAGCGCGTCGTACCTCCGGAGCGGATGGGGCGGCAGCATGGCCTCGCGGAGCAGGCCACCTCGGCGGACGTAGAGCACCGGCCTGATCTCCTCGTCGGCGTCGAACTCGAGCGTCGCCGCGACTCCGTCTCGATCGCCGTCCACGAAGACCTCGAGCGGGAGGATGCCCTCGTCGCGAATCCCCTCGTGCTCGTCGGTCGAGAGCACGCGGGCAAGGTAGCCCTTCTGCATCACGAGCTCCGGGGCGCGGTCGAGCTCGGCGAGGAGGTACGGGACGACTCGGTCCGGATCCACGCGTGGGCGCTCCAGGCGGGCTCCGAACATGGTCTCCGCGAGATGGCGAGCGAGGATGCGCGCGTTGTAGCGGAAGCCGCAGACCATGCTCGAGACGCTGGCCACCCCGTGCTTGCGCAGGCCCTGCGCCGCCTGCGTGACGTTGCCGGCGAAGAAGGCTCCGGGCAGCGTGAGGCTCTCCCAGAGGGGCGTCAGCGCCGGCAGCCGTCCGTCGAGGACCGTCGCGAGCCCGAGCTGCGGGAGGTCGCGGAGCGGAGCCTGAAAGCCGGTCGCCGCGATCACGTCGTCGGCCTCGAGCACGAGCGGCTCGGGTCTCGCCGGGTCGATGGCGTGCACGCGGTACCCGTTCGCGCCACGCTCGACGCGCTCGACGGACGCATTGAGCACGTACCGGCCGGGCGCACCGCGCACGTGCTCGTCGTACGGCGTCAGGTACCACGGGCGGAGCGGCGACCTCGCCAGGCGGGAGAGGTCCGGCGGGCGCGGCGAGACGAGCGTGAGCTCGCGAAGCCCCTGCCGGACGATCGCCTCGCCCACCTCGAAGGCGGAGTTCCGCTTCCCGACGATCACGACGCGCCGGTCGCGGTAGCGCGCACGTGTGCTC
>Ga0209341_10004988_pt1 | contig 12120 bp, 11 predicted proteins | sample RifCSP13_2_FD_184020 | JGI IMG/M metagenome (GOLD analysis project Ga0209341, IMG submission 184020) | Soil microbial communities from Rifle, Colorado - Rifle CSP2_sed 13_2 (SPAdes) (version 2) | ecosystem: Environmental > Terrestrial > Deep subsurface > Rock core/Sediment | place: Rifle...
GGGTTTAAAGGCCTGCACCTTTTGGTGCTTTACCCTTTATGATATTTAATATCACAAAAGGTTATTGCCTATTAAGGTATTTATAACCTCCCTGGAAGGACGCTGCTTTTTCATATTACCATTCCCGCAATCTTTAAGCGGGAATCCAGAGTCTCTCGATATAGACATTCGGGGGCAAGCTTTATGTTTTAGCCCATGTTATGAAGACGCTGGATGCCCCTCCCCCTGTCCCCCTCTGTGAGGGGGATAAAGGGGGAGGGGCATGACATAAATAAGAGCAAAGCAAGTTATTTGTGGGTTTCACCTGTAAGACCACTATGCCTCACTTGATACCTTATTTTATCACCTTAAGAGTAACCTCAATATTCATTGCCGGAAATATAAAGGCTAAATATTTTTCATAAAAAAGCGGAAAAAGATTGGCGAAAAAGGCAATTCCATTCAATCTATGAAGCCTCCAAAAATTTATCTTCATCTTCGTCTTATAAAAATTTGCGCTGCTGTAAAAATCATACTGAGGAAAGTTTCCTGTAAAATAATTAAACGACTCGGTATTGAAAAAATGCTTGTGCGTAAAATCGCCGTAGGCATGTGTGCTGCTGAAATGCGGAACCCTTATAAAAACATCAGCACCATGTTTAGCAATGCGGTGAATCTCTTCCATTACTCCCTTTATATCATCAAGATGCTCCAGCACATCCATCATATAAATCTTGTCAAAGGAGTTGCCCTGGAACGGATAGGGAAAGTTGTCCAAATTGCAAACAATATCTGTAGCAGGCGTCTTGCGCATGTCAATGCCTATGGCGCCCAGTATTTTGTTTTTGCCGCAGCCTATATCAAGTATTCTCATAACAGTTCACTTTTTAGGAAGATAAATTAAAACCCATGCATTCGTAGGCTTAACATAATATTTTTTGTAAATATCATAATACATCTCTATCTTTCGTCTTAACCTGTTTACATCGTTTGATTCCAATAAACCTCCCCCTTCTCCAAAAACCAAAAGCCTTAGGTCTGTATCATCTCCCAGTATCACAAGGGGAATTTCCTTTCTCTCAAACATCCCATATAATTCAGACTCAGAAATATAGAGATATTTCCCTGCCATTTCCTTATTCTGCATAAATGCCCAGAAGAGATCTGAATCGTTTGGATATTCAAATCCTTTTACAGGTTTTCTGCCGGAGGCAAAGACAAACACACCCCATGTATCAAATACAATATCTCCATCCTTTGTAAGTCTCTTAACAACATCATTTGATACTCCACTCACAAAACCCGGCGTTATTATCTGCTCCTTAGAAGCGAACATATAAAATATGCTCGTATTGAGCTTTTTCTGGAAGTGAGAATAAAATAGAGCGGTAAAAATTATAACGAAAACAGCCATGCTTATAGCAATATTTTTCGGCTTAACCTTTAAGGTCAAAGCCTCAACGCCAGGAATAATGAGAAGCAAGGCAAATAACACAACCTGATTAACGTAAGCAAAGTAAGCTAAATAGAGATTTGAACACAGCCATATAATGCTGCCGAACACAGCCCATGTAAGGAAATAGACGTTTTTTTTCGCCCTATCCATAAGCCCATATTTATAGAAAAAAATCATGGTGGAAACAAAGACAAGAGGGATTAAAAAAGCGGTATCCGGCACTTTAAGGGCACCTATAAGGCCGTTCATAGTCCTTTCCACCCTTATATCTTTAAGCACATCTATCTTAAAATCAGGGTTTGCGCCTTTTCCAAGATATACCTGCGAATATGCGCCTGCCCATATGGTATAAGCCCTGAGCGGCTCCTTTAAAAATATGACGACAGAAGGGATAAGAGGGATGAAGACGCCGACCGAGTAGATAAAGATATTCTTGGCAATATCTTTAATTGCCCTGCCGTCTCTTACCATTACAATAACGATCCATATGGCAAAGACAATGGGAAGTATAAACATCAACCTGACACCGAGGGCTAAGCCCAAGAAAACACCGGAAAAAAACAAGGCTGGCGCGCTAAACGTATTTTCTGAAAGATATTTACCGGAAAGAAGCGCAAAAGAGGCAAAAGTAAAAAAGTTTGTCAGGGCAAAAGGCTTAACAGTTATATTTGCCTTAAAAAAGGTAAGATTGACAATAAAAATAAAATATATGATTAGGCTTGTTGCGTAGCTTTTGGTAAATTTGTATGTCCACCATAAAAGGAGCAGCCCTGCCGCAAACATGGCAAAAACGGATAAAAACCGGCCGGAGATGATTGAAAAACCGAAGAGTTTCATCCACAAACCGTAAAAATAATACATGAGCGGCTGATTATGCGCATTTATGTCAAGTATGGGGACCCTGCCGCCAATCACCTCTTTAGCAACGGCCAACATCCCGCCCTCATCTCCGTCGGTAAACCGGAAAAATACCCCCAAGACAAGCATTAAAAGATGGGAGAAGATTAATGACGCTGTTAAGATTTTTTTCTTTTTATCCATATATCACCATATGGTAAATGGGTAAACCGGACTGACAAATAATATTCTCACCCCTGTCAAAAAAATCAGAACGGCTATAAAATATACCGCATATCTTAGAGAAGTTTCCTTGGCGTAACTGTATGACAATACTAAAAAAGGAAACATGCCGTAAAACATCCTTAAGAGCCCATTATAGTTGTCCCATTGAGACGGAACTGTAAATAATACCAAAATACAGTAGGCGCCGACAACATAGTAAAAAAGATTCCTGCCGCGGATAAGCGCCTTAATCATTATAAAAAAAACCGCTGTAAAATATAAAAATACTAAAGCCACGCTGCCAATCTTGAATAATTGTTTTATGCCTTCAATTTTTACAGTTAAAAAATATGCTGCAACCCCGTAAAACGGCATAGGATTGAGCGTTGAGGCAGCCGATACACCTGTAGGAAGTTTGCCGATTTTAAATGTAATGTAAAACTGCCATAAAACAAACGGTATCAATGATGATGCCAAAACTACGCCTCTGCCAATGCTTCTATTCTTCTGAAAATCCCATATGAGCAAAGGAAGAAGAACCAACAGCGAATCCTCTCGTGTGAGAAACGCGAATGCAAAGAATAGGACGGTTAAATATATCCTGCCTTTGCAGATATAAAAATAAACCGCGGCAATTATCAAAAAGATGCTGAGAGGAGAGGGCAGGTCGTACTGTATGGTCATTATAGACGGCGGGGAGAGCCCGTAAAAAAGACTCCACATCGGATTTAAAGAATAATATCTTAATATGAGGATAAAAAAATACATGCCCAGGGCAAGAGAGGCAAGATTAACAAGATACATGGTGTAAGGAAGCAATGAGTTATCGCCAAATGTCAATAGTTTGGACAGAAGCGGATAAAGCATTCTCTGTTGGCGATAGGCATTCTTATAATCCATCTTGAAAATTGAATCCATTGCCACATAATAATAATTTTGCCCGTCATAACCGCCCTCTGAAAATATAACCATTCCTTTTTGAAAATACCTTTTAATATCCTGCCCGTTTTCTTCGGTCTCGGTCAATCGCATCATGGCCGAAAGATTGTATCCGTAAGGCCGGATAGAATACATCACCAGCAGATGTATGGTTAAAAGCGCAATTAAGATTGGCGCCGCAATGTTCAACCTTTCAGTCATCATACACCTTCAAATACCTTCAATGTTTCCCTTGCAGTCCTTTCCCATGAAAAGGTCTTTGCCCGCCTGCTGCCTTTCTGCTTCATTTTTTCTCTTGTTGCACCATCTACGGCTACATGTTCCATTGCAGATGCAATTTCCTCTATCTTGTAAGGATCAATCAAGATGCCGGCATCGCCGACTACCTCAGGAAGCGATGACACATTGGAAGTTATAACCGGACAGCCGCATGCCATAGCTTCCAATACGGATAGCCCAAAACCCTCATGCAAAGAAGGAAAAACCATGAAGTCGGCCGCATTCAACAGAAGCGGCATATCATCTATGGGAACATAGTCGGTTAAAATAACATCTTTTTTAAGATCAAGAGATGAAATAAGGCCAACTATCTCTTCATAAGATTCTCCCCTCTTGCCTGTAATCAGCAATTGATAATCAGAAGCTGACCTTGACTGAAACAATTTAAATGCTGCTATCAGCCTTGTAACATTTTTCCTGTGCCACAGAAGACTGGACGTATTTATGATAAATCTGCTCTTAATTCCGTATTTGAGTTTGATATTATCCTGCAACTCTTTATCCGTATACGGCTTATAAAGTTTTTCGTCATAGCCAAGATGGGTGACTGTAATTTTACCTGCGCCTATACCGCAGTTTTCCACTATATCGCTTTTTACGGATTCTGATATTGCGATAATAGAATCTGCAACACGAAGCGCATAATTTGCCCCCATCCACATATTTAACCATGAACCCGCCGATAAATGCTCCTTTTTTACCGTCTTTTTGCCGAATCCATAACAAGCCACAACCGTCTTAGGCCTGAATAACGGAGGCACAAACTCCTTAGGAACAAAAAGAATATCATAGTCTCTTTTAAGAAACTCAAACGGAAATCTGATATATGACCAGCCTGCGGGAAAGTTTAATATTTTTTCTTTGAAATTGGCGGCGCTTATCTTCTGAACTATCGGCTTGTTTGAATAAAGGGTATATTCGTTTTCAGTATCAATTCCGGATATGGCCTTAAGAAGATTATAGGTATAGACGCCGATACCGTTAGGCTTATCCTCGCTTAAAACCTTCGCGTGAACAGCTATCTTCATCTTTTCAACCTCGCAAGCATATAAAGCCCAGTCCCTTGAAGAGAAAAAAGAGAGACCGGTTTGAAGATTATGCTGAATATTTTAAATAGCATGTCTTTCATCATCAACAATTTTGCCGCTTTTTGAATATCTCTTTCATCTTTTGAATCAATGCCTCGTCTGGCAATGCTTTTTGCAATCCCAAAACGTATCTTGTGTTTTAGATAAGCAACAACCTCGTTAGAATCTAACTCTTTTATCAAACACTTTACCACTTCAAAACCATTTCTCTCCAAAAAAGAAGAAAGACATTCCTTGTCCCATTTAGTAAGATGATTCGGCGGATAATCAGCATCGCCCAGAAAATCCAATGTGCGTTCCCGGTTTGGCAGGCTCAATGCAATATAGCCGCCGGGAGCAAGTATCGCCTTAATCTCATTTATAAATGAAACAGGAGATTCCAGATGTTCCAGCACTTCAAAAAATGTTATCACATCAAAGCTTTCACCGGAGAAATCCCTTGCAATTCCGCTTATGGTCGCCGTATAAATATTTTCAATGCCGTAACGCGCTTTTGCAATCTTTACATTCTTCTTATCAAAATCCAGCCCGCATACCTCGTACCCTTTTTTATTAGCTTCTTTTAAAAATACACCTGTGCCGCAGCCGACATCTAATAATCTTTTGCCATATGTTTCCGCATCATCCAAAAACTGCTTGTGATGCCATCCGTTATCTATATTGCAAAACCTTCCTACCGCATACATCTCTGAAGACTCATACCAAGACGCTCCTGGGTTTGTCATCGGGTCTGAAAATATGACATCGCAATCGGGACAGCGGTTTATGGTAAAATTGTCGCATCGCTCTAAAAATTCAGGCGTGATAGTAGACGCGCATACAGGGCATAGCTTCATCTTGAATCACCTCGGACATTGTAAAAAAATATTGCAGCACTCTGTCTGACAGAAGCAGAGGATACGAATAGCAATAAAGAGAATGCAGGCCACAGTAAAAAAGGAATAAGTAGATTGCCCCTTTTGACCGCAAACCACGAAAGCATCATTGTGACAATACCTGCTAAAAATCCAGCAAACAACGGTTTATAGTCAATATGTCCGCAGCATCTCGCATATCCTGCTATAAAGATATAAGCGGCAGACATAGCTGCAAGGTGCGCAACAGGAACCGAAAGAGCTCCGAAAGCGGCAACAGTAACACCCATAACAATCCAATATATCACAGCGTGAGTAATATTCTGTCTAAAGACAATAGATGCTAATCCTTTGGAAAGCAAGGCTGAAAGAATGATTAAGAGCAAGGCTGAAGCGGTAACAGGTATAGCCGCAACAAGTATAACCTTATCCATCTCTGCCCATTCTGCTCCATATATTAAAGGGACCCACCAGGGCGAAAGAGACGCAACTCCCATAGTAAGAGGGATATAGATGACAAAAAGCAGATATAATACTTGTTGAACAGCCCTGTTAAAATTCTCCATATTATCCTGAAATTTAGCAAGAGATGTGAGACTTACCCTTTGAAAAATAGTGGCAATAAACATGGTGCTGCCAAGGATGCTATAAGCAAGCTGCGCAATCCCCAATGCCTTTATACCGGCGAAAGTTCCTACCAGTATGGTCGGCGCAAACATAATGAGCCAAAGGACCAGATTTGAGCCAACAAGAGGCAAGGTTTCATGCGCCAAAGAGGAAACAGCCTTCTTATCTCTGGAAAAGGTTGGCCGCAATCCGGTTAGAAGCACAGCCATGAAAGCTGGAATAAGCCCCCTTAATATATTACCCACAACCAATCCCCATATTCCCATACCTATAACAGCTCCAATTACAGCCGCAAGATTAAAAGCTAATATTTCAACTATCTCAATTATACCTACTTTATTATACTCCATCTTTCTCTCTAATTGAGATAGAGGGATACTTTGCCAACTGTTAAAATACGCCCCTATCCCTGCGGAGAGCGTTAGGAAAAACAATTCACCATGACCATACCATTTAGATGCAAAAGGACCAACAAATGCTATTACCACAATCACACTAACAACACCCAAAAACTGTTGAACAGTAAATGCGGTTTTAAAGTCACCGGGGGTAGGGCTTAAAGGAAGGCGGATCAGATGTGTGCCTATTCCAAAATCTATGAACTGCCGTAATATTATTAAAAGCGTATAAGATATAAAATAAAGACCTAAAACTTCCGGCCCTAAAAACCTTGCCAGAACAATGCCGCATGAAAAATTGATACTAAAACCCAAAACATGCCTCAAGAGCAGCAATTTGCCGCCTTTTAAGGCAAGGGCTTTGACAGATGAAACATCCAAGCCGGCCAAATCACCATTTATCTTTTTTGACATTACGGTTATATAAAATTGATGTGCATAGGGGGAACGGCGTTCGGCGCCGCAATGTCCACACTGTGTTGTTTTATATCCCAAAGGAATTCATTCACCTTATGCTGAAGGCAGAGCGAACCGCACATGGTCTTTGCGTCAAATCTTTCGGATGCAATCAGATTGATTACCTCCCAATACCTCTCCCCTTTCCACAGTTCTTTGAATGAGGTGTCCGCAATGTTGCCTATGTGATATTTTTTATATTTATCATTAAACAACATGCCGCATGGCGCAACAAGACCGGAGCCTGAAAACTGCATTATAAACGGCGGACCGTAGCATTGAGAATACTTACGCTTGCCGCCGCTCAATATCTTTGACCATTTTGCCTTAACAAGATAATTGTCTGTTGAGTAAGTTTCGGCCTGTTTCAGCACATCAACCATATCATTATATTTTGAATAATCCACCCCGATGCTCCCCATCTCGTCATCGCTGCAATGTTTGATGACAAGGTAGTCAACACCAAGTTCTCTGCCCAATTTTGACAGAGGGATAATCTGGTCTGCAAATGCAGGCAGCAATACCATTTGCAGGCCGATAGTAACATCAAGTTTGTTTTTCTTCTTTATCCTCACGCCCTCTTTTATTGTATTTATAACTTTATAATATGCCTCTTCCTCGCACACATGAATTTCTTTATATCTCTTGGCGTCTGCTGCGGATATATTAAATCTCAGGTAAGTAAGCGCAGGGAGTATATCCTCCAACCTTTCATCTTTGAGCAGATAGCCATTGGTGCCTATGGCCATATCCAGACCATTGGCCTTCCCTCTCAATACGGCGTCATACAGATGCGGACTGCATGTTGATTCGCCGTCACTTACAAAGCTAATTGCCTTAACGCCAATATCAGCGGCGTCGTCAAGGAATCTGAATATGACATCCTTTGTCATCCGCTTGATGTCATTTGCCTGAAGCATGCCGTAACAATAGGTGCATCTGTATGTGCATGCCCTTGTTAAAGCGCAGTCAATGGTTATAGGGGCGATTCTTTCGCCCCGAAGCCAAGCGTCAACGCGATCCTTATGCCAAGCAAGTTTATGTCCATCAAGAATTATATTTTTCATAGGTCTGGAGATTGTGGTTTTTCAACAATCTCTCAATTCTTTCATTTTTAAGGCAGTTACTGAATCAGGTGAAATCCGCCCATTCACCTTTTTGCCGAGATATACGGAGGCCATTACAGTAAGATAACCCCGCATTACTCCCAGAAGCGATTTCAGGGTTGTGGCCTTTGAGCCGCCAGTGCCTCTCTTTTTTAAGATATACGGAACCTCAGCGTACATATAACCGTTTTTAAGACATTTAATCAAAAGTTCGGTCTGGTAAAAAAAACCTCTGGCCTTTAAGTCAATGTTATCCAGCACACACTTGCGGTACATAACGGTCCCGTTCATATAATTTAGCAGCATGCCGAATGACAGATTGATAATCCCCTTATAAAGCTTAGAAAGCAGCCTCCGCTTCAATGATCGGACATTTGCATTATAGACAAACGGTATAACCACATCAACTTGTTCCATAAGCGGCAGATAGCGCAGGATTTCAAAGGCGTCATTTTCCCCGTCGCCGGGAACCATGGTTACAACTTCTCCCTGAGACTTCTTTATGCCTTCCCAAAAAGACCCGCCTATGCCTTCCGGCTTATCATGGCTTATCAATCTGATAAAAGAATGTTTTTTTATAAGCCCTTCTACTGCATTTCCGGTGCCATCCGTGCTTCCGTCATTCATAACAATAATCTCGCCGGAAATTCCAACCATGCCAAACGACTCTATTACATTCTCCACCGCCTTTACGATATTTTTTTCTTCATTCAAGGCAGGCATAATAACTGTTATTTTATAGTTATATTTCATCTTAAAATTCCCCTCACCCTAACCCTCTCCCTCAAGGGGAGAGGGGAGATAAGAAGTTCCCCCTCCCTTGACGGGAGGGGATAAAGGGGAGGGTGATAATTTTCATCGCCCTTTGTGTCTTTAAGACATGAGAGTTTCATTCCTGTTTATACCCTGAAATATCCGGCTTTTGTGTCTGTAATCCAGTCCTTTACCAATTTGTCAAAATCAACTTTTTCCGTTTCGTAAGGATCGTATATTTTCATATCTATCAACTGCATTATTTTTTTATCATCATCGTCGCAACAGTGAGACGGGCCAAGAAATTTGAAGTAATTGCTTACCCCGGTTGCAATAAACTTAACATTCAAATCCTGATGCAGCACATCGTTACGCATCTGCTCCAGCGAACGAAAAGCAAGAAAATTTACAATTGAATATACTATGGGTATTAAACCGGCCATTGCCATTCCGGCCGCTATGCCAACCATCCCTTGCTCCATAATGCCTGCATTGAAAATCCTGTCAGGAAATTCCATTTTAAATTTATCAATAGCTCCAAACCCCATATCGCAAACGATTAACATAATCCTCTTGTCTTTTTTTGCATAGGGGATAATCTTGTTGACAATATCTTTTCTGTAATTTGCTGCGCTATTCAAAACGGCACCCCATATTTAATTCGTCTTCTGTCGGCAAACGGAAGTGAAATTTAGGAATATTTTCCATGCACAACAAACCGTACCCTTTAACAGTGTTTGCTATCAATACCTGCGGTTTGTCAAACGCACTGCCCTTTATCCACCTTTCCATGATAGAAACCATTTTTTCAGGATTATGTCCATTGCATGTCTTTACTTCAAACCCAAAGGCCTTCATTTTTTGCTGCAAATCAAACCTTTTTCCTTCCACGGTCAGGACATCTTCCAGAAAATCCATAGCCTGCAGTCTGTTATGATCTATTATTACCGTCAAATTCGACAGTTTATACTTTGCTGCAAATTGAACCGCTTCCCACATAGAGCCTTCCTGCATTTCGCCGTCTCCGACAACACAGTAAACCCTGTACTTTTTATCCTGCAGTTTTGCTCCAAAGGCAATACCAACTGCAATCGGCAGTCCGTGACCAAGCGCGCCGCAGCTTGCCTCTATACCATGTTCTGTGCTCCGTTCCGCACACCCTGATAAAAAACTTCCTCTATAAAAATTCTCCCAGTCTTCCCGCCGGATATACCCTCTGTCTGCAAGAATGGCATAAAGCCCATAACAGCCGTGCGCCTTAGAAAATACAAGCCTGTCCCTTTCTTCCCACTGCGGATCGCAAGAAAGATTCATGGTGTGATAATAAAGCGCTGTTAAAATATCAACGCAGGAAAGGGACGGGGCGATATGGCCTGCCTTATTTTGCACGGCAATTTTTACCAGATCCTTGCGCAGCGCATTTGCCTTTTTATATAACCGGCTCGCCGGTAATTTAGCCAGCATCTCTACTCTGGAAGAACTGCTCACTCTATGTTTTTTCTTTACTGCTTTCTCAATCATTATTATGCTCGTTTTAAAATAAAGATGCCTTTCTCATAGTTCACGCTCAAAAAGGAGCATACTGGGGACAGATTTCAAATCTGTCCCCAAGTGAGCAGCACAGCGACAAAGGCAACTCAGCAGATGGGCAATTTTCAGCGTGAACTAAATAAAATTCACATGCCCTGATGGATGTTTCACTTCCCATAAATACCTGTTAATCTCATCCATCCTGCAATTCACCCTGCATTCAGATGTATCCATACCAGAATGAACCCACTCAAGGGATTTCTTCCTTTTTTCCCCTTCCCATATTTCCTGAAAGGTATTTTGATAAATATTGCCGTAGATAAATCTTTCATCGCCGAGATAGGCGCTGCACCCCCACACATTTCCGCCTGCGTCTATATACGACCAGAACGGCAATGCCAGACACCGCTCATAATTCCTTTTGCCGTCATCCCACTTTTTCATCGTATGCTCGCGGAAAATGACCTGAAAATCTTTTGTGTTGAACTGCCGGAGGGTTTCGCCGAGACCAATATGTTCACTGTAGCGAAAATCTTTATATGCCGTTGTATGGCTGAAGGAGTGCTGGGAGTATGGCTTTACAACAAGATAGTTCACGCCAAGATTCTTTGCAGTCTCCGCCAAAAGCGCAGCCTCATGCCAGTTTTCCGGCAGTAAAATCATCTGCATGCCTATGGCGCACTCCAGATTATTTTCTTTTTTAAATTTTACCGCCTCTCCGATATTTTTTATGACCCGGTCGAAATCATCGGCGCCGGTTCTGTGTATCTTTGCGTAAGTCTCCCGCGTTGCGCCATTGATGCTGACTTTTATCCATGTAATGGCATGAAGGGTCTGCCGCATGAGTTTCGGGACAAACACCACCCCGTTGGTTGTAAACGCCACATCAATGCCCGCATTTTTCGTATGGAGGACAATCTCTCCAATATCCTTGTGCAGCAGAGGCTCGCCCTCTCCTGCATACATAACGCTTTTTACTCCAAGCCGCGCCATTTCCGAGAGTCTTTCCTTCAATATCTTCGTGTCAAGAAACCGATGTTGATATTCCATATAATCAAGGGCGCAGTAAGTGCATCGGTGATTGCATGTTCCGGATGTCGCTATCTCAGTGTAGATTGGATAGACCAATTTTCCTGCAATCCAGTCATTGACCCTTGGGATATGATATATTAATTTATGGCTGTCTATTCTGTATTTGTCCATGCTACCCGCCTCGTTGGATTTAAAAACGATGGAGAATTTCCCCTCTTTCGTATTTAAGCTGAACACGCTAAATACAATTTCTAAATCCTAATGTCTAATTTCTAATAAAATGTCCAATTACTAAGTTTCTAATTTATATTTTTTGGCGCGTTTTATTAACAATTGAAGGAAATATTAGGTTTAATTCATTTGCTTCGCGCCAAAAAATTCCGGCTTTATCTTTGAGTTCAGGCACAGCTACAGAAATCATCCTTAACCAATGTTTATTGAACTTTGCAAAAGTAATAGGAATCATATTATTCCCATGGCAGCTTTGTGGCTCGGACGCATGACAAAAGCAACCGCTTGGAGCGTTTAAGCCTTTGAGCCGATTGGTAAAGATAATGCCTG
>Ga0209341_10004991_pt1 | contig 12117 bp, 27 predicted proteins | sample RifCSP13_2_FD_184020 | JGI IMG/M metagenome (GOLD analysis project Ga0209341, IMG submission 184020) | Soil microbial communities from Rifle, Colorado - Rifle CSP2_sed 13_2 (SPAdes) (version 2) | ecosystem: Environmental > Terrestrial > Deep subsurface > Rock core/Sediment | place: Rifle...
ACTTGAAGAGAAAGCCGAAGAACAGGAAGCAGAACTGGTAAATGCCTAATTTGAATTTGGTGTGTCCAAAATGCAAAATACAATTAACAAAAACACAATCAACTCAATCAAGGGTTTACGAAGACCGTACAATAGTAACTGCACACTGTCCAAACTCATTTAGTTGCGGTGTCAAGGAACTAATTATAACAATACAGAGTGAAAAAATATGAAAAGAATATCAGACGATCCAGTGAAAGCAGGTACACTGTTTTCAACAGAATCCACAGAAAGACAGAAGATACTATACAACTACGTTGCGTACTTTGGAAAGATTGCAAAACAGTTCCATCTTACAAAGGTAACAATCAAGATTCCAAGACCAAACGGACTTGAGATGTTTCTTGCAGAAAAGGAAGCAATGGAAAAAGAAAAGAATGCAAAACTAACAAAGGAAGAACTTGAAAACTTGGAAAATCATACAAGATTCGAAACTCTAAACTCAAAGGAACTTGGCAATGGTCAATCATTACTAAATCACTTTATGGGTGAGGCATTTACAGGTGACAAGTATAGGGACATAATAGAGAAATGTAAGGAAGAAGCACTTGCATTAGCATTTCAATCTGCAACTTCTGAAAAAGTTAAAGAACCCAAAGATGATGTGAGTTTCAGATGAGTCAAGAGTACCATGAAAAATATGGCAAGGATCCAAATTATGTTTGGGTTAATTGTTGCAACATGTATGTGCATAAGAAAGACCTGTACAATGGCGAATGTCCATACCACCAAAGAGTGTTGAGTGACGGAACACTTCTTTGGGACGAGTTCAATCAAGATGGTGAATAAAATGGAAAGAGAAGATCAAATAAAAGACTGTGTACTTTGTAATCAACCAAGACAATATCAAAGTGAATTGTGTGAAGCACATGGTGCAATATATCAGATAAGAGATGATCTTGGATTGGATTGTAATCACGAAGATATGCTTGTAAGGATAAGACAAGAATGTTGTGATGGAAGTACAACCATTGAGATTGATAATGAAACCCATGCAGTTGTAGAGTTCCTATTGGAAAATAAACTGATTAGAGCAAAAGCATTACCTAATTGTAAATGGTATGTTAGTTTAACACGATTAGGGAAATCAATATCATTACTATGTATAAAAGAGAAGTGCATTTGAAATGAAAAAATTAGCAGGTATCTAAATTGATTACAAAGGAACAAAAAGCACTTGATTCTGTCGAACAACTAATTGAGTTAGAAAAAAGGAATATGCAAACTCTAAGAAAACTTCGATACGGTTTAAAGGAAAAGGCAAGATATAATCAAGATTCGCTTTGGTATTATCAGTTTCCAAAATCACAGTTAACAAAACTGATGATTGAAGATGCTCAAGAATATAACGAAATCTTTGGTGAATATCCTATTTGGTACAGAAACGTATCACCATATTATGCAATGATAGATTGGATTGCAATTCAACATGGAAAATGGAATAAAGCACATGGAAGAGAATGGCATGAGGCTATTCTGACTTGCAAAGTATGTAATGAGGAATTTCCAACCGAACCTGCACATGATAGATACCATGAAAAACTCCTACAACAAAAAATAAAGGTGGTTCAATAATGCAAATAGAAAAACAGAAAATAAAATCAAGAATTCATCTTTTGAAAGCATTTGAAGATGTGTACAAAAGGGAAAACAAATATGCAAAGACAAAAAAACGAAAGGAATCAACTCAAAAGAAACTTGAAGACATTTCTCTTGCAATTGAGTTAAGTAAAGCATCATTAGATAAAAAAAGAAGAGAGAAAAAACAAAGTATAGCAAAAAGATGTTTGATGTGTGGTGAATCAACTAAAAATCCATCTGGATTCTGTGACAGGTATTCAGGTTCAGCATTTGGTTGTAAAGAGCAATGGTATGATGAATACAAGACTGCACCGACAAAGAAAGAACTCAATGCAGAATGGAGAAATGATTTTGATGAGTGAAAATGTATTAAAAAACAGAAAGAATCCTGAAAAATGGAAAAAGGCATTGGATACTGTTAGAGAAAAAATTGAGTTGGAAAAACGGATAGTTACAAATACGCACAGACTTGAAATTGCACTTTGGATTAGGTATCATGCAGTTACAGGTACAGACTTTGTGAATCTAAAGCACACTGAAAAACAAAAGTTATTCGAGGAATACAAATCAATGTATGAAAGTGCATTTAATAAAAAATATGTCAGATTTGGAACCAGATCTGAAAAAAGCCAATCAGTAACAGACTTTTGTTGGAGTATGGAAAGATTGATGAAGACAACTTTAGAGAATCTTGACAAGGAAAACATCGATCCAAAAGAAGAGTTTACATTCAAGGTGCCTAAAATATGACAAGTGAAAGAGTGACAGTAAAAGTTACTACAACAGTTCATAGAAAACTAATCAAGAAACAATACAAGATATTCCTAAAAACAGGGAAAAGGGTTTCATTCAACACCATAATTGATAAAGGTGTAAAAATATGAAAAAATGGTGTGGTTATTGTATAGGTTTGAAGGAAGTTATGTACGAGGTCAAGGATCAAACGGTAAAAAATACAATAGAAGATCTTTATGATAATCCAAAAACCGTATGCAAAAGTTGTGGGAAGGTAATCTGAATGGAACGTACTGTAAAATGTAAAAGATGCAAGAAGACAAGGACAACCGAATCTTCGTTGGGTTTGGTAACTTGCACAAACTGCGGAAGGAAAATCAATGTTCTTGAAGAGTTGGTGAAATAAAATGGGAGAAGTAATTCAAGTTCACATGCAAATAACTGGCGAGTTCATTACTGAAAAAGTAAGAAGTCTGATGATGGAACACAAATTGACTTTGGCAAACGAAATCTTTGACTGCTTGATTCCAAAACCAACTGACGAAAATAAAAAGGCAGTATTACTAGGTCATGCAGAATTCATTGGCATGACAATTTGTGATAAACCTGAATGTGATCAATGCAAGGGAGAACAAAGATTTGCAATGGTATTCAAGGAAGATATTTCATATCAAAAAGAACTTGAGAAACACAAGAGATACATCAATGAAATGTTCATTGAGATTGATGGGGACATGGCAGTATCAAAGAAGGTTATCTTTGATATTACTGAAAAACAATCACATTACAACCAGTTAAAGAAAAGAAGAAAACAAGATTATGATCTCAGGGAAGACTTGACAATAAAAAGGAAGATTGTTGATGCAGATGACCAACTTGAGTTTGCAATTGATTCACTTTATCAAGAATTTGGTGTAAACAGAAATACTGAATATGAAATCGGTTCAAGACAATGGTTAACCAAACTTGAAGTAGATGGATTACTAGAACTAATCAAGGCAAGAAGACTCACAAACAGAGAACTTTCAGATCTAATATCAAATGCAAAAGAAAAGGGAGTTTCAGAGGTAAATATGGATATTCGAAACAAAAAGTATGTTGAATCATTCATGGAAAGTATGAATGAGATCAAGAAAAAAGTAAAACCAAGCAAGAAGACTGTCAAGATTGGAAAATTTTCTGTTCCAGAAAATCTTCTCAATGATTATGTAGAATCTGTAAAAAGTATGAGGACTTCGATGATACTTTCTTCTGCAAGAATGGATCCAACAATAGGTTCAAACGCATTGGCATTAAGAATAAAAAGGCACAAGGCAATATTTGATGCATTAAAAATAACTTATCATCAGGAAGAAAATGCAACAAAGAAATCACGTGAACTCTATTCAGTAGTAGAAAAATACATTGAAACCAAGTATCCAGAACTTTCATTGGCTAATGTAGGAAAAGAGATCAAAAAAAATCTAGCAAAAAACAAAAAAGCAAAAAATGAGGATATTTCAGATGTTTGATTTTGATGCAAAAGAAAAACAGATGGACAAAAGCATACTAGATCAGTTTGATAGTTATAAGACAAAAGAAACCTGCCCAATGTGCCGTGCCGTAAAACATTTTGAGAAAAAACTTGGGAAAAAAGTTGCAGAAGAGATGTTTTTATCAATATACGAAGAAAGGGAACATGATCAAAGAATGTGTTTTCTTGATTCCTATGTATTCTGCAAAGCACAGGAAATAATGTGGTATCCAGTGAAGCAGATCAATGATATGGCAAATGAGCAATATGATTCAGTTGTAAACTTTGTCAATTCTAAAAAGGTGAACAAATAGATGAAAGGTTTTGCTTTAATGATGAAAAATAATACCTATGATTGGTTTGTTAGTTCAATTCATTTAGATAAAGCAGAACTAAAAAGAATTGTTGAAGACAATAAAGAAAAGGATTGGGCTAAATTAATCAATCTCAGACAGAAAATAGTTGAATGCAGAGTTCACTTCAAAAAAAATTCTATAAAAGGAGTTAAGAAATGAGTGCAGACATTGATGATTCTTGCCAAAACTGTGAGGGTGGTAGAATGGCTTTTAAAACTGAAGAAGTGGAAGGGCATTCAAAAAGGCACAGAGTTGGCACTTGTAAGAAATGCGGAGAAGTAGAAGTAATTTCAGGTTGTGAAGGTTGTTGAATAATAATACAAGACAAGATGATGTTGACAGCATAGTGAAACTCACAAAAATCATAGAGGCAGAAAAGAAAAAACCAAATCCTGACAAGGAGTACATTTCCTATCTTGAAGATGAGATCAAAAGGATACGGTAAAAATCAATGACTTACCCTAGATGTATTAAATGTAAAATAATCCTTAGAACAATTTCTGACTTGGCTATTCACCGACATGAACCAAAAGTTAGTTACGCTAAAAGATACAGGATTTAGAATGGCAAAAATTCCTAAAGTTTTATTTCACGGAACAACAAAACTTCGATATGAAGTTGGAATTCCACATAATGGTGCTCTCACTTCAATAAAAAATGAAGGACTTCGTAGCGATGTACCACCACACATGAAAGTTGATCTTGAACATTTGGGTTGGGTTTATCTTTGTGGAAGCATTGAAGATGCAAAGTTTTATGCATTGTATCAGGTTGAAATGGACAACTTGGTTCCAGAATTACACGAAGCACAAAACATGGTACAAGAAGTAAACTGTGGTTCGGTGATTGCAGTAAGAACAAGTCTGATAAAAGGTTCAATTGAAGAAGATCCAGAATATGAAAAATGGAGAAAAGTTTACAGACAACATGGAATTCCAGAAGAAATTCTCAATAGCAAGACAGGTGGAATGTATGGAAAGTGGTATAGACACAGAGGCAATATACCAAAAAAATTCTGCATGGGAATGTATGATCTTCCAATATCTTCACAATCACCAATGTTGATTGAAATCATGAAAGCACAGGCTAATGAAAGATATGAAACCAATAAAATGAAAATTTTAGAGGACTTGGTTAAGGAACTAAATTTTAATGATAAATTAGTGAGGCAGAACTGATTTGATAATGGAAGAAGACTCAGGATTTCCACTTTGTTTAGAATGTATGAGGGAACACTGTCCATTAGAAAGATGTTATGAGGTAAAAAGTAAATGAAATGTTCTGAATGTGGAGAAGAAACTGCAACCACTAAAAAAGCAAGTAATCAATCATATTGTTTGGATTGTTGGTATAAATGAAATGTGAAAACTGTGGGAATGAACTTATTGATAAGGGAACAAGATTGGTTTGTCGTCATTGTGGAATGTGGGGAAGGAGTGATTTACAATGAAGACTGAAAAAGAGATTAGAGAAATGTTGGAAGTGCATAGAACACTCATAATGGTAATCCACCCTGCAACAGTCACATTACTTGAATGGGTTTTGGACGAAGGAAATTCTGAAGATCAGGAATGGTTGTATGATATTCTACGTGACCAAGCAAGAAGACATCAAGAAAAAAACAAAATCTTAAAACAGGCAACTTAGGAGATAATTCAAAATGTTAGTAACAATCAAGAGAGAACTAGCCGAAATTATAACACTTGAAAAATTAAAGCCTTTTGGGATAGATGAGGGTGATCTGTTTTTAGAAAAAATCAGGATAAATCTAGCCATAACAAATATTGAAAAAATTAAAACCTTGAAAGCAATTTTAGAAAATGTAAAAGACAGACGGCAAACATCAATAGCAATAAGAGATATTAACACTTGGATTGCTGTATGTGAAAACAAGACAGTTACGATAAAAAAATTAGAGCATTTCAAGTTCCAATTGATTCAACATTTACTAGGGTTTAAGGGGAAAAGAATTTACACAAAATATTATCTTGATGAAGATATTTGGTTGTGTTCAAGAGTAACAAGGATTACATATCACAGACCTACCGCATTTCAACCTGCAGTTGTTGAGATGAATCTGGTTTTCAAACAATTTGGTCATTACAAACAATCAACTCATCTTTTTCATTTTGGGGATGTACAAGGCAAAACAGTTCCAGAAATATTGATAGAGTCTGGAATTTTTACAGAAACCAAAGAGTTAAGGCAAATATATCTAGAACAAACTGAAAAATTTAACCAGATTTATAGATCTATAGGAAAACAGTTTATCGCAAATGGTACTGGCGATGATGAAGTACCAGATAAAGATGATAATGATGATGACGATGACAGAAGATATAGATTTTCAACCAAAAAATTTGAATTTATAGAGAACAAGGTTGTCATAGACGTATTTGATGAAAGTGATGGAACAAGCAGGGAAGATCGTGACGATAAAATTAATTTAGGGGAACAGTTTTGGATGCACCCATTTACAAAAGATGATGATGGTTACTTTGGTGATGATGATGATGAATTTACCCAAGATGAAGGCGGTGAAAATGAAATAACAATTGAGATTCCAATTCATCAATTCCTAATTATATTTGACCTTCAAAGACATCTAAGGCTATGTGTTCATGTAAATTTCTTGACTGAATACAAATACGATAAAACATTATCAGAAAAACTCGTTTTGTCTTCAAACAACAAAGAACTAATCAATATTCTCATTGAACACAAGGAAGGTGGGTTCAGAGATATTGTACAAAATAAGACAGGTGGTGCAATTATTTTATTGACTGGAAGAGCAGGGGTTGGGAAAACTTTGACTGCAGAAGTGTTTGCGGAAGCAAAGGAAAAACCATTGTACACAGTACAGGCTTCCCAACTTGGCGTGACACCAAAAAAACTTGAAAAACATCTGATGAAGGTACTAAGCAGAGCATCAAGATGGGATGCGATTTTATTAATTGATGAGGCAGATGTTTATGTACACGAAAGGGGTAATGACATCAATCAGAATGCAATTGTAGGAGTTTTTCTAAGGGTTTTAGAATATCACTCATCAATTCTGTTTATGACTACAAACAGACCTGATATAGTTGATGATGCAATTTCATCAAGGTGTGTTGCAAAAATTGATTACAAATATCCTACAGTTGAAGAACAGAAACAGATCTGGAAGATACTTTGTGGAACATCAAGTATCAATGTTGATGAATCTACAATCAATCAATTTGTAGAAAAATACAACGAGTTTTCAGGAAGGGATATTAAAAATTTGATAAAATTGGCAAACCTAAAAGCAAAGGCAGACAAGAAAAAAATCGACTTTGAAACTATAGAATATGTAAGACAATTCAATCCGACAAAAATCATAAAGGAGATTAATGATCAAAAATGAATAAAGTAAAACACACGCATGATGACGGTTTTTGTATATCTTGTATTACAGAAAAACAAGGCAGTCATGTTGCTTTATTTGTAGAAAAAGGAAACTTGAAAGATGTTATGTTATGGGCTACAAATGCAGATAAAACTACTTTACACGACTTGATGAAAGGGATTAGAATTAACAAAAAATGAAAAATGTAAGTTGGTTTGTTAGAAGAACTTCCGAAGATCCTTTCATCTGTAAATCTTGTGGTAAACAGATATTTTTCTTGCATTTTAGGGATGGGTATTTGACATAAAATGAGTTGTGGTAACTGCGGAAATCCATACAACGATCAGGAATTTGAACACATTATTCTCAAAGCCTGTATAAATAAGAATGCAATTAAAAAATACAAGGCATTTCTAAAATCATTGAGGGCAAAATGATAAAAAAGAAAAGATGCAGTCATTGTAACATGGATCAACCTTCAGGTTGGAACAAAGAATGGTGCAAGTATTGTACGTATCCATCTGTGTACGTAGTTACACCAAAACAACAAAAAAAGGAACCACATAGGTACTGAATATGGAAAAGTATGTAGAATTTTACTTAGCAAAAGTAGAAAAATGTCTTGATTGTGGTTTGGAACATCATGGAACATGTTCTGATGGAAAATATGTTGATGAATTTACTTGTAGATTCTGTGGAAATTTATTAAGAGATTGGGAAGAAAAAGAGAATGAAAAACCAAATAGTTATTGTAGTAAACCTGTTTGTTTCAAATGTGCGAGTGTAAGGATATGACAAAAGATATTTTTGAATTCAGAATGTATGGAGAACCCCATACATGGGAAGGGCTTGTCGATATTAGGGAAATATCAATAGAAGAAAATCCATTGAGGATTTTAATCAAGATGGATGGAACAAACAACAAGACAAAAAAACGGGAACAGATTCAATTCCACATGTCACCATACACATTTGAAGCAATGGTTGAAGGAATTAACAATTCAATGGAACAATACAAAAAACTCAAAGGGGAAAAAAGATTAGAATGAAAACGGTTTATCGTGGAGTAAGAATTCGTGGGGATCTTGATGATGTCAGAAGAATACTTGATACAGGCATGGATTATTACTGGAAAAATGCTGAAGAATCTGTAAATGAAATTTTTCGGGCTTTGGAAAGATTTCATAAAATCTCTAAACTTGGAAACACACCACTATTGAGATCTCATTTACTAGAAGCATGCAGAACAAGCAGATTACAGGTTTGGGGGACACAGGACAAAAATAACGCAAATTCTTATGCAAGATTTACACCAGAACTCATCTTTTTGGTTCTTCGTGATGTTGGAATACAAAAAGAAGTAATTAAAAAATACTTGAGTGAAAGATTCGGCGAACCTTATGTTGTGACATTTTCAGTTGATATTATAGATGATGGATTTTGTCAAATCAATACCACGTATGGTAGATTCATCCCACCAGAAATGATTCAATGCATAGAAAGAGTAGATGTAACACAACCAGATCCACATTTAGCAATATTCAAAGACGAAAAAATTATTCCAGAATACAAAATAAGAATTGATAGAAATGAACAAAGGAAAATACAAGTGTCGTAAGTGTGATTTCAGGTTTTTAACAAAAGAAGATCTAAAAATGCACAAACTGAATCATGTGAGTAAAAAATGAAAGATAACATGGTTTTCTCAATCGGTCTTTCAATCACACTTGGTATAGTATTTCTGATAGTATCTTTATCACCAAAATGAATCAAGGTCAGTTGTATCTCAAACAGGAATTAAAGATGTACAAGGAATGCAACTACAGAAATAAGAATGATTATGTCGCATTCTTGAAGTGGCTAATAAAAAACGGAGAATCATTTCAAGATGTTGATTTAGAATTTTCAATTAGAATTTCAAAGGACTCAGGATCACTGATCAAATATTGCTACAAAAATTGTTGGGATATTCTGCTTGATTACCCACGATTAAAATATTATTGCGGTTATGCTTGGAATGACAGAATTACTTTGCCGACACAACACGCTTGGTTGGTAAACACAAAAAACCAAGTAGTTGAACCAACGTTTGTAATTTATGGGAAGGAGTTATCAGAAAGATATTTTGGAATACATATACCAACAAAAAAATTAAATGCTTTGGTCTTTAGAGAAAATGCTGTGCAGAACTACCTTTTTGATTACTTCATGGATTTACAGGTGAAAAATATTGGGTAAAAACTTCATTGGTGCTTACTGCAGGAAAAATCAATGTGACAAATGCATGGATCAGGCATGCGTTCATAAATGTCATGATTTGGGTGAACTTGAAGAGGCAACAAAACATGGAAACTGGTCAAAATAAAAATGTCTGAACGAAATTTAAAATTCTATAACAAAGAGATAAACGAACTCGCACTTGGAAAGGGGTACAATCAGACACCTGCTTGGCTATTCTGGAAGGCATTGATAGAATTCGGTGAATTGGCAAAGGCATTTGAAGAAGGAAAGATGGAAGATATTGGTTTTGAATATGCAGATGTTGAACACATGTTACAACAGATTCTAACAATAAGCGGTGTCAAGGATCCTGATTTCTATCTACAAAGAAAGATTGACATGAATTGGAATTCAAAAAAGAAGACTTTGGGAGAAGATGGAACAATTGTCAGGAAATGACTGGAAAAAAATCGAAGTAAAGTATTCAGGGCAATGCATTACATGTAGTGGTTGGATCATGAAGGGTGAGCAGGCATTATGGCTATTTGGATTGGGGTTGAAACATGTAGAATGCCCAACAGGAATAATCGAAGACGATTCGGCTTTAGTAATAATTGATGAGGAAGACAAGGTGCTACTAGGACTTTGAAAGATGAAAAACAATGGCGTAAGGTGTATCCAATACCAAAATATTGTCCATACTGTGGTTCAACAAAAATCCAGTTAAGAGATATAAAATCTTACAAATCATTCTATTGTACCAATTGCCATAGGAGTTTTCAAGCATGACTAAGGGATATGGTTCAATTTTTCAGGAACCACATACAAGGCTATCAACTGATGAATTGAGTTTGTTAAAACTGATGCTAGAAACACCTTCAGTACAACAAAGAAAACCAAGCAGGCTTTGGTCGAACTCAACAATTAAGATTTCAGAAAAATATTGGGAAGTCAGGACAACACAAAGCGTAATCTCAAATCTTCATGGACTGGATCTCATCAAGGGTGGAAGAAAATCAAAATACTGGACAGAGGAAGAAAATCAACTTGTAAAATATACTGAAAGCAGTCCTGAGTATTGGGTTGGAAAGGAAGGTGAACCAGTTTACAATCGAGCAAAGTTTGCAATTGAAAACAACGGGAATATTTCAGAATTCTTTTCTGATATGAAGTGGTGTTTCAGTCTAAATCTGTATCCATACGATGAAAGGTTTAAAATAATTTTAAATGGAAAAATTAGTAGATATGGTAATGAAAATCTTGAACTGGAATGTGACAGGATTGCTGAGATTGAAAAGAGAGCGGTTCTTAATGACTTGATGAAAAAAACTACAGTGATTAAAATTGTTTTGGAAACACATGACGAGCAACCAAAACTAAAATCACGCTATGATGTGAGCAAAGAAAGTGGTACGCTTTGATTTTATACCATGTACACGTGTTAACATCAAGAGAATATCGCAGTAACATTTATCTTTCTTGATGATATTGATCTTTTGTGGATAAGGGTACGGGGATTATCGCATTTTTAGGTCTTGTGTTCATAGTGTTAGGTATTACCACATTCACGTTAACTGACCATATCTATGCAGAACGGGCAGTATTTCCAAACGCAGTTGTCAATGTTGCAGATAATGTAGGAATAGAAATGCATGTGAGTATCGAAGATAGTGTCAGTACATCTGATTTTGCTAGCCCATGATTATTTACCATGTACATGTACTGCTGAAGAAAACTTTAAGAAAATAGATTACAACAAATACAAATGAGTTTCAGACACAGATGCCATTGTACAAAATGTAATTGTTATGTTAGAACATTTGAAGAAAACATGGTTTGCAAACTTTGCAAGGAAGACCATCATACTGATAAACCACGATTTGTAAGAATTTGATGTTATATGAATCAACTTTGCCCAAGATGTGGAATAAAATTAAAGGATCCAGTTGAACAGAATGCAAGATCATCACTTGACAGTTCAATATGGCTTTGCAGTTCTTGTGGCAGAATCGAATCAAAAATTTATTTCATGTTGAATAAATTAAAGAGCAATGTAATTGATAAATCAATGTTTGATGTTGAGATTACAGAAAAAGAGATTGAGATGGAAAGAAATTTTTGCAAGAAGTTAGGGGTGAAATCAAATGTCTGAATTTGAAAAAAGAATTATGATAGGTTTATGGATAGTTATAGTGATGTGTGGATTTTTAATAACATTGGCAGTAGTTGATACTTTCTTTGTTCACATTGATTCTGTTTTTATGATTGCAACGATCACCTTGTTAATTGGTTATTCATTATTT
>Ga0209341_10004993_pt1 | contig 12115 bp, 8 predicted proteins | sample RifCSP13_2_FD_184020 | JGI IMG/M metagenome (GOLD analysis project Ga0209341, IMG submission 184020) | Soil microbial communities from Rifle, Colorado - Rifle CSP2_sed 13_2 (SPAdes) (version 2) | ecosystem: Environmental > Terrestrial > Deep subsurface > Rock core/Sediment | place: Rifle...
CGCTCCTCCGGCACACGCGGGGCAGCGCGAGGCTCGCGCTCGGCGCGAGTCCCCGCGCCGGAATCGCGCTCCTCCGGATGGCGAAGGCCCGAGCGGTCGCAGCTGGGCGCGACTACGTCCTCCCGGAGGACGTCCGGGCGATTGCCGTCTACGTGCTCCCTCACCGGTTGATCGTCGCCCCGGAAGCGCGGGCCGCCGGGGTGACGGCGGAGGACGCCGTGCGCGAGGCACTCGACCAGACCCCGGTCCCGGTGTGAATCGCCGGAGCGGCGCGCTCCTGCTGGGAATCGGGGTATCGGCCACGGCTCTCGCGTTCGGGTCGCGCTCGCTCGGGGTCGCAGGGGTCGGGCTCCTCCTGGCGGCCGGCGCAGCGCGAGCCTGGGCGGGGCTCGTGCGCGGGCCCGTCACGGTCGTCCATGCGTCGGATCCGGCACCGGCAACCGAAGGGGACCGCGTCCGGCTCAGGTTCGACGTCCGGCGCATGTCTCGCGTACCCGTCGGGTCGCTCGTCGTCCACGGGCGCCTCGGCCGCCTCGGAGACGTCGAGTGTCGGCTGCGCGGACACGGTCGAACCGCCATGGGCGAGCTCTCGCTCGGGCACCCTCCCCGCGGTCGCTACGTCCTCTCCGAGGGTCGGCTCGAGCTCGGCGACCATCTCGGGCTCGAGTCGGTCTCGCGTCCCCTCGAGTCCGGTGTGGCGGTGGTCGTCCATCCCAGGCTCGTCGAGCTCCGCGGGCTGTTCAGCGACGCGGGCAGATACGGTGGCGACGGGCGTCGCTTTCTCCTCCGCCGGCCTGTGGGCTTCGACTTCCACTCGGTGCGCGAGTACGAGCAGGGCGAATCGCTGCGGCGGGTGCACTGGCCCACGACGGCGAAGCGCGGCCAGCTCATGGTCAAGGAGCTCGAGGACGCCCCGCGCGACGCAGCGGTGGTCCTCCTCGACTGCGATCCTGCCGGGTCCGCCGGTGAGCCGCCCGACTCGAGCTTCGACACCGCCGCCCGCGCGGCCGGCTCCGTTCTGTGGGCATACGCGGCCCGCGGCCGACGCGTCACGCTCGTGACGACGGGAAGCGAGCCGGCGGTTGTCGACGTCGCCGGACTCGCCGGCGACCTTCGTTCGGTACTCGACGCGCTCGCCGCCGTGGAGGCAGACGCGCCCCATTCGCTGGCACGGTCGCTCGGTCGCGGTCAGGCGCCCGTCACTCGTGCCGGTGAACTCGTTGCCGTGACGGGGACGCTGGAGGTGGGCGCCGTCGACCGGCTTCTCGACGCGGCCGTCCGCCGGCTCGTCTCCGTCGTCTGGATCGATGCTCCGAGCTACGTCGGCCGCCCGACCCGTGTCGCGCCCGGCGTGCTCCGGCTCGCCGCAGCCGGCATCCCTGTTGCCGTCGTTCGCCGCGGTGACGATCTGGCCACGGCGCTCGACCTGCCGCGAGTGGCGGCCCACGCCAATGGGTAGGACGCTGGGGGCGTTGGCGCTCCCGACGCTCGCGGTGGCGGTCTCATGGCTTCGGCTCGAGGACCCGCGTCGGCTCGGAGAGGTGATTGCAGTCGTCGCGCTTGCGCTCGCCCCGGCCTTGCTCCCGCGAGGACAGAGGGCCCTCGCCACCGTGGCGGCGGCCGTCGCTGTAGCGTGGATCGCGTTCGGAGCGCAGCCGTGGGAGCTCTTGCCGTTCCGGCACGAGAAGGTGCTGGCGCCGGTAGCCGACACGATCCGGCTCGGGATCGGCGACTTCTACGGCGTGATTCTCCCCTTCGACCCTGTACGACATCTCGAGATGCATGCCCTGCTCCTTGTCGCCGTCTTCGGGTTCGTCTGTGCGACCGCGCTCGCCGTCGCCGCGCGTCGCGCCGTCGCGGCTGCGGCGATCACCGTCGCCGGCGCCGGCTGGCCCGCGACGCTCGTGGGCGGGCGGGAAGTCGCGATCGGTGCCTTCGCGCTCGCGGCCGCTCTCTCGATCCCGCTCGTCCTCCGCTCGCGCTCGGGACCGTCTCTCGTGGCCGGAGCCGCGACCGCGGCGCTCGTCGTCGGCGCAGCGACGTGGGCGTCGTCGGCCTCGACGTTCGCTGCTTCCGCTGTCGTCGACTGGGAGAAGTGGGACTTCCGAGGCATTCCGGCGCGGGCGCTCGGCGTGCGGTTCGTGTGGGAGGGGAGGTACGACGGAATCAGCTTCCCGCCGACAAGGACAGTCGTGCTCGAGATCTCCGGCCCGACGCGTGCCGAATACTGGCGCGCATCGACGCTCGACCTCTTCACGTCCGACCGCTGGATCGAGGATCTCTCGCTGGTCAACCTCGGCGAGGCGACAGGACGTGTTCCCCAAGACCGGCTGACGCCCGCCAGGGCGCTCGACCGGAAATCGTGGGTCGAGCACCGAGTGGAGGTGAAGGCGCTCGTAGACGAACGCCTCGTTGCGGCGGGGACACCTGTCGCCGTCGACGCTCCCTCGCTCGGAACCGTCTTCGTGCTCTCGGGGGGCGTCGTCAGCGCCCGGCGGGCGATCCAGGGAGGCACGCGCTACCGCGTGTGGAGCTACGTGCCGAACCCTTCGCCCGCCGCTCTCGCGAGCGCCCGGGCCCGGTATCCGGCTGCCGCTTCCGACTTCCTGACCGTCTGGGGTCACTCGCTGCCCGCCTTCGGAGAACGCGGCCGAGACGGGCGCATGCGAGCGCTCCTCGCAGCCCCGGAGTTTCCCGCCTTTGCGGCGTATGGGCCGCTTTACGACGAGGCGAGGCGAGTGGCGGGCAGGGCCGGGTCGCCGTATGCGGCAGTGCTCGCCCTCGAGTCGTGGTTTCGGCGCCGAGGCGGCTTCCGCTACGACGAGCAGCCGCCTCGCGCGATCGACTCGCCGCCTCTCGTGGACTTCGTCCTTGCCTCGCGCGCCGGGTACTGTCAGCACTTCGCAGGCGCTATGGCGGTCATGCTCCGCCTGCTCGGGATTCCGTCTCGGGTAGCCGTCGGTTTCACGAGCGGGAGCTACGTGGACGGCACCTGGACAGTTACCGACCATGACGCTCACGCCTGGGTCGAGGTGTGGTTCCCGGAGGTGGGTTGGGTCTCGTTCGACCCAACGCCTGGCCGCGGCACGCTTTCGGGGACCTACTCGTTTGCGTCGGAGTCCGCCGCAGCCGTCGCGGCGCTGGAACGAGGCGATCTGGGTGACCTCGAGGACGCTGGACGCGGCCGCACGGAGAGCGACGCCGACGTCTTCGTCCGGCCAGGCGGTGACGACCGGCGCTCGCTGGTGCTCGTCGCAATCGTTCTCGCCCTCGCCGCCGGCATCCTGGTGGGGATGGGCAAACTCGCAGTCCGCCGAGTGCGGTACCTGACCCGCGACCCGCGCAGGAGAGCCGCGGCGGCTCGGAGGGAGTTGGAGGCGTTCCTCCGCGACCAAGGGGTTCCGATCCCCAGAAGCGCGACCCTCGACGACGTCCGCGAGGCGCTCGGCGAGGAGGTGGGTCTGGACGGTCGCGCGTTCGCCGCAGCTGCCGGTCGCGCTCGGTTCGGGCCGCCGGACGAGGCGCGACTCGGCGCTGAGGTGGCGCGGAGAGAGCTGCGCGCGCTGCTCAAGCGCGTGCGTCTCGAGCTGTCCGTTTGGGACCGGTTCCGCGGCTTCGTCTCGCTCCGCTCGCTCCGCAGCGGGTGGGAAGGATGACGGAGACCTACGACCTCTTCCAGCAAGGGCGCCGTCATCTGAGAGACGGGATGGCCGCCCAGGCGACGGTCTCGCTCGAGAAGGCGAAGAGGCGTGAGCCGCGCTCCCGCTCGATCCGGGAAGCCCTCGGGATCGCGTACTTCCGGCTTGGTCGTTGGGAGGAGGCGGAGGCCGAGTTCCGGACACTGGTCGAGCTCTCCCCGTCCGACGAGTTCGCCCACTACGCACTGGGGCGTGCGCTCGTGAACCAGGGTCGTCGCCGAGAGGCGACTCCGCACATCAAGCTCGCGCGATCGCTTCGCCCGCGTCCGCTGCGCGAGGCCGACTCGCTGGACTAGTGCGCAAGACCGGGATCCGCTGACGCGCGGATCCCGGTCGCGCGAAGATCCCTAAAGGCGGCCGCTTCGCGGCCGCGGTGGTGGCTTTCGCACCAACGTCTCGTAGTAGCCCCTACGATGCGTCGCCGAGCACCCGCTGCACCTCGGCAGCGGTGGTAACGCCCTCGAGGGCGAGGCGGACTCCCTCGTCGCGCAGGGTGCGCATGCCGGCAGCGACGGCCGCACGCTGGATCTCGGTCGCCGACGCGCGCTTGGCGACGAGCGCGCAGATGTCATCGGTCAGCGGAAGGATCTCGAAGAGCCCCGCACGACCTCTGAATCCTGTTTGACCGCAGGCCGTGCAGCCCCGGCCGCGAGCGAGCAGCCGCGGCCCCGTGTCGCCCGTGGGTTGCCCGAGCTCCACGAGGTCGTCCTCGGTCGCGTAGTACGTCTCCCGGCAGTCCGGGCACACTCGTCGAACGAGGCGCTGTGCGACGACGCAGGTCAGCGTCGCGGCGAGGAGGCCCGGCTCGACGCCCATGTCCGCAACACGCCGGACCGCGGCTGCCGCGGATTGCGCATGCAGCGCCGACAGGACGAGACGGCCGGCCATCGCGGCCTGGAAGGCCTGTAGAGCGGTCTCCTCGTCCCGGAGCTCTCCGACGAGGACGACGTCGGGGTCGGAGCCGAGGATTGCGCGCAGGCCTTGCGCGAAGCCGAGACCTGCCTGCGTGTCGATCTCGATCTGGTCGATCCCGGGCAGGAGGAACCCGACCGGGTCGTCGATCGTCGCGAGCGTGCGCTCGGGCGCGTTCAGCTCCCGCAGGGCCGCGTAGAGCGTCGTCGTCGTCCCGCTCCCGGTCGGGCCGCAGACGACGATTGCGCCGGACGGCTGGTGGATGGCCTTCCGGACCGTCTCCTCGTCGTCGGGAGTCATCCCGAGATCGGTGAGCGAGGTCGGAGCGGCAACCTCGTCGCGTGTGCGGAGCGTCACCCTCTCGCCCTGCTTCGTGGGCAGAACGTCGATTCGCAGGTCGATCGTGCTCTCTTCGGTGGCGAACTCGGTCATCGTCTTCAGCCTGGTCGTCATCGATTCCTGTTCCGAGCTCGGAAGCGTCTCGAGCTCGCGCATGACACTGTCGATTCGCGCGCGAACGACGAGCCCATGAGGCTGCGGCGAGAAATGGATGGAGGACGCGCCCAGCAAGAGCGCTCGCTCGATGATCTCGTCGAGGTCGTGGGCGTCGGGCGTCTCGGGTATCTCGGTTGCCTCCGTGTGCATGTCGACGGCCTCGACCTCCGGAACGTCACCGCCTTCGTCGGTCCCGTCCCCGAACGCGAACTCCTGAGCCGCTACGGGCTCGAGAGTCTCTTCGGACGCGAAGGTATCGGCAGTCTCTTCGACGACCTGGGTCTCCGCGATCACGTCGATCTCGGCGAACTCTTCGGCCACGGAGACGTCCGCGATGTGGTCCTCGTATACGACCACCTCAGCCGACACGGACTCGGAGGTCTCCTCGACGGGAAGCCCCGGGTCGTCTTCATCGAACGGCGTCTCGGGGAGCTCATCGACCGCGAGCTCCTCGGCCGCGGAGGCGTCCACATCGTCGTCCTCGAATGCGACGTACGGAGCGATGGGTTCGAGCGTCTCTTCGAGGACATAGATGTCTGCGACGTCTTCCGCGTCCTGGACCCCGGCGAGCTCCGCGGCCGCGGGGACGTCCTCGACGGCAACGCTCTGGGCGTCGTCGTCGTCCGTCGATGTGTCCACGACTTCCTCGAATGCGGGTAGAGCGGTGTCAACGGCCCACGGGTCGACGAGCTCGTCGGTGGCAGATGATGTCTGCGCGAGGCGTTCATCGACCGCGGGCGCGTGGGCGTGCACGCGTTTGATCGCCTCTTCGATCGCAGCCGGGTCGGCTACTGCGAAGCTGAGCGGAACTCCGAGCGCGACGTGAAGCTCGTCTGAGTAGAGCACCTTCGTCGGATCGGCGACCACGACCCGGAGAGATCCGTCGGGGAGAAAGCCGATGGGTAGCGCCGCATGCCGCTGCGCGATCTCCTCGGGCAAGAGGGCGCCGGCGAGCTGGTCCACCTCGGAGGCGGCAAGCTCGACGAACGGAAGCTCGTACTGTTCCGCGACCAACCGCGCGACGTCCGCAGGCGCCACGACCCCGCGCTCGACGAGGAGCTCGCCGAGACGTCTGCTTGCGGACAGTCGCTGCTGGGCGAGGGCCGTCTCGAGCTCCGCATCGCTCACGAGCCCCTCGCGGATGAGCAAGGCTCCCAGGGGCGGCCAGAGGTGTGCCACAGCACGCTGCGAGCCGAAGTAGGGCTCGTCGCTCGCCTCTGTAGGCGGCGGACTGTCCGCCACGTCCGGATGCAGCTGAACGACGCCGTCCGCTGCTGCAGTATCGGTCCCGTCGTGCTCGGGGGGCGACTCGGTGCGCCCGTAGATGAAGGCGATGGCAGTCTCGATGCCGTCGGGCCCGACCACTGCGAAGCGAGTCGAGGCTCCGAGGACGCGGCGAAGCTCGTCCGAGAAGATCACGGTCCCCGGGTCGGCGATGGCAACAAGGATCGATCCGTCTGGTAGCGAGCTGATCGGCACTGCCGAGAATCGGCGGGCCAGGTCCTCGGTGAGGAGGACCGCCACTCTCGGATCGATGTCGGATTCTTCGAGCTCGACGAACGGGAGCTCGTATTGCTCGGCAACCAGCTTGGCCACCTGGGTTTCAGTGACGACCCCGCGCGCGACGAGGAGCTCGCCGAGCCGCCGTCCGGTGATGCGCTGCTGCCGCGAGTCGCGCTGCTCGTCGAGGATGGCCTCGAGATCCTCCTTCGTCACGAGCCCATCCCGCATGAGCAGGACCCCCAGTGTGGGCCAAGGGTGGGGAGCCGCTTCCATCGTTCGGAGATATCGGCTCAGATGCCTCCATCCTTTACTGCGACGAGAATCACGCTGTGCGCGCGGTCGTCCAGCGGGTGCGGGAGGCGTCGGTGAGCGTCGCCGGCGAGCTCGTCGCCGCCTGCGGGTCGGGCCTCGTCATCCTGCTCGGGATCGCGGCGGGAGACCGAGAAGAGGACGCTGAGCGGCTCGCAGCGAAGATCGCGCGCCTTCGGATCTTCGAGAACGCCGACGGTCGCTTCGATCTCCGTACGGGACGTCGCCGGCGAGGCGCTCGTCGTGAGCCAGTTCACCCTCGTCGCCGACACACGCAAGGGGAATCGGCCGAGCTTCACGGACGCGGCGGCGCCGGAAGTCGCCGAACCGCTGTGTATGAGCACTTCGTCGAGGCGCTGCGGGGTCCTCGGTATGCCGGTTCAGACGGGTGTCTTCGGAGCGCGGATGCAGGCCACGTTGGTGAACGACGGGCCGGTGACGATCATCATCGACGTCTGAGCCCGGCCACGTCGTCAACTGTCAGGCCGGGCCGCAACTCGGACGCGGGCTGCTACTCCCACCAGAAGGCCTCGCCGAGCACCAAGAAGGCGAGGAACCCGGGGAAGGCGAACAGCGGCAGCCACAGCAGCGTCCAGCGCTCACGCCTGATCTTCGCGACGATCGCCAACACGAACGCAGCGAGCGAACCCGTGAGCCCGGGGCCGAGCACCATGACCGCGACGAGAAACCCGACCCAGTTGTCCTCGATCGCGTCCCAGCCTCCGACGCCATACGCGATGGCGAACATCGTGATCGACGTGGCGATCGCTACCACTGAAGCGGCCGACAACCCCACTGCCCACCGGGCGAGGCGGCTATGTGGCTGCCCGTAGCCGGTCGACACAGGAACCTGACCTGGAATCGGAGCGACTGTCATCGAACTCACCTCCAGCTCCAATGTCGCACAGCCCGGCGCGATGCACATCCGTAGTTGCAGGCAGGTGTCGGACGTGTGGGCTGCCCGGCACGGCATCAAATGGACACTCATCGCGAACACACGCAGCGAGAATCAGCCGAGCTGTTTCGAGGACGATGGTCACGGGGCCCTCGTTGACGAGCGAGCCTGACCCACGGCCTTGCGGTGCTATCCTTGGTCGCACCACATTTCACCGGCTTCACTGAAATGGGCGCGCGGCGCCCATTTGTTTTGAGGGGCACCGATGACGACGACGAGCTACGCACGCGAACGCACGCTGCAGGACGAGATCGCCCCCGCGGTCGAGCGGAGCCTGCCCGGCGTCGAGGTGCTCGCCGTCGAGCTGCTCTCGCGGAGGCGCTTCTGTGTCTACGTCGACCATCCGGACGGCGTCGACCACGCGCTCTGCGAGCGCGTGACGCGCCTGCTCGACACCTATCGCGCCGATTTCACGATCGACGTGTCGTCACCGGGGCCGGAGCGGCCGCTACGCACGCGTGCGCACTTCGCCACTGCGGTCGGGCGGCGGATCGCCATCAGGACCGCGCGCGAGATCGAAGGGCGCAACCGGTTCCGCGGCGAGGTGCTGGAGGTCGGAGACGACACCGTCACGCTCGCAATCGCGGACGGCGAGCCGTTGCGAATCCCGTACGACGCAATCGTGCGGGGCAATCTGATCGACGAGGGGTTGACCACATGAGCCAGGAGATCATCGAAGGGATTCAGACGATCGAGAAAGAGAAGGGAATCGAGGAAGGCATCCTCATCTCTGCTCTCGAGGATGCGCTGCTCGCCGCGTACAAGAAGACGCCCGGCGCCGGCCGCCACGCCGAGGTGAAGCTCGACTCCGACGGCGAGTTCCGCGTCTACGGGATCCAGATTCCGGAAGACGTCGAGACGCGCCTGGTAGAGGATGCGCGCGAGGCCCGGATCCAGGAGCTCGAGCGGATCGAGGAAGAGACCGGAGAGCGGCAGCACACGCTGATCACCGACGAGGACCTCGATCTCGACTGGTCGCAGGTCCCGCCGGATCAGATCGTCCGGACGGACGTCACACCCGGCGACTTCGGGCGCATCGCCGCGCAGACGGCGAAGCAGGTCATCCAGCAGCGGATCCGCGAGGCTGAGCGCGCGATCATGTACGAGGAGTACGTCGACCGGCAAGGCGAGGTCGTCACCGGAATCGTCCAGCAGGCGGGCGACCGCAACAACGTCCTCGTCGACCTGGGGCGCGTCGAGGCGCTTCTCCCGCGGTCGGAGCAGGTGGACGGAGAGCGCTACGAGCAGGGCAGCCGGATCAAGGCCGTCATCGCGGAGGTGCGCTCGGGGACGAAGGGCCCGCAGGTCATCCTCTCGCGGCGCGATCCGGAGCTGATCCGTGCGCTGTTCGAGCTCGAGGTGCCCGAGATCGCCGACGGCCTCGTGGAGATTCGCGGCGTCGCCCGCGAGCCGGGCTACCGGTCGAAGATCGCGGTCGAGTCCCACATGCAGGGCGTCGATCCTGTGGGTGCGTGTGTCGGCCCGCGCGGCTCGCGCGTCCGGATGGTCGTGTCGGAGCTGCGCGGCGAGAAGATCGACATCATCCCTTGGAACACGGAGCCGGCGCGATTCGTCGCCAAGGCGCTCTCGCCCGCGCGCGTGCGCGAGGTCTACATCGACGACGAGACCCGCGAGGCGACCGTCATCGTCCCCGACGACCAACTCGCGCTCGCCATCGGCAAGGAGGGCCTCAACGCGCGCCTCGCCACGCGACTCACCGGCTGGAAGATCGACATCCAGTCGGAGAGGGAGTTCGCACAAGCCGAGGCGGACGCAGCGTTCGCCGGCGCGGCAGACGACGAGGAGTACTCGGGCCGGTGCGCCGCGATCCTCTCGAACGGCAAGCGCTGCCCGAACGCGTCACTCCAGGGCTCGCGCTACTGCGGAGTCCCCGCCCACCAGAGTCTCGTCGCCACGGAAGGAGCCGTCGCGGAGGCGGTCGCCGAGGAGGTCGAGGCGGTAGCCGAGCTCGAGGACGCGATCGAAGAGGTCGCGGAGGATCTGGCGGCCGCCGCGGTCCTCGAGGCCGTGGTCGAGGAGGAGCTGGCGGCCGGAGAGATCACGCCCCGCGAGGCCGAGGAGCTCGAGGAGGCCATCGAGGAGGCGGCTGCCGAGTTCGTCGCCGAGGACATCGCCGCCGCAGTCGTGCTCGAAGCGGTGGTCGAAGAGGCGGCGGCGGAGGCGATCGTCGAGGACCTCGAGGCCGCGACCGAGCTCGATGAAGCTTCCGAGAAGGACAGAACGGGCGCGGCAGACGTCTAGCGCCGCGAGGCGCCGGGACCGAGGGGCGAACACCTCTACACTGACGCTTGAGATGGCCGACGGACGCAACAGACCGAACCGCCCGATTCGTCCCCGGGGAGGCCCCGGAGGGCGGAAGCGGCGCGTGGTCATCGAGGGCGGCGGCGCCCGCAGCCGCGAGGGGCGGCAGCCCCGCGACCGTACGGCAGCCCCGACGCCCCGTCAGCCACCCGCCCCGCCGCCGAGCGGCCCGGTGACGGTCGAGTCGGGTGTGACCGTGAAGGACCTCTCGCATGCGCTCGGCGTCCCGATGCCCGAGCTGATCAAGATCCTCATGTCGCTCGGGCAGATGCGAACGGCGACGCAGTCGCTCTCCGACGAGGAGGTCGAGGTCATCGGGACGGAGCTCGACCGCGAGATCACGATCAAGCATGCGGCCGAGGAGGAGATCGGACCGGAGGAGTTCGTGGACGCAGAGGCAGATCTCGAGCCACGGCCGCCGGTCGTTACGATCATGGGCCACGTCGATCACGGGAAGACGACGCTGCTCGACGCGATCCGGGAGACCTCGGTCGTGGAGACAGAAGCCGGAGGGATCACGCAGCACATCGGCGCCTATCAGATAGACGTCGACGGGCGGAAGATCACGTTCCTCGACACGCCGGGTCACGAGGCGTTCACGGCCATGCGAGCCCGCGGCGCGAAGGTGACCGACATCGCCGTGCTCGTCGTCGCGGCGGACGACGGCGTCATGCCGCAGACGAAGGAGTCGATCTCGCATGCGCGCGCCGCGGAGGTCCCGATCGTCGTCGCGGTGAACAAGATGGACATCGCGGACGCCAACGTCGACCGCGTGAAGAGCGAGCTCGCCGCCGAGGGCCTCCAGCCCGAGGACTGGGGCGGGACGACGCAGTTCTCCGCCGTGTCCGCGAAAGAGCAGACGAACCTCGACGACCTCCTCGAGAAAATCCTGCTCGTCGCGGACGCCGAGCTCGACCTCCGCGCCAATACCGGTGCGGAGGCGTCAGGGTTCGTGATCGAGTCGCGCCTGGACGTGGGACGCGGTCCCGCCGCGACCGTGCTCGTGCTCCGGGGCACCCTGAGGGTGGGCGACGCGGTCGTCGCGGGCGACGCCTCCGGCAAGGTGCGCGCCCTCTACGACTACCGCGGCGAGCGCGTGCGGGAGGCGAAACCGGGCGACCCGGTCGAGATACTCGGATTCGACCACCCGCCGGTGGCGGGGGAGTTCTGTCGCGTCGTGGAGCACGAGCGGCAGGCCAAGCACCTCGCGAACGTCCGCGCGGAGAGGCTGCGGCGGGAGCAGCTCGCACAGCGACCCCGCCGCCGCGTGTCGCTCGAGACCCTCCACGAGGATCTCCAGGCCGGCGAGGTGCAGGACCTGAACATCGTCCTCAAGGGAGACGTGCAGGGCTCCGTCGAGGCGCTGCTCGGAGAGCTGCAGAAGATCCAGCACCCGGAGGTGCGCGTGAGCGTCATCCACACCGGGGTTGGAGGCATCACCGAGAACGACGTCAACCTCGCATCCGCATCGGACGCTCTCGTTATCGGCTTCAACGTCCGACCGAGCGCCGACGCGAGGCAGCTCGCCGAGCGGGAGGGCGTCGACATCCGCACCTACCGGGTCATCTACCAGCTCACGGAAGACATCCAGCAGGCGCTCGTCGGGATGCTCTCCCCGGTCCAGACCGAGGAGACGCTCGGAGAGGCGGAGGTACGCGCGCTCTTCAAGGTCTCGCGGCTCGGCACGATCGCGGGCTGCATGATCACGAGCGGCCTCGTCCGGCGCGGGGCGCAGGTGCGCGTCGTCCGAGACGGCACGGTGATCCAGGACACCTCGATCGCGCAGCTCAAGCGGTTCAAAGACGACGTACGCGAGGTGAGCGAGGGCTTCGAGTGCGGCATCCTCCTCGACGGCTTCAACGACGTGAAGGAGGGGGACGTGCTCGAGGCATACGAGACCCGCGAGATCGAGCGCACCGAT
>Ga0209341_10004995_pt1 | contig 12114 bp, 10 predicted proteins | sample RifCSP13_2_FD_184020 | JGI IMG/M metagenome (GOLD analysis project Ga0209341, IMG submission 184020) | Soil microbial communities from Rifle, Colorado - Rifle CSP2_sed 13_2 (SPAdes) (version 2) | ecosystem: Environmental > Terrestrial > Deep subsurface > Rock core/Sediment | place: Rifle...
CCTTGAGCTCGTCCGTGAGCCGTCCGCGGAGGAACGACCAGATCACCGTGCTGCCGCCCTCGACGAGGAGGGACTTGACCCCGCGGTCCGACAGGTGGCCGAGGAGCGCCTCCAGGTCGACCTCATCGGACCCCGCCCGGAAGACGTCCGCGGTCCTGAACGTGCGCTCGCAGTCCGCGGCCGTCGCGATGAGGGTGGGCGCCGTCCCGTCGAGGACGTGCGCGCGGCCCGGCGTCTTCCCGTCCGAGTCGAGGACGACCCGGAGGGGGTTCGGGCCCTTCGCGTACTCCGCCTTCACGGTGAGCTTCGGGTCGTCCGTGAGGACCGTGCCCACGCCGACCAGGATCGCATCGCACGACGCGCGGAGCGCGTGCACGCGCCGAAGGTCCTCCTCGTCGCTGATCCGCACGCCCCGTCCGTCCGCGAGGGCAATCTTCCCGTCCACGCTGATCGCCGCGTTGATCGTCACATGCGGGCGCACGGCCCCGGCGAACGATCCGAGCCCATAACAACCTTTGCAGGGAGAGCGCAGTTTCTAGTAGCGCGGGCCCATGGACGGAGAGGGAAGCGCGATGAAGGCCTCGCTCACGCACCTGGGGAGCATGAAGTTCGAAGGACGCGCGGAGGGCGCCCCGCCGATCGTCCTGCACGCGCCGCCGAAGGGCACCGCGAAAGAGGGGCCGTCCCCCGTCCAGGCGGCCCTCCTCGCCGCGATGGCGTGCACCGCGTCGGACGTCGTGTGGATCCTGCAGAAGGAGCGTGCCCCGCTCGCGTCCCTCGAGGTGTCCGCGGACGCCGAGCGAGCGGCCGAGGAGCCGCGCGTCTTCACGAAGATGCATTTCCACTTCCGCGTGCGCGGCGACGGCGTGCGCGAGTCCGACGTGAAGCGCGCGATCGACCTGTCCATGGCGAAGTACTGCTCCGTGGGAATCTTGTTCGCGCGGGGCGGCGTCGCATGGACGAACACGTTCGAAATCCTCCCTGAAAGATGACTCGTTCTCAACTCGCGACTCAAGGGGTATAGTTTTAAGTAAGGCACCCTCGATGAGCCGCGGCCCATGGACGGCATCCAGATCTACGAGCTCAAGAGGATGGACCTCCGCGGGGCCACCGTGATCGACGGATTTCCGAGCGTCGGGCTCGTGTCCTCCATCGTGGCGAACTACCTGATCAACGCCCTGAACCTCACCCAGATCGGGATCATGGACTCCACGTACTTCCCGACGGTCGCCCTCGTGCGGGACGGGCAGCCGATGAACCCCGTCCGCATCTACGCGGGGCCCAAGGTCGAGGGGCACGACCAGGTCGTCGTGTTCATCAGCGAGTTCCAGCCGCCGCCGAACCTGATCAAGTCGATCGCGTCGACCGTCCTGGACTGGGCCCAGGACGCGCGGTGCAACCTCCTCGTGTGCCCGGAAGGCCTCATCGTGGACCAGGAGGTCGAGGAGGAGGAGCGCCAGGTCGAGGTGTACGGGATCGGCTCGACGGACAAGGCGATGGCCATGCTCAAGTCGAACCACGTGACGATCTTCGAGGAGGGCGTGATCACGGGCGTCGCGGGCGTCCTCCTGAACGAGGGCCGGAAGCGGGATTTCGACGTGATCACGCTCCTGAGCGAGGCCCACCCCGACTACCCGGACGCCCGCGCGGCCGCGCGCGTGATCGAGACGATCGACAAGCTGCTCCTCCACACGGAACTCGACGCGAAGCCTCTGTACGAGGAGGCCGAGCGGATCGAGATGCAGCTCAAGTCGATCCACCACCAGGCGGACGCCGCGAAGAAGCCGAGCGGCTCCGTGCGCCCGAGCATGTACGGCTAGGCCTTCGGACCCGAGACTCGGACGACCCATCTGCCGGCTTCGCCCTGGAGCCGGATCGTCCGTTCGAGGAACTGCGGGAGGAGCCACGCGAGGGACCGCAGGTGGCCCGTCGCATCGCGCACGCTGATCGCAGACGGGCCGTCCGCGAGGCACAGGTACGGGAGGATTTGGTCGGCCGCATGCACGTCGAGGGTCCCCCGGCCGTCGAGCTCGGCAGCGAGGACCGAGGCCGCCTCCTCCCCGACTCGCTCGGAAGGTTTCCCGCGCTCCGCCAGCGCGTCCGCGCCGAGGATCCCGTGCTCCGTCTCCGCCCAGAGGACGACGGCGCCCCCCTGGCCGACCGCCTCGTCGCCCGCGTACACCCGCTCCTCAATCTTCACGTCGGGACGACCGTGGAGGCGCCGCATCGCGGCGTGCTTCATCCGCTTCGGGATGTCCTCCCGGAGATGGGAGGCGTGCGCGATCCCACGGATCGCGAGGACGGCCCCGGGCTCCAACGAGTCGAGCGGAGCCCATCGGGACGTCGGTCGGGTGTTCACCTCGATCCGCCCTCCGCCGCGCGGGTAGTAGCCCCGCCGGACGAGCAGGATGTCCGCGTTCCCGCCCATCGAGCGCAGGAGGGGGAGGAACACGCGCGCGACGTAGTCGACAGGCGGGGACCATCGCACATCCGTTCCGCCCGTGAGGGTGAGCTGTAACGGTCCCGGAGCCGCGAACGCCACGGGCAGGCACGCCTGCAGGACGAGGGTCACGCTCCCCGCGGTGCCCACGTCGAAGGAGTATCGGCCCGGACGAATCGGGCCGGGACGAAACTCGAGCTCATGGGATCCGACGGCGACCCCGTTCACTTCCGCGCCGCACATGGAACGCACGGCGTCCACCGCGGTCACGTGCTGGGCGGCCATGCCGGGCTTCAGTCGACCCGCGCGGATGTTCATGATGCGGACCGCGGTCCCCGTGACCGTCGAGAGCGCGACGGCCATGCGGAGGAGCTGGCCCCCGCCCTCACCGTGGGCCCCGTCGACTGTGATCACGGCTCGCGCCGCCTGCGGACCCACTTCTCGAACTCCACCGCGAAGAACACGGAGCTCGCCACGAGGGTCGCGGCGAGGAGTTCCTCCCACGGGAGCGCGCGGGTCCGGAACGCGGGCTGCAGGAACGGCGCGTAGATCACGAGCAGCTGGAGCGCGACGGTCCCGAGGACCGCGAGGATGAGATGGCGGTTCCGGAAGAACCCCTCCTTGAACACGGAGGTCCGCTCCACGCGGATCGCGAGCACGTGGAACACCTGGAACATCGTGAGGAGGAAGAACACGAGGGTCCGCGGCTCCTCGAGCCCCGGGTCGCCTGGGCGGTTCGCGATCGCCCACTGGAACAGCGCGAGCGCACCGACCGCCATGAGGCTCCCGACCCACGCGATGTGGAAGCCGATCCCCCCGCTCAGGATGCCCGCTTTCGGGTCTCGAGGCTTTCGTTCCATGAGGCCGCTCTCCTTCGGCTCGACCGTGAGGGCGAGCGCGGGGAACCCGTCCGTGATGAGATTGATCCACAGGATCTGGAGTGGCAGGAGGGGGAGCGGCCAGAAGAGGACGGACGCGAGGAAGATCGTGAGGACCTCGCCGCTGTTCGTGCTCAGCATGTAGCGGACGAACTTCCGGATGTTGTCGTAGATCCCGCGGCCCTCCTCGACGGCCGCGACGATCGACGCGAAGTTGTCGTCCGTGAGGACCATGTCCGCGCTCTCCTTCGCGACGTCCGTCCCCGTGATGCCCATCGCGACCCCGAGGTCGGACCGTTTGAGCGCGGGCGCGTCGTTCACGCCGTCGCCCGTCATCGCGACGACGTGGCCCTTCTTTTTCCAGGCGTCCACGATCCGGAGCTTGTGGGCCGGCGAGACGCGGGCGTACACCTTGATCTTCTCGACGTCCCGGACGAGGTCCTCCTGGGACATCCTCTCGAGATCCTCCCCCGTGAGGGCGAGTTCGCCCTCGGACAGGATCCCCATCTCCCGCGCGACCGCCATCGCGGTGAGCTTGTGGTCCCCCGTGATCATCACGACCCGGATGCCCGCGCGCGTACACCGGTCAATCGCCTTCGTCGCATCGTGACGGGGCGCGTCCATCATCCCCACGAGCCCGAGGAACGTGAGGTCCCGCTCGAGGTCGCCCTCCTGGAGAGCCGGCAGCTCCGCGGGGAACTCGCGGCGCGCGAGCGCAAGCACCCGCAGGGCCCGTGTCGCCATCTCCTGGTTCCGGTAGAGGAGCTGCTTGCGGTCGTAGTCCTCGAGCGGCCGGACCTCCCCGTCCGCGAGGACACGGGTGCACGCCGCGAGGACCCGCTCGGGCGCGCCCTTCACGCAGAGCACCTTAGGGCCCGCGTCCGCGAGACGGGATACGCGCTCCCCCTCGGGCCGCGCGAGGAGGTCCGCGAGCCGATCCACGGGGATGCGGGCGTGGAGGGTCGACATCTTCTTCCGCTCCGAGGTGAACGGGATCTCCGCGACCCGCGCCCATTCCGCCCGGACGGCCTCCGGGTCCAGACCCGCGCGCCTCGCGGCGACCGTGAGGGCGCCCTCCGTCGCGTCCCCATCCACGGTCCAGCGGTCCCCTTCGCGCTTGAGCACCGCGTCGTTGCACAGCACGCCGCACACAAGGATCTCCCGGAGGGACGGGTCGTCGTCCGCGAGGACGACCCCGTCCCCGGCGACGACGGCGCCCGAGGGATCGAATCCCTCCCCCTGGACGACGTACTCGCGGCCTCCGGCGAACAGCGCGCGGACGTTCATCTCGCCTTTCGTGAGGGTACCCGTCTTGTCCGAGCAGATGATGGTCGCGGAGCCGAGCGCCTCCACAGCAGGTAGCTTCCGGACGAGGGCATGGCGCTTCACCATCCGCTGGAGCCCGAGCGCGAGGCTGATCGTGACGACCGCGGGCAGGCCCTCCGGGATCGCCGCGACCGCGAGCCCGACCGCCGTGAGGAAGAGCACCTCCGCCTGGCGGATGTCCCGCACGACGCCGATCAGGAACACGACGGCCGCGACCGCGAGGACGGCGGCCCCAATCTGCTTCCCGAGCCGGTCGAGCTGCCTCTGGAGCGGCGTTTCCTCGCTCGTCTCCTGCTGGACGAGTCCCGCGATCGTACCGAGCTCCGTCTGCATCCCCGTCCCCACGACGACGGCCTTCCCGCGACCGCCCTCGATTGAGGTGCCCAGGAAGACGAGGTTCCTCCGGTCCGCGAGGAACGTGTCCTCCCGGAGCGGCTCGGGGGTCTTCGTGACGGGGAGGGACTCGCCCGTGAGGGACGCCTCGTCCGCGCGGAGGCCCGACGCCTCGAGGAGGCGCGCGTCCGCGGGGACCCGGTCTCCCGCCGCGAGGAGCACGATGTCACCGGGGACGAGCTCGCGCGCGGGCACGACGAGGGTCTCGCCCTCCCGGACCACGTGGGCCTTGGGGGCCGCGAGCGCCTTGAGCGCCTGGAGGGACCGCTCCGCGCGGTACTCCTGGACGAACCCGAGGGTCGCGTTGAGGATCACGATCACGACGATGAGCGCCGCATCGAGGAGCTCCGCGCTCTCCCCCTTCGACAGGCCGAGAGCCGCGGAGATCACGGCCGCGATGATGAGGACGATCACGAGGACGTCCGTGAACTGGCTGAGGAGGATGCGGAGCGGACTGATCCTCGTCGTCTGGACGAGCTCGTTGGGCCCGTATCGGGCGAGCCGGGAGGCAGCTTCCTCACGGCTGAGGCCCAACGGCGACGATTCGAGACGCTGGAGGGCCGCGTCGGGGGGGAGGCTGTGCCAGGCGGCGGACACGGTGCGTCGGAATTCTACGGGCGTAATAAAGGCATTCCTCGGCAACCCGGGTCTGTTGCCTCGATGGCGGACGCGGTCCGTCCGCGCAGTTACCTATTTGTAGGCCGACTCCCGATACGCGGCCCGGGATGGGACCCACGGTTCTCACGAGGCCTAGGGGAGCGGTCACGCTCCGCGGGACCTGGGCCCGCCTCTCGGCGGGAGGCCATGGCTGAACCCGCGTCCATCATGCTCGAGGTCGGCGTGATCGCGACGGTTGGCTTCCTGGGAGCCGCAGTCGCGACGCGGGCCCGGGTGTCCGTGATCATCGGCTACATCATCGCGGGCATGCTGATCGGACCGAACGTCCACCTGGACCTCTTCGGCCTGTCGTACGACGGAGTCCTGCGGGACAGCGCGTTCATCCAGAGCGTCTCCCAGCTCGGGCTCGTCCTCCTCCTGTTCTTCGTCGGGCTCGAGTTCAGCATCGCGAAGCTCAAGAAGACGAAGGAGGCCGCTGCCATCCTGGCGGTCACGAACCTGAGCGTGAACATGTTCGCGGGGTTCGTGATCGGCGCGTGGCTCGGATGGCCCCTCATCGACACGATCTTCATGGCGGGGGTCATCTCGATGTCCTCGTCCGCGATCGCGGCGAAGTCCCTCATCGACCTGAAGCGGCTCGGGAACGCGGAGACGGAGTTCCTCCTCGGGATGGTCGTCCTCGAGTCGTTCCTCGCGATGTTCCTGCTGACCCTCGTGAACGGGATGGTCGTGTCCTCGGACGCGCGCCCCGCGAGCGTCCAGGAACTGTTCCTCGGCGTCGGGATCTTCATCGGCTTCTTCGCGGTCCTCGCGGCCGTCGTGGTGCCGAGCACGGCGCGCCTCTTCGAGCGGATCCGGAGCGAGGAGCTGTTCGTCCTGTTCGCCCTCGGGATCGTGTTCCTCGCGGCGGCCCTCGCGGAGGCGTTCCGGATTCCCGCGATCATCGGCGCGTTCTTCATGGGGATGGTGTTCGCGGACACGCGGCTCGCCGGGCGGATGAAGGTGAAGATGGAGTCCCTCCGGGACGCCTTCGTCGCGATCTTCTTCCTGAGCTTCGGGATGCTCATCGACCCCGCGGCCCTGCCGTTCATCCTGCCCATCCTGATCCTCGCGGTACCTCTCATCCTCCTGAACGACCTGTTCCTGACCGCGATCCTCGCGTACTTCATCGGGTTCGGCGCGCGCGCCTCGACGGCCATCGGGACGAGCCTCGTGGCCCGGAACGAGGAGGCGATCCTGTACGCGAGCGTGGGGAGCCGGGCGATCCGGAGCAACGACGCGCTCGCGAACGACTACGCGGGGACGTACCTCACCCCGTTCGCGGGGATCCTGTGCATCGTGATGAGCAGCCTCGCCCCGTTCCTCATGTCCCGGTCCGAGGGGATCGCGGGCTTCTTCGCGAAGCGGCTCCCGCGCTCCATCGTGTTCGGGGCGGACCTCGTGAAGCGGACCCTCAAGACCCTCGTGATGCCGAACTTCCTCCCGCTGTACAAGCGGAAACGGATGTTCCAGGCGGCCCTCATCGTGTATGCGGCGTGGATCATCGACCTCCTCGTCACGTCCGGGTGGGCCCACGTGCTCCTGTCCCTGTTCTTGCCCGTCGTCGTGTACGGTGTGTGGGCCGCGGCCCGGCACGCGTTCCGCGACCCCGTGCGCCACACGAACTACGGGACGGACGGCGGCCCGTTCACCAAGTCCACGATCGAGGGGTTCGTCCTGCGCGTCGTCGTGGGCGGGCTCCTGACCGTCGCGTTCGTCGCGATCGTGTGGCAGTACTGGTGGCCCGTGACCCTGGCCCTCCTGTACGGATACTTCCTCGTGATCGTGTTCAGCATGAAGATCGTGTACCGTCGGCTCGGACTCGGGATGGGGCGCCGGCCCGCCGCGGTGCGATTCGTGAAGGGGCTTCCCGCCCGACGCGCGGGTGCGGCGAACGGCGGCCGCGGGTGGCGGTAGTCACACGACCGGATACGAGAGGTCGAGGATCCACGTCTCCCGGGCGATCGTCGTCTCGGGGCCATGGCCCGGGAGGACGCGGGTCTCGGGCGGGATCTCCTGGAGGCGCTTGAGGCTCATGATCATCCGGGCGGGGCTCCCGCCCGCGACGTCCGTCCGGCCGCACGACCCCGCGAAGAGCGTGTCGCCGGAGAACAGGACGCGGTCCGCGGGGCTGTAGAAGCACGCGCTCCCCTCCGTGTGCCCCGGCGTGTGGATCGTCGTGAGGGTCGTCTTCCCGATCTTGATCTCGGAGCCCTCCTTGAGGAGCAGGTCGGGCTTCGAGGGCGGCGGCGGGACGGGCAGGTACCACTTCGGCTCGCGGGCGTTCCTCTCGAGGCGGTGCGCGTCGACCTCGAAGATCGCGAGCTTCGCCCCCGTCGCGGCGCGGAGGGCCTCGTCCTCCGCCGTGTGGTCCGGATGGCCGTGCGTGTTCAGGATGAACTTGATCGACGCGCCGAGTTCGTTCGCCTTCGCGAGCAGGGCCTGCGCGCCAAGGCCCACGTCCACGACGAGGGCCTCCTTGGTCGTCTCGTCGACGACGAGGTACACGTTGTTGTCCAGCGGGGGCACCGTGAGTCGCTCGATCCGCATGGGCGGGTCGGGCAGGCGAAGGGCTGGGATAAAGGTGCCGCCCGTCCCCGTCAGGGAGGCGATTTCACGAGTCGCCCGGACTTCCAGACGTGGGTCACGTTCGCGGGATCCGCGAGGACGCGGATGTCCGCGAGCGGGTCCCTCGCGACCCCGATCACGTCCGCGTCGAAGCCCGCCTTCAGGACGCCGGATCTCGGCGCGAGGGGGCCGAGGGTCGCGGGGCCGTTCGCCGTGGCGGCCTCGATCGCCTGGAGAGGCTTCATGCCCGCCTCCACGAGATGCCCGAGCTCGCGGCCGTTCATCCCCCACCGGATCGGCGTGGCGTCTCCGGACATGAAGATGTCCGTGCCCACGGCGATCCGCACGCCCTTCCTCACGGCGAGCCGGAGGGCCTTCCCATGGTCCTCCGCGACGACCTTCGCCTTCCGGAGCGCGTACTCGGGGACGGACGCCTCCGTCGCGTACGCGACGAGCTGCTCGAGGATGAACCGCGTGGGGACGAGGATCGCGTGCCGCTCGAGCATGAGGTCCGCGGCCTCCTCGTCGAGGTACGTGCCATGCTCGATCGTCCGGCAGCCGGCCTGGAGGGCCGCGAGGATCCCCGCCTTCCCGTGGCAATGGGCCGCCACGACCCGGTCGGCCCGGGCCGCGTCCTCGACGATCGCGCGAAGCTCGTCGTGGGAGAACTGCGCGTGGGCCGGATGGTCGAGCTCGCTCATCACGCCGCCCGACGCGAGGACCTTGATCACCTTCGCGCCCGCACGGAGCTGCTCGCGGACCGCCTTGAGACATTCCGGGACGCCGTCGCACAGGCGCAGGTACCCGACCGCGGCCTCCAGGGCGTGGACGACCTCGAGCGGGAACGCATGGAGGTCCCCGTGGCCGCCCGTCTGGCTGAGCCCCGCGCCGGCCCCGTAGATGTGGGGCCCGGTGACCGTGCCCTCGTCCACGACGGCCGCGAGCCGCACGCCCAGGCCGCCGACTTCGCGGACGCTCGTGAAGCCCGCGAGGAGGGCCTTCTCGATGTCCTTCACCGCGCGCCCCGCCATCACGGCGACGGGCGTGCGGACGATGTCCTCCACGTTGGCGACCCGGAGGCCCATGAAATGGCCGTGGGTCTCCCACATGCCCGGCATGACCGCGGGGACCTGCACGGACCGTGCGCCCGGCTCGGGCCGCGGGGCGCCCTCGATCGGGCCCGCGTACGCGATGGTCCGTCCGTCCAGGACGACGCAGCCGTTCCGGATCGGGTCCCCCGCGCCCGGGATGAGGACGTCCGCCTCGATGCGCTCCATACTCCCCCAGGGCCCGGAGGGCCGCTCGAGGGCTTAGACGTTTCCTGGACCCGGGACGCGCTCAGGCGAACAGGGAGGGGTGCGAGTACTTGTCCGCGAGGTCGTGGATCGCGGTCTCGTACCGCGCGTGGCCGGCCGCGCAGCTCAGGTCCCGCTCGATCCGGCTGAACTCCGCGCTGACCGCCTCCGTGATCCGGGACGGGAGGACCTCGTCCATCATGGGGAGGAGCTCGCCGTCTTCCTGGCGGAGCTGGTCCTCGAGGATCGTGACGTAGGACCCGAGGAGCCGCGTGAACTGGGACCGGACGGAAGGCTCGCCCGCGACGACGCCGTCCACGAGGGCGGGCAGCGCGCCCACGAGGCGGCGGCCGGCCCGGCGGCCCTCGTCGAGGCGCATCGCGAGGAACGCCCCCTGGGTGGGGGACGTCGTGACGAGGACGGGGAAGACGACCTTGTCCTCCTTCGTGTGGTGGCACTTCTCCGCGAAGTTCTCGATCAGGTCGAGGGCGACTTCGAGGTCCATCCGAGGCACCCGCTCCCCGCGGTCCATCGTGCGCGTCATGCCCTTGAGGACCCGGAGGAGGTCGCCCATGACCTCGTGTTCCTCGCGCAGGACCTCGGATGGGGTTCGCATGACTCGTGGGAACCCGGCCGCAGGGGTTAAGCCTCTTGTTCGGCGCACTTGACCACGGGGGCCGCCAGCAACCTTAAGCCGACCCGGGCGTTCGCAGGCGTCCCCATGACGGTCGGCGGGCTCAACTTCAACTGCCCGAAGTGCAACAACCCCCTGTTCTTCACGTTCAAACTGGCGAGCGAGGGCGACTCGATGGTCCGGACCGTCCATTGTCCCGGATGCCGCACGGCCTGGGGCGTGAAACTCGACATCCGGCCGACCCGGGAGTAGGCTTATGGTCGCCCGCGGGATTCCGCGGTCCGTGCGGCTCCCGATCTTCCCCCTCCACGCGGTCCTGTTCCCCGGGGCGACCCTGGCCCTCCACATCTTCGAGCCGCGGTACCGCGAGATGGTGGGTCGCTGCCTCGCCCACGACGAGACGTTCGGGATCGCGCTCATCGAGGAAGGGGAGGAAGCCGGCCCCGCGAGCCCGCGGCCCGTCGGCACGGAGGCCGCGATCATCGCGTCGCGCCGGCATCCGGACGGCCGGTACGACATCGTCGCGGAGGGTCGCCGCCGGTTCGAGATGACGGAGCTGGACCGGAGCCGCAATCTGCTCGTCGCGGAGGTCCGGTTCCTCGACGAACCCGCGGGGCGGGAGGCGGCGGACCTCGCGCAGGCCGTCGGTGCGTTGTTCGAAGGGGTCGCGGAGGCCATGGAGCTCGCGGGCCAGGCCGTCGTGGACGACAGCTGGAAGGAGCTCGATCCCGTGGGCCTGTCGTACCGGGTCGCGGCGGCCCTCCCGGGCGCGGAGCCGCTCAAGCAGGAGCTCCTCGAAGCGCCCGACGCGGACGCGCGCCTCCGGAAGGAGGCGGAGCTCCTCATGTCGATCCGCCGGATCGGGGCGGCCGCGGGCGCCGCGTGACCCGTCACGCCGCGCGGCCTTGAAGTACCGAGACCTTCCTTCCGGGCCGCGTGGGCGGCCGGTTGACCCTGTCGACGTCCGCCCGTCGGTTCGCGGGCGTCCCGTACGGGCCCCTCCTCGCGACGATCTCCTTGGGCCTGATCCTGCAGGCCGCGGCCCTCTACTGGGATGTGTGGACCCACGTGGTGATCGGGCGGGAGACGTTCTTCTCGGCTCCCCATCTCCTCCTGTACACGGGCTTCGGCCTCGTCGCCCTCGGAGGCATCGCGGGGTGCCTGCGCGGGGTCGCCGGCCAGGGCCCCATGGGCCCGAGGCTCCACGTGCTCGGGCTCGCGGTCCCAATCGAGTTCTTCCTCATCGGGATCGGCGCCCTGTTCCAGACGGTCGCGTTCCCCTGGGACGAGGCGTGGCACCTCCTCGTCTCGAGGGGGGAGGTCACGGAGACGTTCTGGTCGCCTCCCCATGCGATGGCGATCGGGGGCGGGATCCTCGCAGCGTTCGGGTTCGTCCTCGCGGTCGCCGTCGCGCGGGAGACGCGCACCTGGTCGCGGGGCTTGGCCCTCGTCGTGCAAGGCTGGAGCTTCGGCCAGCTTCTGTTCGCGCTCCACGTGCTCCTCGGGCTCGCGGACTTCGCGGAGGTGTTCCAGGGGGACGTGTTCCGGGACGCCGCCGTGTGTCCGTCCGCGGTGGCCGTCGTGACGCCGGTCGTCCTCGTGATGGCCGTCGTGGCGACGCGGCGCCCGGGCCTCGCGACCCTCGCCGCGATCTTCTACACGATCATCCGATGGCCGATGGTCTCCCTCGATTTCGCGGCGCCCCCGCCGGTCCTCGTGGTCGCCCCGATCGTGGATGCGCTGTACGCGATCCCGCGGGCGGACGCCTGGCCGACCGTCCGGGCCGCCCTCGCGGGCGGGCTCTGGGCCATCGGGTTCTATGGAGTTTACATCTGGACGCGGGGACTGCCCGTCGAGCCTCTGTTCGTCGCGTTGTTCTCGTTCACCGTGTTCATCGCGGGAGTAATCAGCGGACTCCTCGGG
>Ga0209341_10004996_pt1 | contig 12112 bp, 12 predicted proteins | sample RifCSP13_2_FD_184020 | JGI IMG/M metagenome (GOLD analysis project Ga0209341, IMG submission 184020) | Soil microbial communities from Rifle, Colorado - Rifle CSP2_sed 13_2 (SPAdes) (version 2) | ecosystem: Environmental > Terrestrial > Deep subsurface > Rock core/Sediment | place: Rifle...
TCATGAGCTACGCGCCACCCGATTGCCCAGGCCCGGATCCCGCGTCCGGCCGAAGAGGCCCGCAATCCGCCGCCTCGCGTCCTTCGGCAAGAACGCGCCAATCAGGCCGTAAGCGAGCAGGAGCGAAATGAGCGTGAGGGCGGCGTACCGGTCATCGTCCCAGGCGAACGTCCAGAACACGAATTGCGACAGCGCCGCGAAGCCGAAAAGCGGCGCCTCGAGCCGACGTCGTGCCCCGGCGAGAAGCGCGGACAGAACCAGGAACGAGTAATAGTAGTTCGGAAGATGCGGCACGAGGATGATGAACACCTGCGCGAGGCACCCCGCGAGCCAGAGTGACTTGAGGCGGCGGGCGGCATAGATGAAGAAGGCCAGGCTGAGGGCGACGATCCCGTAGACGGCCCACATGTTCTTCTCGTACCGCTCGTTCCGGATTCGCAGCCAGACCTCGAGCGGGTCGGCGAGTGTCCTGTCAAACGTGTATTTCAGTCGGCCCGATTCGGCCGTGCTCCCGATATTGTGTGACACCAAGGCGCGGAGGCCCATCTGGTTCGCGCCCGGCGTCCGGTTGTGGGCCACCAGCGTGTGGTCGTAGAACTGCCGATACGAATCGGAGCCGGCGACCGCGAGGCTCAATGGTACGAGCACGGTCGCCGCGAGGACTCCGCCGATCAGCGCCTGCGTATGCGATTTCGCGAGGCGCTTGTGGCGCATCAAGCACGCGCCCGCGACGACGAGCCAGCCGATGAGGATGAGGCCCGGGAAGATCCGAAGCAGGCTCGCGTAGACGATCGAGGCACCCGCGAGCTTGAAGTAGCGCTTGCGTGCGAGGCAGGCGGAGGCGACGAGGTAGAACAACCAGTCTTGCCGCAAGAAGCCGCCGATCGTCCAGTAGACCGGAGCCGAGGCCTGGCACCCCCAGAAGATCGCCGCGACCGCGACCACACGCCAGCCAAAGGCCCACCATATCAGAGCGAACGTTCCGGCCAGATACAGGAGGTCGAGGCCTGCCAGGAACTGCATGTAAGCGACTTGGGCCGGATGCAGATTCGCGAAGAAGGATCCCAAGATCGTCCACACGGGCGGAGGGTTGTAGCCGTGGTCCTGCTGCATGCCCTCCCAATACCAATGCGGCTCGTCGGACACGATGCGGAAGAACTTCACGTCTGCTTTGAAGGCACTCCAGCGCTCCGGTGAAAAGAGCGACGTGCACTGCTCGGGATGTTCGAGCACCGCGGCGACCGGCATGAGCAGGTTGTCGCCGCCCAGGTTCCGAATCTTCCGGTCCGGGCGGCGAACCTCCTTCGACATATCGAGCCGGACCGTCCGCCCGGTCGCTTCGTCCTTCCCCTCGACCAGGCCGAGCTGGTCCTGCGCGATGGCCGTGCACTTGTACAGGCCGTCGTGCCCCAGCTCCCGGAAGTACTTCGCGCCCATGTAATAGTGGAATTGCTCCCAGCGGTGCCAGTAGCGCGGCCGATCGAATTGGAATCCGTTGAAGTAGCACACGATGGCGGCAGCCGCGAGGGTGACGCCGATGACGCGCTTCCACCGCTCGGCCACGGGGCGCCCCTGGGCGGCGCGATGCGCCTCGTAGAAGACGCAGCCCGCGGCCCCGAGTGCCACGACCGCCTTGATCACGTCGACGCGGAGGTCCGGATGAACGGAGCGCTGGAGGACCAGGAAGTAGAGGCCGATCGTGAGCGCGGCGGCGAGGTACCGGTACCGCACCCGCCAGGCGCCGCTCAGTGAGCGGTCGACCGCGTAGACGATCGCGGCGTAAGCAAATACGCCCAAGGCGATCGTGACGATGGCGTGGGGCGAGAGATTCATGTCACGCGGAGGCCGCCGCTGTCATCGCGTCGAGCATGCCAGAGCGGGCAGGAGCGGGTCAAAGTGAAAACGACTGGAGCCGGGGGCGGGAGTTGAACCCGCGACCTACTGATTACGAATCAGTTGCTCTGCCACTGAGCTACCCCGGCGCTCCAGGGACCTACGCTAACACGGCGACCCGCGAGGGGCAACGCGCGGCGGCCCGGCGCAGCCGTCCGGCCCACCGCGCGGGGAGACACGGCGGGGGATCCGTCAGCGGGCGCCGCTTCGGGCGGGTTGCGCGACCGCGGGCGCCCCGCTCCGGATGCGCATCGCGTAGAACGAACGCCAGACGAAGGCCACCGAGATCGCGAAGAACACCGCCGCCAGCACGTGGGTCAGCGTCGTGCCGCGCTCGGCCGCCAGCGACACCGCGAGCTCCACTGCCAGCAGGCCGAAGAGCGTGGTGAACTTGATGACGGGGTTCATGGCCACCGAGGACGTGTCCTTGAAGGGGTCGCCCACCGTGTCGCCCACGACGGTAGCGGCATGGAGCGGCGTGCCCTTCTCCCTGAGATCCACCTCGACGATCTTCTTCGCGTTGTCCCAGGCGGCGCCGGCATTGGCCATGAAGATGGCCTGGTAGAGGCCGAACAGCGCGATGGAAATCAGGTAGCCGATGAAGAAGTAGGGCTCGAGGAAAGCGAACGCCAGGGTCGCGAAGAACACGGCCAGGAAGATGTTGAACATGCCCCGCTGGGCGTACTTGGTGCAGATCTCGACGACATTCTTACTGGCGCTGACGGACGCCCTGGTCACACCCGTGAGCTGGATGTTGGCCTTGATGTACTCCACGGCCCGGTAGGCGCCCGTGGTCACGGCCTGGATGGAGGCGCCGGTGAACCAGTAGATCATGGCGCCGCCGGTGATGAGGCCGAGGAGGAACGGCGCGTGGAGGAGCGAGAGCTTGTCCACGTTCTCGGTCAGCCCGGCGGTCAGCACCACGATGATGGAGAAAATCATGGTCGTGGCGCCCACCACGGCCGTGCCGATAAGGACGGGCTTGGCCGTGGCCTTGAACGTGTTGCCGGCCCCGTCGTTCTCCTCGAGCATGTGCTTGGCGGACTCGAAGTTGACGTCGAAGCCGTGGTCTTTCTTGAGCTGCGCCTTGATGCCAGGGATCGTCTCGATGACCGACAACTCGAAGACGGACTGCGCGTTGTCGGTCACGGGACCGTAGGAGTCCACGGCGATGGTCACCGGGCCCATGCCGAGGAAGCCGAAGGCCACCAGGCCGAAGGCGAACACCGCGGGCGCGACCATGAGGGCGCCGAGCCCCAGCGTGCTCACCAAGTAGGCGATCCCCATCAAGACGACGACCACGATGCCGAGCCAGTAGGCGCCGAAGTTGCCCGCGACCAGCCCGGAGAGGATGTCGAGCGACGCCCCGCCTTCACGCGCCGAGGTCACGACCTCGCGCACGTGGGCGGAGTTCGTGGACGTGAACACCTTGACCAGCTCGGGGATAATGGCCCCGGCGAGGGTGCCGCAGGTGATCACCGTCGCCAGCTTCCACCAGAGCGTGCCGTCCCCAAGGCCCGGGATCAGCCACCACGAGACCACGTAGGTCAGCGCCACCGACACGATCGAGGTGATCCACACCAGGCTGGTGAGGGGCGCCTCGAAGTTCATCTTCTGAGCCTGGGCGTAGCGGCCGCGGGCAACCGTCTCGTTGATCAGATATGAGGCCCCGCTGGCGACGATCATCATGACGCGCATCACGAAGATCCAGACGAGGAGCTGGACCTGCACGACCTCCTTGGGCACCGCCAGCAGGATGAACGAGATGAGGGCCACGCCGGTCACGCCGTACGTCTCGAAGCCGTCGGCGCTGGGTCCGACCGAGTCGCCGGCGTTGTCGCCCGTGCAGTCGGCGATGACGCCTGGGTTGCGCGCGTCGTCTTCCTTGATGTTGAAGACGATCTTCATCAGGTCGGAGCCGATGTCGGCGATCTTGGTGAAGATCCCGCCGGCGATGCGGAGCGCCGCGGCGCCCAGCGACTCGCCGATGGCGAAGCCGATGAAGCAGGGGCCGGAGTAGTCGCGCGGGACGTAGAGCAGGATGCAGAGCATGATCAGCAGCTCCACGCTGATCAGCAACATCCCCACGCTCATGCCGGCCTTGAGCGGGATGGCGTACACGGGAAACGCCAGCCCCTTCAGGCTCGCAAAGGCCGTGCGCGAGTTGGCGAAGGTGTTGATGCGCATGCCGAACCAGGCCACGCCGTAGCTGCCCCCGATCCCGACCAGGCTGAAAAAAAGGATGATCGCGACCTGCTGCCCGGCGAAGTGCTGGAGGAAGCCGAAGTAGAAGACGACGATGACCGCGATGAAGACCCACAGGATCATCAGGAACTTGCCCTGCGTGATCAGGTAGGTCTTGCAGGTCTCGTAAATCAGCTCCGAGATCTCGCGCATCGACGTGTGGACCGGCAGGCCCTGGAGCTGCTTGAAGATCACCAGCCCGAACACGAAGCCGAGGAAGCACACCAGGATACCCAGTTGGAGCAGGGACCGGCCGGTCATGCCGCCGAAGCTCACCTGGGCCAAATCGGGGATCTTGAGATTGGCCTCGCCACCGGCCTGATGGGACGGCGGCGGTGCGGCGGCCACTGCCGGCGCGCCGGCCCGGCTCTGGGCCAGGGCCGCGGGGGCCGCGGCCAGGGTGAGCACGCTCAGGACGATCAGCGCCGGGACGAGCGCAACGAGCGCCCACCGTGCCATCTTGCCAAGTCGGTTCATGTGAATCTCCTCAACGGCTCAGATTATGGTTGGGTGGGTCAGGACGGCGCAGCCGGCCGCGGGCCCGACGCGTGTTTATACCCCAGCGGAGGCGCGGGAGTCAACGCGCTGCGTTGCGCCGTCCGGGCGGGGCTGGTCAGTCGCGCAGGAGGGCTTCGATCTCGTCGCGGTGGGCGCCAAAGCCCACGAAGGTGCGCTCGTCGATCACGATGGTGGGAACCCCGAGCCGGCCCATGCGGGCGAAGAGCTCCTGGCTCGCGTCGGGATCCTTGCCGACGTCGCGGACGTCGACGGCCACGCCGCGCGACTGGAAAAACGCGAGCGCTGCCTCGCCGTCCGCATTGCCCTCCAGCGTGAACAGGAGCGCCCGCTTCATGTGAGCGTCCACCTTACCACGGACCCTTGACGCTTGAGCGCCGCCTCTGCTAGCATCCGCGAGCCGTCCCATGCGGTGGAGGAGGCATCTGCGATGACCCGAGCCGACCTTGTGGCCGCAATGGCCGAATCCGGCGGGTGGACGAAAGCCGCCGCCGACCGCGCCCTCCGCGCCCTGCTCGTCTCCATCCGCGCCTCGCTCAAGCGCGGCCAGCCGGTGACCCTCGTGGGTTTCGGGACCTTCTCGCTGGGCCGGCGCAAGCCGCGCAAGGGCAAGAACCCGCGAACGGGCCAGCCCATGCACGTGGCGGGCGGGCGCACGCCCCGCTTCAAGCCCTCGAAGGAGTTCAAGCGCGCCGTCGGATAGGGGTTTTTGTTGGCCGACCGGCCCCCGCACCTTGGTAGAATCAGGGGCAGTGCGCGCCATCCTCGGCCTCAGCGTGGCACTGTGTTTCGTCACGGCGCCGGCCTGGGCCCAGAACGGGCGGCCCCTCTCGGTCAGCGCCGAGGCGGTCCTCCTGCTGGATCCCCAGGGCAAGGTCCTCTACTCCAAGAACGCCACGGAGGACCACGCCCCCGCCAGCCTCGTCAAGCTCATGACGCTCTACCTGGCCGGCGAGGCGCTCGACCAAGGCCGCGCACAGTGGGAGGAGCCCGTGGTCATCAGCCAGCACACGGCGCTGACGCCCCGCTACCGGATGGGGCTGCGCGCCGGTGAGATCGTGCCCCTGCGTACGCTGCTCGAGGGCGTGGCCATCGCGTCGGCCAACGACGCCGCGACCGCCGTGGCCGAGCACCTGGGGGGCACCGAGGAGGCCTTCGTGGCGCTGATGAACGCCAAGGCCGAGGAGCTCGGGCTGCACTCGACCCACTTCGCCAACGCGCACGGTCTGCCGGATCCCGGCCAGCGCAGCACCGCCGAGGACCTCGCCCGGCTGACGGGGCGGCTGCTCCAGGATTATCCCGCCTCGCGCCCGCTGCTGGGCGGAGCGACCTTCGTCTACCGCGGCAAGGTCTACAGCCGGAGGATCCCGCTCCTCCAAGATTCGGGCGGCGTCCAGGCGCTCAAGACCGGCTTCACGCGCGAGGCCGGCTACAATCTCGCCGTCGCCACCTGGCGGGCCGGCCAGCGCTACCTGCTGATCGTGCTGGGCTCGCAGACGCGGAGCCTCTCTTTCCGCGACGCCAGGGCCGTGCTCCAGTACGGTTTCCAGGAAGCGGGCCTCGAGACGCCGGAGGAGCCGCGCCGACCGGCGCTGCCGCGCCGGCATTCCGACCGCCGGCCCCGCGCCGCGGCGCCGAGCTCCAGCTAGGCGCCGGCGGCGCCCCGACGAGGAGGCCGTCCCCATGGCCCTACCCAAGGCCTTCGTTTTCGACGCCTACGGCACGCTCTTCGACGTCCACTCGGTGATCGAGGCCGGCCGCGCGGTCACCTCGGACCCGCAGGCGCTCTCCACCCTCTGGCGCCAGAAGCAGCTCGAGTACACGTGGCTCCGCTCGCTCATGGGACGCTACGACGACTTCTGGGTGGTGACCGAGAGCGCGCTGCGCTTCGCCCTGCGGCGGCTCGGCATCAGCGCCGGCCAGGCGCAGATCGAAGCCCTCATGGACGCCTACCTCTCGCTCGCCGCTTTTCCCGAGGTCAAAGCCGCGCTGGGCCGGCTCAAGGGGGCGCCGCTCGGCATTCTCTCCAACGGCTCGCCGCGCATGCTCGAGGCCGCCGTGCAGTCCAGCGGGCTCGCGAGCATGCTGCAGCACGTCCTCTCGGTGGACACGGTGAAGACCTACAAGCCTTCGCCCGAGGTGTACGAGCTGGGACCCAAGGCGTTTGGGCTGCCGGCGGGAGACATGCTCTTCGTCTCTTCCAACGCGTGGGACATCGCGGGCGCCGCGGCCTTCGGGTACCGGACCTGCTGGTGCAACCGCGCCAACGCGCCCATGGAAGAACTGGGCATCACCGCCGACTACGAGGTCGCCCGCCTCGACCAGATCGCCGACAAGCTCGGCCTCTAGTCGGCTCAGGGCGCAGTCGACAGGAACTCGTTCGGCTTCTCGAAGACACCCAGCACGACGCAACCGTCGGGCGACCAGGCCTCGTGCACCGAGCCCGCGCGGCGCCAGACGAAGTTGCCCGCCGCGCAGGCGCCGTCCTCGTCCACCAGCGTCCCCTCGAGCACATAGCTCTGCTCGATGCCCACGTGGCGGTGCCGCGGAAGCCGGGCGCCCGGCGCCATCTTGGTGAGCGTGGTCTGCCGCCCCGATGAATCTTCGTACAGGGGCTTGGTCCAGACGCCGGCGAACTTCGTCGGTTCCCAGTCGATCTTGGACACGTCGAGGTAGGTGGACCGCTCGGTTGCCTTGACGATCATCGCGTGCCTCCCTGTGAGGGCGTGGCGGCATCCAGCGCCTCGCGGTAAAGCTCCTCGGTATAGCCCCGCACCAGCAGGTCGTCCCAGACCAATACGGGAACCCGCATCAGCCCGTCGTCGTGGACCAGCAGGGTCGCGGCCCTGGCCGCGTCGAGCGGGTTCCGGACCGCGTCGAAACGCAGTGTCTCCGGCCCTGCCTTGATGAAGAACCGCCGCGCCCCGCGCGCGAGCGCCAGCGCGCCCGCCCGGTCCACGGGATGGGAATCGATGGGACGCCGCTCGAAGGCGATCCCGCGGCGCGAGAGAGACTCCCTCGCCTTGGCCGAGGTGGGTCAGTCGTTCTTGTCGTAGAGGATGGCCGGCACGGCGCCAGTGTCGGCGCGGGATCGGGGCAAGTCAAGCCGGTCGGCACGTCGGGAGACACCAACGGCTCACTCGAGGAGCCTCCACCCACCGAGCGAGCCGTCAGCTTGCTTCCGTCAGGGCCAAGAACGTCCTGGAGGCGCCGGGCAGGCCCAGGACGATCCGGCCAGGGTCCAGCGGGTCGACTACCGCTTCCCGAGCCTCTTCCGCTTCACGTACGCCCAGATCTTCTTCGTCATTACCGAAGGGCCGATGGGCGTGCTGCCCATGATCTTCTCGATCGAATCCTTGCAGCCCTTGAAATTGATCGCGTATCCGCCGAACGCCGCCTTTCCCCTCTTTCCCTTCCTCTTCTTCTTCCTTCTCTTCGCCATTCCGTCTCCTCCCTCGAATAGGTTGTGGGGGGCCTCTGCCCGGCGCCTCCCGATCCGGCCGAGGGTATTATGACTCGTCTCCGAGGGAGAGAAAAGCGAAAAATACAATCCCTAGGGGGTTCCCACGAGGGAAGAACTACCGGGAGGGGGTATACCCCCCTGGGGCTACCCGGCCCGCCGGAGGGCGGGCATGACGTCCCGCGCGAACCAGGAGAGCTGCTCGCGGAACTCGCGCGGCGGAATGCCCTCGGCCCAGTGGATCATCATCTGGTCGAGCCCCGGGTACTTGGCCTCGATCTCGCGGATGGTCTCGATCACCTCCGCCGGCCGGCCGCAGAGCCACGCTTTCTGCTCGACGCCGTCACGGAGCGTGGGAACGCGCGCTGGCGCGCCGGGCGTGCCCCAGGGGCGGCCCTGTTCGTCGGCATAGCGCACGAAGCCGAACGGCGCGAACCACTTGTAGCGCTCGTCGTGCGAAGGCTCCAGGCGCCGCATCGCCTCCTCCTTCGAGTCGGCCAGAAAGACGCCCACGCCCCAGATGAGGTCCTCGCCGAGCTGCTTCGGGCGGCCGTGGCGCGCGCAGGCGTCGCGGTAGGCGGTCGCCGTCTGCTCGAGGATCTTCTCGCCGTTGAGCGTCACCATGGCCTTGAGTCCCTGCCGGGCCATGTAGTCGATGCTCTTGCCGCTCGCAATCGGCATCCAGATCTCGACAGGCCGGCGGAGCGGCCGCGGCACCATGGTGATCTCGCGCAGCCGGTAGCCGCGGTAGTCCACGTCCGGCGGGATTACATAGTGCTTGCCCCGGTGGCTCCACGACTCCTCGTTGAAGCACTTGAGCAACACCTCCATCTGCTCCTCGAAGAGCTCGCGGTTGGCGGCCGCGTCCAGCAGCGGCGACCCGAAGGACTCGACCTCCCGGGTGTGGTAGCCGCGGCCGACGCCCATGATCACGCGCCCTCCGGTGACGATGTCGGCCACCGCGTAGTCCTCCGCCAGCCGCACCGGATGCCACATCGGCAGGACGTTGAACGCGCAGCCGAACCTGAGCCGCCGCGTCTGGGTGGCGAGCCACGTCGAGAGCAGGATCAAGTTCGGGAAGACCTCGTAGCCCTCGCGCTGGAAGTGATGCTCGGCGGTCCAGAGGCAGTAGTAGCCCAGCTCGTCCATGTGCTGGGCCAGGACCTTCGCCGTCTGGAAGGCCTCCGCGAGCCGCTCGTTGGGATAGCGGCGCCCGTCGGACGGCGTGCCGTCGCGCCCGATATTGTCCAGCTCGATCTGCCCGACGTAGAGCACTGAGAACTTGCTGATCATTTGGCCCTCCAGCCGCCGTCCACGACGAGGGTGTGCCCGGTGATGTATCCCGCCTCGTCCGAGGACAGGTAGCACACCGCCGAGGCGATCTCCTCGACCGTGCCCCGACGCCCCGCCGGCACCACCGCCCGGACTTGTTCGTCGCTCACCGCGATGCCGCGGCCACTCATGTCCGGCACACCCGGGCCGAGGATCTGCTGCGAGTGCTGTCGCAGGTTCGTCATGATAGGTCCCGGGCACACCGCGTTGATCGTCACGCCGCGGGCCGAGTAGACGACGGCCATTTGACGTGTGAGCCCCACCACGCCGTGCTTGGCCGCGATGTAGGCGGCGCCGCCACCGGTGCCATTGAGCCCCGCCACCGAGGCCATGTTGATGATGCGCCCGTGGCCACGGGGGAGCATCTCCTTGAGCGCCCGCTTGCAGCCGAAAAAGACGCCGGTGAGGTCGATGTCGATGACGCGGCGCCAGACCGCCTCGTCCATCTCATCGACGTTGAAGTAGCCGTCGAGGATCCCGGCATTGTTGACCATGATGTCGAGCGGCCCGAGCTCGTCGACGGCCGTCGTGACCGCCGCGTCGATCTCGGCCGCCCGACTCACATCGGCCCCGAGCGCCACGCTCGAGACGTCGCCTGTCGCCGTCCGCGCGATCTGAGCGAGGGTGTCGTTCGCCGCGCTCTTGTCGATGTCCACCACGGCGACGTTCGCGCCCTGGGCCGCCATGGCGAGCGCGATCGCCCGCCCGATGCCCGAGCCGGCTCCCGTGACGACGGCGACCCTGCCGTCGAGGCTCATACGGCGAGGGCGTACCCGTCGCGGCGGGGGTCGGCGCCGGCCATGAGCGCGCCTGACTCGGGATCGCGCGCGATTCCCTGCCCGCCGCCCACGACCCACGACCAGTCGTCGATCACGTTGACCTGATGGCCGCGCCGGGTCAGCGCTTCGCGGGTCTCGGCGGGAATGCGTCCCTCGGCGTCGATGAGGCGGTCACGATAGACGCGGACGCGGGGCGCCTCGATGGCCTCCTGGATGTTGAGCCCGAACTCCAGCATGTTGAGCAGCATCTGGGGCTGGGTCTGGAGGATACCATAGGAGCCCGGCGTCCCGATGCTGAGGGCGAAGGCGCCGTCGCGGAACACTTGGGTGGGGGACATCATGGTGCCGGCCTGGCGTCCCGGCCGCAGCACGTTCGGCGAGGCCGGGTCGCGGTCCATCCACTTGAGGATATTGTTGAGCACGAGCCCCGTGCCGGGAACGGCGAAGCCCGAGCCGAAGGGAACGCCGAGCGTCTGGGTCACCGAGACCACGGTCCCATCGGCGTCGGCGCAGGCGAAGTGGGTCGTCTGCTCGTTCATGAAGTCGGCCGGGTGCCCTTCGCCGATCTGCCCCGGCAGCCGGGCCGGGTTGAAGCGCTCGCCCTCGCTCGCCGCCGCGCGCGTGGGATCGATGCGCGCCCGCTGAGACGCGGCGTAGGCCTTGGAGACCAGGCCGCGAACGGGGACGTCGGGCGAGTAGGCGTAGGCCAGTCGGTCGGCCGAGCCCAGCTTGACCGCCTCGATGAGATGGTGGATGTAGTCGGGCGAGTTGTGGCCCCAGGCAGCCAGGTCGAAGCCCTCGAGGATCTTGAGCGTCTCCAGCATCTGGAAGGCCGAGAACGGCGGCGGTACCGAGCAGACCTCCCAGTCGCGGTAAGTCACGGCCAGCGGCTCGCGCCACTCGGCGGTGAATGCGGCCAGGTCCGCCTCGGTGAGCCAGCCGCCGGCCTCGGTCACGGCCCGGGCGATGGCGCGGGCGACGGGCCCGCGGTAGAAGACCTCGGCCCCGCCTTCGGCCACCTGGCGGAAGGTGCCGGCCAGCTCTTTATAGCTGATGATCTTGCCGGGCCGCGGCCCTCCGTCGACCAAAGAGTCGCCGAGGTAGAGCCGCTGCGCTTCGGCGGAGCGCGCGAGCGTGGCGCTTGCCTGCTCGAAGAAGCGCGCGTTCATCCACGTCAGCGGCACGCCGTTCTCGGCGAGCTCGATGGCCGGGGCCAGCACGCGCGGTCGCGGCATCGAGCCGAAGCGATCCAGCGCGGCGAGCCAGCCGCCCAGATTGCCGGGTGTGGCGCAGGACTTGGGCCCTCCGGCCAGCTCGTCCTCCGTCGCGCGCGACGGGTCGGCGGCCGCGGGCGCCCGGCCGATGAAATCCAGCACGTGCCGCTCCCGGGTGCGCGCCCGCGAGATCACCAGGAGCCCGATGCCGCCGGCGCCGGACATGAACGGCTCCACGACGTTGAGCGTTGCGCCCACCGCCACGGCGGCGTCCACGGCGTTGCCGCCCTCGAGCAGGATACGGACGCCGGCCATGGAGGCCAGCGGATGGGCGGAGGTGACGGCTCCGCGCCTGCCCATGACGACGGGGCGGTACGCGTGGCGATGGGGCGGCATCGGGTCCTCCCGGGCCGGGCTACTGGAAGAAGTTCACGGCGGCCGCCGCCACCGCGTCGGCGGACTCAAGGTGGAGCATGTGGCCCCCGGTCAGCGTGGTGATCGTGGCGCGACGGATGCGCCGGCCGAATTCGGCGGCATAGGCCGGCGGGTTGACGCGGTCGGCGTCGCCCCAGAGGACAAGCGTCGGCGCCGCGATGCGGTGCAGACGCTTGCCGAGCCCCTTGTCGGGGATGGGCCAGACGAACTTGCCCATGGCGGCCAGCCGCTGGATCTGC
>Ga0209341_10004997_pt1 | contig 12110 bp, 22 predicted proteins | sample RifCSP13_2_FD_184020 | JGI IMG/M metagenome (GOLD analysis project Ga0209341, IMG submission 184020) | Soil microbial communities from Rifle, Colorado - Rifle CSP2_sed 13_2 (SPAdes) (version 2) | ecosystem: Environmental > Terrestrial > Deep subsurface > Rock core/Sediment | place: Rifle...
TGTGGCCTTGTATAAGGCCGACCAGCGGGCAGACCACACTACCTTTGAGCGGTATATCAGGCAAGTAGAGTTCCACCCGAATCCACAGGTGCAGAGGTTGTTGGGAATGGGGGAGGGGCTAGGTATAGGACCGACTAGGGCTGAGGCACTGATAAGGAAGTTCGGTACTGTGTACAATGTACTTAAGGCTAGTACACAGGAATTGGCTGAGGTGGAGGGTATAGGAGCTAGGTTGGCGAGTCAGTTGTTGAGAGGTATCGGGAGGCTTGACATATGAACCTGCACATTTGCTGCAACTCCATGAGGATACTGATTAGGGGAAATCAGGAAAGCCAGTGCCACATTACACTTGATGAGGACCTCAGACTAAACTCGTGTGATGACCTTGGAGACAGGATGCCTCCAATAGAGTTCTGTCCTTGGTGTGGGCAGAAGGTGCGGGGAATTGGGAGGCTTGATGTATAGACTCTGCGACCATATCTCTGTCAATGGTGAGGAGAATATTAGATGTGATAGTGACCGAGACGTAATTGTGGGGTCAATAAACAACCTTCCACTGGAGTCCTTGGAGCACTTGTTGGACTGCCTTCCACTCGACTATCTATCTAAAGGAAATGAAATTGTCGGTAGCCTACGCCTTGGTATCCAGCGTCTCATCAAGGAAAGGGTTAGTATTGGCCTGAGAGGTTTATTCTAATGTCAACAGCTAAGGTCTTTGCACCTCAGTACGAGCGGGATGAGCATGGCTGGGTACTATTCCCAGGTCGTGACACAACCTGGCGCAGGCAGCTATTCCCTGAAGGCGTGTTTGACCATCCTGCTAAGGCAAATATGTACCTCGTCCAGGCGCTCATCGAGTATCTAACCGAACCAGGGGATACTATCGTAGACCCGTTCGCTGGTACTGGCACACTGCTAGTAGGTGCTCTGATGGGGCGCAATGTTGCTCTCATCGAACTAGAGAGGCAGTACCTAGACCTGCTAGAGCGGACTCAGGAGAAGTGGGAGAAGGACAGGCCGGTAGCTAACCCTAGCCTAGGACGGATATTCGTTTTTGAGGGAGACTGTAGACAGCAACTTCAGGATATGGACTTCCTTTGCGATGCTGCTATATTCAGTCCACCTTACTCGAATGTCCTCAGTACGGGAGGTGAGACACGAGCGGGAGAACGCATTGACTCGGATGCCATCAAGGCGTATGGAGGCAAGTCCGCTTCCTCACTCAACCTTGGGCGCCTCAACCCGTTCTACTTCGAGCAGGCTATGAATCGTGTCCTGCAACGACTCCACACCAGGCTTGTATCAAACGCTCCGATAGCACTCATTACCAAGGATGCAATGCAAGCAGGTAAGCGCCTAATGCTCTCTGATAAGGTCATTAGGCAGGCACAGAGGAGCGGGTTCAAGCTAATTGAGTGGTTTAAGTGGAAGCAACCTATGTCATCGTACCGGGCACCGGCTGAGGCCAAGGGCATTAAGACAGTTGAGGACGAGGACATCTTGGTTTTTAGGAAGAAGAGTTAGTGATGACCCTCCCGACTGACAAGCAGGAGTCGTACGCTGAGGCATTAGTCAACAAGCTGCGGGCTGCAGACCACTTCTTGGCCGAACGGTTTGCTAAGCAGGTCCTCGATTGTAACGATAGGTGGGAGATGTCGAAGTTGATAGACCGCATGAAAGGGGAACTGGAGGAGATAGAAGAGATGAACTCAATGGTAGACCGTAGCCACAGGCAAGTACCCTAGTGGTCACTCGTGAGGTTCAGGTTCCAGCGGCTTGGCTCAAGCAACTGCTCTGGACTGAGGGCAAGATGGCATCCACTGATAAGATAGTAGGCGCCTCATTCCAGGCCGTCCAACAGTCAGGATATGTGGTGTTCCTAGTGGAGGAGAAGGTTGACAAGGAAAAGACGCTTGGTATCTAGGAGGATTCGATGCACAGTGTATCTGAGAGTGCATACGCGGCGGGCCTCTTTGACGGCGAGGGATATGTGGGGGTAAATGGTGGGAGTCATACTAGGGCTCACCAACTGTGTGTAATCATTGCAATGTCTGACCCACAGCCTGTAACGCCTCAGACCTCATCAAAGGAGACTCCTGTATGAGTGGCGCATCTCCGGTAGAGAGGCGTTGGAATACCTAACAGACATACTCCCTTACACGATGGCTAAAAAAGCACAGATTAGTAAGGCCCTAGAGTTCCCATATGAGGGGAGTTCCTTTACCTTCGATAAGGGCAGGCTCTTACCGTTAGGAGTACATACCAAGAGACAGGAGGTAAAAGAGTCTCTGGCGGCACTCAAGAGAGCAAATATATATGTCTAAGGAGTTTGTGTATGAGAAAGAGACTCCCTACGGATAGGCCCTCCATCACACACAGGGTTCAGATAACCGACGAGCGGGGAGGCCAGTTCGACATCTACATTACTGTAGGCATGTACCCCAGCAAGCGAGCAAACCTATTCGCAGACGCGCTTCGTTTAGGTTATGTCCCTAAGCCAGGTACTCCTCGGCCTAGACCTGGCGAGGTCTTCGTTAAGGTGGGTAAGATAGGGTCTACCATGCGGGGAATGTTGGATGTGGTAGGCATCCAGGCCAGCCTACTTTTACAGAACGGAGTCAAGCTGGCCGACATCTGCACTAAGCTAGAAGGAACGAGATTCGAACCGCACGGCTCCACGGATAACCCCGACATACCAGACTGTACCTCGATAGTTGACTACATGTTCCGATGGCTACGACACACATTTACTTAGGGCCAAGGCCTGCCAGCGGTACAGTACCAGGTAACTACTTCACCAGTAAGTGTATTAGGTGTGGTAGGCCGTCCTATGCCAAGCGAGGCCCATCAATGCTGTGTCTCCTCTGTGTGACGGAACTGGCCCGTGCCTGATATTGCATACCTGGGCCCTGAGGACTACAACGAGGAGTCGCTGGTTGCCCGGTTGGAGACCGAACGGCCTACTGTCCTAAGTGTTGATACCGAGACCGTCTCACTTAAGGATCGGAGAATAATAGGCCTTGGTATCGGTCTGAGCCAACGTGAGGCAGTCTATTTCCCTGTCTGGCCGTATAGGTCTAAGCACCTGGACCTAGCGTGGAGGTTGCTAGCTACATACTCCACTAAGGTCTTCCATAACGCTATGTATGACCTCACAGCAATAACGGACTACATGGAACTTCAGGTTGAGGACTGGCAAGGTGGCGGATTGATGGGAACCTTGCCAAGCTGGCTAGGAGGAGGTCAGTTGGCGGATACCTCGGCAATGGGTCAGGTACAGGGATTGCCTTCGACTCAGCTTGCCGAGATGTCACACAGCTATCTAGGTGAGGACATTGACGCCATCAGTGACATACTCCCTGAGCGCAAGACGATGCTGGACCTACCATTGGAGGTTGTTGCCAACAAGTGTATGCGGGACTGCCTTGCTACTATACGACTCTACTATAAGCAAGGCGGGCCTGAGTGGTGGGGACCTGACGGGCATACGTGGTCGTATGAACCAAACTACTTCGGGGGCTGGAACCCGCTGGAACCTGACAGCTACCATGTTAGTCCTCAGATGAAGGACTGTTATCAGGTAGATATGAGGCTTATACCACTACTTATGCGGATGTCAAGGCGCGGTATTGCCCTCCGCCCTGATCGGGTTGAATCGTGGTACCGTCGAGTCAGGAAGCAGGTCCAGGTCTACGAGGAAATCTGTGAGAAGGAGGGCTTCGAGCCTAGTAAGAACCAGCAAGTTGGGTATGTCCTGGCATCACGAGGTAACTTCCTCCCATTCACTAAATCAGGCAGACAGCTTAAAACGGACAACGTGGTATTGGAGAACCTCAATGACCCGCTAGCTGTGGTTGTCCTCCAGTACCGTAAGTACAGTAAGCTGAAGGGCACATATCTGGAGCCTTGGCTCGATGAGGAGCGGGCATATACCAACTTCCGCCTCGACCTCAGCACCGCCCGCCTCAGTTCCTTTGACCGTAATATGCAGAACATACCCGCACCTATCCGAGATGTCTTCGAGCCTGACTCAGGCATCTGGTCAATGATGGATGACAATCAGATAGAGATGCGGGTCTTTGCTCATGTCACTCAAGACCCTGTAATGTTGAAGGCATACGCTAACGGGTCGGACATCCACGCCACCACACAGATGGCCCTTTGGCCTGGAAGTGACCTCCGGGATGAGGTAATCAGAACGAGGGCCAAGACATTTAACTTTGCGGAAATCTTCTTTGCAATAGTCAAGACCTTATCCAGGCACACAGGCCTACCGGAGGCGATATGTGCTAGGTATGACCAGGTGTGGAAGGGAACTTACCCTGACGCACACCGCTGGATGCTTAGTAAGGAGAAGGAGGATACTCTCTGGGCCGAGAACATCTATGGACGTAGGTGTAAGCTGCCTGACATTACTCGATTCAGTCCTAAGCACATAGTCAATTGCCGCATCAACTACCCGATTCAGTCCTCTGCGGCTGAGATAGTCAAACGGCAGATGTTGTGGTGTGATAGGCTGAACATCGACCAGGCATTGCAGGTACATGATGAGATACTGGCCGATGGGGATTACGATTTCCCTGAGGAGTTGGCTCACATTCACCCTGAGTTGCACACACCGTTCAAGGTGAAGAAGGGACCTAATTGGGTCAAGTAGGGCCCGGCCTTCGTACCATCCACGCCACCTGGCCGAGAATTAGCAGAGCCGCGATATAGCCCGCACTGGCCACTTGGAACGCAAGGGCGGGCGTCAACACTCCGAGTTCGTCCCTGCCTACTCTTACGGCTACCAGCATAACATAGACGAACACGGCTACAAAACCTGCCTCCCTGCCGTACCGTTTGTAGCCGTTGGTACTGCAGATTAAGTAGGTCAGGGCGGCGAGCAGAGAAAGCGACACGGTTCCAGCCGTAACGAGGACATCTTGGCCGCTCAACCCAGCACCCTCTGCACAGCGATGATGATGGCCGAGCCACCAGCAATACTCACGACCCAGCGCAGTCCTGTCAAGGCGTGGTTCTCCATCTCAAGCCGGTGAGACAACGCTGTTAGGAGTTTCCGGTCCTCAGTACTCAACTTCTCCAGGCCCGCCAGACGGTACTCAGCCCTGTCAAGCCACTTCTCCACCCGCGACAATCTATCGAGGTCACTCATGTAAGTGCCAATCCCTGGTTCAACGGAGCCAGCGCGACCTTATACGGACGACTTCCGTACCCACCTGTCGTAAGCGCCGCCGAGAATGAATGCCAGACCTGTGACAAAGGGAGCCAGCGCGACCGCCGACTCAGCGCTTATCACATCGAACTGAATTTGGGCGAAGGCGAGCAGGGCCGTGCCCATCGCCGCTATCGTCCCCCTGATCGTCCCGTCTTGCACTGGAGTTGGATTCATTTCGTCTCCTTTCCTCTTCTACTACCGAACTTACAATATAGAGCCAGGCACCTGGATTGCATTGCCTGTTGAGCCACTAGCAATCTCCAGCATTATTCCTCCTACTTAATCCCTAGTATCCGAAGTATATCTAGTACGATAGGGCCCCAGGGGGGCACGAACGCCGAGTTGGGAATGGCATTTAACTTACCCCTAGCCTCTAGCCTTGCAATTTCATCATCGCTGATTTCCCTCACTTTCGATGAGATTACACGACCCTCAGAATCGTATGTCTCATCAACCTCCACACGAGGCATTAGCTCCAACCTCCTTCAGCGAATCCCAGGAAGATTGCTATCGGGCCAGACAATAACTTGGCTGCCCCAGAGGGATACACAGTAGGTAGGGCTCCATATGTCTCGATGGCAGACCATCCTATGTAACTTGTATTCAAGTTGGTCACCAGGCGGCCTAGTATGGGCCAAACAGACGTGCCGGATGCGGATAGCACCTCTGCTACCACTGCGTTAGAGTTATAGGCCAACCATTTAAGTCCTCGACTAAACGACTCCTTTATGGCAATGGTCTTGATTCCTGTGGTATCAGTCGCAACTGCACCTGCATCAAGAAGGAGATTTCCAGGATAAAGGTTACCGTTATCATCATAGATACCAAGCCTTATTAGTCCTCCAACTTCAAGGGTAGTGACCTGAAGACCTATGATATTTACAAGGTTTGGTGTTCCAGGAAGGTAGAATGGTACTACCTTCAGGCGATTGGCTGTTAACTCTGCAACGACTGTTAGCGTAACATCCAGGTTCAGCGTTCCACCTAGGTAAACCTCACTGCCCGCTCGTCTCACACTCATTGACGAATCCACAGAGGGAAACTCACCCAACAACGCGTTTCCTATAGAGCGGTCCTCCGTCAACCTGCCCAGCAATGCGCTATGCTGGCCAACTATAGCCCTCAGGTCATCATCTCCTAGCCCACCAAGTCTGAGCAGCCGCTCAATCTTTGCTACTCTCTCCTCGAGGCTAGGCATCTAAGCCTCCCGCTCCTGGAGGACTAGCTCGACGAGGAACTCCTGTTCTCTATCGGATTCCTGCAGGACCTCTACAAGTGATAGCTTCCTCACCCACATACTTTGGTTCTCCCCCCAAGGACCAAATGCAGCAACAGGTGCAGCGGCCTCCTCAAGGGCCTGTAGATCGAGGAACTGCTCAGGAGCACTTCGAGGCTCTATACCCATGTCGGTTCGGTCGTCCCGGCCAAGATGTAGGTAGACGGTATGCACAGGTATCTTACGGCTTTGGGGGACTGCATAGGGCTCGAAGTAGAGTATCTCACCGAAGGCCGTTGCTGCACTGCCAATATAATCAAGGCGGAACTGGACCTCACGGCCAACCGCTGTGATAGGTAGCAGGAAGGTCCTTCGACCATTAGTAGCAATCCGCATGACTGCCCCGTCCTTGTCAAGGTTGGAGTAAGCCCCACCGTCCACACTCCAATAGACTTCCCAGTACCTAGTAGCTGTAAGGTTCTTCCCAACTATATCCACCTTGGGGAAGTCCTTGTTACCCCAGTCCTCGAAGCGGTACTTATGCGTGAACCTCTTCCCACTTGTGACAAACCTGTAGTTAGTGTCCTCGACATCAGGAGCACCTGCACCGGAGGATAGCTTGATATAGGCGATATTATTCCCGTAGCCGAACCAGAGACGCGGAGGAGTAGTGGATGTGGATATGTAGGCTGCCTGGACTTTAATGCTAGCCTGATACCATAGGGTGTCCATCATGAGCGGGCCAAAGGTCGCACCTCCACTGCGTTCACGAGCAACTACGAGGTACGTGTCTGCACCTGTATAGACAAACAGGAGGAGCCAGGGACCGTCTATAGCAGCGGCATAAATCTTGCCCCGTACAGGGCTCTGATTCATTAGCTCGCGCTCCAGACCTATGCTCTCAACGATGCCAGGTACGAAGCGGTAGACGCCTCGGCTGTGTGGTAGTATGGCATAGGGTTCGGCTATTATCGAACCTAGGAAGTTCTCCGAGTCCTTGACAATTCTGGAAATGACTGGTATCCCCTTGCCCTCAGGACTCACTCCGAATAGACCTTCGGGCTTGCCTACTAGGACGGTCTTCTCGAAGGCGAGTGCCTTGGTCGGTATAGTGTCAGTAGCACCGCATTGAATACGGTCAGCCCAATTAATTGCCACCAGAGGACTAAGCCCTGAGACCACATTCCTTAGCAGTCCGTTCTTCTGGACACCGAATAGTCGGTCAATGCCTGCCGCCAACCTGTAGGGCTTAATCCCAACGGCAGCCTGGCTCCATACATCAGGGGTTGCCAGTGCGGTGAGTCTCCATAGGCTCTGGTCTGCTGCATCGGTAGTCACCAGAGCCTCATCCCCCTCCCATTTCAGACCTTCTACCGACAAGACTCCTGCTCCCAAGTCCTTCGAGTCCACCACACTATCGTCCGCAGGGTTGACTCGGAAGATGTGCCTACCGCCACAGGCGAAGATGCGACCAAGGGCCTCGAAGATACTAGTAACAGGACCAGTGGCACCCGTCAGTGTAACTATCGTATGGGAAGGGCCTGGGAGCAGTCTGAATGGAAACCTCGTATCTGTGTTCTGTCCGTACTCGGATGTTCCTGGGAAGCCTGCCTGAGACTTCAGGCCTCCCATGTGCCACGTCTCCTGTGGCTCAGATATAATATGCGGAAGTCCATCACTCCAAGGAGGTTCTCCAAGAGACGACTCCTGCCAGGCCTGCTTCCCTTCAGGCTGGACTAGCCTGTACGACTGGGTACCGAGCTTAACTGCGCCTATGTGAGTCAGCTTCATGTTACCTTGCCTTGAACGGTGTGGGAACTACTGGCGGCCAAGGAAGCTGGGCGGGGCCGGCTCTGGGCTTGGGGCGGTACTTCACCAGGAGCCTATGCAACTCTGGTAGGTGGTCTTGTCTTGACTTCGTCCAGAGGGCTCTAGACTCGGAGGAGCCAACTCCAGGAGACGCTAGGTATGCAAGCACCTCATCATATGCCAGGGCAGTCACCAGTTCCTCAGCAGCAGTGGGGGGAGCCACAGCGTCATCGGCATAGAGCGCTTGCATCGGACGGGTAGCCTCTATGTAAAGTGTAGTAGTGATTCCTACGGGGGGGAAGATAACTAGCGTTAGTTTATCCACATCCTGCCGCGGCCTCCACCACTTACCATCTACACCATAAGGCTCGTCTACGTCCTTACCAGAAGTAGGGTACCACCTTACATCGTGTATCTGTTCTATGTCCTTAAGGAATGGAATACCTGAGAGGTCATACTCCTCTTGGTTGGCTACGCCGACTATAGGTATCCGCTCAGTGTACCAGTACCTAGCGAGGCCCCGATTAATAGCAGCATTCCATACGGCAGGGTCGGCTAGCCAGTGCCACTCGACCTCATCGCTAGTAGCCACAGCAGCACCGTAGTCTGGTTCAATTTCCAAAGTACCTGTGGACGGTACTGAGGACTTGATTACCCTAATCTGACCTTGGGCGGAACCAGTAGTAGGCATTAGCCAGGTGCCTTTGCCTCGGTCAGTACGCCAGAGACTAGACTTGACCCGATAGTCGGCAGTAACCACCGTATTGGTATCGGAGCCAGCAGCAGCAATTAGAATTATTCCTGCTCCGTATTTCTCTAAAGCAGCCTGCCTAGCCCGTAGGCGAGTGACTCCATCCACTCTAAAGGGGGCTGAGAGGTCGGACTCGACAGGGCCAGTAGGATTGCGGAAGCTGTACTTATACCAACTGTTGAGGTTCCCACCCGAATCTTCGTAGGAGTAGTAGTATGTACCCGCAACCAGCGTTACGTCAGCTATGCTAGAGTAGGCGCCTCCCAGGGTAGCCGAGCGATAGATGCGTATCTGGGTATATGTGGCCAGTTGTACCGCCACATCCTCAACAATGAACTTGAGATTTACAGCCACATTGTGCTCCTATCACTGACTAGGCAGTCTCACTCCAGCACTACCACCGGCAGGTTTAGCCGCCTGGACGGCATACATTCTCAGCGCGCCCTCGTCTACCTTATCCTTGAGCGCATCAATTTGGAATCCAGGCTTCTGGAAGCTATCGGATTGGAAGGCGGTTTGCTGCATAGCTACTCCTGCGCCAATTCATCAGTCTGCGCTACCTGGTTCTCCGAGCCGACGCACTGCCCTACTGCATCTCCATTATGCTTAGAATCCGAAGCGCGGGAGCCTCGCCCATTCGTGAGTGGCGGAGACCGTCTGGAGAGGTTGGTTGCCGAGCCCCATTGATGTCAGCATCGCCGGATTCTTGATGTGGATGGCGATGCTACCCAGGAGCAGATATTGATGGTTGTCACCGGTGATCGTGAAGCGAACCAGACGGGGAATCTTCGCGACCACCGCCTTTAGGTCAGCAAACTCGGCCTTCTCTTGTGGTGTCATCGCATCGTCCTCCTTCAATGCTGCGAGGATGGTAGGCCAGGGGATTAGCCCAGACGGGCAGGACGTCGGCGACAGCCAGTTGTGCTCCCACAGGTTGACCCGCAGGGCCGCCGGCTTCGCCGCGACGCGGGGACATAGCCGACGGATCGCCTTGCTGATCTCGATGGTCCAGTGGATTTGGTTCGCGTTCAGTTTGTTATCCGGGTAGTCTTCGTGCTCCTCCCCAATCAGCGTCAGGTTCCCGACCAGCGAAGTGTCGAACCGGCGGTCGCCCGGCAGCCCTGCGTGCCAGCAGATAGCCTCCAGGGCGTAGTGTTGCCGTGGCGGGCCGATCTTCGGGATGGAGAAGTGCCAACTGGCCTGCGTGTAGGGATCACTAGTGAGCGGCGTCATCAGCCGCCCCACGGCACCGCCAACGGTGCCCTCCATCGAATGCTTGACCTCGCCCTCAATCTCCGCGAGAGTTCGCGTCGGGATACCGTCATACCCGCGTTTGGATGGCGGGCCGATCTCAGGGATGCAGAAGGGCAGCCAGGTCTCGGTCATCAGTTCCTCACGTTAACCATCGCTCCACCCTCATAAAGCCAATCGATCACCGGCCCCTGGACGGTGGTATCCCGGATGAACCATCGGGCTTCGGCGTCCCAGCGGAAGTTCCGCATCTCCATGTCCCCATCCGAACTAGCAACCGTGGTGACGGTTGGAGTATCGGACGGGGGCTCTGTCCAAATCCGTTTCCAGTAGCCCGGCGTCATGTCGCGCGTCACACGCCTTTCCGCCTCCCGCCGCCGCTCACGCCGGCCGCGTTCTACCGCCGCCAGGACGTGATCTGACACCATCACACCCACGAGTACCCCCAGGGCCAGGGGCGCGAAGAACAGGGCGACAGCGACCTTACACGGCGTCAATCGCCCAAGTCCGTTGGATACTCCGCCAAGAATGTCGCCAGCTTGACCTTCGCCAGCGTCACGCCGTTGATCGCCGCGCCCTTCCCTAAGTCGCGCTGGGCGTCAGCAAGGAAGCGCCGCGCCTGCTCCAGCAGGCCGGTGTGGCGGGTGCGCTCCGTTTCGTCGTACATCACGCCTTCTCCTTCGCTCCGTCCAAGGCCGTCAGCATCGCGGCTTTGCCCAGATTGGTGAGCATCACGTCCTTCTCCACCGCCTCTTTCACGAACGCGAACTCCGCCTCCTCTAGGTCTACCGACTTCTGGCTGTGAATCTGCATCGCCACCATCATCGCCTTCACGGGGTCGGCCGACTGACCCCGTGCAAGTACGTTCGCCAGCATCCGGCCCACGGTCTGTACCCCTATCTCGTCCATAATGGGCGCACCATCAAGGCCGGTAATAGGGTTGGTCAAACTGTTCAGCTTCTTCATGCTTTCCTCCTACCCGACCGTCATTCCGAGATCGGTTTCTATGGCACCAAAGTTGGTATCCCTTGCCTGCTTTTCAATGTCCTCCCTGAGCATGGGCAAGGCTACGCTCAGCACGCACCAGAACACGAATTGCTTAGCAGTCAGGGAAGCGCCCGTCTGCTGGTTGTAGAGGTCCGTCGCCTGCTGGATGCGGTTTACTTGGGCAGTGGTGAAGTTGAAACTCACAGTGGGCATAAAGGTTCTCCTCATACGCGCGGGAACCGCTGTCGTCGCCACTCATCTGTAGCGTTGGGCTTACGCTTTTCTGGGTGAAGACTTATGTGGCACATTGCGCAGCACCAAATGACTTCGAGAGGCTTGGAATAGTCGTCATGGTGGGCGTGAATATATCGCTGCTCTCGCTCCTTGCCGCACATAGAACAGCGCCGAGGTTTAATAAGGTCCCCGCGCAAGCGAGCCTTGTTGACTTCATTGCGGGCGGATACCTTAGCCCCATTCCGAGGATGCGTTCTTCGGCTGTATGCGGGATGAGCAGCATGCCATTGACGGTTATGCTCCCGCAATTTATCGGCATGCTTTTCACGATAGCGCCTACGGTATTCTCGCCACTTGTCTCGGTTAGCATGCGCCCACGCTTGCTGATACTCTCGCCTATCCCTTGCCATCTTGTTTGTATCATATCACATCAGACAAGTATGCAAACCAAGTCGCCGTTGGTGAAGCCGTGGCCTGCCGTCGCGTCCCAGACCCGCGTCTTCAGTTGCCGAAGGGTTGGCGTTGCCCCTTGCTCTATCCAGAGCGGCGTCTCGTTCGCCGCTGCTGTCCAGCCGCCAGTCCCCCTATCCTTGAGCCGAAGCGTGGGGCCAGCGCCAAGTTCCAGCAAGTAAGCAATGGTGCCC
>Ga0209341_10004999_pt1 | contig 12105 bp, 3 predicted proteins | sample RifCSP13_2_FD_184020 | JGI IMG/M metagenome (GOLD analysis project Ga0209341, IMG submission 184020) | Soil microbial communities from Rifle, Colorado - Rifle CSP2_sed 13_2 (SPAdes) (version 2) | ecosystem: Environmental > Terrestrial > Deep subsurface > Rock core/Sediment | place: Rifle...
CGGCGACAGCTTCGTCAAGGGTGCTCTGGTGGATCCGAACGTGCTTGGTCTGCCGGATACGCTGTGGGACGGCACAAACCTCTTCGCAGTTGTGCTGGAGAGTGGCACGGAAGCTAAGCTTTACAAATACAGTTATGCCGCCGGCCCGCAGCCTTACGCATTGGCCCCTGGCTTTCCGGTGTCGATACCGCTCACTGGTCTGGCAGTATCTGCCGTTGTAGCCAAAGACACTACCGGTAAGTTGTGGATAGCTTACGCCGGCGCCGAGACCGGTGCAGGTGGTGACAGCAGCATTCACGTAATTTGGTCGACCTCGACCTTGCCTGAACATCAAATGTGGAACACAACAGGTGTTGTACTTGAATCCGCAACTGCAACAAATCAAACCGACGTCGCGTCGATAGTCTCCTTCAATGACGGCTCACCAAAAATCGGTGTCGTTTGGTCAAATCAACGTCTGGGAGAATATGCATTTCGCTATCACCTGGACGGCACTGACGAAAACACCTGGAACGCTAAGGAGATCGTAGACGGCGGTGCCACCACAATTGCGACCGAAGAGTTCAGCATCGCCGCAACGCCTGATGGCCGGGTGTTGGTTGTGGGCACCGATCTCGTCGGCAATGGCCACCTCAATTTTTACGTCCGCAGCACTGACGGTACATGGTCTGCCAGGGTGCCGGTAAACTCGGATGCAACATCACAACCCTCGCGGCCGCTACTGTTAGTCGATACCGACAACAACGCCGCGTACTGTGTCTATCGCGATTCGACTTACAATAAATCGACCTTTTTCACCCGAACCAGTCTGAGCGGCCCGATCTCGTTTAGCGCTCCGAATGTGCTGATCTCCGCGAAGGCAAGCGATGGCACCACAACCAAGCAATACGTGACCAACACTACCGATCTAATTGCCGCAGCAAGCCAGAACGGAGAGATCTTCTGGAATATCCTGGATCTGTCCGGGCCACCTATAGCTTCCTTCCAGGCCGACATGACTTCAGGAAATGCTCCGCTCATTGTCAGCTTCACAGATACAAGTACTGATGATGTGGGTATCGTCAGTCGCAACTGGAACTTTGGTGACGGCTATACGTCAACGGCAACAAACCCGGTACACGTTTTCCGTGCTGGAACCTGGAACGTCACGTTGCAGGTAACTGACACCGGCGGTGCTACTGCCAGCGCTAACCAATCGATCACCGCCGCCAACGTTGGCAACCCGGTGATTCAGGCAATCACCCCGGCGACGGTGAACAAAAACATCATCACTGCAGATTTTCCCTTGACCGTCGATGGTGATGGTTTTGTAAACGGGGCAACCGTTCAGTTCAACGGGACCAATCGGGTTACCTCTTTCGTTAGCGCGACGAAACTAACCGCAACGATAACTCTGGCTGATGTTGCAACCGCCGGAGCTTTCCCAATTACCGTCGTACTGCCCAGCTCTGCCGTCTCCAACGCGATGAACCTTACCGTTGTCGGAGACAATCCTGCGCCAACCATCTCCACGATCTCGCCGACTACGGTCGCTGCGGGAAGCGCACCATTCAATCTGACGGTTAATGGAACCGGTTTCATCTCAACCTCAGTCGTCTGGGTAAATGGCACAGAGCGCCTGACCAATTTCGTAAGCCCAACCCAGCTTACAACCAATATTTCTTCAATAGAGCTGGCTACCGGTCTTTATCAGATTCCGGTTTGGGTCGTAAACGCGCCACCCGGCGGCGGCACGTCGAATACCGCTTACTTCGATATCACGCCTGTCTGCGCCACCCCAGTTGCCCCGGCCAGTTTTGCTGGTAACAGCCAGTTCAACACCGTCCACTCACAACTTTGGTATAACGACGGCAGGTGGTGGGGAGCATTCTCGGATGGGACAGCCGGAATCTATTTCTGGAGTCTCAGCAACGGTACTGTTACCAAGGGCGCCCAGATACTTGCGAACACGGCGGCAGGCCCAGACACGTTCTGGAATGGCACCGATCTCTTTCTCCTCATTTATGAGACCTCGTCGCAAGCTAAATTCTATAAGTACTCCTACGATTCGGTAGGCAAGACGTACACGCTCACAAGCGGGTTTCCTGTCACTATTCCGTTGACTGGCCTCGCCAGTGCGCTCACTTTCGCCCAGGACAGCACCGGGAAGTTATGGGCCACCTACACCGGTACAAACAATTCGGCCGGAATTGGTGATGGAAAAGTGCACGTCATCTGGACCACTTCACCGGACCATCTGACCTGGGACACCACTGGAGTTGTACTCGAGAGCGGGCTTTCAGTCCTGCTGACTGAGACTTCTGCGATCACTCCTTTTGGCGGCAACAAGATTGGGGTTACCTGGACTAATCAGGTTACCAATGAGATAGGATTCCGGGTCCACACGGATGGCGATCCTGAGACTGAGACTTTCTGGAGCATGAAAGAAGTAGTCGATTCCGGTGTCAGTCACGCTACAGAGTACATCAACTTGAAGGGTCTGCCGGACGGAAGGGTCTTTTTGGGTCAACTTGATAATATTGGCAACCGGCATTTCAATCTGTTCCGACGCAATGCTGGGGGCACTTGGGATGCAAAGATTCCCGTAACACGGGATCCCATTTCCAAGCCCAAGAATCCTCTAGTCCTATATGATGAGACCAACAACGACATCTATGTTGCCTTTCGCGATTCCGGCAAGAGTTCTTATGTTTACTTTTCGCGAATGAATGCCGACAGCAACCTAATGCCGGCCAGTTGCCCAATGGGCGCTGCCAACGTTTCCAATCCAACTTCTACCAAACAATCCGTAAACGGCCTCAGCGACCTGGCCATAGCCGCTCGAGCATCAAATGAAGTCATCGCCGTTCTCGATCTGGCGGCAGCGCCGGCGGCAGCCATTTCGATTATCTCACCCGACTTTGCGACAGCCGGAGATCCCGACTTCGTAATGACCGTCAACGGAACCAATTTCAAGGCAAGTTCGGTGGTTCAGTTTGATGGTATCAATTGTCCGACAACCTTTATTAGCAGCACACAGTTAACTGCGCAGATCAGCGCCCTGGATATTGCGGCTGGAGGACTCTTCCCGGTCACGGTCGCCACACCAGGAGAACTTGACTCCAATTCGGTGATCTTCTCCGTTGATAATCTCGCACCCACTCTCACGAACATCTTTCCTGTAAGTATTCCAGCCGGCAGTGCTCCGTTTGATCTGACCGCCACTGGCACGAACTTCAACGCTATTACGAAAGTCCGTTTCAACGGGGTCGATCACCCGGTGACCTTTGTTAGCAGCACCGAAGTGCACGCGCAAATCGCTGCCGACGAAATTGGGACATCAGGCATTTTTCCGGTTGAGATTTTCAATCCGGCGCCGGGCGGCGGATTGTCCTTTGCGATGACCTTCAGTGTTGAAGCTATTATCCCGACGTTAACAGCGCTTACTCCATCGACCGCTATTGCAGGCGGACCCGCGTTCACGCTGACGTTGGATGGAACAAACTTTACTCCGAGTTCCGTCGTGAAATGGAATGGCAGCGACCGTGTCACCACGTTCGTTAACTCAACCCGCTTGACGGCTCAGATTACGGCCGCCGACATACTGAGCGGCGGCAGCTTCCCGGTTGTCGTCACCAATCCGGGCTCAGTGGGTTCCACTTCCGGGAGTATTAACTTTGCTGTCAATAATCCGCAGCCGCAAATAACCAACATCGCGCCTGCTACCGCCACTGCAGGAGCAGCTGCGTTTACCTTAACGATTAATGGTTCCGGCTTCGTACCAGCTTCGGTTGTTCGCTTTAACGGTGATCTTCCAGCTAATGAAAAGACCGCCGTATTTGTGAATAGCACACAGCTCACGGTGGGAATTACTGCAGCCGACATCGCCGCTGCCGGAACTTTCCCGATTACCGTCTTCAATCCACTTCCTGGGGGCGGAGTTTCGAGTGCAGTGAATCTAACAGTCAACAATCCTGCGCCGACGCTCACTTCCATATCGCCTACTACCGTAACGTCCGGGAGTGCCGACTTTCCTCTGACTGTAAACGGAACCAACTTCAATGCCGCCTCGGTGGTGAGAATCAATGGTTTCGCGCGGACAACCACTTTCGTAAGCAGCACGCAATTGACAACTCAAATCACTGCTGCAGAAGTGGCCGCAGTCGGCACTATCTCAGTAGCTGTCTTCAATCCTTTACCGGGAGGAGGCGCATCAAGCCTACTCAACCTCCAGGTGAATAATGCGGCGCCGACCATCGTAAGTATTTCGCCCACGAGTAAGTCGACAGGAGACGCCGGCTTCACGCTGACTGTAAACGGCACAAACTTCAATTCGGGATCAGTGGTTCGCGTCAATACCCAGGCTCGAGTGACGTCCTACGTTAATGCTACACAGTTGCAGGCGCAGATCCCGGCTACGGATCTGGCAACGGCCGGCTCTGCTAACATCTCAGTATTCAATCCTGCACCCGGCGGTGGAACCTCTTCCACGATAACGCTGGTGATCAATAACGCACTACCTGTCATTACTGGTATCTCTCCAGCTACAGCGATTGTTGGTGGCAGCGCCTTTACACTTACAGTAAATGGAACAGGCTTTGTTAGCGGTTCAATAGTCCGATTGAACAACGCTGACCGTACCACTAGTTTTGTAAGTTCCACTCAGTTAACTGCACAAATCGCAGCGGCCGATATCGCGGCGACTGGCATAGCAAACATCACAGTCTTCAGTCCCACACCGGGCGGTGGCACTGCTATTCCGGCCCAGTTGGCAATCAACAATCCCGTGCCGACGCTGACAAGCATTTCGCCAACAACCAAAACTACTGGCGCTGCAGCTTTCACGCTGACCGTGAATGGCACACTTTTCAAGAGCAGTTCCGTAGTCCGCTTCAGCGGAAGTGATCGTCCCACAATCTTTGTCAGCTCGACTCAATTGACTGCGCAAATTAGCGCGGCGGACGTCAGCTCGGGCGGCGTTTTCGCAATCACGGTCTTCACGCCGGCGCCCGGCGGCGGTACCTCAAATTCGAGCGACTTGAGCGTAAATAACCCGCTGCCTATTATCTCCAACATTGCACCAGCGACTGCGCTGCAGGGTGGTCCCGACTTCCTGCTGACTGTAAACGGCACCGGCTTTGTCAACACTTCAGTCGTAACGTGGAACGGCCAGAACCGTACAACAAACTTCATCAGCAGTACGCAACTGGGCGCCCAGATCCCTGCTGCCGACATTGCCGCCGTATCTACCGCGAACGTAGCCGTAATCAACCCCGCGCCGGCAGGCGGCACGTCTAACCAGACATCTTTTACGATCGCGCCCAATCCGAGACTTCTGAGCATCCTTAGCAGTACAAGTGCATCAGGAAGCACAGCGAACATAGCGATTCAGTTAGTCGCCCAGGGAGATGAAAACGCGTTGGGCTTTAGCCTCAATTACGACACCACGCTGTTAAGCAACCCCACGGCAACTGTAGGCGCCGATTCATCTGGCGCAACACTGAATCTGAACACCAGTCAGGTGGCTCAGGGTCACTATGGCGTAGCCTTATCATTGCCCTCAGGGATGAGCTTCGCGGCTGGTACAAGGCAGCTCGTGGTGGTGTCATTCACGCTCGCTACTGTTGCTTCGGCAACGCCGACGCAGATTACGTTCGGAAATGCGCCCGTGGTGCGAGAAGTAGCAAATGCAGCCGCCGAGGTCTTGCCGACGGCGTTTGTCTCCGGAACCCTGACGATCGTTACAGGCTTTGAAGGTGACGTGTCGCCGCGTCCTAACGGCAACAACAACGGCAGTGTGTCAATTGCCGATTGGGTTCAGATCGGTCGTTTCGCCGCCGGAGTGGACGTTGTCAGTATGGGTAGCGAATTTCAGAAAGCTGATTGTGCTCCGCGCTCTGGGTTGGGTAATGGTTCGATAACAGTGTCTGACTGGGTACAAGCAGGCCGCTTCGCATCCGGATTGGACCCGACTGGTCCTGCTGGTGGCCCGTCCGCGCCTTCCGCATCATCAACAGCCGCGAAAGACTCAAACACTGTGGCAAGCGCAAGTCAGGAAACGCGTATGGCCCGAGTGGTACGTGTAAGAGAAGGCCTGGAGCAAGCGGGCGAACGGACTGTACAGATAGAACTCGATGCTCAGGGCGGAGAGAACGCGCTGGCGTTCAATTTGATGTTCGACCCAGAACAATTCCGCTTCACATCAGCCACCAAGGGCAATAACGCGGAGACCGCAACCTTACAGGTAAACCAGGCAAGCGCCGGTAAAGGACGGATTGGAGTGGCGCTCGCTTTGCCCGCCGGACGCAGTTTTGGCACCGGAACAAATCAGCTTGTGGTCTTGAGCTTCTCGCAATTGCAGCCGACCCGAGAGGCCATAGCGCTGGCGTTCACAGATCTGCCAATCGCGCAAGAGTTGGTAGGAGTTGATGCGGGGAGTTTGAAAGTGAGGTTCGAAGGCACCGGCTCAGCGGGAACCAATCCCATCGACAACGCACAATACTTTGTCTATCAGCAATATCTGGACATTCTTGGTCGCGCGCCTGATGCTGAAGGACTCGATTACTGGACGAGTCAGATTACCGCATGCGGTTCTGACGCAAGCTGCGTGCAAAGCCGGCGGGTGGCGGTCTCCAACGCCTTCTTCTTTGAGCGTGAATTTCAGACCACTGGAGCATACGTCTATCGCATCTACAAGGCGGCAGTAGCCAATCCGCCCGGCTACGCTCAATTTATGAGAGACCGCCTCGAGGTTACTGCTGGACCTCAACTCGACAAGAGCAAAACAGAATTCGCTAACTCGTTTGTGCAACGAGCAGCTTTCAATGCGCTGTATCCGTCGACAATGGGGGCGGCTGAGTATGTTGAAGCCCTGGCGGCAAATACCGGTAACGCGCTGACACCGGCGGAAAAGTATGCGCTAGTTAGTAGTTTGGAAGCCGGCACAGACACACGCGCTACTGTGTTACGCAAAGTCGCTGAGAACCCGGCCTTCAGCGAACACGAGTACAACTCAGCCTTCGTTTTGATGCAGTATTTTGGTTACCTCAGGCGTGATCCGGATACTGAGGGTTTTGATTTCTGGCTCGGCCAAATGAACCGCTACCAGCTAGGCGATATTGAAACCCAGCGAGCATTGATCTGCTCGTTCCTTACTTCAGCCGAATACCAGTTGCGTTTTGGATCGCTCGTAACCCGTTCAAATGGCGAGTGCGCTCGCTAGCTTGCCGCTCAAGCAGCCCCGGCGCGTTCACTGCGCGTCTGAATTCCCAGTGCCCGCATTCGGCGGTACAGATGGCTGCGATCAACGCCCATCAGCTCAGCGGCGCGCGAGACGTTGCCATCTGCCTCCTCCAACTTTCGTTGTATAAACTCACGATGGTATGCATCCGTCGCATCCTTGAATGACGGGAACCTGAATGAGACAGCCGGCGCCTCCTCCTTGCCACGCGCCGGCAGATCAGCCGCGCTCAGTCCTACTCTCGGGTGCATGATAACCACTCGCTCAATCGTATTCTTTAGTTCGCGAACATTTCCGGGCCAGGAATAATTCTGCAACTCCTCTATCGCGTCATCTGAGAACTGCTTGGGTTCTTTGCCATAACTCTTTGAAAAGTGCTGATTGAAATAGTCTACGAGCAGTGGCACATCTTCCAGACGCTCCCTGAGTGGTGGCAACTCGAAGGGAATGACATTGAGACGATAGAAAAGGTCGGGCCTGAATTTTCCCTGTCCAATCTCATTGTCCAAACTCTTGTTGGTGGCAGCTATGACTCGGACATCCACACTAACAGCATTTCCACTGCCAACAGGCTCGAATCTCTGTTCCTCGAGCACGCGCAAAACTTTCGATTGCACGCTCTGACTCATATCGCCAATCTCATCGAGAAAAAGCGTGGCGCCATCAGCCAGCTCGAACTTTCCTTTTTTCGCCGCTGTGGCGCCCGTGAATGCTCCCTTCACGTGGCCAAAAAGTTCGGATTCGATCAACTCTTCGGGTATGGCCGCGGAATTCACTTCGATGAATGGAGCGGCTGCGCGCCGCGATTGAGCATGAAGCGCATGGGCAACCAACTCTTTTCCGGTGCCCGATTCACCATATATCAGCACTCGTCCATCGGTCGGGGCCACCACTGAGATCTGCTTGCGCAGGGCGCGCATAGCCACAGACTCCCCGACCATCGTGTATTGCTTTCTAAGTTCTGCGGCCATCTCGGCATTCATAAGTTCGAGTTGCCGCTGTCTGAGAGCATTGCGAACGGTTAGGAGAGTTTTGTCGATGGACAAGGGCTTCTCAATGAAGTCAAAAGCGCCGAGCTTGGTCGCGCGTACCGCCGTCTTGATGTTGCCGTGGCCGGAGATGATCACTACGGCGGCATCCGAGCCAGCAGTTCTCAATCCACTCAGAGTTTCCAGGCCGTCCATGCCTGGTAGCCAGACATCAAGCAGGATGCAGTCGTAGGCTCGAGTCTCCAGAGCCTTCAGACATTCTTCCCCCGAGGCGACCGCATCCACAGCGAATCCTTCGTCCTGCATTACGCTCCCGAGCGTGTCGCGTATGCTGCGTTCGTCGTCAACGATAAGAATCAAATCAGGCATCCTGCATGATTCCTCCGGCAGCTGGTAACTCGATCAAGAACCTTGCTCCGCGCGGATGATTGGGCTCGGCTCGAATGCGGCCGCGGTGTTCCAGGACAATGCGCTGGACAATCGCCAATCCCAGTCCCGTGCCGCTGCCACGCGTCGAAAAGTATGGCTGGAAAAGTCGCTTGAAATCTGCGGGTCTGACTCCATGGCCAGTATCAGACACCTCTGCCACCAGCAGACCTCTGCCAGAATCCTGACGTGTAGTAATTGAGATTTGACGTTCGTTAACCTCCGCCAGTGCATTCAAAGCGTTATCGATTAGGTTTACAAAGACTCGGCGCATTTGCTCTGAATCCAGGAACGTCGACGGCAACAACGGATCGAGTCGGTGTTCAATCCTGACGCCATCAATTCGATCTTCATATAAAGCGACTGCATGGCGGATCACTTCGTTCAAGTCTGCCAGTTCCAGTCGGACCACAGGCAAACGTGCAAATCGTGAAAACTCATCCACCATCGACTTTAATCCCGCCACCTCGCGTGAAATGGTGTTGGTGCACTCCTCAATTACGGCAGCAACACGCTTGTCGGAAGTGGGTCCTTCTGGTTGTTCGTTCGTTTCCTTCTGGTCGCCATTGCCGTTGTGCCGGTGATAACTCCTGGCGATGCGCTCGGCTGAGAGTTGGATTGGCGTTAAAGGGTTCTTTATCTCATGGGCCATCCGGCGAGCAACTTCGCTCCAGGCAGCGGCCCGTTGGGCAGCCAGCAATTCAGACAAGTCCTCAATAACCAGGACCACGCCACAGCCGCGATCGGAAGTACGCCTCAAGGCTGTCGCCGTGAGGGCCACAGGCAACATCTGGTCATGTGCTCCCCGTCCCGCAAGTTGCGCCTGCTCGGAAGCTTGCCCCGTGCGGCGGGCGCGGCGTAACAGACGGCTGATGATTATCTCGTCTTCAGCGCGAATGAGCCTGCCTAGAGTATCGTTGAGGCCCGGTGCCCTTTCCAGTCGCAGTACACGTGCCGCTGAGGCATTGAGGGTTGTTACGCGATCGTTTTCATCCAGGGATACAACTCCAGTTGATAGCGATTCGAGCACGGTCTCGATATAGTCTCGCCTTTCCTCGAGTGCCAGGTTCTTTTCTCGCAACTCCGCAGCGCCTGCTTCGATGCAGCGCCGGTTCTCGTCTAGCTGCGCAGTCATTTGATTGAATGAATGGGCCAGCATAGCCAACTCATCGTTGGCAGCGGCGGTCGGCACGCGATGAGAGAGGTTTCCTCTCGCGACTTCATCCGAGGCTTCGGCCAGAGCCTTGATCGGCGTTGCAATACCGCGGGCCAGGTAGATAGCGGCCCAACTGGAAACGAACAACAACATGAGGGTCATTAGGCCCAGCGTGGACATTCCCAGGCTTCGCACTTTCCGTTGTTTCTTAACTAGTTTCTGGTACTCGCCTTGTGAATCGGTAATTGTCTCGTTCAGTTCATCCGGCCGTCTGACCGGAACAACAACAAGCAGTTGCGCGGGCGAAAGCGGAACGGTGATCAGATCGAAGCCTTTGCCGTCCGCAAGTCTTTCATCATTGGAAATTCCTTTACGAACCTCTTCAAGCAACGCGTCCAATTCCTGCGCATCATTTTCGGAGAGCTTGGCACTACTGCGAGCAATGACACTACCGTTCAAATCAATGATCTCAATTGCCGAAAGACTGCCCTGCGCAACAATCGCATCAAGAAGTTGCTGTCTATCAGCCTCGCCTTGCGTGCTTATGATTGTCGCGAGCAGCGAAGCTGTTTCGCCAAGGCTGCGGTTCTGGTTGATGAGCGACTGGCGCCGGAGTTCTTTCGCCTCCTCGACCAGCTCTTCAGGAAAGGGACTGAACCACTTCTCGAGCGAGCGATTCAAAAACAGATAGGAAAAAACCGCCATCGCTGTTATTGGCAAAAAGCTTAGCGATATGAAATAGATTAGTAGGCGCGTCTTTATCCTCGAACCTAGTTGCTGCTCCTTTCGCTCTCGTCGCAACTTGACCAGATTACGGGCCAGGATGGAGGAAAAAACCACGAAAGCAACAAAATTTAATGTGGATAAGGCATACAGGACGAGTGTGTCAGACGCAGTATCCGGTCGGATCACGGTCCATAGCCACAACTGTTGTGAGATGATTATGGCCAGCAAGAAGAGCACAATGGGACCAAGAACCCAAAGTAAGAGCAGGCGCCGCCGCTTCACGGATTTCGACGTTTGCAAGTCGGGATCTGGCGGTAAGTTGGTCATGAAAGGCGGTCAAAGTTTACCATAGGAGCATTGTGAACCATGACATTACCACAGCTCTTTATTAATGCCGCCGGCCGGCTCCGCAGTGGTTGGAGGCTGCTCATCTTCGCCGCTGCGTACATCGCGGCACTGTTCCTAATCGGCTCACTCGTACGTGTCTTCTACGCGATCCTTTTCAATGTCGCTCCAACGTTCGGTCACGGACGATATCTTGAAAATGTAGTCTACCGGCTAAATCTGCTCGTTGCTGCGCTCGTCAGCGGCTATGTCTGTACCCGTTGGCTTGAAGGATTACCCTGCCGAACGTTGGGCCTATCACTTCACCTGGGCTGGCTTCGCGATCTGCTGGTGGGATCTCTGCTGGGATTACTTTCGCTTGGTGTTGCGACGGCGATGGCGACAGTCGGAGGCGGACTCCGCTTCGCTGGGCCGAATTGGAGCTCGATCCTTCCAATAACCCAAACGCTCATTCTCTCGGCGGCACTCTTCATCTTAGCAGCACTCGCAGAAGAAGCCTTGTTCAGAGGTTATCCGTTGCAGACCTTCGCACGCGCACGACTGGCCTGGATGGGAATTCTGCTGACCTCTATTCCCTTCGCTGCAGTGCATCTGAGCAATCCCAACGTGATACAGCCCTTCGCTTCTATCAACACAGCACTGGCCGGAGTCTGGTTGGCGGCTGCCTACCTACGCACGAGGAGTTTATGGTTTCCGCTGGGAGTACATTGGAGTTGGAACTGGACCCTGGGCGCCCTTTTTGGTCTGCCCGTAAGCGGCATAACAGAGATTGCGCCGAATCCCCTCTTGAGAGGCACCAATCTTGGCCCAGGCTGGTTGACTGGCGGCGCCTATGGGATTGAAGGTGGTCTGGCCTGCACAGTGACGCTGATCGCCTCAACGTTGTTCATCTGGCGCACACGTCTGGTCTCGGCAACTGAAGAGATGAGAATATTGACCTCCCAGGAGAACCCAGTGCAGCCGACCGTCGCTGTGGTTTCAAAGTAGCTAGTCAGGGGCCACCTGCCTCGCCGGTTTGTAGGGGCGGCACTCTTTAGAAACCACTCGAGCTAAGCTATAACTAACTTCCATGGATAGAAGACGTTATAGCAAATGAGCACGAAATGGTCGCTTGCGGGGTTTCCCTTTGCTCGTGGTTACGGCTGTGCCGCCTGATGTGCCGCGGTGGCTTGCCTCGCGGGTTCAGCTGCTTCTAGCGCTTGGGCTACGCCCTCCTTCGCGGTTCTTGCAATTCGCTACCGAAG
>Ga0209341_10005003_pt1 | contig 12102 bp, 16 predicted proteins | sample RifCSP13_2_FD_184020 | JGI IMG/M metagenome (GOLD analysis project Ga0209341, IMG submission 184020) | Soil microbial communities from Rifle, Colorado - Rifle CSP2_sed 13_2 (SPAdes) (version 2) | ecosystem: Environmental > Terrestrial > Deep subsurface > Rock core/Sediment | place: Rifle...
CTTGGATAATGATTAAAGAACATAACGATTGTGAATACCAGAAAGATGCAGAAAAAAGGAGGACAGAAAGAAAGAAAGAGAGAAAGAAGAAGGATCGCTCCTACTTCTTCATGCTTTCTCCTGCCTTCTTGAGGTCTTCTAACAGCATGACAGGATGGAATTCTACTTTTGCTCCCATCATAAAGAGAGGCTCTGCGAAAACAGCCATCTGATCCGCTCTGTCCATGTTGACTACGAAGACCAACGTCCTGTCTCCCCCTGCTTCAAAAAAGTAGGCCGCTTCTGCCTTTGTGCTGTTTATGTAGGCTTCCACATCCTTCATGCCATTCGGATTCTGCATCATCCTGTTGCCTGCTTCAGTCGGTATTTGGGCTCTGACTATGAATCTCATTGCAACAAGCTCGCAGGCGATGATAATAAACATTATTTCGCGTTTTGCCGACAGCAGAAACCGACGACTTGTCAAAAGGTCGACGCGTTGCAGAATTTGGTTCAGCTGTCACAGGATGCATTTCTTGATGACGGACGCAGCGCATGCGTGTGTGGGTTTGACTGACTGACTGGCTGACTGGCTGACTGACATGGCCATGAAACTATTCTAGAAATCAAGAAAAAGTGGGGAGGGAGTTAGTTGGTTACGCTGCTTCAGCGTAGCCATCCATCGTCAGCTCCCATCCATCAACTTCGTTCTTGAACATGCCACTGTTTCCTTCAAACGCTAGGGTGATAGCCGGCTCACTTTCCTTTGGAAGCTCCGCAGATCCATCTGCTTCGCCCCTGAGAGACAGCCTCACAATGTCGCCCGTTGCATCGTCAGTCGCTAGTGCCCTCAGTCTGAGAACGTCGCCATGGTTAGAGTATATGGCATATCCCAGCTGGATTGTGTACGATTTGTCGCCTACATCCACTGTGCCATCCAGTACGTCAAACAGGACGAGTGACTCGACGGACTTCCATACTCCCAGCGTTGCGCTGACTTCGGCGATTTCCGTTGTCGTGTTATTATCTGCTGACCCCGTTGCTGAAAGTACGTATTCGGTTCCTGGTTCGTATTCTCCAGGACTGGCAGGGTGCGCGCTCGTGTGCCGCTCGTGAGTTTCTCTTGCGTCATGGTTTTCGACAATTTCTCTCTTCCTGTCCTCTTGACTTTCTCTGGTCTGCTCATCCTCTTCACCGACAACGGTAAAGGATCCGACGTCCAGGGTTATGTCCGCGTCCTGAATCTGAAGCTTGCAGTCAGCGTAATAGCCCGCATCCAATTCTACACTTGTCTCTAACTCTCCTTTGCCACCTTCCACTTCGAAAGCATCTTCCAGGTTCAGGCTAACTACAGGGACTGCACATGACAGTAATGCGCTGTAGGTGCCGTCGTCCAGGTCAAGACTATGAATCTCTATCTCGATTTCCAAGCCATCGTCTTCAACAGCAACCTTGGTCTTAGTTTCAGATTCGTGTGTGTCATTTCTTACCGCGTCTGATGATCCATGCCCGTCATTTTCATTCTCCTCGCTTGATTCATCATCTCCAGAATCTGAGGAGCTCTCTTCCTGCTCGTGCTCTTCATCTTCAATCTCTACTTCGACCTCCTCTCCAATCTCTCCTTCGACTTCATCGTCCTCTTCTGCATTGGCCACGATTGCAGGATTTAAAGTCCCCGCAACTGACATTGTCAATATCAAAGCCAGCATCCCGGCAACGATCAGTGTTCGTTTCATACAGCAGCGATGCCTTATTTCATTATTAAATTGAGCGATGTACATGTACAGACGCTGGCTCTATGTCATCGTGTAAGAAATCTTTACATCCAAAGGTTAATGGGATACATCCATAACCTGCCACAAAAATCGTATCGCCATCGCGCTGGCTCCGCGTTATTTTCGGTCCGCGTGATAGATGTCGGGGCGTAAGGTGAATTAGGGTAAGATTGGACTGACTGAGCTAAGTGGTAGCATCTGCTTCTTCTTCTTCACTGTCCGATGACGACGGATATGCCCCCCATCCGAGCCTTCGTAATACGTCTGTCGCAAGTTCCTTCAGTTCAACATCGGTGCATGTCTCCAGCACATCTTTGAGTGCTGGGACGGCTTTGTAGCCATAATGCTCTAACGTATTGATAGCATCCTTTGCCGCAGCTGGGTCACTAGACGTTGTTGCTTGGAACTTCAGCAAGTCTATGTACTTTTCAGTACTAGACACATTGGCAACCCCCTATCATGTCAAATACTACGATAGTCGATGATGCTATTAAACTTGGAAGTAAAAATATTCCGGTAAGAGGTTATAGTTGACTAGAGAGACAGCGGCCCCCTCGACAATGGTAACTCTGCGTGACATTGACATGCTGCGCACGACACGGCTGAGGTTCTAGATTCGCAATTAATAGTTAGTAGTATCTTCTCTCTCTGTTCTGCAGCGGTTCACAGGCAAGTCGCAAAGGAAGCCCGAATCCCTTTAAGGTCGGGAGAAATTTGCGACCGTCATGTTTAACTTTATTGAGTGATATTATCTATATGAATGCTTCAAGCGCTGCCCGTAAAGCTGGAAACCACAGATGACGAGAAACAGCTCCTGCTTGCCACCATGAGGAAATACAACGAAGCAGCAAACTTTCTGGCTGAAAGGGCATTTGAGTTAAAGATGGCAAACAAGGTTGAGTTGCAAAAGAGGTTCTACAGGCAGCTGCGCGAGCAGTTCAACCTTTCAGCGCAGTTTGCAGTCAGGGTAATCAGCAAGGTGGTCGAGTCGTACAAGCGGGATAAAAGAATCAAGCCTGTGTTCAGAGAGCTCGGGGCTATTCAGTACGACCAGCGCAACCTGTCGTGGAAGGGTTTGGACAAGGTATCTCTGATTACGTTACAGGGCAGGATTAAACTCTCAACTCGCATAGGCGACTATCAAAAGTCAAGACCTGACAGGATAAGGGGTCAGGCAGACCTGATATACAGAAATGGTACATTCTACCTCATTGCAGTTGTTGATGCCATTGAGCAGTCAGAGTTTGACCCTGTTGACGTACTGGGCGTTGACCTCGGGATTGAAAACATCGCTACAGATAGTGACGGACAGGTGTTCAGTGAAGAGAAGGTAGAGGAGGCAAGACGCCGTTATAACAAACTTAGAGCGAGTCTACAGAGAGCAAAGGCTACGTCAAGACACAGGTCAGCGCAGAGAAAATTAAAGAAAATGTCTGGCATGGAGAAGCGTTTCAAGCGTAATGTTAACCACGTAATATCAAAAGCCATAGTCTCCAAAGCCAAAGGCACCCTGAGAGCGGTTGCGCTCGAAGATTTGAGCGGCATCCGCTCAGGGGCAACGGTTAGGCACATTAAACACACACAGCGCGACAAGCGCGACAAGCGCGACAGGCACAGCAAGTGGTCTTTCGGACAACTTCGTCAATTTGTGGAGTACAAGGCAAAGTGCGACGGCGTTCCAGTGAGGATAGTTGATCCAAGGAATACGTCGCGGGAATGCCCGAAATGCCGCAATGTTGACGCAAGGAACAGACCTACACGAAGCCAGTTCAAGTGCACAGAATGTGGATACAAGGAGATGGCTGATTACGTAGCGGCGACCAACATCGCTGCGCGGGCTGCTGTCAACCAGCCCATTGTAGCGCCTCTTTTTTCGGCAGTTACAAGCCACGGCCCTTCAGGGCGTGGTAGTTGACCAAGGCACACAGTTCAATGAACGATAATGTTCGACCGCACGGCAAAAGTCGCATGTAACGGATAGCGGCGATGTTCTTAAAGTGCCTGAAATTCCCTTGCATCCCACGAAGAAAGCTTGCATCGAACTCGCTACTGATGCCATTTTGCAGGAGAGGTGGAGGACGGCTTGTGGGTTGGCTAGCTGGGTAAGTTGTTCATGTAAACGCCCGTATTAGCTACAATTGGCCTCCAAACTGGACATATTATCCATTAACTGACAGGCCGGCTGAGCACGTTTCTTATCTATCGTGAAACATGGATACGTTATGGTATGAAAGTACCTTTGGAAAAAACAGAAGATAATCAGCGTATCGCTGCGACGCTTTTGACTGGATGCGGAGGTCAAGTACAATGGAAATGATGACGGGTCAATCACGACAGGATGGTAACATCTCTAGGCACGAGCTTGTGGAAGAACTGTCCGGAATGGGTATCAATGGCGAGCTATTCAAGTCAGTCTCCATTGACGACTTGCGTTCACTGGTCAAGGATTTCCAGGAAGCCATTAATTCCAGCAAGGCGGAGGCACAGGAAAAACCCCGGGCAGGCCCGGAAACCGCCAAGCTATCTTCGACTGACATGAGGATACTAAAGGCGCTAGTGTCGTCTTCCGGGAGGCTATCTTCACTTCAGATTTCTAGGGATCTGGATATTCCCCTGAGCACTATACAGAGGAGGAGAAAAAGACTTGAAGCTACAGTCCTCGAGGTGACTTATGGGGTAAAGATGGAGGAATTGGGTTGGCGCCGGGCGTTGCTGTTTATCTCTACACAGAAGGGGAGGACGGAAAGTGTAGGGAAGGAGATCCTCTCGTGGAATGAAAGGGTGCTTTCAGTAGTAAGGACAATGGGGCAGAACGGCATTGACCTGTTCCTGGAGTGCCTGTTCAAGAATAACCAGGAGCTGCTGCGTCTGATGGAAAGAGTAAAGATGCTCGAGGGGGTCAACAACGTATTCTGGAGCGAATCGATTCAGGTCATCGGCAAAAAGAGCGAGAACTTCGGCGACATATTTGACAGCTATGCAGCAGGTTGATGGTGGGGATGGAGGATGGAGGATGGAGAAAGGAGAAAGGCGAGCTCTGAAACCATGACCTCCGGAAACTCGAAATTTCATGGCCGGATTCTTGATGGCGAACGCATAGAATCCATGATGAACTATTTCAAGTGTGAAGACTATTCGCTAGTTAAGCGATACGCTGAAACTTGCACTGCTGCTGGCTAGCGGCTGATGCCTTGCATGCGGTAAGAAAAAAGCTAGAGTTACGTCAAGTCTATGCTGGCTCGCTCGTATCCATCCTGACGTCTGCCCTACAGCCATGACAGGACGATTAACTAAGGCACTCCCTTGAAGGTCCAGACATGGCCTCAACTGGGGCATATCATCCCTTTGCCGATTCTGTCGGCACGATTCATGGTCATCGCAACACAAAAAAGGCACGTCTTCAAGAAATCTTAGTGCGTGTGGCGACTCCGGACTGGCATGAAGGAAGGCTCACCCATCGGCGATTGATCAGATAGTCCGTTTTTCTTGCAGAGGGTGGAGGCGCTACCCGAAGAAATGCCCTGGTTCTAGTTAACTTTTTTGCACTATATTGTCAGCTGTTGATGATCAACATGTTTGACTTTTCGTATTTTACCAATGTAAAATAGAGGAAAAATGGCCGCAAAGAAAAAGAAATCCAGCAAGAAGAAGTAGTGAAACTACTTCTTTTTTGTTTTTATTTTTATTCACCTTGCAAAAAGCGGCAATTCGCCATTAACCAACTCCCCCCCTCACGCCCCAAAAATCCCTAGCTATGATTTAATTTTTCATTTTGTCTTTTTCCACAATTGAATCTGTCCTCCATAAATATTGTCATTGTAAACAAAGGATGGAATCTGCGCGTAGTATCCTTCACGGCCTGTCTTGAACTGTTTTGGTGCTAGGGGAATCTCATGTTCCTTACCGTCAGGCATGCGGATAGTTGCATATGCGAATTTGTTCTGTTTTGACTGATTGCCACTCTCGGAGCTCATATTGCAATCAAATACTGAGAAACCGCTATAAATTGTAGCTACTTTGTCTACTCTGCCACGAGAGTCATCAATCTCTCTAGTAGCATTTTCCATCCTCTTTGAGAATCTGTCAATTTCGCTTGATTCTTACTGATATCTCAATTCTGCGAATGACCCTAAAAGGTGTCAGAAGAATCTGTACTACTTTATTTGATAACCTCGTGATAGGATTGCGATAATGATTTCCAAGTGCGTGGTGAGGCCTCTCAAATTCTTCCTTCCATTTGTCGTACGTAGATTGTTTCAGTCTTTGAGAGAACCTGACACTGCATGTCCTCAGGTTACCGAATTGTAATACGCTGATCTGACCTAGAAGTGACATATCTGTCCACATGTCCGCAAAAACATGTAATTGCAAGCAAGCTCAATATCTTCGTCATTTAGCTAAAGATTTCTACATCCGGCGCTGAAAGCAAAATACGTTGAGGGGTGAGCACGTTGAGCTCTGCCTACAGGATATCGCACGCCGGGAACCTTATCTCACTGCCGAAAGCCTCGGTCTTGAATGCGATTTCGATATTCAACTTTGCAGTAGTTCTAGGCGCCTGCCCTCAAGCAAGTACTGTTGCAATCAGACTCGTTCTGCCACCCCTCATACACTCATCTACCCCCTATCCCAGCTATCCGTCCACCCGTGCCATAACGTCAGCGCTTGATGTTCTCGTTCAATTGCTTCAATCGCTCGTTCACGGCTTCAAGGTTTTCCTGCAGAAACGCCTTGTATGCTAAAAGCACCTTTTTCTGGCCTGCCCTTGAAATGCCGTCTATTCTGTCAACCATGTATTCTGATTCTCTCGCAAGGTTGTGGATCTGGTGTTGAAGAGCCACCTTCTCCTCCACCGCAAGCGTCATGGATGATATCAAGTCGTTAACCGCTTCTGCTGCAACTCGTGCCTTTTGACCTATCTCTTCAAGCCCCCTCTTCTTGCGTGGTACTGCGGCCATGGTAGACTATACGCCAGGTATCGTTAATCCATTTCGGTCGGCCCCTGCAATACCGGCATGACTTTATAGCATAACCGAGAAGAAACAAGCGATGGACGCCTTTGATTGTATTGCGACCAAACTTGATGTGAGGGAGTTTGCAGCAGCAAGACAGGTCCCGCAGGAAATAAAAGACAAAGTCCTCGAGGCTGCAAGGCTGACGGGGACCGGCCTGAACACGCAGCACTGGCGGTTCGTGGTTGTCCAGAGCAGAAGCGGCCTTGCGACTCTGGCTCGGGACAGCACGAGCGGAGCCTGGGTGTCGGGCGCAGATTTTGCCGTGATTGTGCTTACCAACCCAAAGTACAGGTTTCACCTTATTGATGCTGGAAGGGTCGTGCAGGACATGCAGCTGGCAGCGTGGAACTTTGGCGTGGCTTCCTGCGTTTTCACTGGGGTGGAGGAGGCAGGGCTTAGGGCCGACTTTGGGATTCCAAGCGACCTGAATATCTCCATAATAGTTGGCTTTGGTTATCCGGCAAGGCAGACAAAGGGCAGAAAGAAACGCATAGAGCTGAAAAACCTTGTCTATTTTGAAAAATATGGCAGTTCAACACCGTGATGGTGCCGGAACTATCCGTCAGGCACCACAGTCAATCATCGTCTCGAGCGTCCGACGCAGAAGTCTTTCATGTGCTGAACGCGGGGGTTTAGAAATGATGTTGCAGCTTGGTCGTATTCTATGGAGCACGGTGGCTAAAACGTCACAACCTTATCGGACTCTACAACAAGCTTTAGCATATCCTTCATAGTGGATATCGGACATAGTTCAAACTGCATGTTCCTTGACTTGATACAGGTTCCGCAAGCAATCATTGTTCCTCCAAGCTGGTTCAGTTTATCCAGCTGCTCCTTCACGTTGAACTTTTCACTCTTGACTGTATCAATTTCAACGCCTGCGCCAAGAAGAAATATTTTGATTTGATGCTCCTCCAAAATCGCGGTATTGGCGAACCTAAGAGCGTTCCAGACTGTTTCTGGATCGGTTTGCGAGATTATGATACCAATCTTCATCTAACGGATAATGCTGGTTCCTACTCATTAAAAGTTTGGTCTTTCACTTCATTACATAATCACTACTTTTGTTGGCTGTCATCTCATGGACATACAACCGCTTTTTATCGCCTCTCACGATTTAATATGTAATTGATTACCGGAGTGATCGTGGCTATCACATTGGTAGCGCTGTCAGTCATAGCTTACATGCTATTGAGCCCCGCCAGCGTAAATTCCATGGAGCTTTCCTCCCTTCGCTCAGAAATTCAAAAAGTCACTGAAGGATTTAGAGAAGACCTAAGGGAAGTAGCCGACACGTTCGTTTAGCCTGATGTTTGGCCCGAGTGAGCGGAATCCGGGTACTAATGCGTGACTGAATGAGCTGATAGTTAACTCGGGTAAGGAAAACTAACCGTCGGCCGTTACATTGGTTTGAATGCTGCCACGATCCCTGTTAGTGGCTTGACTAATTACATCAAATTTGTAAATAATTCTCCAAGCGCAGAAAATGAATAGACGGATGAATCATGTTTGTTTCCCGACGAGTTATAAATGAAGGTAGGCCACCGTCAGACTCGTCAGGATTGCATGAGGGGAATTTCTCGGCAATCAGTTGCAGCGTTCACCTCATGTTGTGGCCTACCAGATAGGAATGGAAGCGTAAGCGACATTATTAGGCATTGCTGTGTTGGGTACCTGCCGTTGCGGTGTATGTGCGACAACCCCTGACGGGGAATCGGAGAACCAAAGAACCCAAGCCGAGGGACCTCCTCTCTGAAATCCTGCAGAACCACAAACTGGTCATTTCGAGAGAAATCCTGGAGGAGGTTGCCGTCACCACAAACGAGCCCAGAATACAAAAGTATGTGGAACAGGAGGACATCGCAGACTTTCTCAGGGACTTGGCCAGCTCCGGCTCTTTCGTGAAGATAAGCTCAAGGTTCAGAGCAGTAATGGAAGACCCTGACGACGACGCCATCCACAGGACCGCCGTCGACGGCAAAGCCGGCTTTGTCGTGTCCGGAGATGGCCATCTACTGGGGATGGGGAAATTCAGGAGAATAAGTATAGTTGCCGTGGCCGGTATGCTGGAAACACAAGAAAATTTCTACTTGAGCCTTCCGGGCGCCGGTGACTTGTCGTCTGACGACGCCCAATTGAGAGGGTCCACTAGCCGACAGGCGATGGTTTATCTAGGCTAGTGACACCAGGAAAGAATCATCCTTGTCCCACATAGATTGATCCAGACTCATCGAGGAATGTCTGATACATGCCATCGGTAAGATCCGTCCTGTAATAGTCCAGCATATCGGGGTCATATCTTTGAACTATGCCTATCTTTTCACCCTTCTTAAGACGCTGCATTACTACTTCGCGGTGCGCATAGCCTGTCACAAATCTATATCCCCGTCTTGATGCTTCGCCAAGGAATCTTAGTCTAAGCAAATGACCGCCGCTCGCTCCCCAAAAGCCTTTCATTATTCCTATCCCTTCAAGATAGGCAGTGTTGTTTTTCCCAACATTCTCGTCAGCAGTTCCGCGCCGGAGTTTGGATTTCTCTAATGGATAGCCCTTCGCATATCCCACGATCTGTATGTCTCCATCTGACCTGTATACCCTGAGCGTGATAAGGATACTGCCAATCTCAAACATCGAGCGCGTAAACTCGTTTTCGTCAACTCGAATAGGAAGAGCCTGCTCCTTGAATATTCTTAGCACAGAATCTCTTACACTACTCTGAATTGTTTCCTCGCTCGCCACCTGACCATCACCTTTGCCCTCGACCACGGCGACCATCTTCACGCTATTGGATAGCATACCCTTGAGCTCCAGTTCCTCTACCCACGCTTTTCTAAAGGCTTCTGCGTTATCGAAAAAAGTCCTCCTGCATTGTTCAGCAACACCTCCCAGGACCCTGTCAAACATCTCCCTCTCCTCCTTTAATGAAGAAAAGTATTGCACCGAACGTTCATTAATGACAGAAGGATGCCATCCCAAGGCGTGCGCGTTCCTTCTTGCTAGATCCATCGAATGCTGAAAATCCCCTAGGGCGTACCCCGCAATTCGCTCCGCGACGGATAGGAACCAACCCATGTTGGTGTACCGAGTTCTAGTCGCAAAGTCATCCTCTGCTATTCCGGCAGCGTCGAAAAGCTCCTTCATCCGAGCCTGGGAACGTTCAGCGATATCTCCGCGAAAAGGATAAGCGGTCCGGTAAATAAGGGCGATAACAAGGTCTATGTTCAGACCAACCTCGTTTATGAATTGCACGATCCTCTTGTCGTTCCGTACTATACGTTCAACAGAATCTTCATTGGGCTTGTCAAATTGCTTCAGCGGATCATAATCATGGAAAAGAGCTGCGACAAAAAGGTATGTCATCTCTTCCTGTGTAAAAGCCGAACGAGCAGGCTGTTGGCCGCAAGCGGAGAGTAACGTAAAGTACGCGGCCTCCAATTCGTGATCAATATTGTGATAGCCATAGTAATCCGGCCCCAGACCTTTCTTTGAAAATTCTGAAATTGCATGTCGCAATACTCTCTTCAGCCACCTGTCCTGGAAGCCTACTTCCGCACCAAGCTGAATTATTCTATAGTTAAGCGTGGCTTCATATGCAAGTCCACGATGGTATCTCAGCCACCACCCTGCTAGCTTGATACGTTTCAAGAATTCACGCGACCAGGGCACAGGCTTGGATAGCGGATTTTCTGGACTGTCAGACACCTGTTCCGAGCTACCCTCTTTCGTGAGTCCAGCCTTCAAATAGAGATGCTTTGGGTGAGCTGGATATAAGATTTGTGAACTACCCACGCTTGAAAGCGTGGGCTTCCTGCTTCCTCGAAGCAAACTTGCTTATCCGTTGACGGACAAGTAGAGGCTGCTTCTCAGCATGGGCCTGTTCCAGACCCAGTTTCAGTATGTTCAAAGCTGCGTTATGATCCCTGTCCATGGTCCGCCCGCAGCTATGACATTCAAACGTACGTACTGACAGGTCAAGTTTCTCCTTCGCAACCACTCCGCACCCTCTTAATGAAACCTAGAGACCTCCTGCTACTGTGAAAGCTGTACCTCGGCGGAATCAGTCTAGGAGAAGTTCCCTGGCTGAATTTAGACTCCGCTGGAAATTCTGTGCTGTTCAGTCACTGTATAGGTTGACCTGTACCAGGTAATATTTTTATTACCCGCTTGGTAATACCACTTGTGGAAGTAGTCAGCGTCAAGGTGGACAAACGCGTAAAGGAAAGGATGAGAAGGCTGGCCAACGTAAACTGGAGCGAGATAATAAGACAGGCCCTGGTAGCAAAGATCGCCGAGGAGGAGGCAAAAGCCCGGACTGTCGACACCAAGTCCCTTCTTGAAGCTGCCTCCCTGACAGACGGGATACGCAGGACCTCCCGTAGCTGGAGCTCCACCGAGGAGATACGCAGGTGGAGAGAAGCAAGAAAGTAGGAGCAGCTGTTGTCGTGGTTGTTGTTGCTGACGCTTCGGTCATCGTGAAGTGGTTTGTTGACGAAGAGTACACGAAAAAGGCCCTCGAATTGAGACAGGGCTACATTGATGGAAAAGTGGATATTGCTTGTCCCAGTCTATTGCCGTACGAGGTCTTGAACGCACTGAGGTACAACCCGGAATTTGGAGAGGAGCAGGCCAGAATAGCGTCCGATGCCTTGGAAAAGTACCAGTTACGGCTGTATCCCATCCTGGGCGAGATGGCGTCTCTTTGCATCAAGAACTCGTTTGCACACGGCATATCGCTTTATGATTCCTCATACGTATCCCTTGCAGAATATCTTGGCGTCCCCCTGTACACAGCCGACGAGAAGATACTTGTTAGAGCGAGAGGGGCAAGAGAAGAGGGAGAAGAGGGAGAAGAGGGAGGAGCGGGAAACATCAAGCACATCTCTGCCTTTGAGGCTTGATTGATTGATTGATTGATTGATTGATTGATTGATTGATTGATTGGTTGCGATTGCGCGTGGGTGCCTGCCGTTGCGGTAAGCTATCGAGTGAGACAGCCATCTAGCCAGTGTCCACAACAATTAATCGCTGTCCATATGGCCGACAATTGTGTTGAATCTATAGTTGCACCTTAGCCAGTCCATCGAGCGTCCTCCTGATCAGCTGAGAGACATCTTGGCGCAGGCCAAACTCCGCCTTCAACGCCGAAGCAAATTCCGGCTTTCCTATCGTTTCAACCGCAAACCCGATCTGCTTCTTTACTCTGCTGACGTCGCCGCACGACGCAAATTCTTTCACTGCCTTCCAGTCTGCGCGCTCGCTCAGCATCGCCACGTCCCGCAGATCGGTGTCCCTTCCTGCGTGTATCTTCATTGCCATCAGCAATTCCTTAATCG
>Ga0209341_10005004_pt1 | contig 12102 bp, 10 predicted proteins | sample RifCSP13_2_FD_184020 | JGI IMG/M metagenome (GOLD analysis project Ga0209341, IMG submission 184020) | Soil microbial communities from Rifle, Colorado - Rifle CSP2_sed 13_2 (SPAdes) (version 2) | ecosystem: Environmental > Terrestrial > Deep subsurface > Rock core/Sediment | place: Rifle...
GAGCTGGTCATGGTCGCGAGCATCGTCGCCGCGACGCTGTTCGTGCTCGACCTGACGGTCGATCGGCGCGCCCGCGCGTATGTCGTCGGGGGGCTCGCCCTCCTCCTGCTGACGGGCGTGATCCTCGCGTCGGCGCTCTACCGGCTCGACCTATACCAGCAGGCTTACGGCTGGTCGGAGCTGCGGCTCTACGCGTTCGCGCTGCTCGTGACGGTCGCCGCGGCGCTGGTCCTCATCGGGTGGGCCATCGCCGCCGGCCGGATGACCTTCGCGCTCCAGCCGATCGTGTTCGTGGGCTTTGGAGTGGCTCTGCTGGTGAATGCCGTGGGGCCGGCCGGCTTCATCGCGCGCGCCAACGTGTCGCGTCTCTCGGATGCGTCCGCGCCCGTGGATCCGAGCAACGGAGCGCGGGCCCGGGGATTCGACCAGTGGTACGCCGTCAGCCTCGGCGAGGGCGCTCTGCCGGACCTGGTCGCGGCGCGCGCGGCGCTGCCGGAGACGCAGCGCTTCTGCCTCGACGCGGTCCTGTACTGGCGCTACTCGTACCGGGTCGCAGCCGGAGCTGGCCAGGATCCTTCGGTGGCCCCGTCGTGGCAGAGCTGGAACCTGGATCGTGAGCGAGCGCGAGTCGCGCTCGCGTCGCTCAAAGAGGAGGTCTTCGCGGAGATCGGCGATCCGGCCGACAGCAAGGCCTCACAGGCGCTGCGGGACCGGTTCCACGTCGACTGCATGCAGGTGAGGCCGCCGGCGCCTTAGTGCTTGTACTTCGTACGAGCACGTATCGCTAGTGCTTGTATTCGCTCCGCTCATACAAACACGTCGTCGCCGCGCCCGAGCGCAAGCGCTCGGCGCGGCTCCTAGTGTTTGTAGTGCCTTCTTCCCGTGAAGAGCATCGCCATGCGATAGCGGTTCGCGGTCTCGATCATCATCTGGTCGCGCACCGAGCCTCCCGGCTGGATCAGCGCGGTGACACCCGCGCGAGCGGCGACCTCGATCCCGTCGGGGAACGGGAAGTACGCGTCGGAGGCCATCACCGAGAGCCGCGCGTTCTCGCCGGCCTTGCGGACCGCGGTCTCGACCGCCGAGACGCGTGAGACCTGGCCCGGGCCGATCCCCACCGTCATGAGCCCCTTCACCAGCACGATCCCGCTCGAGCTCACGTGGCGCACGACGCGCCAGGCGAAGATGAGGTCGGTCAGCTCCTCGAGGGTCGGGTGACGCTCCGTGACCGGCTTGAAGTTGCTCTCGTCGGCAACGGTGTCGTCCGCCGTCTGCACCAGCATGCCGCCGGCGACGCGGGCGAAGTCGAGCGGGCCCGGCTTCGAGCGGTCGCGTGCGGGAGACGACGCCGGCGCGCGGAAGATCTCGATGTCCTGGCGCTTGAGGAGCGCGAGCGCCTCCTCGTCGAAGCCCGGGGCGACGATGGCCTCGTAGAAGGTGTCCTGCAGCGCGTGCGCGAGCGCGCGATCGACCGGCCGGTTCGCGCCGAGGATCCCGCCGAAGGCGGCGACGGAGTCGGCGCGGAACGCGCTCCGGTAGGCGCGAACGATCTCCGGGTCCGAGGCGACGGCCACGGGGTTGTTGCGCTTGGAGATGGCGACGGTCGGCTGCCGGAAGTCGCTCACGATCCGCCAGGCCGCGTTCAGGTCGGTGAGGTTGTTGAAGCTCGGCGCCTTCCCGTGCAGCTGCTCCATCCCGGTGATCGCGCCGTTCTCGCCGCGCACCGCGTAGAAGGCGGCCTGCTGGTGCGGGTTCTCGCCGTAGCGCAGGTCGCGGACCTTGCGCATGGCGATGAGCAGCTCGTCGGGGAAGCACACGCCCGCCTCCGCGTAGAGGCGCGAGGTGATGGCGGCGTCGTAGCTGGCGGTGTGCGCGTAGGCCTCGGCCGCGAGCTCGCGGCGGGTCTCGGGATCGAGCGTGCCGCGCTCGCGGAGCTCCTCCAGGACCGGGGCGTACCGCTCGGGGCGCGCGACGACGATGACGTCGTCATGGTTCTTGGCGGCGGCGCGCAGGAGCGTGACGCCGCCGATGTCCACCTTCTCCATGAGCTCGACGCCCGAGAGGCCCTGCGTAGCCGCGTCCCGGAACGGGTAGAGGTTCACCGCGACGAGGTCGATCGGCACGATCCCCTCGCGCTCCAGCTCCGCGCGGTGCTGCGCGTTCGACCGGCGAGCGAGGATGCCGGCGTGGATCTTCGGATGGAGTGTCTTCACCCTGCCACCGAGGAGCTGAGCCTGGCCGGTGACCTCCTCGACGGAGAGCGCGTCGATGCCTTCGCTCACCAGGAGCGCTCGGGTGCCGTCCGTGGCTATGAGCTCCCATCCCAGCTCGCGCAGGCCGTGCGCGAACGGAACGAGGCCATTTGGATCTGAGACAGAGAGCAGGGCTCGCACGTTCTCCCCTGTTGCTCGGTGTGGCGAACGATGCGGAAAGCGACGGTAGTATAGCCATCCCGTGCCGCTCGGACTCGATCATTTCCTCAGGCGCCTCAGCGATCCGTTCGACACGGAGTCGCGCTTCTATTGGCCGCTCGCGATCGCCGTGTTCGCGGCGATCGTCGCCAACACGGTCTGGTACTACTGGCGACCCGACCACGAGCGGCCGTCCCCGACCGAGACGGCGCTGCGGCCGTGGGTCTACTGGGTCAACGTCATCTTCTGCATCTGGTACCTGGTCCTGCTCATCGCCAAGGTGCCCTTCTACTGGTTCGCGGGGTCGCTGCTCGTGAACATCGCGTCGATCCTGTTCCTGTACGCGTACTGGCTGCCGCCGCGGGACGCCGCATGGGAGCGCGAGCTGCGCCGGCTCAAGTACATCCCCGAGGCGGAGCGCCGGCAGCGCCGGCGGAGGCGCCGCTAGCCCTCCTCGGGACCCCAGCTCATCCTGAAGTCCCGGAAGCGCGCGTCCCCATCCAGATCCACGGCCTCGACCCGCTCCACGTCCGCGAGACGAGGGCCGTGGCCGAGCCACTCGCGGAGCCGATCGAGCGCAGCGCCCTCCCCCTCCGCCACGCACTCGACCGCGCCGTCGCTGCGATTCCATACGCGGCCCGTCAGGCCCAGCCGCCTGGCGTGATCGGCGGCGGTCGCCCGGAAGTTCACGCCCTGCACCATCCCGCGGACCACGAAGCGCCGTCGTGCCAGCGTCAGCCCTTGCCTTCGAGATGCCGGCGCAGCTCGGTCAGCGCCATCGTGTTCTGCACGCTCTCCTTGGTCGCCCAGCCGCGGCGGGCGGTCGCGACCGCGTACTCCATCTGGTCGAGCTCCTCGATCGCGTGCGCGTCGGAGTTGCACACCAGCATGGCGCCGGCCTCCATGGCCCGGCGCACCGCGATGTCGGAGAGGTCGAGCCGCTCCGGCCCGCCGTTCACCTCGAGCCGCGTCTTCGTCCGGACCGCCGCCTGGATGACGGCCTCGAGGTCCACCTCGTAGGCATCGCGCTTCTCCAGGAGCCGGCCCGTGGGATGCGAGATCGCGTTCACGCGCGGGTGCTCCATCGCGCCGAGGATCCGCTTGGTCATGACGTCGCGGGCCTGGGCGAACGACGAGTGCACCGACGCCGTCACCACCTCGAACATACCGAGGAGACGGTCGTCGTAGTCCAGCTTGCCGCTCGCGCGGATGTCCGTCTCGCTCCCGATGAGGACGCGGAACGGCGCCAGACGCCGGTTGACGGCCTCGATCTCGACGTTCCGCGCCCTGATGCGGTCCTCGGTCAGGCCCTTCGTCATGCCCAGGGCGACCGAGTGGTCCGTGAGCGCGATGTACTCGTAGCCCTTGCCGCGGGCGCGCTCCGCCATCTCGGCGACGGTGTCGCGACCGTCGGACCAGCTCGTGTGAGCGTGGAGGTCGCCCCTGATGTCACCGAGCTCCACGAGATCGGGCAGCTCGTGGGCGACCGCCGCCTCGATCTCACCGCGGTCCTCCCGAAGCTCGGGCGCGATCCAGTCCATGCCGAGCGCCGCGTAGACATCCTCCTCGGTCCGCGACGCGATGGGCGTGCCGTCCTTCTCCTCGCCGACGCGGTAGAGGCCGTACTCGTTCAGCAGCAGCTTCTTCTTTAGAGCGAGCCCGCGGAGGTGGACGTTGTGGGCCTTCGAGCCGGTGAAGTACACGAGGGCGGCGCCGTACGAGGCCGGCGGTACGACGCGCAGGTCCAGCTGCAGGCCGCGCTCGACGACGACCGACGACCTCGTGTCGCCCCGCGCGATCACGCGCTCGACCCCGGGCGCCGCCACGAACGCTTCCATGATCGGGCCGGCGGCGTCGGCTGCCACGACGATGTCGACGTCGCCGATCGTCTCGCGCCAGCGCCGCACGCTCCCCGCGACCACCATCTGCGGCGGGTCGCAGCGCTCCTGCAGCCACGCGACCATCTCGGCCGCGGCGGCGCGCGCGTCGACGACGAGCGCCCGGCCGGTCCGCTGCCGCAGTGACCCGATCGCTTTCAGGATGTTCTCTTCGGTCTTGGCCTGGAACTTCGGAAGCGTGCGGAGCCGTCCGGTCTTGGCCGCGGCCTCGAGCTCGTCGATCGTCGTGATCCCGAGCGTCTTGTGGATGGTCCTCGCGGTGGCCGGGCCCACGCCGGGGACCCGCAGCAGCATCAGCAGACCCGGCGGGACCTGCGCCTTCAGCTCCTCGTGACGCTTCGCGGTGCCGGTGGTGAGCAGCTGCTCGATCGCCTCGGCGATGGCCGGGCCGACCTTCGGGATCTCGCTGAGGCGCTTCTGCTCCATGAGGACGCGGAGCGGCTCGCGCAGGTCGCGGATGGCGCGAGCGGCAGCACGGAAGGTGACCGCGCGGAACGGGTTCTCGCCCTTCAGATCGCTGAGGTCACCGATCTCCTCGAGCACGGCGGCCACCTGCTCGTTGTCGTGCGTGAGGGAGACGCGGGGCACACGTGAACGATAGGCCGAGCGAGGATCCGGCTTTGCCGGTCCGAGCGAGTCAGGTAGTGATCGAGCGGAGCGAGGCGCCGCGGCGCGGCGATGCGAAGCGAGCCGAGTCGACGGCGCGAAAAGCTAGCGGGCGGCGGTCCCTCGGGCGAGCTCGAGCATCTCGAACGCCGCGTCGACCTCGCCGCGCGCGCGAAGCAGGTGCGCGTATTCGGCGGCCATGCCCGAGCGGTCGGCGAAGTCGCCGACCGAGGTGTACAGGTCGAGGGAGCGGCGGTACGCCTTGTCCGCCTCGGAGGTCTTCCCGAGCGCCTCGTACGCGGCACCCGCGGCACCGAGTGCGTCGGCGCGCTGGATCGCATCGGCCGACTCGTGGAGGATCTGCTCGGCGTGCTTGGCCATGCGCAGGGCCTCGTCGGCCCGGCCGTCCTTCAGCGCCACGCGCGCGAGGATCACCTCGGCGACGGCGGCCCAGTGCGCGTTCCCGACCTCGAGCGCCCGGCTCATCGCGCGCTCCGCCGATGCCTTCGCGGCAGCCATATCGCCGGTGTCGAACTGGACCGTCGCGATCGACTGCAGGGCGTTCAGCTCGAAGTCGATGTCGGCCACGCGCTGGAACAGGTCCAGGGCGCGGCGGTAGCTGCCGATAGCGGCGTCGAGCTCGCCGGAGTCGTAGTGAGTGGCGGCGATACCCATGAGCCCGCGGGCGGCGGTCGTGAGCTCGCTGGCGCGCGACGCGACGGCTAGGCCGGTCTCGTATGCGGTGATCGCCTTCGTCGTTCGGTTGAGCCGTCGATAGGCTGTGCCGAGCGCGACCGACACGCGCGAACGGAGTCGTGGCTCGACGACCTCGTACTTCTCCAGCATGTCGCGCGCGGCCTCGAGAGCTTCGACCGCGGCGACGAGCTGCCCGAGCTCTCCGTACGCGGTGCCCCGCAGGTACAGAAGCCCTCCCACGAGGTTCGGCTCCGTGGCCGGGTCGACGAGCGACATCGCTTCCGACACGAGGGCGAACGTGCGCTCGAAGCTGTGATCGGCCGATTCGGTGATGGCCTGCAGGTGCAGGAGGTGGGCGCGCTCGCGTGCCTCGGGCGAATGCTCGAGCGCGATCCCGACGTTCCGCCGGACCTCGGCCCAATCACGCCGCTCGGCGGCGGTCTCCGCGGCCAGCCGGTGGAAGGCCAGACGCTTGCCGGCGGCCAGAGGCTCATCGGCGATGAAGTAGTCGAGCGGCTTGCCGAGGCGCGAGGCGATCACCTGCAGCGATCGGATGGACGGACGGACGATCCCGGACTCGAGCTGACTGATGAAGCCCTTGGTCAGCTCCTGGCCGGCCAGTTGAGCCTGGCTCAACCCAAGCTCCCGCCGGGCGGTCCGAACGCGCTCGCCGAGGGCAGCGGCCACCTTCGGGCGCTCGACCTGCTCGCTTATGCCCATTGACCCTCCGTGGAGACGCGATCGGAGACCATTTTGACAGGCGGAGCCCTTGCGGCAGCGCCTGTCTGGTCGTAATAACAGGGCACACCTTAGCGTCACTGAACGGGCGCGGGAAGCGAGGGGGAGCGAAATGACACGCATCAGACAGTGGGCGGTCGCGCTGGCGTTCGCGGCGGCGCTTGCCCTGTCCTTCTCCTCGCTCGCGTCGGTCGCTTCGGCTGACCCCGGCGACGGCGGCTTCAGCTCCCGGAGCGCCCGGCCAGCGATCTCGGCCCAGAGGGCCGACCCCGGGGACGGCGGCTGGTAGCAGCGGCCCCCGCGTCGCGCCGGTAGCGCTTTTCGCATACTGAGCGGCGTGCCCGCCGCCATCTCGACCGACAGACGCCAGCTCATCGAGATCGGCGACAGGCGCTTCCTTTTCCAGCACGGCTACCGGTTCGGCAAGGTCACGTACATCACGCGCCTGCCGCTCGAGCGCAACATCTTCGTCTGGACCCCTGGACACCTAACGCCCGAAGAGGTGGAGACGGTCGTCCGCGGTGACAACCCCTGGATGCTGGAATAGGCGCGGGCTGAGCCGCCCCGTCGGATGAGGGCCGTCGTCCAGCGCGTCCGGTCCGCGAGCGTGGACGTCGGCGAGGAGCGCATCGCGGCCATCGGCGCGGGGCTCGTGGTCCTCCTCGGCGTCGGCGCCGGCGATGCGCCCGAGGACGGCGAGCGCCTCGCGGCCAAGGTGGCCGGACTGCGGATCTTCGACGACGCGAACGGCAAGATGTCCGTTTCGCTCCCAGACACTGCGGGCGAGGTCCTGGTGGTGCCGCAGTTCACGCTCTACGGCGACGTCCGGCACGGCCGCCGGCCGGACTTCACGCGCGCGGCGCCGCCGGACAAGGGCGAGCGCCTCTACGACGCGTTCTGCGGCGCGCTCCGCGGGACCGGCCTCGCGGTCGCGACGGGCCGCTTCGGCGCGATGATGCGCGTCACGCTCGAAGGCGACGGCCCGGTCACCATCGTCGCGACGACCGACGGCTGGGACGAGGCGGCCCTGCGCTAGAGGCGCATCAGCACCGGTGCGGATCGCGCGTCACTCGAAGCGCGCGAGCTCGAGGGCCGTCGCCAGCGTCAGCTTCGCGGCCTTCAGCCAGAGGCCTTTGTTCGTGATCTTGTCCGGCGTGTCGTTGACCGTGTGGAAGAAGCCGTTACCGGGATAGGTCGCATCGGCCGGGCCATAGCGCTCCGTCAGCGTGACCGAGGGGATCCCGGCCGTCCCGAACGGCGCTGTGTCCAGGATGTACCGCCTCGGATCGTTCGCGAAGACCTCGACCAGCGACAGGCCGATCTGGTAGCGCTCGTTCACCGCCTTCACGCGGTCGCGTAGCTGGTCGGACTGCGGGCCGTACCAGATGAGGTCGAGGCGGTCCGCGATCGGGTTGAACCCGACCATGTCTATGTTCACGACGTAGGCGAACGGGTATGGCGGAGCCTCCTGCGACTCTGACTGAAGGTATGCGGCGCTTCCCTTGAAGAAGAGCTCTTCTCCGTCGAAGAACGCCAGGATGATGCGACCCTGAATGCACGCGCGGCTGGAGGCCAGTACCCGCGCGTATTCCAGCAGGGCCGCAGTTCCGGTCGCGTTGTCGTCCGCGCCGGGCGCGGGGTCAGCGGCCGGCCTCCAGCCGGGTGTTCGCACGGCGATGGAGTCGTAGTGGGCGGCCACAAGGACCCAGTCGTGGGTGACCACATCGGTATGACGACCCGGCTCGATCGTCACGAGGATGTTCGTCAGGGGGATCCCCTGATAGACGGTCTTGTGCTCGCTCACGACGGCCTCCGGGATCGCCGCAAGCTGCTCCTTCACGTAGGCGATGGCCTGCGCGTGCCCCGGGTGCCGCGGATCGCGCGAGCCGAAGCTCGCGAGCGCCCGCATGTGGCGGTCGAGCTGTGCGGGATCGATCACGGCGATGGCGCCGCGGACGTGCTCCTCCGTACCGAACTTCTGACAGGGCGGAGCGGGCGTCGATGGCGGGGTCGCCGGAGCGGTCGTGGTCGCGATCGTCACGGACTCGGCCGGCCCAGACGGCGACTGCGTCGCTGGCGCGGTCGGGCTTGCCGCGGGCGATGCCAAGCCGAGGCACGACGTCGCGACGAGCAGGATCGCGAAGAGCGCGGCGAGACCGCGGGTCAGTTCAGCCGCCGCGTGCCGACCGGCTCGCGCTCCTCCGGGACCTCCTTCGCGTACTCCTGCTTCAGGAACGTGGCCTGGCCGTCGCGGACGTCCACGAAGACCGTGTCGCCCTCGGCGAACTCGCCGGCCAGGACCTTCTGCGCGAGCGGGTCCAGGATGAGCCGCTGGATCGCGCGCCGGATGGGCCGCGCCCCGTACACCGGATCGAAGCCCTCACGCGCCACGAGCTTCTTCGCCTCGGGCGAGAGGTCGAGGCCGACCTTCCGCTCCGCAAGCCGTCGGGCGAGCATCCGCGTCTCCTTGTCCACGACCTCCATGAGCTGGTCCTCCGTGAGCCGGCGGAAGAAGACGATCTCGTCGATGCGGTTCAGGAACTCCGGCCGGAAGTGGCCGCGAAGCGCGTCCATGACCTGGCGCCGCACGGCGTCCTCGTCCTGGCCAGGCTCGCCCATGAAGGTCGAGCCGACGTTGCTGGTCATGACGATGACGGTGTTCTTGAAGTCGACCGTGCGCCCGTGGCCGTCGGTGAGGCGGCCGTCGTCGAGGATCTGCAGCAGCACGTTGAACACGTCGTTGTGGGCCTTCTCTATCTCGTCGAAGAGGATCACCGCGTAGGGCCGGCGGCGCACGGCCTCGGTGAGCTGGCCGCCCTCCTCGAAGCCGACGTACCCGGGCGGCGAGCCGATGAGCCGCGAGACGGTGTGCTTCTCCATGTACTCGCTCATGTCGAGCCGGATCATGGCCTTCTCGTCGTCGAACAGGAACTCGGCGAGGGCCTTCGCGAGGAGCGTCTTCCCCACTCCCGTCGGGCCGAGGAAGAGGAACGACGCCAGCGGCCGGTCCGGGTCCTGGAGGCCGGCGCGCGCGCGGCGGACCGCGTTCGACACGGCCCCGACCGCCTCGTCCTGGCCGACGACGCGGTCGTGGATGCGCTCCTCCATCTGCAGGAGCTTGCGCACCTCGCCCTCGAGGAGCTTGGTCACCGGGATGTGCGTCCAGCGCGACACGACGTCGGCGACGTCCTCGGGCGTGACCTCCTCGGCGAGCATCTTCTGGCTCCGCTGCATCTCCTCGAGCCGCTCGCTCGCGCCCTGGACCTCGCGCTCCAGCTCCGCGAGCGTGCCGTACTTCAGCTCGGCCGCCTTCGCGTAATCGGCGGCGCGCTCGGCCCGCTCGATCTCCGCGCGGATGGCGTCGAGCCGCGCCTTCTTCTCGCGGATCTCGCCGATGGCGCCCTTCTCCTGCTGCCAGTGCGCGCGGAGCGCGTCCGCCTGCTCCTTCAGCTCGGCGAGCTCGCGCTCCAGCCGCTCGAGCCGCTCGCGGCTCGCCTCGTCCGACTCCTTGCGCAGGGCCTCGCGCTCGATCTCGAGCTGCCGGATGCGCCGCTCGACCTCGTCGAGCTCGGCCGGCATCGAGTCGATCTCCATGCGCAGCTTGGACGCGGCCTCGTCCACCAGGTCGATGGCCTTGTCCGGCAGGAAGCGGTCGCTGATGTACCGGTCGGAGAGCACCGCCGCCGCGACGAGCGCGCTGTCCTGGATGCGCACGCCGTGATGGACCTCGTAGCGCTCGCGCAGGCCGCGGAGGATCGAGATGGTGTCGTCCACGGTCGGCTCGCCGATCTGGATCGGCTGGAAGCGACGCTCCAGGGCCGCGTCCTTCTCGACGTGCTTGCGGTACTCGTCGAGCGTGGTCGCGCCGATGGTGTGCAGCTCGCCGCGGGCGAGCATCGGCTTCAGCATGTTCGACGCGTCGATCGCGCCCTCGGCGGCGCCGGCGCCGACGACCGTGTGGAGCTCGTCGATGAACAGGACGATCTGGCCCTCGGAGGCGGTGATCTCCTTGAGTACCGCCTTGAGGCGCTCCTCGAACTCGCCGCGGTACTTCGCTCCCGCGAGCAGCGCGCCCAGGTCGAGCGCGAAGATGCGCTTGCTCTTCAGGCCCTCGGGGACGTCGCCGCGCACGATGCGCTGCGCCAGGCCTTCGACGATCGCCGTCTTTCCGACCCCGGGGTCGCCGATGAGCACCGGGTTGTTCTTGGTGCGGCGCGAGAGCACCTGGATGACCCGGCGGATCTCCTCGTCGCGGCCGATCACGGGATCGAGCTTGTTCCGGCGCGCGAGGTCGGTCAGGTCCCGGCCGTACTTCTCGAGCGCCTGGAACTTCCCCTCCGGGTTCGGGTCGGTCACCCGCTGGTTCCCGCGGATCTCGCGCAGGGCCTCGAGGGCGCGCTCGCGCGTGATGCCGAGCCGCTTGAGGTGCTGCCCGACGGACCCGGTGTCGTCGACGATCGCGAGGAAGAGGTGCTCGGTCGAGACGTACTCGTCCGTGAGCGCCTCCATCTCCCGCTGCGCCTGGTTCAGGACGCGGAGAAGGCGCGCGGACGCGCCCACCTGCACGTTCCCGCCGCTCACGCGCGGTAGGCGGGCGAGGTCGGCGTCGACGGCGGCCTGCAGCTGCTGCGGGTTCCCGCCGAGAGCCCGGATCAGGCTCCCCGTCGTGCCGCCCTCCTGGGCAAGGAGCGCCGAGGCGAGATGCTCGACCTCGATCTCGGCGTGGCCGCGCTCCGTCGCGCGCGTCCGCGCCGCGACGATCGCTTCCTGGGACTTCTCGGTCAGCTTGTTGGGGTCCATCAGAGGAGGTGGCTCCTGACATTCTCATTCGCGCGTTGCTTGGCGAGCTTCTCGACCAGCTCGCGTTCCTCGCCGCTCAGCTTCTGCGGGAGCACGACCTTCACGGTCACGTACATGTCGCCCTGGCCCCCTGCCGCGCGCGGCATGCCCTGTCCCGCGAGTCGGATCGTCCGGCCGTTCTGCGTCTCGGCCGGGATCTTCAGCTGGACGCGCCCCTTCATCGTCGGGACGGGGACCTCGGCACCGAGGAGCGCCTCGTGGAGCGAGACCGGCAGCTCCGCATGGAGGTCGTCCCCCTCGCGGCGGAAGAACGGGTGCGGCAGCACGCGCACGCGCAGGTACAGGTCGCCGGCTCGCGCGCCGCCGGCGCCGGGCGCGCCCTGACCGGCGAGGCGGATGCGCTGCCCGTCGCGCACGCCGGCCGGGATCTTGACGTCGAGGCGGCGCGTCGTGCCGTCGGGACGCTGCAGCGAGATGCTGCGCTCGGCGCCCCGGTACGCCTCGGCGAGGGGGATCTCCACCTCGGCCTCGACGTCCGCGCCGGCGCGCTGGCGCGACCTTCCGTTCGTCCCGCGGCCGCGGACGAGGTCCTCCTGGGAGATCCCGCCGTGGTCGCCGAAGAACGTGCGGAAGAAGTCGGAGAAGCCGCCCAGATCGCCGGCGCCCTCGAAGCCGCGGCCGGGCGTCCCGGTGAAGACCCACTCGAAGTCGCCTTGGCGCTGACCGCCGGCGCGCGAGAACTGCTGCCAGTTCGCGCCGAGCTGGTCGTACCGCTTGCGCTTCTCGGGGTCCGAGAGGACCTCGTGCGCTTCGTTGACCTCCTTGAAGCGCCGCTCGGCGTCGGCGCCCTTGTTCAGGTCGGGGTGGTACTGGCGCGCGAGGCGGCGGTAGGCCTTCTTGACGTCCTCGGCCTTGGCGCCCTTCGGAACCCCGAGGATCTTGTAGTAGTCCCT
>Ga0209341_10005005_pt1 | contig 12099 bp, 10 predicted proteins | sample RifCSP13_2_FD_184020 | JGI IMG/M metagenome (GOLD analysis project Ga0209341, IMG submission 184020) | Soil microbial communities from Rifle, Colorado - Rifle CSP2_sed 13_2 (SPAdes) (version 2) | ecosystem: Environmental > Terrestrial > Deep subsurface > Rock core/Sediment | place: Rifle...
GATGACGGCCAGGATCGTGCCGCCGTCGCGCCCGCCGGTCGGCTCCTCGCTCGGGCTCGCCGATGGCGCGGGGCTGGGGACGGGATCGGGGCTGGCCGAGGCCGTGGGCGCCGGCGACGCCACATCGCTCGGGCTCGCCGAGGGCAACGGCTCCGGCGACGGACTGGCGGTCGCGGTGATCGTGAGTGGTGCCGAGGCGAGCGGCCCGTCCGGACTATCGGCCTCGATGACATACGGCCCGGCCGCGGTCTCGGCCGGGATGCCCACCTCCACCTTGAGGTGCCCATCGCCGCCGACAGCCACCGAACCCAGGCTGACCCGGGAACCCGAGCCGACCAGGAAGAGCCCGATCGACTCGATGTCCTCGAAGTTCTCGCCGGCCACCTCGACCATGCGACCTGCCGCGACCGTGTCCGGATCCAGCTCGATCTCCGGCGTCCCGCCATGGCCCGCGACGGCACCAGCGGTCAGGAGCCAGGCGGCGACCACGCTGAGGCAGCCGACCAGGCGGATCTGAGATCGCTTCACGGCCCCGATGGTCGCACAGGTCGGATGATCGGCAGGCGAGCGGCCACCGCCATGATCGGGGCATGTCCCCCACCGACGCGCTCGAGACCCTGCTGGCCCACCTGTCACCGGACCAGCGGGCCGCCGCCACGGCCGCGCCGGGGCCGATCCTCTGCATAGCCCCTGCCGGAAGTGGCAAGACGACCACCCTCGTCGCCCGGATCGCCTGGCGGATCGCCGCCGGCGTCGACCCGGCGACCATCTGCGCGATTACCTTCAACGCCCGGGCGGCGGAGGAGCTCCGCGCCCGGGTGGGGCCGGCTCTGGCGGTCGATGCGAGCGCGGTCGAGATCCGGACGTTCCACGCCCTTGGGCGGGCGATCCTCGTCGATGCCGGGTTCGCCGTGGAACCGCTCGCCGACCGCGCGACCGTGCTCAGGGCCACATTCCCGGATCTCGGTCCGCATGGGTGGCGGAGCCTCGACGACGAGGTCTCGCGGCTCAAGCTCGACGCCATGGTGACCCTGGCCGATGTCGAGGCCGATCCGGAGCCAGGCCCGCTGGGCCTCGCCTTCCTGGCCTACGAGCGGGCGATCGCCGCGACCGGCGGTCTCGACTTCGACGATCTCGTCGCCCGCGCGCTTCGCGTCGTCCGCGATGATCCCGAGCTCCGGGCACGCTGGCGAACACGGTGCGCCGAGCTGTTCGTCGACGAGGTCCAGGATGTCGATCGTAGCCAGCTCGCCCTCGCCCTGGAGCTGGCCGCGCCGGAGAACCGCATCTTCCTCGTCGGCGACGACGACCAGTCGATCTACGGCTGGAGGCTTGCCGATGTGCGCCGGATCATCGGGCTGGCCGACCGGCTGCCGGGGCTGCGGCGGTTCGACCTGGTCACGAACAGGCGCTGCCCGGCCGTCGTCGTCGAGCGGGCGGCCCGGCTGGTCGCCCACAACGAGGAACGGTTCGCGAAGACCATCCGGGCGGCGCCCGGGGCCCACGGCCGGCTCCTCCTCGCGCCCGACGCCGCCGACGATGCCGAGCGCGTCCGCCACGTGCTCGCCTTGTGGCCGGACGACGGATCGAGCCGGGCGTTCCTCGCCCGCACGAACCGCGAGCTGCTGCCGGCCCTCGCGGTGCTCCTCGAGGCCGGGATCCCATTCCGGGCGGTCGACCTGCCGACCGACCTCGTCGACCCTGCCGTCGACCGGCTGCTCGAGGCGGCCACCAGCACCGATGGGCGACTCCCGCCGCTCGTTCGGCTCGGCCTGGCGCGTCGGTCGATCGTCGCCGGCTCACCAGTCGATGACCCTGAGGCCGCCGACCCGAGCGCGATCGCCGGATCCGTGCTTGGCTGGGCGGCCGGCTTTGATGACCTGGACGATCTGGCCCAGGCCATCGCGCGCGCTCGGGTTCGGTTGCGTGAGCTCCGCCGCGACGATGCTCCGCTCACCCTCGCCACCGCGCATGCCACGAAGGGACTCGAGTTCGACCACGTCGCCATCCTCGGGATGGAGGCCGGACGATTCCCGAGCGGGCGCTCGACCGCCGAGGCGGCCGACCCACGTCGGGCCCTCGAGGAGGAGCGGCGTCTCGCCTACGTCGCCTGGACGCGTGCCCGCCGCAGCCTGACCCTCGTCTACGACCCGGGCACGCCGTCATCGTTCCTGCTCGAGGCGTTCTCGACCGACGAGCTCGGCGTGGAGATTGCCGCCTGACCGCTACGATGGCGCCGTGGATGGAGCGAGACTCCCGAGTCTGGGACCCCACGGCGAGGGCTGGGTCGCCATCCAGGCCGTCATCTTCCTGGTCATCGCCATCGGCGGACTGGCCGGGCCGGCCTGGGATGACCAGATCCGCCTGGTCAGCGGCGTCCTCGGCGCGGCCTGCTTCATCACCGGCAACGTCCTCGCCGTCCGCGGGCTCCTCGGTCTCGGGTCGAACCTGACGCCGATGCCGCGACCACGGCCGGGCACGACACTCGTCACTGGTGGGCCCTACAGCCTCGTCCGTCATCCGATCTACGGCGGGCTCGTCATCGGGGCAACGGGCTGGGGCCTGCTCACGGCGTCGCTCGTGTCACTTGCCGGCGCCGCGACGCTGCTCGTCTTCTTCGACCTGAAGTCGCGTCGTGAGGAGGCCTGGATGGTGGAATCGGTCGATGGCTACGAGCAGTACCGACGTGGCCGGCGCCGGCTGATCCCCTTCGTCTACTGAACCGCTTCCGAGCGGTCACCGGCCATCTCGAGGCGGGCCAGCCTGCGGATGAGCTCGTCGATCGCGCGCTGCGCCGCGAGCGCGACCTCGAACGGCAGCGCATCGAGGACCGAGTCGCCCGGCCCGAAGGCGCTCCGGCAGCGTTGGGTTGTCCGACGCAGGGCGGCCGGTTCGTCGTCTCGCAGCCGGTCCGGAAGCGGTTCCAGGAACCTCGACCAGCGCTCGTCGCCCGCCTCGCGCGCGGCGACGACCAGCAGGTCGAAGGCGCGGGCTGCGCGAAGGGCGGCCTCGTCGAGGAGGGGCAGCTCGTGACGGGCGACGGCGGGCCGACGGTCAGCCATCCGCTGGCGGCAGCAGGACGAGCGGCAGGCGCTTGCGCTCCGATCCGTTGACGAGCAAGCGAACCGAATAGTCGCCCGGCGCCGGGAAGGTGACATTCCACAGGTCGATCGAGAAGGTCACGACGGCATCGCGGGCATCGCCGGCGCCGTGGGCTGTGACCGAGCCGGTCGCTCCCGCCAGCTCCGAACCGTCGGGATCGAGCAGGACGAACCGGATCTCGTGATCGCGGTCCGATTCGACCGCCGTCACGAGCAGCCCGACCACGAGGGCGAGATGCGGGTGACGCAGCGGATAGGCGCGACCGCCGATCCGGCTGACGCCGCCGCCGAGGACGTGGAACTTGTGGCCGGGGATCGTCTCCGCCGCATCGGCGAGGAAGGCGAAATCGATGTCGGGCACCCGGTCATGGTAGACACGCGGGCGGCAGCGCTGGCCGGCGGCGAACACCGCAGAAGGCCCGCCAGGCGAGCGTTATGGGCCGATCCGGCCGGGACAAGCAGTGCCGGCCCGCAGCTCCGAGCGCGGAGCGAGCGGACCCCTGGGTTGCGACCCTCGAGATTGCTGCCCAATGCTCACCCGGCGGGAATCCTGCGGAGAAGCGACCCTTGCACCACCGGACCAGGCCGGATCAGCGGGCTGCGGCGACGGCTCGCTTGCGGCCGGCCCCGTTGCCTCGCCCGGCCGCCTCGGCGAAGGTCACCTCCGAGAGCGGGATGAGCGGCTCGCCGCGCAGGACCCGGGCAAGGTACTCGCCCGTCGCCGAGGCCTCGACCGCGGCCACGTCCTCGGGTGTCCCCTGGGCCACGATCTCCCCGCCTCGCAGGCCGCCCTCGGGGCCGAGGTCGACGATCCAGTCGGCCGTCTTGACCACGTCGAGGTTGTGCTCGATGACGACCACGGTGTTGCCGCCGTCAACGAGACGGTGGAGGACCACCAGCAGCTTCTCGACGTCGGCGACGTGGAGACCGGTCGTCGGCTCGTCGAGGACGTAGACTGTCCGACCGGTGGCCCGGCGTGACAGCTCGGTCGACAGCTTGACCCGCTGGGCCTCGCCGCCCGACAGCGTCGTCGCCGGCTGGCCGAGGTGGACGTAGCCAAGGCCCACATCGAACAGCGTCTGGAGCTTGACGCGAACCTTGGGCACGGCCGAGAAGAACTCGAGCGCCTCCTCCACGGTCATCTCCAGAACGTCGGCGATCGAGCGGCCCTTGTAGTGGATCTCGAGCGCCTCTCGGTTGTAGCGCTTGCCTTTGCAGACCTCGCAGGTGACGTAGACATCGGGCAGGAACTGCATCTCGATCTTGATGATCCCATCGCCCTTGCAGTGCTCGCACCGGCCACCCTTGACGTTGAAGCTGAAACGCCCCGGCGAGTAACCGCGGACGCGGGCCTCGGGCACGCCGGCGAACAGCTCGCGGATCGGCGTGAACAGCCCGACGTAGGTGGCCGGGTTGCTCCTCGGCGTTCGGCCGATCGGGCTCTGATCGATCTCGATGATCTTGTCGACATGCTCCACCCCCTCGAGGGCATCGTGCGCCCCGGGCGCTTCACGGCTGCCGTGAAGCTCGCGCGCCAGCGCTCGGTAAAGGACGTCGGTGACGAGCGTGCTCTTGCCCGACCCGGAAACGCCAGTGACGGCGACGAATCGACCCAGCGGGATGGCCACGTCGATCGCCCGCAGGTTGTGCTCGCGCGCTCCGCGAACGACGAGCGCCTTGCCGTTCCCGTGGCGACGCGCCGGAGGGACCGCGATCGTGCGGTCACCCCGCAGGAAGGCACCGGTGATCGAGCGCGGCTCGCCGAGGATGGCCTCGAGCGGACCCGAGGCGACGATCTCGCCGCCGTGCTCGCCCGGCCCGGGCCCGATGTCGATGACCCAGTCGGCCGTCCGGATCGTCTCCTCGTCGTGCTCCACGACGAGGACCGTGTTGCCGAGGTCGCGGAGGCGGGTGAGCGTCGCGATCAGCTTCGCGTTGTCGCGCTGGTGGAGACCGATGGACGGCTCGTCGAGGATGTAGAGGACGCCCATGAGGGTCGTCCCGATCTGGGTCGCCAGGCGGATCCGCTGGGCCTCGCCGCCCGAGAGGGTGATCGATGCCCGATCGATCGTCAGGTAGTCGAGCCCGACGTCGACGAGGAAGCCCAGCCTCGCGACCAGCTCCTTGCGGACCTGGCCGGCGATCTGGCGCTCGCGATCGGTGAGCCTGGCCGGCAGGTGGTCGATCCAGGCCAGCGCGTCGGTGACCGGGCTCGTCGCGATGTCGTTGATGCTCCGGCCATCGACCGTGACGGCCAGCGCCTCCGGGCGGAGCCGACGTCCGCCACAGGTCGGGCACGGCCGGCTGACCATGTACTTCTCGATCTCGGTCTTGATGTACTCGGAATCGGTCTCCTGGTAACGCCGTTCCAGGTTCGTCACCACGCCCTCGAAGGTCGCCTTGTAGGTGTTCTCGCCGTGGTCGTGGCGATAGCGGACGATGACCTTCTCGTCCTGGTCGGCGTGAAGGAGGTAGTCGAGGGCCTCCGACGGCAGGTCGCGGATCGGCACCCGCGGATCCCAGCCGTGGGCCTCGAAGACGGCCTCGGTGATCTTCATCCGCCACGAGGCATCGGTCGGCATCCGCGCCCACGGCGCGACCCCGCCCTCGACCACGCTCTTGCCGCGGTCGGGGATGACGAGCGCGGGATCCATGACAAGTTGGCTGCCGAGGCCGGTGCAGGTCGGGCAGGCGCCGTGGGGCGAGTTGAACGAGAAGCTTCGCGGCTCGAGCTCGTCGATCGTCGTCCCGTCGTAGGGGCAGGTGTAGCGCTCTGAGAAGCGGCGCTCCTCGAAGTCCGGCTCGGCTCCCTCGGCCGGGGCGGGGGCCACGATCAGCACGCCTTCGCCCAGCCGCAGCGCCGTCTCGACCGAGTCGGCCAGGCGAGCCGCGTCGGGCGCCGGCTCGCCCGGCGCCTCGGCGTGGCGGACGATGAAGCGGTCGACGACGACCTCGATCGAGTGGCGCTTGTACTTGTCGAGCCTGGGCGCCTCGGCGAGGTCGTACATCGACCCGTCGACGCGGACCCGCACGAAACCCTGGCGCCGAGCCGCCTCGAAGATCCGGTCGCCCTCGGTCTTGCGATCCTTGATGAGCGGCCCGAGGATCAGCAGCCGCGTCCCCTCCGGGAACGCCAGGACCTGGTCGACGATCTGGCTGACCGTCTGGCGGGCGATCTCGCGGCCGCAGGCCGGGCAATGGGGGTGGCCGATCCGGGCGAACAGCAGGCGGAGATGGTCGTAGATCTCGGTGACGGTCCCGACCGTCGAGCGCGGGTTGCGGGTGGAGCCCTTCTGGTCGATCGAGATGGCCGGCGACAATCCGTCGATCGCGTCGACGTCGGGTTTCTCCATCTGGCCCAGGAACTGGCGAGCATACGCGGACAGGCTCTCGACGTAGCGCCGCTGACCCTCGGCATAGATCGTGTCGAAGGCGAGGCTGCTCTTGCCGCTCCCCGAGAGCCCGGTGATGACGACCAGCCGATCGCGCGGGAACTCGACGGTGACGTTCTTGAGGTTGTGCTCGCGCGCGCCGCGCACGACGATCCTGTCCTGGGGCACGGTCCTAGTCTACGACAGGCCGATGCACCAGAACAAGCGTTCCAAACACGCCCGACGCTCGGCCGCCGACGATCAGCAGATCTTCCAGGCGCCGTCTTCGTCGATGACGTCCACGTCCTGGTCGAGCGGGATCCCGTCCGCGAGCTGTTCGCCGATCCCGTCGATGATCGGGCCGAGGATCGCCTCATCGACCGGCAGCCCGGAGTCACGGATGAGGTCGACCAGCCGCTGCTTGTCGACCGTCACCGTCATCGTCCCTTTCACGTGGACCGTCGCCGCGTCACCTGTCCGACTCGTCTCCGACACCTCGAGGTCATCGGTCTTGATCGTGAACGCCGCCGCGAACGCCTGCGCGTCGAACCCGGGCGGGAGGCCTTCCGGGAGCGCCTGGCCAAGCCCGAAGTCGCCGGCGATCTCGTCGCGCCGCTCCTCGCAGGCCAGGGCGGCGATGTCGTCGAACTGACGCTGCTCGACGAGCTGGAGGGCCTGGCGGACCACGGTCGCCGGATCTCCGGTCGGGACGCCGCCGGCGCATGCCGCCACCAGGACCGAGATCGACAGGGTGACGATCGCGGTACGCGGGGATCTCATGGCGACATGGTGCCACGGCCAGGCCGAGGGTCGATCGCGATGGCCTTCCTCAGCCGAGGATCGTGGCCGCGTTCGTGATCCCCCCGATCATGCCCACCGTGATCGCAATGGCCAGCGGCAGGCGGGCCACGACAGCCCACGCCCCCCGCCCACCGCGGGCCAGGCCGGCCACGACGAGCGAGCCGACGAGGACGACGAGGGCCACCTTGACGAGGACGAGGGCCGGAAGGCCGAGCGATCCGAGCAGCCCGACCACGACCGGATTCGCCTCGGAGGCGTGGCCTCGCCAGGCGATCATGGTCATGAAGGTGCCGAGGTCGAAGAACTGCGCAGCGACGAGGGTCGCCAGGCGGAGGGGCACCGCACGAATCTATCGGCCACGACCCCGCTCCGCACCGGAATGCCCGTCACCGGACCGCCGATCGTTGCCCCGGCGCACCACTGTCGCGGTCGGGCCGGCGGAACTGCCCCTCAGTACCCTCGGCGGCGGCCCGATCGGACCGGGCGTTGACCCGTCCGTTTGCGGATGTTCGGGGTGACGCTCGTATCCCAGGTCGGGCGCTCCAGCCAGCGGGCCTGCCAACCGCCATCGTCCTCGTGCTCGTCGCGGATCCCGGGCAGCCAGTCGGATGCGGTCGCGCCGCCGGCGCTCACGAGGTCCTCCTCGACGGGCACGACGGTCACCTCGGTCACCCGCACGACGTCGCGCTCGGGGTCCGGTCGCCGCTCTCCCGGCCGCTTCGAGCGGCGGACGTCCTCGGCGGCTCGCTCCGCCGCCCGACCGACGATGAGCGACTGGTCCTGCTCGAGGACCCGCAGGCGGATCTGCTGGATCTCGTCCCGCAACGCCGCCGCACGCTCGAACTCCAGCTGCTTGGCCGCCGCCCGCATCTCCGACTCCATCTGCGAGAGCAGCTTCTCGATCGCCCTCGTGTTCTCGGTCGTCAACGCCCGCTCGACGAGGTGGTCGCGTTCCGAGGTGTAGACGACCGTCGATTCGGCGACCGTTCGTAGGCGTTCGTTGATGTCCCGGATGCCCTTGACGATCGTGGTCGGCTCGATGCCGTGCTCGGCGTTGTAGCGCTCTTGGACGGCCCGTCGGCGGTCCGTCTCGTCGATCGCCACGCGCATCGATTCGGTGATCGTGTCGGCGTACATGACGACCTCGCCGCCGATGTTGCGGGCCGCTCGACCGACCATCTGGATGAGCGACCAGGCCGACCGCAGGAAGCCCTCCTTGTCGGCGTCGAGGATCGCCACCAGGGTCACCTCGGGCAGGTCGATCCCCTCGCGCAGGAGGTTGATCCCGACGATGACGTCGTAGATCCCCATCCGCAGGTCGCGCAGGATCGCCACCCGCTCCAGGGTGTCGATCTCGCTGTGAAGGTATTGGACCTTCACGCCGAGCTCACGGAGGTAGTCCGCCAGGTCCTCGGCCATCCGCTTGGTCAGGGTCGTGACGATAGTTCGCTCGCCGCGCTCGACGCGGGCCCGGATCTCCTCCATGAGGTCGTCGATCTGCCCCTCGGTCGGGCGGACCGAGATCACGGGGTCGACGATCCCGGTCGGACGGACGAGCTGCTCGGCGATGCGCTCGCTCCGTTCCAGCTCGTACGGGCCCGGAGTGGCGCTCATGTAGACGACCTGGCTGACGGTCGCCTCGAACTCCTCGAACGTGAGTGGCCGGTTGTCGAGGGCGGACGGCAGTCGGAAGCCGAAATCGACCAGGATCTCCTTGCGCGTCCGGTCGTTCTTGTACATGCCGACCACCTGGGGGATCGTCATGTGGCTTTCGTCGGCGATGAGCAGCCAATCGGGCGGGAAGTAGTCGAGCAGCGTCCACGGCCGGCTGCCGGCATCGCGGCGGGCGAGATGTCGGGAGTAGTTCTCGACCCCGGAACAAAAGCCAAGCTCGCGGAGCATCTCCAGGTCGAAGGTCGTCCGCTGGCGAAGCCTGGCGGCCTCGAGCACCCGGCTCTGCGCCTCCAGCTCGGCGACCCGGACCTCCATCTCGGACTCGATGTCGACGACGGCCGCGGCCAGCTTGTCGGCCGGGGTGACGAAGTGGCTCGCCGGATAGACGTTGACGTCATCGCGCAGGGCGACGACCTCACCGGTCAGCGGGTCGATCTCGGTGATCCGCTCGACCTCGTCACCGAAGAACTCGACCCGGACGAGGCGGTCCTCGGAGGCTGGCTGGAGCTCGAGGGTGTCGCCCCGGACGCGGAACCTGGCCCGAGTCAGGGCCTGGTCGTTGCGCTGGTATTGGAGGTCGACCAGCTGGCGGAGCACGGCATCGCGCCGGTAGAGGCCGCCCCGTCGAAGGCGCAGGACGGTCGCCCCGTAGTCGACCGGCGCCCCCAGCCCGTAGATGCAGCTGACGGAGGCGACGATGATGACGTCGCGCCGCTCGAAGAGGGCGTGCGTGGCCGCGTGGCGGAGGCGGTCGATCTCGTCGTTCCGAGACGAGTCCTTCTCGATGTAGGTGTCGGACCGCGGCAGGTACGCCTCGGGCTGGTAGTAGTCGAAGTAGCTGACGAAGTACTCGACGGCGTTGTCGGGGAAGAACTCGCGAAACTCAGCGTACAGCTGGGCGGCCAGTGTCTTGTTGTGGGACAGGACCAGCGTCGGCTTCTGGTGCTTCTCGATGATCGAGGCCGCCACATAGGTCTTTCCGGTCCCGGTAGCCCCCAACAGCGTCTGATGATGGAGCCCGCGGGCCAAGCCGTCGGCGAGCCGATCGATCGCCTGGGGCTGATCGCCGGTCGGTCCAAAGGGGGCGACGAGCTTGAACGGGGGCACGATCAAAGTCTACACGGACGCCGTGGCACGCGTCGAACACCCGTTCTCAATCGGCTGCCCGCCGGGACGGGTCCGGACCGTCGAGGTGACCTGCGGTGGCTTTCGGATGGGACGACCGGGCCATTCCCCGTCCGAGCGTGACGAACGACACTCGGAACTCGATCCACTCCCCTGGACGTGCCCGCTCGACCCGGAGGCATCCTGAATGGAACTCGAGTACCGAGACGAGAGTCGTCGAGGGAAGTTCGTCGTCGTCATCGGCATCATCCTGGCCCTCTTCGCCGGTGGTGCCGCCTTCTACTTCGTCAGCCAGGCTCGCGAGCAGGCGGGCCAGGCCAGCCTCCAGCGAGTGCCCGTCGTCGTCGCCGTTCGAGCCATCCCTGCCCGGACGGCCATCACCGCGGCCGACGTCGCGGTCCGCGAGGTCCCACTCGACCCATCGAACGCGAACGGCGTCGCGGCGCAGATCGAGGCGGTCATCGGGCGCATCCCGGTCGTCTCGATCCTTCAGGGCCAGATCCTGACCACCAACATGCTGGCATCCTCCACCGAGGGTGGCCAGTTCTCGATCCTCGGCCCCGACGAGGTCGTCAACGGCGGATCGGAGGCCTGGCGGGCCGTCTCGATGACCGTGCCCGACGATCTGGCGGTGGGCGGCCTCGTCGAGGCTGGATCGACGGTCGATGTCTTCGTCACCGCCGTCGTCAACGTCCCCGACGACGTCGTTGCGGCCGGCCGCTACTACACCGATCGGACGACGAAGATCACCTACCAGGACATGCTCATCCTTGCCCGTGAGGGCCAGTTCTACGTCATGCGGGCGTCGATGGCCGTGGCCGAGGAGATCGCCCACATGCAGGCCACCGGAACGACCACCTTCAGCTTCGCCCTCCGACCGGACATCGACACCCGGATCGTCGACGCATCCGACTTCGGGGTCTCGACGAACGAGCTGATCCAGAAGTACGGATTGCCTATCCCGGAGGAGTACCCGAGGTCGAACACGCCGATCACTGTCCCGTTGCCGCTCCCGGCGAAGCAGGCGGAGCCGCCCTCGACCCCGAGCGCGGACCCGAGCCCGGCCCCCGGCCTCTAAGCCAGACGGCCGGAGGGACCCAGCCGGCTACGCGGTCGCCTCCTCAAGAGCGCCACGGACACGTTCACGGACCGCCGCTGCCTCACCGTCCGTCTCGATGACACGGGTCACGCGAGGGACCAGGCGGCGGAAGGCATCGCCCTGGCTCTCGATCCGGCGGTCGGCCTCGGATACATCCATCCCGCGGGCAGCGAGACGGGCTCTCTGGGCCGCCGGACCGCATGTCACGAGCCAGACCTCGTCGCACAACTCGCCCAGGCCGCCCTCGACGAGCTTGATGGCCTCGACCACCACGACCGGGGCGCCGTCCTGCTGGGCACGGTCGATCGCGGCCAGGATCCTCGGCCGGACGGCGGGGTGGACGATCGCCTCGAGGGCCGCCAACTCGGCCGGGTTGGTGAACACGATCCGGGCGAGGGCCGCTCGATCGAGGCCGCCATCCGCCGTGACGACGCTCGGCCCAAAGCGGGCCACGACGGCCGCGAATGCCGGACCGTCGGGATCGGTGACCCGGCGGGCGACGTCATCGGCGTCGATCACCGGGGCACCCGCTTCGGCAAGCCATCCCGCCACCGTCGACTTGCCGCAGCCGATCGGCCCGGTCAGGCCGATCCGGACCGTCTTCATGGCGCCATCTCCTGGAGCTCGAGCCAGGCGTCCTCGGCGACAGCCAGGGCGGCCTCGACGTCCGCCAGCTCCGATGTCACCCGCCGCATCTCGACGAAGTTGCGCTGGACCGTCGGGTCGCCGAGGGCCAGCTCGAGGTGGTTCTTGCGAAGCCCCAGTCGCGTCAGCTCCGACTCCACCTCCCCGGACCGGCGCCGATAGGTGTCCTTCGACAGGCGCTGGCGACGACCGGTCGATCGGGCGCGTCGTGGCGTCGGCATGACCGGCGTGGGCGGCTGTTCCGCCCGGGCCGAGGACGACCGTCCGGGACCGGACCCGCGGC
>Ga0209341_10005007_pt1 | contig 12097 bp, 10 predicted proteins | sample RifCSP13_2_FD_184020 | JGI IMG/M metagenome (GOLD analysis project Ga0209341, IMG submission 184020) | Soil microbial communities from Rifle, Colorado - Rifle CSP2_sed 13_2 (SPAdes) (version 2) | ecosystem: Environmental > Terrestrial > Deep subsurface > Rock core/Sediment | place: Rifle...
AGACCCCACGGGTCTGACCCCACTGCGGTACCGCTACCGCGCGCAGTCGGTGGCGGGCACGCGCTTCGTCCCAGCTCGGTCGAGAGCGGCGCGGACGAGGTCGGCGGGTATGCCGTAGCCCCCAGTGTCGCCCGGCCTGCGGGCGAAGACGGTCGTTCGCACCCGCCCGAGGGCGTCCACCCCGGGGCCGCCAGAGCTGCCGGGCTTGACGACGCCGCGGATCGCGGTCACGGCCCGCGTCACCGGCCCGCGCCCGTAGGCGTCCCGGCTGATGGCGTTCGCCGTACCGCCGAGACGTCCCGGTGTCCGCGTCAGCGGCCCGTTCTCCGGGTATCCGACAAGGGCGACCGGCACGCCTCGCTCCGGATCCGCGGTCGCGAGCGGACGACCACCGAGCCCAGGGACGCGAAGCACGGCGAGGTCGTTCATCACGTCGAAGACGACGACCGTCGCCCGCCTGCCGGGTCCCTCGCTGCGGTCGACCCGAGGCCGGTCGATGCCGGCGACCACGTGCGCATTGGTCACGACGAGCCCGGGCCCGCCGATCCAGCCCGAGCCCTCGATGCCGAGACCGCACGCGATTCCAGTCACCCGGACGACGCTCTTCGACGCAGCGACGACGTCGGGATCGCGCACCAGAGCCGAGTCGGGGGGCGGAACCACGGCGGGCGGCCCCAGGAACGCGCCGAGCGGGTCGACCCGCTCGAGCGTCTCCAGGAGCCGCTCCGGCGGGAACTCCTCGTTGATCCGGGAGAGGATGGCCGACTCCTGGACGGCGCGGCGAAGCTCGGACTGGCCAGGGAGGTAGAGGAGCACGGCGCCCACCGCCCAGCAAAGGAGAACCCCGGCCGCGGCCCCGAAGACGAGCCCCGCAGCAGAGTCGAGCGCGCGGAGACCCGGCACCGCACCGAGGCTCGTCCGGAGCGCGCCGCCGACCAGCCCGGCGAGGCTCTGGAAGAGGAAGCCTCCGAGCACGGCGCCGCCCAGGGCGACGAGGGGCGCGTACGGCGATCCTTCGCGAAGAAGCTCTGGAGCCACTCGCGCGCCCACGTACGCGCCGAGCGCGAAGCCGGCAAGCGAGAGCGCCCCCCGGACGAGCCCTGTCGCGAGCCCGTACAGCCCAGCGAGGACGACGACGCCGATGACGATCCAGTCGGCGGTGGCCACCGCGAAGAGCCTACGTGCCTGGGAGTCCGATCCCTGCCACCCGGCTACACTTGCCCAGCCCAGGGGGCGTAGTTCAGTTGGTTAGAACGCCGGCCTGTCACGCCGGAGGTCGCGGGTTCGAGTCCCGTCGCTCCCGCTCGCAACAGCCCTGCAAATGGGCACTTTATGTTGCTCAGGGAGGCGACGGAAGATCGGACGTTTGGGCCACGGTGGCCCAAACGGGACGAGCGCATTTCGCAGAATAGCCCTGCAAATGAGGCACTTCCTGAGATCGGGCTGTGGGCGGCGTCGCGCACAAAACGGGTCATCGCCGGTCAAGCCTTGTCTCTCGCTCGGCAGAACCCAACGGCGTGTCGATCGGGGTCGCACGTCCTCGGACGTGACCTAGGTCGCTTCGCAGCGGCGATACGCCTGCAGCTGACCCTAGAGTCTGGGTATGGCTCAGATGCAGGCCGTCTACTACCGCGCGCGGGACGGGTCGGAGCCGGTCGACGACTTCATCGTGAACCTGAAAGGACGAGCGCAAGCAGGCGGCGCTCGACAACCAGATCGATCGTCTCAACATGCTCCGCCCCAACGATCCGCCGCTGCCCGTTCCCGTGGAGCTCGCAGGTCGCGGGCGAACCTTCGTGAGCTTCGCTGCCACTACGGGCCGAGCTGTACCGGATCATCTACCGCCGCTCACGCAATCTCTTCATCCTGTTGCACATGTTCCGGAAGGACGGCGGCGAGATTCAGGAGCCAGACAAGAGGATCGCGCGCGAGCGCTGGGACGACTTCAGGGCGAGAATAGACGCCACGCGGCGCAGAGGACCGCGAGCGGCCGGGCACGATGCTCCCTGAACAGGAAGCCACTCCGCGGGTCTCCCGACTCGAGAGCGGGCAGCACAGCACCTCCGTGCAGACCCTGCAGCGCTTGACGGCCGCGCTCGAGATGTGCTTTGTGATGGGCTTCGAACACGGCCCGGCGGACCAGCCGGTACGCGAGCTCGTCCCCGCGTAGGCACCTGCTGGCCGGACAGCTCGTTCGATCCGTACCCGCATGCGCACGCTAGGGACGTGACCTTCGGCTGCTTGTCCCGAAGAGCGCACGGCCAGGCGTGCGCTCTGACTCTGGCCCAGTCTCATGTGCTCCACGCCGAGGATGAAACGCAGCCAAATCTGAGCAGCCGTCGCGCACGAAGACACGCGGAACCTCCGGCACCGGGACTTCCAAGCCGAGACCTGCGAACCCGAAGGCCCACAGGTCTCGACACCGCGAGCTTTTCAAAGCCTCGAACGTATGTCAAGCAGGGTGGCGGCCCACGGATGACTGCGCCCGGACACGCTCCGGCACGTGTTCGCGTCCGAACTCCTGCGCGCGGGCTCGCAGCCGGGGCGCGGCTGCATCGGCATCTTCGAGAACGCGCGCAGGACGGTGCAGCTCACCTTCGGCGTGAACCCCTACGGGTCGTCGCGCCCCTTCCTCGCTGTAGCGGAGCACTGGAGATGCTCCCTACCCTTCGTCAGCTAGACCCCGCCCCGTTTGCGAACGGCGATTGCTTGCACCTCGACAAGTAGCTCGGGCTTGACGAGCTCAGCCTTGACAGTTGCCCGAGCTGGCCGATGGCCACCGAAGCACTCACCATAGGCGCGGTCGTAATCGGCGTAGTTGTCGAAGCTCGTGAGATACACGGTCGTCGAGACAACATCGGACAGACGTGCCCCGGCGGCACGCAAGACTTTTTCGACGTTGGCAATTGCCTGGCGGGTTTGGGCAGCTACGTCACCGACGCCGACGACATTTCCCTCTTCGTCGAAGGAGACCTGACCTGCGACAAAGACAAGGTCTCCGGCGGTGATTCCGTGTGAGTACGAGGAGACCGGAATCACGAGATCGTGAGGGTTGATTGTTTCCACTTCGCTCACCTCAGTCATCTGGTGGATGAGACGCCTTTCATGCCCTGTTGGCGGAAGCTCCGCGAGCCGACCTGACTGGGGCCGGCTCGCAGAGCCAGGAAGGCCTTTGAGTTACTTCAGGAACTCCGGCCGCAGCTCCCACTTGAGCGCGCCCGGCGTACTGATGTTGGCTGCCGTGAAGACCTGGCCCGGGATGATGGTCTTCTTCGGGTACGGCTTTCCGTTCAGCAGGTTCGCCAGGACGATGACGACTTCGCGGGAGTAGAAGACGGAGGGGACTCCCACCATGAATCCGATCCGGCCCGTCTTGATGTCCTGGATGTTTTCCTTCGAGCCGATCAGGCCCGATACCGTGAAGACCTTCCCCTTCTTGCCGGCAGCCTCGATCGCGTCGGCGGCACCGCCGGCCATCACGGCGATGCTCGTGATGACGCCCTTCAGATCCGGGTTGCGGGTCAGCTCGTTCTCGACGAGTGTCTGCACCTTCGCCGGATCGAAGTCGGGGATCGTCTGCGTAGTGATGTGGACGTTCGGGAACGCCTTGGCCGCCTTGTTCGCGCCCGCCGCTAGGTCGGTCTGGTAGGCGCCCCCGGCGCCGCCCCAGATCGCGAGAACGTCGCCCTTTTTGCCGATCTTCTTCGCGATCGCGTTCACCATCAGCCCGCCGTCGATGTGCCAATCACCGCTGACGAGAGCATCGGTCTTCGCCTTCGGCGGAACTGTGAACGCGATCACCTTGATTCCCTTCGCCCGCGCCTTGTCGACCGCACCGGCCACGGCGGTCGGGTCGGTCGTCCAGAGGATGATCGCGTCTGGCTTTCTCGCGATCGCGGCCTCGAGCTGGTCGAGCTGCTTCGACACGAACTGGTATCCGCCAGCGTCCTGGTTGATCACTTTGAGGCAGTGCGAGGCCCCGTAGGCCTTGACCTCTTTGGCGGTGCTCTGCGCCCACGCATCGGCACGGTGGGCCTGGAACTCGTACACCGTGTACTGGCGTTTGCATGGCCCGTAGAACTTCGAAAGCTTGTAGTTGACGAGCCCGTTCGGGAGTTTCTTGAATACCGGACTGTTGGCGGTTGCGCCCGCGACCGCAAGGCTGGCCGTAATGAGGACGACCACTGCGACGGCGGCGATACCCACCAGGCTCCACTTGCTTCGCTGTTTCACTTTACTGCCCTCCAAGGAAGTCGGGATCGAGGAAGTGACGACTACGCACCTTCTTCCGCCGGCATCACCTCCTCGTGCCGAGGCAGCTGAGCTCGGACAAGCTCTTCCTCGCTGACGGAGCCGTGGCCGAACTCGGCGACCACGCGCCCTTCTCGTAAGACGAGTATCCGATGGCATAAGCCCATGAGCTCGAGCATGTCCGAACTGACCAGGACGACCGACGCGCCCTGTGCCGCGAGCTCCGCAAGGAGCACGTAGATCTCCGCGCGGGCTCCGACGTCGACGCCTGCTGTCGGCTCGTCGCAGACGAGCACGTCGCTGCCGGCAGCGAGGACGCGACCAAGAACGACCTTTTGCTGGTTTCCGCCCGAGAGCGTCCAGATCGGTGCCTCGAGCGAGCGCGTCTTGATGTCGAGCTGCTCTCGAACCGCCTGCGCGCCCTGCCGCTCTTTCCGAAGCTTGACGAACCCGAACCAGGAGAACTGACCGAGCCCGGCCAGCGTGATCGAGGCGCGGACGGAGAAGGTGCGGATGATCGCCTGGGCTCGCCGGTCGGGAGGGATGTAGCCGAGACCGAGCCGAAGCGCCTTGTCGATACCGCGTGCCGTCACTGGCTTGCCGCGCACCTTGACCGACCCGCGGGTCCTCGTTTCTGCTCCCGCAAGCACTCTCGCGAGGGCCGACTTGCCTGATCCCTCGAGGCCGGCGATACCGACGATCTCGCCGGCTCTCACGTTGAGGGAGACGTTGCGGAACTCGCCCGACAGCTCGAGGTCGTTCGCTTCGAGCACGACATTCTGGCTCGGCTCGGGCAACGTGGGGAACAGCCGGTCGATCTCACGACCGACCATGAGGGGAACGATCACGCTCTCGGTCACGCCATCCGCGGGCATCGTCCGGACGAGGCGTCCGTCTTTCAAGACCGTGAGGGTGTCGGCGAGTCGCTCGACTTCTCTGAGGCGATGCGTGATGTAGAGGATCGCGAGCCCCTTCCTACACAACCCGTCGACGAGCGCGAAGAGATTCTCGGCCTCGTCACCGGTCAGCGCCGCGGTCGGCTCGTCCAGGATCAGGACGCGAGCGTCGAGTGAGAGCGCCTTTGCGATCGCCACCAGTTGCTGCAGGGCAAGTGGAAGGTTCGCCGTCGGGCGGCGCGGGTCGATGGACAGCCTCACCTGCGCGAGGAACGACCGGGCGGCCGCGTCAGCCTTCCGCGTCTGGACGAGGCGCAGACGCGTGCTCTCGCGGCCGAGCAGGATGTTCGCTCCGACGGTCAGCTGCGAAACGAGCGCCCGCTCCTGGTAGATCGTGGAAATACCCGCCCGCATCGCATCGGCCGGCGCTTTGAACTTGGCCTCGGCCCCGGCCAGCGTGACCGCGCCGGCGTCCGGCTGCAAAACGCCGGAGAGGATGTTCACCAACGTGGACTTGCCGGCGCCGTTCTCACCTACGACGGCATGCACCGCGCCTTCCTCAAGATCGAGCGTCACGCCCTCCAGCGCGACGATCGACCCGAAACGCTTCGTGACATCGACCAGCCCGGCAATCGCCCTAGACACCGCTCGCGCTCCTTCGCCTGGCGTTGATTCCAACCGCGAGCACGACGAGGAAGCCGGTGATCATCGTCTGAACGTCGGAAGAGACGGCGGCGAGATCGAGGCCGTTACCAAGCACGGTCACCAGCGCCACGCCGAGAGCAGCTCCGATCACGGACCCGGCACCGCCTCCCCAGGCGACGCCGCCGATGAACACTGCCGCGATCGCCTGGATCTCGAGGCCGCCGCCGAGACCGGGCAAGCCCGAGCCCACGCGTGACGAGAGCGTGATCGCACCGATTGACGTGAAGATCGCGCAGGTTACGTAGGCGGCGATCGTCACGAACGTCGTTCGCACGCCTGAGAGACGCGCCGCCTCGAAATTGCCTCCGAGCGCGTAGACGTACCTTCCGAATCGGGTTCGGTTCAACAGGATCCACGCAACGAGAACGACGCCTATGGCGAGCACCGTCGCGGCCGGCAGGAACCACACGTTCTCCGCGCCGAGCCACCGGTACGCGTCGGAGAAGTTCCGTACCGGAAGGCCCTTCGTGTACCAGAGCGTGAACCCGACCATCATCTGCCACGTGCCGAGGGTGGCGATGATCGGGGAGATCCGCCCGTATGTCACGAGGAGACCGTTCACGAGCCCGATGCAGATCCCCGCGCTGATGACCAGCAGGAAGGCTGCTGGGATGGGCATGTTGTGTGAGAGCTGTACGGCGAAGATGGAAAGCATCGACACCTGACCGCCGACGGACAGGTCTATGCCGCCGATGAGGATCGGAAAGATCGAGCCGACGGCCACCATCGTCAGCACCGCGCCCTGCCGCGACACGTTCTGGAGGTTTACACCCGACCAGAAGACCGACTCGTAGAGGCCGAAAGCGACAGCAAGGGCGAGCACGATGAGGAAGAGCACGGCTTCTTGCGACAGGAGGACGCGTGATGCACGCGACCAGTCCCGACGCGGCCGCTCACCCTCGGAAGGCGCATGCGAGTCAGCGGCCCGCACACCCCCGTCCGGGATCTCAGACGTCATGGCGCAGAACGGCGGTGATGGCGTCAAGGACCTCTGGTTCCTCGAGCGACGAGATGTCCCCGGGGTCCTCCCCGACGGCCGCCGCTCTGAGCGCGCGACGGACGATTTTCGCGCTACGGGTCTTCGGCAACGCCTGAACGAAGACGATCCGCGCTGGGGCGAAGCTCTTCCCGAGCCCATCGACGACGTGGCCCGCGATGTCGGTCGCCAGTTCGTCGCTCGCCTCGACGTCGGGGACGAGGACGCAGAAGCACCAGGGCACCTCGCCCTTCACCTCGTGTGGGACGCCCGCGACGCCTGCTTCCGAAACTGCCGGATGATCGACCAGCACGGACTCGATTTCTGCCGGCCCGATCCGCTTCCCCGCGATGTTGAGCGTGTCGTCCGAGCGCCCGAACAGGAACCAGTACCCGTCTTCGTCGACAAGAGCCCAGTCGCCGTGTGTCCAGACTCCTGGGAACCGGCTCCAGTAGGCGTCGAGGTAACGCTGATCGTCACCCCATACGCCACGCGTCATCGACGGCCACGGCTTCAGGCAGACTAGCTCTCCCACCTCGCCCCGCAGCGGATCGCCGTGCTGGTCGAAGACGTCGACTGCCATCCCCAGCGCGGGGCCGCCGAGCGAGCACGGTTTGATCGGAATCGCCGGCGTCGGCGACAGAAAGCACGCGCCGATCTCGGTGCCGCCGGAGATGTTGATGATGGGAATCCGGCCGCCGCCGACCGTCTCCGAGAGCCACCGGTAGGGCTCGGGATTCCACGGCTCGCCGGTCGAAGCCAGGATCCGCAGCGAACTCAGGTCGTGAGACCGAACAGGATCTTCGCCAAAGGGCATCAGACCCCGCACGAGCGTCGGAGACAAACCGAGGATCGAGACGCCGTGCCGTTCGCAGAGCGACCACACTCTGTCCGGCGGCGGCGTGGGAGCACCTTCGGCCACCACGACCGCGCCACCGAGCGAGTTGGCGCCAACGATTTCCCAGATCCCCATCAGCCAGCCGAGGTCGGTGACCCAGAAGAGACGGTCGTTTTGCCGAAGATCTGTCTGGAACGCCGCCTCTTCGGCCAGCTTGACGAGCAAGCCGCCGGTGACATGCACCGCGCCCTTGGGACGACCAGTGGTGCCGGACGTGTATCCAATGTAGCAGGGGTGCTCGCTATCGAACGGCGGCGGATCGACGTGGTCGGGTTGCCCGTGCACGAGCTCGGACCACCACACGTCGCGTTGTGACGTGAGCGAGCCGCCTCCCAGCCGCTCGAGGACCACGACCGACCGGACGCAGTCGACCGTGGCAAGAGCCTCGTCCATCGTCTTCTTGAGCTCAACCACCTTGCCGCGGCGGAGTGCCCCGTCTGCGGTGACGATCACCTTCGCGTCAGCGTCGACTACCCTGGCCGCGACAGCCGGAGCAGCAAGGCCCGAGAAGATGGGCACGAGAACCGCCCCTACCAGGCTGCAGGCGTGAAGGGCGACGACCGCCTCGGCGACCATCGGCAGATATAGCCCGACCCGGTCGCCCGGCCCGACGCCCAGCGAGCGAAGACCCGCCGCTAGGCGGCATGTCTCGCGCCAGAGCTCGCTGTAGGTCAGATACCGAGCCTCACCATCCTCGGTCTCACCGATGGCCGCAATGGCGTCAGGCGTCCGCTCGGCCCAGCGCCCCACGCAGTTCCAGGCCATGTTGAGCTCGGCGCCGACGAACCACGTCGCCCACTCGATGCCACGCGAGTCGTCCATGACCCTCTCGTACGGCGTCGAGAACTCGATGCCCAGATAGTCCACCGCGGCCGCCCAGAACCACTCAGGGTCGTCCTGAGAACGACGCACGAGCTCCCAGTAGTCATCGATTCCGTGACCGCGAGCGAAGCGCATGACGTTCGTAGCCTGCGTCCCTTCGGGGGTTGGCCTCCAGATGTACTCGGCAGCTCTGGCCGTCGTCATCGACTCCTCTGCAGGCGTCGCCGGCGTCGGACTCGCGTGGCTATGCAACCGGTTGACGACGCTCAGCAAGCGTCCTCTTCATATCGTTGATCTCGCTCAACAGGTTCGTGAGCGCGTTGGCGAGGAGCGTGACGTCAGTCCCGAGAGCGAGCAGCTGGGCGCCCATCTCGATCTTCCCCAGGGCCGACGGGACGTTCCACGCCAGGTCCGCGATCGGAAGCCCGTTCGCCTTCGCTGCGGCGTAGACGCGCTCCCGCTCTTCGGGCACGTCCGGCTCGAAGGCGGAGGCGGGCCGACCCATCGATACGGCGAGATCGAACGGGCCGAAGAAGATGCCCCCGACTCCGGGAACGGCAGCGATTTCCTCGATGTTCTCTACCGCCTCCACTTCTTCGATCAAAGGGAAGACGAGAGTATTCTCGAGGCCTTGCTTGTGATAGGTGGCCCAGTCGACGAACCCGCGCTTTGACCCGAGGGTCGGGGGCGCAGCGCTCCGCCGGCCCTTCGGCGCGTAGTAGGCGGCGGACACCGCCGCCGCCGCCTCCTCCGCGGTGTTGACATGCGGGACGACGACCGCGCTTGCGCCCATGTCCATCGCCTTCAGGATCTGCCCGCGGTCGTTCCACGTCGTCCGCACGATCGGCGCCAAGTCGGCCGACCAGGCGGTGCGAATCAGGTTCTCCAGCTCAGTGCCGTACGGGCTGATCGGTGCGTGTTCTGTGTCGATGATCGCGAAGTCGAAGCCCGCGTAGCCGATCGTCTCCACCACACCCGGTGAACCGGAGACAGCGAACGGGCCGACAAGAACCTCGCCGCTGGCTAGTGCTTCCTTGATGTTGATCACGCTGTGGCCTCCGTTGGGTGCGCTTTGCCGACGACGATGATGCGGAGTTGCCCCTACGACGAGGTTTCCTTCACGATCCAGATGCCGTCGTTCGTGCCGGACAGGTAGATGTATCCGCGGGGATCCACGAGCACGTCCTGCGTACACGCCGTCCGCGAGCCTCCGTGGAAGATGTCGAACTCGCGGTCGAACGGCCGCGGGTCGACGATCGCTCCCGGATCCGGCGGGACGAAGAACGCCATCTCGCGCGGATTGCTCGCGTCTCCGATGTCGAAGATCCTGAGCCCCGCGTTGCAGTACGTGGCGTAGACCTTGTCGATCGTGCGGAGCTGGTTGGCGTGGTTTTGGTGGACACAGTGTGGACCGAACCGCTCGCCCCGCTCGAGATAGGTCGCGTACGGCTCCTCGCTGCTCGGCTCCGGCGTCGGCAGCTGCGAGACGACCTCCGGCTTCTCCTCGTCGGAGATGTCGTAGATCCAGATCTTCTTCGGGCCTTCGCCGCCGAAGTTGGCTGTGTTCTCCTCGCACACAACGAGCAGGTTTCGCTCGAGTAGCGGCACGCACGTGTGCGTATTGCCGTCGGACAGCTCCGGGAACGTCCGGACGTGGGTGATGAGCTGTGGATTGATCTTGTCGGAGATGTCGATGATCGCAAAGCCACCGTCCCAGTACGCGACATAGGCACGGTCGCCCTCGACCACGGGCTCGTGGACGTACAGCGTCTCCCCATCACCCGGCTTTGGGTCCGCTCCGCGCTGCTCCGGGAGCCAGAACTCAGACACCGTCTGCGGATTCTTCGGGTCGGAGAGGTCGACGATTGCGAGGACGCGCGTCATGTCGGGTATGCCGTGCATCCAGATCCCAGGCGCCGAGATTCCCGCCGCCAGATAGGCGTATTGACCGCCGTTCCACCAGCTGCGATGCACGCCGATGCCACCGGCCTCGTAGAACGACAGCTCCTCGGGCTCGGTCGGGTTCGAGGCGTCGAAGATGCGCACGCCGCTCTTCGCCAGCGAGCCGTCGATCCCGGGCGCGAAGAAGTTGAGCTCGCAGGGCACGAGCATCAGCTGCTCCGCCACCTGCACCTTGATGTGCCAGGTGGCGTCGTTCGGCGTCGGGACGAAGCCCGCGACGCGGGGCTCGCTCGGCTCAGTGACGTCGAGGATGCTGACACCTCCTGACCAGAAGTGGCCGACGTACAGGTAATGCCGACCGCCGACCTCCTGGTACTGCATCTGCAGTCCGTCCCGCCTGCCGTCCATGTCGGAGAAACCGACGACCTCGACGTTGTGCGCAACCGGCTGCTCGAGAATTGGCCCGCGGACGCGAACTCCCACGCGACCCGATGCGGTTCTAGTGGCCATTACTGCTCCTCCTTCGATTGCCGTGAACGAAGACGCTGCACGTACTCGTGCCGCCTGCTCGAGAAGGTCAGATGGATCCTGCGACTCTCTTCCGGCGTCGCTCGCTAGGGAGAGCCTTACGTACGACCGGACGTCCCCTGCGACCGTCCGCACCGCTTGCCCGACCGCGTACACTTCCGCAACCCCTGGCGGAACGACGCTGTCTGCAAGAAACTGATGCTGGGTCGATAGACAAGGGATCGTTCGTTTTGCTAGACGATCGTTCGCGACGCTAACACGCTTATTGCGACCGTGCAAGAGGCCATCCGTCCACTCGCGCAGAACATCCAGCGCTTTCGCGCCCAGCGTGGCTTGTCGCTGTCAGCGCTCGCCCGGGAGGCCCAGCTGTCCAAGTCAACGCTGTTCAAGCTCGAGCGCGGGGAGGCGAACCCGTCGGTGGACACCCTGTGGTCGCTAGCCAACGCGCTGAACGTCCCGTTTGCCGCACTCTTCGTCGACGAAGGCGAGCACGCGACGATCGACGTCCTTCGCCACGACCAGGCACCGAAGGTCGTGCGGGACGGGCGAGGTGCCTTTTTTTCGAACAACTCGAAGCACGACCCGCACTTCGTCGTGCGGCACATGCTGAGCCGTCACGCCCGCGGCGAGCTCGAGGTCTACAGCGTAGACGTCGATCCCCAGGTCGAGCGGCAGGCTGCCCCGCACAGCAGAGGGGTTGTCGAGCACATCTTCGTCGTCGCCGGCCGCATCGAGGTGCAGGTGGGCGACTTCGTAGAGCAGCTCGGCGAAGGCGATCGCATGTCCTTCCTCGCCGACCGCCTACACGTGTACCGAGCGGTCGGCAAGAGCGCAACCCGGATCGTCGTTGTTCTCGACTACCCCTAGCCGACTACCCTTAGCGAGCGAGCCTCAGACCGCCGAGCGGAGGGTCGTCGGCGCTTGATGAGTCCGGTCTGAGCCTCGCTCGGGAGGAAGCTCGCTGGCCTGAGGGGCTGGTGGCCACGTAGCCTCCGCGGTCAGTCATCGAGGCCGTCCTAAGGAGGCACACCCGTGGCCACCATCCGCAGCCTACTGCGCGACCACGTGACGCTCCACGTCCGCTCGGTCGACCGTCTGTTCCTCCACGCCTATCAGCCC
>Ga0209341_10005008_pt1 | contig 12095 bp, 13 predicted proteins | sample RifCSP13_2_FD_184020 | JGI IMG/M metagenome (GOLD analysis project Ga0209341, IMG submission 184020) | Soil microbial communities from Rifle, Colorado - Rifle CSP2_sed 13_2 (SPAdes) (version 2) | ecosystem: Environmental > Terrestrial > Deep subsurface > Rock core/Sediment | place: Rifle...
AAATCTGCCCTAAGTTCATGAAGGGGAACTGCCGCGGTTCGTAGCGTTTGGCCTGCTTGGCCTTTTCAAGCCACGGGATCGACTCGTCCAGCTTGTCCCGCGGCATCAGGCAGACCCCGATGTCGTTATACGGATTGCCGAACTCGGGGTCGAGCTCGATCGCCCGGAGGAATGTGGTGATGAACCGTAACCCCGGTTCCAACAGCCTTAGCCTTGAAAGCTCGGGGAGCAGCAGTGAGCTGCCCATGCCCAAGGGACGACCTTTCAGGCTCCGAGCGTGGGTCGGAGGTGACTCGAGGAGAGAGCGCCCGGTCACCGGCTTACTTGCCCTCGCCGATCGATACGATGAAGTTGACCGTCTCCTGCCGGTACGGTGACGGGATGTAGGCGAGCTCGAGGTGGATCTCCCTCAGCTTCTTCGCTTTCAGGGCCTCGGCTGGAAACTCGACATCCAGGGACTGGGTCGCATCCTGCCCGGGGTCGAGCTGCTCCTTGCCGTACGTGGCGAACGTGACGGTCGGCTCGGTCCGCGCCGCCTCGAGCTTGATGGGCTGCCCCTGGGCATCGATGTACAGGATCTTGCCTGAAACGACACGGACGGTCTGATTCGCCGAGGTATTCGTCAGCTTGAGCGTCCCGGTGAGTTTCGCCGGGGAAACGACGCGGCCGGAGCCTTTCTCAACCCGCTCCGTAACCTTCATCTCCGTGACCTCGCCCGTGACCATCCCGGCCTTCACCTTCACCGAGGCAGGCGTCACCGTGTAGGTCTTGTCCTCAATCACCGCGGCCGTCCCCGACGGCCCCTGGGAGCAGCCGAGGGTCATCACCGCCACGACCACGGCCAAGATCGTTACCCCTGTCCATTTCGACATCGGCGTCTCCCTGCCCGAACGCTGATCGTCAGCGTTCGGCGTCACGTGTGTCTGGCATCGAGCCCCTGCGCTCCGGCTCGTCTCGTCACGGGCTCGCTTCCGCGCTCTCCTCACTTCCGACGTCTCCGGCGCCCGCGACCACTCAGCGCCCGCGGGAATTCAGAACCGGAGATTCCTCAGTTCCCCCGCAGCCCGGCTCGACCCGCCGCGCTCCGCTGGTCGCGAACCGCCTTGGCCTGGCCCTCAATGTTGGCGCGGAGGGCCGGGTGGTCATCGCGCTTCAGCCCCTCCCCGATGAGGGCCCGGAGGACGATCTGAAGGCTCACCGGGAGCTTGAGCGCGGTCGTCGCCTTCCCCGCCATGACCCGAGCCCGGTCCAGCACGTCCCGCGAGAGACTGAGAAGAACTCTGGCTTTCTGTTCGAACATCACGACCTCCTGCCGGCCCGCGCTACTCCTTTCCGGATGTCCACGCGGGCCGAGGTCTCTTATATATTCTTAAGTTGTTATATAAAATATAATGTGCTATATGCTTGAAGTCAAGCAGGATCGCGAGGGGCGACGGTGTTCGTCGCCTTCGTCGGGGGGTCATCGTGATCGTCGCCCAGCGGAAGGTCTGGGCGCACGCCTAGGAACGTGAACCTCACACCCCGGGTGACCGGGGGGTCGAGCCTCGACTTGGTCACGCTGCACCGCCCGGGCGAAGTCCACCGCAGGAGAAGGGGGAGCGTATGAAGATTCGTCCGTTGCACGATCGGCTTCTGGTGGAGCGGCTCGAGGAGAAAGAGGTCAAGAAGGGCGGGATCATCATCCCGGACACGGCCAAGGAGAAGCCCCAAGAGGGCAAGGTGAAAGCCGTCGGCAACGGCAAGGTTACCGACGAGGGCAAGAAGATCCCGCTCGACGTGAAGGCCGGGGACAAGATCCTGTTCGGGAAGTACTCCGGCTCCGAGGTGAAGCTCGACGACAAGGAGTACCTGATCATGCGGGAGGAAGACGTCCTCGCCATTCTCGAGTAAGAAGGAGGAACGCGACCCATGCCAAAGCAGCATGGAGTTCGTGGACATGCTCCAGGCAGGGATAATCGATCCGGCCAAGGTCGAGCGCGTGGCGCTGCAGAACGCGGCGTCGATCGCCTCGCTCCTGCTGACGACCGAGGCGCTGATCGCGGACATCCCGGAGGACAAGTCGGCGGCCGCGCCTGCGATGCCGCACGGTGACATGTATTAGCGACCTGAAGTTCTTCTTTGAAGCTCAGGACGTGAGGGCGCGCATTGAGTGCTTGCACGTCGGGTTGGGCGCTGGGCGGCCGGAGCTGACGGCCTGCCGGCGCCAGCGGGCACGTGGGGCGAGGCCGCCGTGAGACAAACCCAGGTTGACCGCGCGGCGGGGGATGCGAGTTTTCCATGAGCTGGCGCCGACCGGGAGGCTCGGAGCGCCGCAGCGCCCTTCCCCTGCTACGATGGTCTGACCATGGCGCACCTGGACCTCACACAGCCTTTCGAGGAGGAGAGCCGCACGATGACGCCGGAACGCCCCTCGCTCCAGCCCGGAGATTCCGCTCCCAGCTTCCGGCTGCCCGCCGTCAACCGGGACGGGATGGTCTCGCTCGAGGACTACCGCGGCCGGAGTGCGGTGCTGGTCGGCCTGTTCCGGGGACTTCACTGCCCCTTCTGCCGCCGGCGCCTCGTGCAGCTGGGGACGACGCAGGAGAAGCTCAAGGCGGCAGGTGTGGAGACGGTTGCGATCGTCAACACGCCCGTAGAGCGGGCGCGGCTCTACTTCAATTACCGGCCGGCACGCGTGCTGCTGGCCGTCGATCCCGATGCAGCCACGCACCGAGCCTTCGGCCTGCCCGCCTTCGAGGTGGTCGAGGACGAAGCGGCCGCACGCTGGCCGTGGCGGGCGACGATGCCACAGTTCCAGGCCGTGCTCATCAATCCCACCGGTGAGTTGCCGTCGCCCCGGAACGGCTTCGAGGCGAATACGGTGCTGAACAAGAAGGACGGGTTTCAGCCGACCGAGATCGACGAACAGATCATGGCGGCGCACGGCACGCAGCTCGCCGGCCACTTCCTCATCGATCGGCAGGGGGTAGTCCGTTGGGCGCACGTCGAGGCGGCGGCGCGCATCGCCGACATCGGGAAGTTCCCCGGCGACGAGGAGATCCTGGCCGCTGCCCGGGCTCTCCGCGGCTGAGGCGCTCGCTGAGGCTATGGCTGTGATATGCGCGGGGTGCGGGTTCGCGCGACCGCGACCGAACTGGTGAACCACCCTAAGGAGGCATGCGGACGATGATTCGAGCAACCGTACAACCGGGCGACCCGGCGCCACACTTTGCGCTCCCGGCCGTCCATCGGGCGGGGGACGTGTCGCTGGCCGATTACCGGGGCCGGTCCCCGGTTCTTCTGGTGCTTCTGCGCGGCTTGTACTGAGCGTTCTGCCGGCGCCAGCTCGTCGAGCTGGGACGGACGGCGGCGAAGCTCAAGGAGCTCGGGGTCGAGACGCTGGCGGTTGTCGCGTCGCCCGCCGAGCGCGCCCGCCTCTACTTCCGCTATCGGCCCCTGCCGCTCGCGACGGCCGCCGACCCCGACCTCCTCACGCACAGGGCCTTCGGCGTTCCGAACACTTCGATGACGCCGGAGATCTGGGAGGCGATCGAGGGGAAAGCGAACGAGCTGGCCTGCAAGCTGAGCGTGCCCGTCCAGTCCGGCCAGGCCTATGCCGCGATCGACGGGCTGGACGGCTTCGAGAAGGTCGAGACCGACACCGCTGATATGCAGCACCACCAGGCTCAGCGCACCGGCCAGTTCCTGCTGGATCGGGACGGGGTCGTGCGGTGGGTGAACATCGAATGTGCCAGCGAGGGCCTCGCCGGCCTCGAGCGGTTTCCCACCGACGAAGAGCTGATGGAGGCGGCACGGGCGCTGTGATGCTCGGGGACGATCGGCCCCCCAGCTCCGGACCGTTGCGGCCATGACGTGTCCGGGCTGCGGCTTCGATCCGCGCGAGGACTTCGCGTTCTGTCCCAAGTGCGGGCGCAAGCTGCCCGCTGCATGCCCGGCGTGCGGCTTCGCCTGCGCGTCCGAGTTCGCCTTCTGCCCGAAGTGCGGCGCGGCGCTCGCGACTCCCCCCACGGCTCCACCGCCACGCACGGCGGCGCAGCAGCCGGCGCCCGCGCCGGCTCCGGCGGCGGTCCACGATGCCGATCGCCGCCCTGTCACCGTGCTCTTCGCCGATCTCTCCGGGTTCACCGCGCTCAGCGAGCGGCTCGACCCGGAGGACGTGCGTGCGTTCCAGAACGACCTGTTCCGGACGATGGCTGAGGAGATCCAGCGGTTCGACGGCTTCGTCGAGAAGTTCGTGGGCGACGCCGTCATGGCGGTCTTCGGCGCCCCGGTGGCGCACGAGGACGATCCGGAGCGGGCGCTGCGCGCCGGCCTCGCGCTCCTCGAGCGGATGCGGGCGCTCAGCCGTCAGTGGGAGCCGTGCTTCGGTGAGCTGGTGACGCTGCACATCGGCATCAACACGGGACCCGTGGTCGCCGGGAGCCTCGGGACCTCCGCCGGCGGAGCGTACGCGGTGACCGGTGACACGGTCAACACGGCGGCACGCCTGCTCGCCGCTGCACCGCCCGGCTCGATTCTCGCGAGTGAGGCCACGTACCGGATGGTGCAGCAACGCTTCCTTTTCGAGCCGGTCGGCGATCTCGCGCTCAAGGGCAAGTCGGACGCGGTCCGCGCCTATCGCGTGCTCGGCGTGCTCGCGGGTCCGCGGCCCTCACGCGGTCTGGACGCGTTCGGGCTCGTGGCGCCGCTGATCGGCCGGGACGACGAGGTGGGCCAACTGCTCGCGGCGTTCGAGCGGATGACACGCGGGCGGGCCCAGGTCGTGAGCCTCGTCGGCGAGGCCGGCGCGGGCAAGTCGCGGCTCCTCGCCGAATTCTTCGGGCGCCTCGAAACGGACGGACGTCTCGCCCGCGTGAAGGTCCGCCACGCCGCCTGCTCCTCGCTCGGCGAGCAGCCCTACGGCGTGTTCGCGACCTTCCTGCGTGACGCCTACGGGATCTCGACCTCGGACACGCTCGAGGTCGCGCGGCGGAAGCTCGTCGAGGGGCTGCAGGCGCTCGGAGCCAGTGAGGCTGAGGCGGAAGGTGTGGCGCCGCTCGTCGGCTACGTGCTCGGCTTCGAGTCGGGCGAGCGCGTGCCCGAAATCGAGCCCGAGCAGCTCCACCGACAGATCGTTTTCGCCGCGCGGACCGTATTCGAGCGGCGCCTGGCGCAGATCCCGCTCGTACTCGTGGTCGAGGATCTCCAATGGGCGGACACGGCCTCGGTGGAGCTGCTGCGCCAGATCGTGGATCGGCTCGACGATCGGCCCCTCATGCTCCTGGCGTCGCTGCGGCCCCAATCGGGTGACCGGCCGCTCGCGCCAAGCCGCGCCGCGCACGCGATCATCCGCCTGGCGCCGCTCTCCGACACCCAGACGGAGGCGCTCCTCGCCGGCCTCTTCGGCGTCTCGTCGAGCGTGATCCCGGCGGGGCTCTGCGCGCGGATCGTGACGCGCGTGGGAGGCAACCCGCTCTACGTGCAGGAAGTCGTGCGCGGCCTCATCGCCGACGGTGTGCTCGCGCGGGACGGGGACCGGTGGACGTGCCGGGCGGACGGTACGTCGGTCGAGGTACCGGTCACGCTCCAGGCGCTCCTTCTCTCTCGACTCGATCGCCTGCCGTCCGACGAGCGGCGCCTCATCCAGGAGGCGTCCGTGCTCGGGCCGGTCTTCGACGAATCGCTGCTCCGCACGGTGGCGACTGATCCGCTTGGTGTCGAGGCGCGCCTCAACCGGCTGGTGGACGCTGGGCTGCTCCGAGAAATCGGACGTGACGCGGCGGGCCTGCGGTACCGGTTCGAGCACGCGCTCGTCCAGGAGGTGCTCTATCAGAACCTCCTCGTGAGTCGGCGCGTCGAGCTGCACGGACGCGCCGGCACAGGCCTCGAGCGCGCCTGCGGCGGCGCCCCGGAGCGCCTGGAGAACCTCGAGGCGCTCGGCCACCACTTCAGCCTGAGCGCCGACCGCGCCCGCGGGGCGCGCTACCTGGCGGCCGCGGGGAACTGGGCGCGCGGGATCTACGCGAACGACGACGCGGTTCGACACTACGAGCGCGCGCTCACGACGCTCGCCGAGAGCAGGGACTGCGAGCGCGACATCCTCATCGTGCGCGAGCGCCTCGGCGATCTGCTTGGGCCCATGGGTCGCCGGGCCGACGCGCTCGCGCGCTACGAAGAGGCGCGGGCGGGCTGGGCGGCGGCGGCGGACCACCCGGCGCAGGCGCGGCTGCTGAGGAAAATTGGCGCGCTGCGCTGGGACGCCGGAGAGCGCGACGCCGCTGAAGCCTGTCTCGACGCCGCGCTGAAACTCCTCGAAGGCCCGGAGCACATTGAGCGTGCGCACGTCTGCCAGGAGATCGGGCGCGTGGCATTTCGTAACGGCGACAACGAGCGCGCGATCGAGTGGGCGGAGCGGGCGCTGGCGCAGGCCGAGCGGGCGACCGCGGCGGCCGGTGCGGACGCCGAGGAGGCACGCGAAGGGGCGACCGCGATCGCCCAGGCGTGCACCACGCTCGGCGTTGCGCTCGCGCGCCTCGGGCGCCTCGAGGAGGCGGTGCGCCACACCGAGCGGAGCGTCGAGGTCGCGGAGCGTCACGGCCTGCTGCTCGCGGCGTGTCGCGGCTACACGAACCTCGGCGTGCTCTACAGCACGCTCGATCCCGGTCGGGGGATCGAGACGTGCCAGCGCGGCCTCGAGACCGCAATGAAGATCGGCGACCTCGGCTTCCAATCGCGACTCTATGCGAACCTCGCCGTCGCGTACTGTGCGCTGACCAATCGCTGCGAGTCGGAAGGCGTGGTGGCCGCGCAGGCGGCGATCGACCTCGACCGGCGGCTGGGCCAGGTCGACCATCTCGCGATCCCGCTGATCGTGCTGGGGCAGATCTATCAGTGCCACGGCGGCAATCCCGCACGAGCGCTCGAATGCTATCGCGAAGCGCAGACCCTCGCCGAGGCGGCGGGCGAGCCACAACTGCTCTTCCCTTGCTACGATGGCCTCGCCACGCTGTATCTCGAGATGGGCGACGAGGCCCAGGCCGAGCACTTCATGCAGAAGGCACAGGCCGTGTGCGAGCGCACCGGCGTCAGCCCGGACTCGCTGGTGATCTTGCCGTTTCTCGATTAGGACCCGAGGGTGTTTACCGACGGCTCGGGGTACCTGCCGTGGAGTCCGTAGGGTCTGTCAACGTCGGTGGTGGGCCCAAGGGGCTTCGACGCGGTGGGTATGTCTTCTTTGGCTGGAAGAGCGATCACCCTCCGTCCACGTCTACCGGAACGGCAAGCTGGTGGTGAAGTGGGACCTGGATCACAAGAAACCGATGAGGGGCTCACTGGCCGGCCTCGATATTATTACATGCCTGTGATAGTATGTCCTTGCCATGAGAGCCGCTGATCTTCGGGCTGCACGGGTCGCAAGGGAATGGAGTCAGGTAGAGGCTGCTGGACGTCTCGGCGTGTCGCAGCCATATCTCGCTATGCTGGAGCGAGGCCAGCGGCGGCTGACTCCGAACCTGGCCCAGCGTGCGGCAAAGGTCTACAACCTCGCGCCGACGGCGGTTCCGCGTTCGCCGCGAGAGCTTCCAGCCCGCCTCAACGCCACGACCCTCGCAAGGGACCTCGCTGGCTTCGGATACCCTGGGTTCGCCTACCTGCGCCCCCGGCACTGGACGCCGAAAAACCCCGGCGAGGTTCTTCTCGGCGCGCTCGCCCACAGCGATCTCGAGCCGCGACTCGTCGAGGCGCTCCCCTGGGTCGTGCTGCGGTACTCGACTCTCGATTGGAACTGGGTCGTGCGGGAAGCGAAGGTGCGTGATCTTCAGAACCGCCTGGGGTTCGTCGTGGGCTTGGCACGCCAACTCGCCATGCGTGTCGGCGACGAGGGCAAGGCTCGCTCGTTGGTCCGCCTCGAAGCGCACCTCGATCGCAGTCGGCTGGCCCGCGAAGATACGCTGTGCCGAGCATCGCTGCCCGAACCCGAGCGCCGCTGGCTCATCGAGCAGCGCCCCGAAGCCGCCAAGCACTGGAACCTGCTGACGGACTGGACCGCCGATGCCCTCCGTTACGCCGCCTGAGCCCCCAAATCCGTGGCGCGCTTTCCTCGGCGATGTTGACGGCCAGTTGCCGCAACCCATCGAGATCCACTGCCTTGGTGGATTCGTCTCCGCCCTCTACTACGATCTGCCTCGTCCAACCAATGACCTCGACTACATCGAGGTGGTTCCTCACGACGCGACGGCGACCTTGCAGGACACTGCGGGCGCCGATTCGCCCCTCGCCAAGAAACATCGCGTTCATTTTCAGCACGTGGGCGTCGCGAGCCTGCCCGAGTCGTACAAGGAGCGTCTGATCGAGCTCTTCCCCGGAAGGTTCCGACGCCTGCGGCTTTTCGCGCTCGACCCGCATGACTTGGCCTTGTCCAAGCTGACCCGAAATAGTCCTGTCGATCGTGATGACGTCGCCAGGCTGGCCACGGCCGTTCCCCTCGATGCGAAAGTCTTGCGCAGGCGGTATCGGCGCGAGCTTCGCCCGATCATCATTGGTGATCCAGAACAGCACGATCGGACACTGGAGATGTGGATCGACGCGTACCTTCGTTGATGAAACGGCGCACCCTCGTGGCCCCAACGGGATTCGAACCCGTGTTTGCAGTCCGCCACGCGCTTTCGTAACAGCGGCACGTACGACGAGCTCACCCGCCGGCGGGATCGCGTCTACAACTTCATAGCGCGACAGGTGCTCGACCGGATCCCGGTCGAGGATGCAACGACTCGTGTCCAACTCATCATCGACCGGAGTAAGAGCAAGCGGGAGATCGCCGACTTCAACGGCTACATCGCCAGGCAGCTTCGGGCAGGCTGGACCCGCGCGTGCCGTTGGACATGTATCACCACCGCTCGACGGAGAATCTCGGCTTGCAGGCGGCTGACCTCTTCTCCTGGGGAACATTTCGGAAGCACGAGCGCAACGATGCGGCGCGGTTCGACGTGTTCCGGTCGAGGGTCCGATACGATGGCCGTTATCTGTAGGGCCGGGACAAAAGGAAATGAACGTGCCGAGGCGCGTCAAGCGGGCGGTGATCAGCAGCCTGGTGTAGCCCAACAGCCTCCTGGCCGCTTCCGACCAGGAGGCTGTCTTCGAGCAGATGGGCCCCCGCCGGGGTGCGCTATCGGCGCCCGGGTGACTAGCGCGCCGCGAACGGGGAGGAGGCCGGGAACGGCAGCACCGGCGCCGCCGTCGCCGTCGACTTCGGATAGACCAGCTCGAACTTCCCCTCGATGATCTGGAACACGGCGGCGAAGGCGCGCGCGTTCTGGCCGGCGAACCGGTGGCCGGGCGGGTAGAACTTCACGCCGTAGCCCTGCATCGTGCCGCCCTCGGGGATGTCGGTCTCGCGCGCGGCCTTGGCGAGCGCGTCGGGCGACCACCCGCCGTGCTTCTGGATGGCGCGCGGGAGCACGTCGTTCAGGAGAATCCACATGTTGTTGAAGCCCATGGAGACGTGCGGGGCGATGGCGCCGGTCTGCGCCTTGGGGTCGTAGAGCGCCTTGTAGCGCTTCACCATCTCGGCGGTGAGGTCGCCGAGGCCGGGCTTGAGCTTCTTCGGGTCGATCAGCTGGGAGGCGATCGGGTCGAGCGTGTGGAACCACTCGACGTCCTTGCCGAACCCTTCCTTCAGCTTGTCGAGCTGGCTGTGGCCGGCGCCGTGGCCGATGTAGGCCTTGACGCGGAGCCCCTGCTCCTTCGCCTGGCGGAGGAAGAGCGAGATGTCGGGGTTGTAGCCGGTGTGGAAGATCACGTCCGGCCGCGCGGCGCGGAGCTTCGTGACGAGCGCGGAGAGGTCGGGCGCGTTGACCGAGTAGCCTTCCTTGAGGACGATGTTGAGGCCCAGCTCCTTGGCCTTCAGCTCGTTGCCGAGCGCCACGTCGGTGCCGTACGCGCCGTCCTCGTAGATCACGGCGAGCCGCAGGTCCTTGGGCGCCTTCTTGAGCCTCTCCCGGGCGTAGTCGTTGACGTACTGGACGGACAGCTCGCCGAACTGCGTCCCCATCGGCTGGGCGCGGAAGGTGTACTGGAGGTTGCGGCCGTCGAAGACCTTCGAGGAGATGGCGGTGGTGATCCAGAGGAACCGCTTCTGCTTGTCCACCTTCTCGGCGACCGGCACCGCGTGGGCGCTCGAATAGATGCCCGCCAGGATGTCCACCTTCTCGGCGTTCAGGAGCCGCTCGGCCTCGTTGATCGCGACCTCGGCCTTGGATTGCGCGTCGCCGTCCACCTGGACGACCTTGTACTTGCCCATGACGCCGCCGCGCTCGTTCACGTAGTCGATGATCATCTTGGCGCCGCGCCAGTTGTTCAGCGACCCGGCGGCCGAGAACGGCCCCGAGTGGTCGTAGAGGATGCCGATCTTGATCGTCTGCCCCTGGGCCTGGACCGCGGGGTTCGGCCCCGTCGCGAGGGCGACGCCGCCGACGAGGATCAGCGCCAGCACGAGCCGGAAGGTCTTCATGGGACTCTCCCTCCTGAGCGTGAAAAAGTGGCCGTCACGTTAGCACGTCTTGCGGAGCAGGACCATCCATTCCTGGCCCTGCCGGCGCGGGACCGAGCGGGGCGCGAGGGTGCGCTCGATGCGGAAGGCGGGCGCGAAGCGCCGGCGGACCTCCGACGGCGCCACCGCGAACGGCGGGCCCGCGGCGCGGCGGCGCAGCGGGTAGAAGCACGCCAGCAGCCAGCCGCCGGGGCGGAGGATCGCGGCCATCGCGCGCACGTACTCGGCGCGCCGCGCGGGGTCGATCGCGCAGAAGCACGTGTACTCCCAGACGCCGTCGAACGCGTTCGCGAAGTCGCGCGCGAGCGAGAAGATGTCGCGCTCGACGAACTCGGCGCGGACGGCCTCGGCGCGCGCCAGCGCCCGCGCGGCGGCGACGGCGGCCGGGGAGAAGTCGAGGCCGACGGCGTCGTAGCCGTGCCGGGCGAGGAAGCGCACGTCGTGGCCCCGGCCGCAGCCCGGGACCGCGACCCGGCCGCGCGGGGGCGGCGTGCGCTCGACGAAGTCGACGAGCGGCGGCGCGGGCTGGCCCAGCTCCCAGCCGTCGCCCCCGCGGGCGTAGAGGTCGCTCCAGAAGTCCGACGTGCTCACGGAGGCCACGTCAGGCCCTCGAAGGAGTCGATCACGCGGACCGCGCCCGCCGCGGCGAGCTCGTCCGCCGCGTGCGCGGTGCGCACGCCGACGACCGTCATGCCCGCGCGCCGCGCCGCCTCCACGCCGACGAGCGAGTCCTCGAACACGAGGCATGCGCCCGGCGCGAGCCCGAGGCGCCGCGCGGCGAGCAGGTACACCTCCGGATCGGGCTTGCCCCGCCGCACGTCCTCCGTGGCGACGACCACCTCGAAGTGCCGCAGGAGCCCGAGCCCGGCGAGGAGGCGGGCGGCGTCGTCGCGCGAGGCGGAGGTGGCGACCGCGCGCGGGATCCCGCGGGCGGCGAGCGCCTCGACGAAGGCGGGCGCGCCGGGGATCGCGACGACGCCGGCGCGCGCGAGCCGCACGTAGTGCGCGCGCTTGCGCCGCGCGAGCGCGCGCGCCTCGCCTTCGGCCACGTGCCGGCCCAGCAGGAGCGGCACGGCCTCGGCGCCGGGCCGGCCGATCGTGAGCCGCCAGGGCTCGTCGTGGGCGGGCCGCTCGCCGAGCTCGTCGAGCAGCGCGCGCCACGCGGCGCGGTGGTGGGCGCCCGAGTCCACGAGGACGCCGTCCATGTCGAAGATCGCCCCGCGCGCGCTCATCTCTCGATCATTTCACCGCTCGCCTCGGCCGGCGGCCGGCCTGCGGCTCGCACTGCCATCAACGCAGCCGGTAGAGCGGCGCGAGCGCGCGGAAGGTGTCGAGCGCGGCGGCGCGGTACTGCGCGTCGGTCCAGCGCGCGGCCTCCGCGGCCGGCACCGCGCGGCCGACGACGAGCTGGCCGTCGCGGGTGCGCGTCAGCTCGTCCGCGAGCTCGCCGAGCGCCTCGGGCGCGAGGTCGGCGAGCAGCGCCGCGGGCTCCTCGTCGTGCTCGTCCTTGAACCACGCCAGGCTCTTCACCCGGCGCAGGACGGGCCCGAGCCGGGGCGCGCTCCGCTTC
>Ga0209341_10005009_pt1 | contig 12092 bp, 12 predicted proteins | sample RifCSP13_2_FD_184020 | JGI IMG/M metagenome (GOLD analysis project Ga0209341, IMG submission 184020) | Soil microbial communities from Rifle, Colorado - Rifle CSP2_sed 13_2 (SPAdes) (version 2) | ecosystem: Environmental > Terrestrial > Deep subsurface > Rock core/Sediment | place: Rifle...
AGATCAAAGCCGGCGCGCACCGCGGCGAGAATATCCTGCGGCCGGCCCACGCCCATCAGGTAGCGCGGGCGATTTTCCGGCAGCAAGCCGGCGGTAAATGAGCCGATGGAGCGCAGCAGCTCTTCTCCCTCGCCGACACCCAGACCACCGACCGCGAAACCGTCGAACGGCATCGGCGTCATCGCCCCGGCGCAGCCCGCGCGCAGTTCCTCGAACATGCCGCCTTGAATGATCCCGAACATTAGCTGATCCCGGTGGCTTTTGGCTTTAAGGCAGCGCTCGGCCCAGCGAATCGTCCGCTCGGTGGATGCGCGCACATAGTCCCGCGTGGCGTCGTGGGGAATGCATTCGTCGAGGACCATCGCAACGTCGCTGCCCAGCGCTTCTTGTATCTCCACCGCTTTCTCCGGCGTGAGCGTGTGCGACGAACCGTCCAGGTGGGATTGGAATCGCGCGCCTTCTTCGGTTATTTTGCAAGTCGGAGCCAGGCTGAAAATCTGGTAGCCGCCGCTGTCGGTTAGGATCGGCCCGTCCCAACCCATGAACTTGTGCAGGCCGCCCAGGTCGCGAATCAATTCATGGCCCGGCCGCAGATAAAGATGATAGGTATTGCCGAGCACCATCTGACAACCCATCTCGCGCAAATCCCTCGGCAGCATCGCCTTGACGGTCCCCTGGGTTCCCACCGGCATGAAGGCGGGAGTCTCCACCACGCCGTGGGCCGTGACCAGGCGGCCAAGACGGGCGTTGGACGATGCGTCTTTTCTAATGACAGTGAAATGATCAGCCATCGATCGATTTTGGATTTTAGTCCGCGGGGCCGCTTTTGGATTTTAGATTGTCGGAACAAGAATCAGAAACTCGCCTCGAAGAAAATACTTTCATGCGTCTTCTCCCCCAATCCAAAATCCAAAAGCGGCAATCCAAAATGTTATAAGATCAGCATCGCGTCCCCGTAACTGTAAAACCGGTAGCGCTTTTTGATCGCTTCTGCGTAGGCGCGCCGCACCAAGTCCAACCCGGCGAAGGCGGCGACGAGAATCAATGGCGTCGATGCCGGCAGATGAAAGTTCGTGATCAACGCGTCGAGCACGCGAAAGGAATCGCCGGGGCGAATATAAAGGCGCGCGATGCCCTCGTCCGCGACGACCTCATCCCTTTGCCGGGCAACCCATTCGAGGGTGCGCGTGGTGGTGGAACCCACGGCGACGACGCGCCGGCCGGTCTGTTTGGCGCGGTTGATCTTATCCGCCGTCTCCGCCGTGACAACGTAGCGTTCACCTTCCATGGGATGATTTTCGATTTGTTGTTCGCGCACCGGTTGGAAGGTACCCGGACCCACGTGCAGGGTCAATAGAGCTTTGTCAATGCCCTTTGCGCGCAACTTGCCGAAAAGCTCCGGCGTGAAATGAAACCCGGCGGTAGGCGCGGCGATGGCGCCGGGATGGGCGGCATAAACGGTCTGATATCTGTCCCGATCCAAACCCTCAGTTGCGCGCTTGCGCCGCACGTAGGGTGGCAAGGGCGGCTCCCCGAGCGACTCGAGCAGCGCGTTAAAATCCCCTTGGTGATGGAACTCAAGGGCGAATCGACCGTGTCCCAAGTCGCCGATCACTTCTGCCGCCAGATCTGCGCCGAAGCCGAGCCGGCTTCCCACCGCGGGTTTCTTCGCCGCGGCGACCATGGCGATCCAAAGGCTCCGCCCATTTTCCGCAAAGCGCTCGATCAAGAGCGCTTCCACCTTGCCGCCGCTTTCCTTGGCGCCGCGCAGACGGGCAGGGAAAACCTTGGTGTCGTTGAGCACCAGCAAGTCACCGGCCTCGAGGAAATTTCCCAGCTCCGCAAACACGCTATGAGTCAGCGCGCCGCTCTTTCGGTCAACGACAAGGAGACGCGCCGCCTCCCGCTCCCGGCTCGGGTAGGCCGCGATCAGAGACTCGGGCAACGCGTAATCAAATTCTTCGAGATCCATGATCGTTCGAGATAAACGTAGGGGCACGGCATGCCGTGCCCCTATGATCGTTCGAGGCGGTTGGGCGAAGCGCAACCAGCCCGGCTATGTCGGATCGTTTTTCTTCAGAAACGGCGTCAGCAAGTCGATGGGCACGGGGAAGATCGTCGTCGAATTTTTTTCCGAGGCGATCTCGACGAGACTCTGCAGGTAACGGAGCTGCAGCGCCATCGGCTGCAATGCCATAACTCCGGCGGCATCCGCAAGTTTCTGCGAAGCCTGGAATTCGCCGTCGGCGTGAATCACTTTGGCGCGCCGCTCGCGCTCCGCTTCCGCCTGCTTGGCCATGGCCCGCTGCATCTCCTGCGGCAGATCGATATGTTTTAGCTCAACTAGCACGACTTTTATACCCCAGGGGTCGGTCTGCTTGTCCAGGATGTCCTGGATGCGGGTATTGATCTTTTCCCGCTCAGCCAGAAGCTCGTCTAGCTCGCCCTGCCCGCAAACGCTCCGCAGCGTAACCTGGGCAAGCTGGGAGGTCGCGAAGAGATAATTCTCCACTTCCCTGACCGCCAGATTGGGATCGAGGACCCGGAAATAGAGCACGGCGTTGACCTTCACCGAAACGTTGTCGCGGGTGATGACGTCCTGGGGCGGAATGTCCATCGTGACCGTGCGTAGATCCATCCGCACCATCTTCTCGATCCCCGGGATGATATAGGTTATCCCCGGACCGCGGGCGCCCACCATCCGGCCAAGCCGAAAAACCACGGCCCGCTCGTATTCTTTGAGAATTTTGATGCCGCTGATTATCGCGGCAGCCACGATAACGAAAAACGTCGCAATTGGCCCGAATCCAAACATAGTTGCCTCCCGTTAGCTCCTTGACTCGCTCTCGGATAGCCGACTCACTTTAAGACACATGCCGTCGTATCCCAACACCTTGACCTTTTCGCCCACGTCGATCTCGCCGTCCGCCTGGGCGTTCCAATATTCGCCGTGCACAAAGATCTTGCCCGTCGGACCGAGCTTGCCGCGCACCTCGCCGATCTCCCCGATGAGTCCTTGCAATCCCATCGTTGGCTTGGATTTTTGCGAGCGAAAGACCAGATAGCTGATGGCAAGAACGAAGGTGCCAAGCGTCGTCACTGCCGTAAAGATAATGGAACGATCGACGATCAGATCCGAGCCTTCCGTGTCGAACAGAAAAAAAGATCCCAGGGTCAGAGAGATAATCCCGCCGATCCCGAGAATACCAAAGCTCGGCGCGAAGGCTTCTCCGATAAGCAGGCCGATGCCAAGCACAATCAGCGCCAGCCCGGCGTAGTTGATCGGCAAGATTTGCAGTCCGGCCAGCGCCAAGAGCAAACAGATGCCGCCAGCGACACCGGGGAAAATGACGCCCGGGTGGGAGAACTCCATGTAGAGTCCGAGAATTCCCGCCATCATCAAGAGATAAACGATGTTGGGATCGGCCAGCGCGTTGAGAAATTTTTGTTTCAAGCTCATCTCGTGACGCTCAATGCGCACGTCTTTGAGCGCCAGCGTCACCGGATGCCCGTCGAGATCGACCTTTCGGCCGTCCGCCTGTTTGAGCAAATCGTCGATGTCCCGCGCGATAATATCGATAACGTTTGTCTTGAGCGCCTCTTTTTCCGTTATGGAAACACTCTTGCGCACCGCCTGAATCGCCCACTCGGCGTTGCGCCCGCGCTGCTGCGCGATGGTTTCGGCGAAGGACGCGGCGAAGTTCTCGATCTTCTCGCCCATGGCGCCCTTGATTTCCTGCCCGCCGCCGGCCACCGGATGGGCGGCGCCGATGTTGGTCCCTGGCGCCATCGAAGCGATATGGCCGGCCAGGGTAATAAAAACCCCGGCGGAACCCGCCCCCGCGCCGGCCGGCGCGACATAGACAATGACCGGAACGGTGGCGCCCAGGATTTTCTTCACGATGGTCTGGGTCGAACTCAAGTGCCCGCCGGGAGTGTCCAGTTGGATGACCAAAGCCTGCGCGCCTCCCGCTTTGGCTCTGGTGATGCTTTCCCCGATGAAATCATCCACCGCCGGGTTGATGCTCCCGTCAATCACGATGAGATCGACATGGGGCGAAGACCCCTCTTTGGGCTGCGCCAACGCTCCTGCGCCGGCCGCCGCGAGAACGAGAAAGAAAATAACCCTAAGCGTTTTCACCGTGCATCTCACTCAGAACTTTCTTGATGTCTTCCCATACCAGTTTTTTGTCCGCCGGGTTGCGCAAGAGATAGGCGGGATGAAAGGTCGGCATCAGCTTGATGCCATGATAGCTGTGCCAGTTGCCGCGCAGTTTGGAGATCGGAACTTTGCTCTGCAACAAGGTCTGCACGGCGAATTTTCCCAGAGCGACAATGATCTCCGGCCGAATGAGATCGATCTGTTTTTTTAAGAACGGTTCGCAGGCCGACACCTCGTCCGGCTCCGGATTGCGGTTCTCGGGTGGGCGGCACTTGACCACGTTGGCAATATAAACATCCTCGCGCTTGAGTCCCATTCCTTTGGTGATGATGTCGGTCAAAAGTTGCCCGGCCCGGCCAACGAACGGCTCTCCTTGCATATCTTCATCGCGCCCCGGCCCTTCGCCCACGAACATCAGCTTCGCCTGGGGATTGCCCACGCCGAAGACGATATGGGTTCGGCCCGCGCAAAGTTTGCAGCGCTGGCAATCGCCGATGGCCGCGCGCAACTCTTCGAGACCCCCGGCTTGATACGCGGTCGACGAATCAGAAAATAGATCGTTCTCGGTCCCGCTGAGGAGATTCTCGTCACGCGTCGTCACCGAGCTTGCTTTGCTCGTAACACCCTGGGCTATGACGCGGATGCCGGCGCGCTGGCGCCATTGCAAGTGGCGGCGCAGCGATGCCGCCACGCTGGCCAGCTCTTCCGAGTCGCTTCCCTGAGACATGGGCACGGATCCTTTCAGTGACAGATCGTAGCACTTGAGACCGATACGAAGCAATCGCGCGGATACGGTTAGTTACGGCCGTAATTCGGCGTTCAACCGAACCGACGAAGCTGATCGACATACACCGACCGGAGCGAGGTGAGGAAGGCCAACGTCGCCGGCCCCAGGTAATCCGGATAGGTGTACGCCAGACCATGGTATGCGCCGTCGAAATACATCAGCGTGGCCTCCGCGTAGATGCCTGAATGAAGGTATAGGCGCTGGCCGGCGTCTTTGGTGGACGCGAGCGCGACTTTGAAAGCGTCGATGTAACCGGGATCGATATTGACACGCCGGCCGGGGTGATCGGCGGTCTTGTCGCGATACTTATCCTCGACATGCTGGATTAGCAATTTGATCCGCGCCAATTCACCCGGAGAGGCCAGCGGTTCGAAGGAGAGGAATCGGCGCAGCAAGCCGGCCCCCATCTCCTTCTCGTAAAAATTAGAAGCCGTCCAAGGCAGGATCTCGCTGCGGTTGTCGACGACGCCCAGGATCGCTGCGAGGTCGGACTCGACCGTGGTGAGTAGTTCGCTGTCGGACGAAAGCAAGGCGACGAAATACTTTGCCGGTTTGGGTTCCCTGGGAGTCCCCATTTAGCGTCTGCTCTTGAGCGCCAGGAGATGATCGAGAATCTGGTCCGCCAACTCGTCCTTGGTCATCAGTGGCAGCGCCCGGCTGGCGCCGCTACGGTCGACGATGGTGGCGATGTTGGTGTCGCCGTCGAAACCGCTGCCGTCTTGGGTAACGTCGTTGGCCACGATCATGTCGAGATTTTTTTTCCGCAGTTTTTTCTTGGCATTCGCGGCTAGATTTTCGCTCTCCGCGGCAAAACCGACCAGCAGCTTGCCGTCCTTCATCGCCCCGAGCTCTTTGAGAATATCCGGATTGGGCTCGAGTCGTAATTCCAGCGGAATTTTACCCCGTTTCATTTTGGTGCTTGAGTATTCGATTGGACGATAGTCCGAGACCGCCGCGGCCATGATGACCGTCGTGCAGTTGGGAAATTCTTCGAGGACGGCACGCCGCATTTCCGCCGCAGTGGTCACTGGAATCAGCCGGGCTCCGGCCGGCGGCTCCAGGGCCGTCGGACCGCTCACCAACGTGACCGCCGCTCCACGGTTCAATCCCGCGCGCGCCAAGGCGTAGCCCATCTTTCCGGAAGAGCGATTCGAGATATAACGCACCGGATCGATGGGCTCGCGGTTCGGACCGGCAGTGATCAAAAACCGCTCATCCGCCAGGTCCTTCTTTCTCAATAGGCGCTGAATCTCTTCTAAGATGTTTTCCGGTTCCGGCAACCTTCCTTTGCCTTCGTAGCCGCAGGCGAGGAAGCCCTCGGCGGGCTCGATAAAATGATAGCCCACCCTGCGCAACTTCCGGATGTTTTCCTGGAGGATGGAATTTTCGTACATGTGAATATTCATCGCCGGGGCAATCAAGACGGGTGCCCGCGTCGCCATGAGCACGGTCGTCAGCAAATTGTCGGCGATGCCGGCGGCAATCTTGCTGATCACGTTCGCCGTCGCCGGCGCGATAACAAAAATATCGGCGGAGTCGGCCAAACTAATATGCCCGATCTCCGATTCTTGAGTTAGATCGAATGTGTCGGTTGCCACGGGATTACCGGAAAGGGTTTGAAACGTGAGAGGGGTGACAAACTCTCGTGCCCCATGCGTCATGATCACGCGAACGGCAAAACCGTCTTTGACCATGAGCCGGGCCAGTTCGACGGCCTTGTAGCAGGCGATTCCACCCGTTACGCCCAGCACTGCGGTCAGTTTCTTCCGGTCCGAGACCATGAGATAAAAATAGCCGATCAAATAGGGGTTTGCAAATTTTTTAACGGCCTAGCTATCTATCCCCGATGGGGAAAATGACATTTTAACACCACTGATGCTAGCATTTGTCACCGAACACGTTCCAAAGGGTCGCCCGCGATTTCTTCTCCAGGCGGGAAAGCCCTGTATTCGCAGGTACTTACCGAACGCCCAGGTTGCGCGAACTGTGGCATGGTTTTGGCTTCAAAGACAGAACTCAAACTGGAGCATGTTGTTTCTCGGAGATAGGATTCCAAAAAATCAGGCTTGACCAAGAATGTCAGTTAATGTAATTGAATGGCAAAGGAGTGCTGGATGAAGACACATGATCACTCGTCGATTTTGCGTCCGTTGATAGTTATCTGGTTAGCGATGGCGCTCGCCGTTTCGTCTGCGGGAACCGGTATGGGCTATGCCGACGATGATATTAAAGCGAGCTATGAGGCTTCCAATCGGCAAGAGATTATCGCTGGCTCCTCGCTTGTTGATGACCAGCAAGCTGCTCAACCAAGCTCGGCGTATAGTATGGAAATGGCGGCGGCCGGCGATGATTTCGATCAAGACCCGTGGGAAGGCTTTAACGAGAAGATGTTTACGTTTAACCGGGAAGTGCTTGATCGGTACTTGCTTAAACCAGCCGCAACCGCATGGGATTTCCTGCTTCCGGATCTAGCGCAGAAAAGCGTTCAAAATTTCTTCGATAATCTATCGGTGGTGCGTCGGGTCGTTAACAATGCCCTTCAAGGTAAGGTGACCGGAGCAGCTACAGAACTGGCCCGTTTTAGCATTAACAGCACCATCGGAGTCGGGGGACTTTTCGACATGGCCAAGGTTAGCTTCGGCATCGAACAGAGCGACGAGGACACGGGCCAGACCTTGGGAGTTTGGGGGGCTGGCCCTGGCCCGTATTTAGTTCTGCCGTTCTTGCCGCCACTCACGGTTCGTGACGGCATCGGCTACGCCTTCGATGCGGCGATGACTCCCTATATCTATTTCGCACCGTGGTACGCTACCTTCGGTGGATCGGGGACCAACATTATTAACGAGCGCTCGCTGAACCTTGATCGTTTCGAGCGAGTCGCCGAGACCACCGTGGATCTATACAGCGCGGTGCGTAACGCCTACCTCCAGAGACGGGCCGCCGCCATCAGGCAGTAAAACCAACGACAATGAGGGTGATGGAGTAAAAAGGACTCGATCCCGAGCCGGTTCCCATCATCCTAAACCCTTCGACTGGAGCCCCGGCCAAGGCCGGGGCTCCAGTTCAGGATTCCGTCCCACGGGCAAGCCCGTGGGGCTCCACAATTGGATCCCTCGGTTCGCCACGCGATTTTTCCAGCAAGACAAAAACAAGCATTCTAACGTCAACCGCGTTCAAGCGTGAGCAACCTATGCGAGTTAACCCGTGCACCAAGGTTGTGATGGGTGCCGTCGCTATTGACATCCTTGGGGCCGTTCATTATGAATTAGAGCCGTTCGGACGACCCAGCGCACATCCAAACATGGTTCATACCGAGACCTCTGTCGAGTAAATAAATTCTTACGGGAGAATGAATTAAAGCAAATGGCGAGACCGAAAAAGAAAACCGCCGGCCGGCCGCCGAAGGACCGGGCTCATGATTACATCGAGGATGGCAGCCATGAGGAAGTGGAAGACGAAGATCTGCCAAGCGACGAGGCCGGCAGGCGCAAGATCAAAAAGAACTACGAAGAGCTACTGGGCATCCGCATCGAGAAACTAAGGGGCCGAGTCCTCAACCGCGAAAAAATCAACAAAAGCATCGACGGTCTCTATTTTATCTGTTTCGAGTGCAAGAAGATCTGCCACAACCTCGACGAAGGCTGGTTGGAAGAAGCCGGAACCCTAAACAACTATTGCGGCAGTTGCGCCAAGGCCAAGGGAATTCGCAGCAGCGCGGCTTAAAACTTCATCTTGAGATGACTTAAGACTTGCTGAAGCACTTTTGGCAATTCGGCTTCGACTTTGATTCTCCGGCCATCTTTCGGGTGGCGGAATTCCAAGGCCCGTGCGTGCAGGAAGTGCCGATTGAGTCCGAATGTTTCCGAACCCGCCTGACCGTATAAGACATCCCCTACGATAGGATGACCCATGGCCGCGAGGTGAACCCGAATCTGATGCGTCACGCCAGTTGCCATTTCGACCTCGACTAGACTTAGACCGTCCCGCCGACTGATTCGCTTGAAATGAGTGAGTGCCTGCCAGTGCCTCACCGGTTCGTGCCGGCGATCTGAATTCTTCAACGCGCGCATCCGCCTTCGGTCGCGGGAATCATGGGCGATGGGAAAATCGATCGTCCCCGCTGCCGCGGCCGCTCCCCAAACCAGAGCCCAATAGGTTTTCTTGACCTCGCGGCGGCGAAACTGAAGCCGCAGGCTATCGAATGCCGCCGGTGTCTTCACGACCAGGACGAGTCCCGAAGTCTCGCGGTCGAGACGGTGAACCAACCCCGGCTCCCAGCGGCTCTTGCCAACCGTCAAAAGATCCGGGCGGTAGGCCACCAGGAAATTCGCCAGGGTCTGAGTATCTTTTCCGGAAAAGCCATGGGTCGCCATGCCGGCGGGTTTATTCACCACTAGACAGTATGCGTCCTCATAGATGATCGGTACGTCAAGTTGTTTAGCGGGAGACGGTTGAGTGAAAAGCCATTCTTGAGGTCCGCGAAAAGTCACTATCTGGCCGGCTCTGAGTTTTTCTCCTTTTCGTCCCGGTCGGCCGCCGGTCCAAAAAAATTTATTGTCGATCGCGCTCGCCAACGCACCACGGGAAAGTTGCGGCAGACACTTACGCAAAAAGGCGTCGAGGCGAACCGCGTCGGCGTCAGATGGGACCGCCCAAGATTTGACCTGAACGCGCTCTACTTGATCCTCCATAGTTCCTACCGTACTATAATTGCTATTCTCTTGCAGCGGAACCACTGAATGATGCGGAATTGCTACAGCGTTATTATCGCCGGCGGCAAAGGAACGCGCTTTTGGCCTCTAAGCCGGTCCCAGCGGCCCAAACAGCTGCTTAAAATACTCAGTCCGAAGAGCCTGCTCGCCGAAACCGCCGAGCGCGCGTTCCCTGTCGGCGGGAGAAATCAAACCCTGGTGGTGACGGTCGCGGAACAACTCGGCGCCTTACGCCGAGAACTGCCCGCGCTTCCTGCAAAAAATTTTCTTGCCGAGCCGCAAGGGAAAAATACCGCGCCCTGCATCGGCTTGGCCGCGTTGGAAGTGGTCAGGAGGAATCCTGACGCGGTCATGATCGTACTTCCCGCCGACCATTGGGTCGCCGACGTGAAGGCCTTTCAACGCACCCTGAGAGCGGCGTGCGATTTGGCCGAACAGCATGACCAACTTATCACCGTCGGGATTCGGCCGGACTATCCGGAAACCGGTTACGGCTACATCGTGAAGGGCAAAGCTCTTGGCGCAAAGAGCGGCATCGGCGCTTTTCACGTAAAACGGTTCACGGAGAAACCGGTGATCGCGAAAGCCCGGCGACTCATGCGCCAGGGGTCGTTATGGAACAGCGGGATCTTTGTCTGGAAAGCGGCGACGCTTCTGGATTTACTGGTCCGCTATCAACCCGAGATCGCCAAGGGACTCGCCGTCATCGGCAAAGCGGCTGTGGGAAAATCGCTCAGCAGTTCCAAGCTTCGGCCGGTCATTGCGCGAGAATACAAAAAAATGGCCAGCATCTCCATCGACTACGCGGTACTCGAGCCGGCCGGCTCCGTAGGGCGCGTTCTAACCCTGGAGGCGGATTTTGGCTGGAGCGACGTCGGCAGTTGGGCGGCGGTGCACCGAATGATGCATAAGGATTCGCTGGGCAACGCCGGCAACGGCCGCTGGCTGGGTTTGGGCGCCAAAAATTGTTTAGTTCACGCGTCGGATCGCCTGGTCGTGCTCTTGGGCCTTGAGAACGCCGTCGTCGTCGATACTCCCGACGCCTTGCTGGTCGGCGATCTCAACCGCTCTCAAGAAGTCCGTGAGCTGGTCGAAGAGTTAAAGAAAAAAGGCTACGGCGCCTATACCGTCAAATAACCCGACGCGCGCAACCGTGGATGCCAAATACCGCAAAGGCCCGCTGCGAGAAGGGGAGCCTGTCGTGCTTCTCGACCGCAAGGAGCGGGAGTATCTCGCGCGCCTCGAACCCAGCCGGCCGATTTCCATCCGTGGTGGGAAAATCGCCGTGGCTGATATCATCGGTCGGGATGAAGGTACTGCCGTGCGCTCCTCGCTCAACGAACCGTTTTTGGTCTTTCGCCCCAGCCTGCCGCAGCTGATCCCCAATCTACCGCGTAGCGCCCAGGTCATCTATCCCAAAGACATCGGCCCGATTCTCATCTGGGCCGACCTGTTTCCTGGCTCCCGTGTCGTCGAAGCCGGCGTCGGCGCCGGCGCTTTGAGCATGGCGCTCTTGCGCGCGATCGGCGATGACGGGCAGCTCATTTCGTACGAAGTCCGCGAGGACTTCGCCGAGTTGGCACAAAAAAGCGTCGCCCGCTACTTCGGCCCCGCACCCAACTGGACGGTCAAGATCGGCGACGTGGCCGCCGCATTGGTGGAAACCGATGTCGACCGCGTGGTTCTCGACCTGCCCGAGCCTTGGCAGGTGATCGACGCGGCCTGGAAGGCGCTGCGACCCGGCGGCATTCTCCTCTGCTATTTGCCGACGGTGCTGCAAGTCAAAAGTCTGGTGGACGCACTGCGGGACGACAACCGCTTTGCTTGCATCGAGACCAGCGAGAGCTTGATGCGCTTCTGGCATTTCAAAGGCATGAGCGCCCGGCCCCAGCACCGCATGGTCGCCCATACTGGATTTATCACATCGGCGCGCCGATTAGCGGACAATCAAAAAGATATACCTCGGGCCCCGTAAGTAGGGGCAACCCTATGTGGTTGCCCGTTCGGAGGGCACGTAGGCCCCTACATCGATGCGGCGTTGAAATCAAACTGAACCACTACCGCCTGTGTCTATCGCTTGACAGCCGTGCCGGCGATCATCTAAACATCGCTCATGCCGACTCGCCTGATGTTCGGACTTTCGCAATGGAGCCCCACGGGCTTACGCCCGTCGCAGGTCTCCACACGCTTCGTTGGGCGAAACCCTCCGAAGCGTATCCTCCTTCGCTAAAGCTACGGAGGATACCGTCATTCAACCCCACCTTTACAGGCGGGGTATTCTCCGCTCGCCCGACGGGCTCGCGGAGGAGGGTAAACCGAAACCACGGCTTCAAGGTGCGCCGGCCGCTCGCGACCATGCTTCCATTCATCCGCGCCCATGATATCAGTTTGGTTTTCCAGTCGAAGAACCGTGATCCGGTCACCGCTATCA
>Ga0209341_10005010_pt1 | contig 12092 bp, 10 predicted proteins | sample RifCSP13_2_FD_184020 | JGI IMG/M metagenome (GOLD analysis project Ga0209341, IMG submission 184020) | Soil microbial communities from Rifle, Colorado - Rifle CSP2_sed 13_2 (SPAdes) (version 2) | ecosystem: Environmental > Terrestrial > Deep subsurface > Rock core/Sediment | place: Rifle...
GAGACTCTTGCGGACGACGGCGCGCCCGCAGAGGCAGTTCCTGCAAAGCCGAAAAGGGAGCCGCGGAAGCCGAAGAAGAAGTACACGTACGAGCTCCGCCTCTTCGAGAAGTACGACCTCTCGGAGGTCCAGGTCCACGACCCGGGGCTCGCGCGGTACATCAATCTCACGCCGATCGTGATCCCCCACACGGGCGGTCGATGGGCGAACAAGCCGTTCGGAAAGGCGAAGGCGAGCATCGTCGAGCGGCTCATCAACGGCATGATGCGGACGGAGGATTTCACGGGGAAGAAATCGAAGGCGTACCGCGTCGTGCGCCGCGCGTTCGAGATCATCGAGCAGCGGACGAAGCAGAACCCCGTCCAGGTGTTTGTGAACGCCCTCGAGAGGGCGGCGCCGCGGGAGGAAATCACGCGCCTCCGATTCGGTGGCATCTCCGTTCCCCGTGCGGTCGACGTCTCCCCGTCCCGGCGGCTCGACTTGGCCCTGCGGAACACGTGTCAGGGCGCCGTGATGGCGTCCTTCAAGTCGCCGAAACCGATCGAGGAATGCCTCGCGGACGAGATTCTCAAGGCGTCGCGGGGCGAGATGGAGAGTGCGGCGATCGCGAAGAAGGAAGAGCTCGAGCGCATCGCCGTTTCCGCGCGATAGTCCGCGCGGCAGAACCTTTATACACGTCTGCTCGGGTAGCTCGGTGAGAGGCCATGGGGCGCAAAGAGGACAACATCAAACGGGCGCAGGACCTCGTCCATAAGAAGGACTTCATCCGGAACATTGGAACCGCCGCACATATCGACCACGGGAAGACGACCTTGAGTGATTCCCTGATCGCCGGCGCGGGAATGATCTCGGAGGAGCTCGCGGGAGAGCAGCTTTTCCTGGACTTCGACGAGCAGGAACAGGCTCGTGGGATCACGATCAACGCGGCGATTGCCTCCATGGTCCACGAGTTCGAGGGCGAGCAGTACCTCATCAACCTCATCGACACACCGGGCCACGTCGACTTCGGCGGCGACGTCACCCGCGCGATGCGGGCGATCGACGGCGTCATCATCCTTGTCGACGCGGTCGAAGGTGTGATGCCCCAGACGGAGACCGTGATCCGTCAGGCGTTGAAGGAGCGCGTGAAGCCCGTCCTCTTCATCAACAAGGTCGACCGGCTCGTGAACGAGCTCAAGATCACGCCGGAAGCGATGCAGCAGCGGTTCGTCAAGATCATCACGGAGGTGAACACTCGGATCCGAAAACTCCTCCCCGACGACCTCCGCGAGAAGTGGTCCCTGAATGTCGATGTCGGGAACGTCGCGTTCGGTAGCGCGGTCCACAAGTGGGCGATTAGCGCCCTATACATGAAGAAGACCGGGATCACGTTCAAGGATGTCTACAAGCACTGCCAGGACGGGACGATGAAGGAGTTGTCGAAGAAGGCGCCCCTCCACCAGGTCGTCTTGAACATGGTCATCCGCCACCTTCCGAGCCCGAGCGAGGCACAGCGGATCCGGATCCCGATCATCTGGAAGGGCGACCCGGAGAGTGAGGTCGGGAATGGCATGCTCGACGTCCGCGAGGACGGGCCCGTGATGTTCATGGCCACGAAGATCATCATCGACCCGCACGCGGGCGAGGTCGCGGCGGGCCGCCTGTTCTGCGGCCGGATCAGGCGCGGCCAGGAGCTGTGGGTCAGCGGCATGCCGAACCCGCAGCGGGTCCAGATGGTCGCGATGATCGTCGGGCCAGACCGGATCCCTGTCGAGGAGATCGATGCAGGGAACGTCGTCGCAGTCGTCGGCCTGAAGGACGCGATTGCGGGCTCGACGGTGAGCAGCATGAAGGACATCGCACCGTTCGAGCGGATCGTCCACTACTCGGAGCCCGTCGTTACCGTCGCGATCGAGGCGAAGTCGACCGCGGATCTTCCGAAGCTCGTCGACGTCCTCCGGACGATTGCGAAGGCGGACCCGTCGATCGAGGTCGAGATCAACCAGGAGACGGGCGAACACCTGATGAGTGGGATGGGCGAGCTTCACCTCGAGATCACGCAGTATCGGATCGTGATCGAGCACAAGGTGCCGATCACGGCGAGCGAGCCGATCGTCGTGTACCGGGAGTGCGTCGCCGGCAAGGGCGGACCGTTCGAGGGAAAGTCCCCGAACAAGCACAACCGGTTTTACATGGAGGTCGAGCCCCTCCAGGAGAAGATCGTCCAGGCGATCCACGACGGCGCGATCCCGAGCGGCCAGCGGATCAAGGATTCGAAAGCCCTCGCGAAGCAGCTCGAGGAGCTTGGGATGTCGCGGGACGAGGCGAAGAACGTCGCTTGGATCCAGGACACGAATGTGCTCCTCGACATGACGAAGGGGATCCAGTATCTCCACGAGACGATGGAGCTGATCAAGGAGGCGTACATCGAGGCGATGGCCCGCGGCCCGCTCGTGAACGAGAAGTGCATGGGCGTGAAGGTCCGCCTCTTCGACGCGAAGCTCCACGAGGACTCCGTTCACCGCGGGCCCGCGCAGGTGATTCCCGCCGCCCGGTCCGCGATCTATGGGGCGATGTGTCAGGGCGAGCGGACCCTCCTCGAACCGATCCAGAAGGTGTTCATGAACGTCCCGCAGGACGTCATGGGCTCCGCGATCGGGAACATCCAGAGCCGCCGCGGCGTGATCGAGGACATCACGCAGGAGGGCGAGCTCACGGTTATCGCGGCGAAGGCGCCGGTCGCGGAGATGTTCGGGTTCGCGACGTCGATTCGCAGCGCAACGCAGGGCCGCGTGTTGTGGTCCACGGAGAACTCAGGGTTCCAGGCCGTACCGCCGGACCTCCTGACCGAGGTCGTCCGCAAGATCCGCGAGCGCAAAGGTCTCGCGCCGGAGCCGTACAACGAAGGGTACTACGCCGCGTGAGAACTTCTCGGAGACGCGGAGCCGCAAAGGCATATATATGAGGTGCAGATAACTCGCCCCTACACAAGGGGAAACCATGCCCGCAAAGCCTCATCTCAACCTAGTGTTCATCGGCCACGTCGACCACGGGAAGTCGACGACCGTCGGCCGGGTCCTGTACGACACGGGAAGCATCGACGCGCACGAGCTCGAGAACCTGAAGAAGCTCGCGGAGCAGCTTGGCAAGGCGACGTTCGAGTTCGCCTTCGTGATGGACCAGGTGAAGGAGGAACGGGAGCGCGGGCTCACGATCGACGTCGCGCACAAGCGCTTTGACACGGACAAGTACTACTTCACGATCATCGACGCGCCGGGTCACCGGGACTTCGTGAAGAACATGATCACGGGCACGTCTCAGGCGGATGCCGCGGTCCTCGTCGTGAGCGCGGCCGAGGGCGTACAGGCGCAGACGAAGGAGCACATCTTCCTCGCGCGGACGCTTGGCGTCGAGCAGCTCATCGTCGCTGTGAACAAGATGGATGCGACGAAGCCGGAGTACTCGGAAGCGCGGTACACCGAGATCAAGAATGAGGTGTCGGGCCTCCTGAAGAGCGTCGGGTACAAGGTCGATAGGATCCCGTTCATCCCGCTCAGCGCGTACAAGGGCGAAAATGTCGTGAAGGGGAGCTCGAAGATCGGCTGGTGGAAGGGGAAGAGCCTCGTCCACTCGCTGGACGACCTCGAGGTTCCCTCGAAGCCGGTCGACAAGCCGCTCCGCCTCCCGATCCAGGACGTCTACAGCATCACGGGGATTGGCGTCGTCCCCGTCGGGCGCATTGAGACGGGCATCCTCAAGCCGAACATGAAGGTCCACTTCCAGCCCGCGGACAAGGTCGGCGAGATCAAATCGATCGAGATGCACCACGAGGCGATCCTCGAGGCGGTCCCGGGTGATAACGTCGGGTTCAACGTGCGCGGCCTCGACAAGAAAGACCTACGTCGCGGCGACGTGGCGGGGACGACGGACAGCCCGCCGACGGTCGCGAAGACGTTCATCGCCCAGATCATGGTGCTGAACCACCCGAGCGTGATCACGGTCGGTTACACACCGGTATTCCACGCGCACACCGCGCAGGTCGCGTGCACCTTCGAGGAGATCCAGAGGAGCCTCGACCCACGGACGGGCGCCACGAAACAGGAGAAACCCGACCACATCAAGACCGGCGACGCCGCGATCGTGAAGATCCGGCCGACGAAGCCCATGGTCATCGAGAAGGCCAAGGACTTCCCGCAGCTCGGTCGGTTCGCCATTCGCGACATGGGTCAGACGGTCGCGGCGGGAATGTGTATCGATGTGGAAAAGCGCTGAACTCCCTTCCCCTTTTCTCCACTTCTCTTGGTGGTCGTGAATGGCTCAGAGGGCGCGGATTTCCCTGAGCGGCACGGACCCGAAGAAAGTCGATAACGTCTGTCAGCAGATCAAGACGATATCGGAGCGGACGGGCGTCGCGATGAGCGGACCGATTCCGCTTCCGACGAAGCGGCTCCTCGTGCCCGTGCGGAAGTCGCCCGACGGCGAGGGATCCGAGACGTGGGACCGGTGGGAGATGCGAATCCACAAGCGTCTCATCGATCTCGACGCAGACGAGCGCGCATTGCGGGCCCTGATGAGGATTCAGGTCCCGGACGGCGTGAACATCGAGATCGTGCTCCGATCGTGAGCGCGTCGTGGCGTGATCGAGCGCTCAGGTCCTGGGTTCAAATCTTGAAGAGCCTATCGTGGGGCGGCGTGACGCCATGCCCCTCAGGGTTTTGACGGAGAAATTCTCAGGGCGAGTTCGGAGGAGCGCGCTCCGGATCCTCATGGAAAACGTGCTCTGCTCGATGTCCACCATCGCGGCGGGGAAGCGGGCCCACATCAACACGACCTACTTCTGCTACTCCGATGACTTAGAACTGTACTTTCTCTCGGACCCCGGCTCCACGCACTGCGAGAATTTGGCCGTGAACCCCTCGATGGCGATAGCCATCTCCCGCTCGACCCAGCGGTGGGGCGGCTCGGACCGGGGACTGCAGCTCTTCGGGGTCTGCCGCGAGGCGAATAAGCGGGGGGCCGCGCAGGCGGAACGCCTCTACCGCAAGCGGTTTCGATTGTATGCGAAGTGGATGGCGGGCACGAGCGAGAGGGAGAAGCCCCTGGCCAGAGACCTGAGAACGTATCGTTTCTACCGCTTCGTCCCCAGGAAGGTCAAGATACTCGACGAAGCGGAATTCGGCGGTGGAGTGCTTGTCACCGCTTCCCTTACGAGGCGGTGAGGCCTGAGCGGGTCAAGCCTTTAGAGGCGACGGGCCTACCCGTCGCCGCGGGCCGGTAGATCAGTGGAAGATCGCCTGCTTTGCAAGCAGGAGGTCCTGGGTTCAAATCCCAGCCGGTCCATTACAGGTTGCACATACGCCTGTTGGGTCTCGCCCGCCGGTCCCTGCCCGTGTCATGTTCTACCGACGAGTTAACGGACCCCGGGGGCGTTTGCAAGACGGCCTGTCATGTCTCACTCACGCGGGACCGCGCGACGACGGGACCGCCAAGCGAGGAAAATCGCCACGCTAGAGCTGACCGCGAGGATCGCGACAGGGACGAAGGTGCCCGGTTCGAGCGGCCATTCCCCCGAGCCTAGAACGTATACGCTCGCGGCCACTGGCTCCGTCTCGGGATTGTGGACGACGAGGAAATGGAACCAGTCGAAACGGGAGGACTCCCGGACAAACGTGCTCGAGGTCCCCACTTCCGCACCCGCCACGAGATCGAGTTCGTCGTGGAGGACGTAGAGGTCCGCCGTAACTGGCGCGGCGGCGGTGAGCCCGACTTCGACTCGGGGATGGGAGCCCCACATCCCTTTGGAGAAGCCGAAGCTGAACGTTCCAGCCGGAAGAAGCCCGGAGAAGGTTCCCGTGCTCTGGAGTGCGGGCGGCATGGCGAAGACGAGGACGGTGCCCTCCCCGCTCGCTTCGATGTGATAATCGCCGGGCCGATTGATTTTGATGAGACTCACGAGATCGAGATTGATCTGCCACCTCCCGTGCACGTCGCCATCCCCCGCGACTACGCGCACGGTAGTGGGCCGCGCGGGATCGATCGCGACGTAGTACAGATAAGCGGGCTCCTCGAACCCCGTCGGAATCGAAAAGGGAAAAGAGGCACTCCCGGCGAAGGACTGGGGCGAGAAGGCGGAGGCGGGAGGCGGCGCGGGATCCGCGGCAGAAACCCGGTGCGATTGAGGAAGCGCGACTAAGACAACGCCGGCGAGGATGACGGCGGCGAGGAATGCGGAACCTGCCGAACGCATTGCGACGGCCCAACAAGTTGGCAAGCCCTTAAGTCTTCCGGGACAACCCCTCCGATACCGCTTTCCGTTACGGGCATCTGCCGAGCGGTGAGCAGGTTTGATTCCCCGCGCATGGAAGGGTGCAGGGGCCTCGTCCCGGGAGACGAATATCATGCCGATCCACTCGGCAACGCGTCGACAATCGCATGCGCCGCCGACGAGTCGAAAGTCAATCGGCGCTATGTTTATCCTAGACTCGCATCTTCCGCGCCCGTGGCCGCCTTTGGAGACCCGCTTCTTCTGCTCTTGATTTCGTTCCTCGTCTTCCTCGTCTCCTTCACCTTTGCGAATGTCGGTCTCGGCGGCGGGACCCTCTACGTCCCGATCCTGCTGCTCCTCTTCCTGGACGAGGATGACATCGTCGTGCCAATCTCCCTGATGCTCGCCGTCGCGACCGCGATCAGCTCCGCATGGAACCACTGGAAGAAGGGCTTCGTCCACCTCCCGATCGGCCGGTCTCTCTTGGGAGGAGCTCTCGTCGGTGCGATCCTCGGGACGACGTTCACCCTCAACGTGCTGACGCGGTTCACGTTCAAGGTGTTCTTCTCCGCCCTCCTGTTCTTCCTCGCGTGCGTGATGCTCTACGACTGGTACGATGCACGGCGGGTGGACCAGGACGACGATACGAAGCTGAAGCGCAGCCGCCTCGCTATCGCATCCATGGCTACGGCGGCGTCCGGATTCGTCTCCGGCAGCGCGGGCGTCGGTGGGGGCGTCCTGAACGTTCCGATCATCGCACGCGGCCTAGGTCGTCGGACGCGCACCGCGATCGGGACGTCGTCCTTCCTCATCGTGCCCACGGCGATGTTCGGCTTCCTGATCTATCTCGTCCGCCACGCCTACGGAGGGAGAGGTGTCCCTGCGGAGTTTAGCATCATCCCGATTCTTTTCCCCCTCGCGCTCGTCGGGGCGTTCGTCGGGTCTCGGTGGGGCCTCAACGCCCTCCGCACGCACTCCGTCGCCCTCCTGTTCATCGGGGTCGTATTTCTCGCCGACGCGCTCGTCGTCCTCGACGTTCTCGGGATTGTCTAGGATCGTTGGCGACGCCACGAGTGGCGGGGGCTAGACGGACGGCCGCCGCTTTGGGACTCTCGCGAGGACCCTTTGTTCCGCGGACGTGAGAGCACTGAACGCACCGTGGAGGACCTCGACAGCTTTGCGCAGGTCTTCGATGTCGAGGCATTCGCGGTCCGTATGGCTCAGATGTGAATCGCCTGGACCATATGCGGCCGCGGGGCACTCCCATCGGGGAACGGTGAGGTTCATGTCCGAGGTCCCCAGCTTGCGGCGGAGCGTCGGTTCTCCCCCATGGCGACGGATTTCGGCACAGAGGGTCCGTACAACGTCGTTCCGCGGGTTGACCTCGATGGCCTCGGAGCGATCCACGACCACGACGGAATCCGCGACCTGGTCTTCTTCAATGAACCGGAGAACCTCAGCGGTCGTCACCGCCGGCGGGAGTCGAAGATTGACCCCGACCTCGACCGTCTCCGCGTCGCCCTCGCGGCGCGTGTCGATCGTGTGGACCTTGGCGCTTAGGGAGTGGAACGGGGAGGCCCCCTGTCGGACCTCGCAGAAGGCTCGAATCTTCGACGCGAAGTCGAGCGCGCGGTCCACGGTCGTCGGAGAGGGCGACGAGAGGTGGCTCCGTTTTCCCGCGAACCGGAGGACGAGACTCAGGTTGCCCTTGTATCCGATTGTGACGGACCGCCAGCCCCCGGGTTCGCCGATGATCATGAAATCCGGCGCAGGGCGGGTCAGCAGGAACCGCGATCCCCTGGAGTCTCGCTCCTCTCCGACCGCCGCCACAATCGTGACCTTGCCCGGGCCATCGTAGGAGGATGCCGCCAAGAGTGCAGCGGCGAGAGGTCCTTTCGCATCGACGGCTCCGCGTCCGTACAGTCTTCCCGCCACGACGCGGACGGGGAGCTCCCCGTCGACGGTGTCGATGTGCCCGAGGTAGAGAATCTCCGGCCGGCCCGTTCCACGGTGCGCAATCCCGTTCCCTGCGTTGTCGACCGCCGCGTGAAATCCGAGCGCTTTCGCGATTCTCACGAACCGCCCGACGGCCTCGGTCTCGTCTCCGGACGGGCTGTAGGCCTCCACGAGGTCGCGGAGGATCGCGACCTCATCCACGGACGAGCACCTCTCCGATCGCGTCGAGGGCGAAGGACCACTTCTCTGCGGGAATCACGAGCGGCGGGAGGAGGCGGATGACGCTCGACCCGCCCCCGATTGCGAGGACCCCCCGATCTTGCAGGGCCTGGAGGTACGGTGTCGCCTTCTCCTTGAGTTCGATCCCGATCATGAGCCCGAGCCCCCGGACCTCGCGGACGACGGAGGTGTCGAGGGCGCGCAGTCGTGCGATGCCCTTCGAGCCGAGCTGCTCCGCCCGCTCCCACAGCCGCTCCCGGAGAACATAGTCGATTGCCGCGGAGCCGGCGGCGCACGCGAGCGGATTCCCGCCAAACGTGGAGACGTGCGAGCCCTTGAAGGCCCGCTCAACGTCCTCAGACGTGAGGGTTGCCCCGATCGGCACGCCGCCCGCCAATGACTTCGCGAGGGTCAAGAGGTCGGCCTCGACGCCCCACCGCTCGATCGCGAAAAGTCGACCCGTGCGCCCCATCCCGGTCTGGACCTCGTCGATGATGAGGCGCGCGCCCGTTCGGTCGCACGCCGCCCGCGCGGCTCCCACGAATTCCGGGGATGCGACGTGGACGCCGCCTTCTCCTTGGACGACCTCGAGGATCACGCCCGCGGTGTCCTGATCGACGACCTTCGAGAGGGCCTGGGCATCGTTGAACGGCACGTGCACGAACCCCGGCACGAGGGGCTCGAAATCCTCGCGGAACTCCTTCCGCCACGTCGCGCTCAGGGCGCCCATCGTTCGGCCGTGGAAGCCCCGCATTGCGGCGACGATCTTCGTGCGGCCCGTCGACGACCGCGCGAACTTGATCGCCGCCTCGACGGCCTCCGAACCGGAGTTGCTGAGGAACACGCGGCGGAGGTTCTTCGGCGCGATGGCGGAGAGCTTCTCGAGGAACGCCGCCTTCGAGGTCGTCCCGAACGAGGGTCCGACGTGGACGAGCCGCTCCACCTGCTCCTGGATCGCGGCGACGATCGCGGGGTTGGAGTGGCCGAGGTTCCCGACGCCGAACGAGGCGCCGCAGTCGATGTACTCCCGTCCCTCGACGTCCCACAGGGAGGCCATCGACCCTCGGACAAACGTGAGGTCCCGCCGCGGCGAAGCCATGAACTCGAGCGCCCGGGCCTCCGCGAGGCTCACCGGATCACCGTGCCGAGGCCGCTGAGCGCGCGCTCCACGGGGTCCGGGACCTGCGACGATGCGATCACGACCTGCGGGACGCCGCCCTCGAGCGCCTCCTTCGCGGCGATGAGCTTCTTCTTCATCCGCCCATACGCGAAGTTCATGAAGAACGGGAGCTGCTCGCGAGGAATCTCTGGGATCAGCGATGTCGGGTCCGCGGGCTCGCGGAGGAGGCCGGGCACGTTTGTAAAGAGAAGGAGGGCGTCCGCATGGAGCGCGACCGCGACCTTCGAGGCGACCCGGTCCGCATCGACGTTGATGAGTTCGCCGTCCGGCGTGACGCCCGGCGGGGAGATCACCGGGACGTAACCGTTCGACAGCAGGAGCCGGACGAGGTCGTCGTTCACGTCCTCGAGGGTCCCGGACCGGTCGTCCTTCACAAGGAGCACGCGCCCCCCGTCGACCGCCCGAACGGCCGCCTTCCGTCGGCCAAGGAGGAGCCCCCCATCCGCGCCGCTGAGGCCGATCGCTCGCGCGCCGAGCGCCTGGAGGCGTGCGACGAGCTGCGTGTTCATCTTCCCCGCGAGGGCCATCGTGAACACCTCCATCGTTTCCTCGTCCGTGTAGCGAGACACGACGCCGCTCGGGGAGGTGAGGAACCGCGGGGGCCGTCCGAGCGCTTCCGCGAGTCGGTCGACTTCCTTCGATCCGCCGTGCACAAGCACGTAGTCCTTGCGCCGGGCGAGGTCGACAAGGACGTTGTCCGCGTCGTTCCCGTCGGCGCCGCCAATTTTCACGACCATCATGGTTCTCATCCCCCTCAGACTGGATGCAATCCGAGGAACTCGAGCCCCGTCGTCTCGGGGTAGCCGCACATGAGGTTCATGGACTGCACTGCGCTCCCCGCCGCGCCCTTCATGAGGTTGTCGAGCGCGGAGGCGACGACGATGCGGTCGGAGTGCGCGTCGACCTCGAAGCCGACGTCGCAGAAGTTCGTCCCCGACAGGATCTTCGGTTCAGGGAGGCGGTAGAGCCCGGAAGCGTCCTTCACGATCCGGACGAACGGCTCGTCGCCGTACGCGTCGCGGTAGAGGCGCCAGACGTCCTTGTCGCTGAGCGGTTCCCGAAGGAACGCGTGGCACGTCGCGAGGATCCCGCGGACGGCCTCGACCGCGTGGCACGACAGGGACACGCGGACGCCGAGCTCTTGCTCGATCTCAGGCGTATGGCGGTGCATCGTGGGCGCGTAGAGACGCATCACTCCGGACCGCTCCGGGTGCGCGCTCGCGGCCCCGCCATCCGCCCCTCCCGCGGACGAGCCCGTCTTCGCGTCGACAACCACGCGTTTCGGGTCGATCACGCCCGCTTTCGCGAGAGGGAACAGACCGAGGATCGCCGCGGTCGCGATGCAGCCCGGCCCCGAGACCAGCGTCGCGTTCCGGACCGCTTCCCGATGGAGTTCGGGCAGGCCATAGATGGACTTCGCGAGCATCTCCGCGTGCGGGTGTTCGACGCCGTAGTACGTTCGGTACTGTGCGGGATCGCGGAGTCGGAAGTCCGCGCTGAGATCGATGATTCGGCCGGCTCGGGAGAGGAACTCCGGAATCCGCTCCATCGCGCGACCATGGGGCATCGCGAGGAATAGGACGTCCGTCGGTTCGAGCTCCGCGTGGTGGGTGAACACGAGGTCCGAAACCTTCCGGAGGTTCGGATGCGCACGGCCTATGGCCTTTCCGGCCATGGAGTCCGAGGTGACCTGTGCGACCTCGACCTTCGGGTGGCGGATCAGGAGGCGGAGGAGCTCTCCCCCCGAGTAGCCGGAGCCACCGACGATGGCGACGTTCACCGCCGGGCGACCTCCACGGCGTAGTCGACGATCCGGCCCGCGATGTCCACGCCCGTCGCTGCGGTGAGTACCTTGAACTCCGGCGTGTGGTTCACCTCGTGGACGACGAGTCCGTTGGGGGACTCCATCATGTCGACCGCGAGGACCCCGCCCCCGACCGCCTTCGCGGCGCGGAGCGCGAGCTCCGTCATCTCTGCCGTCGGATTCAGAGGCTCCGCGACGGCGCCGCGGGCCGCGTTCGTCCGCCACTCCGCGGAGTGGCGGTACATCCCGGCGACGAGATCATCGCCAACGGTGAAGAGGCGGATGTCCCTCTCCGGTTTCGAGATGTACTCCTGGATGTAGAAGATCGAGTGCATCGAAGACCCGAGGGCGGTCTTGTGCTCGAGGATTTGCTCCGCCCCCTCGGGATTGTCAACCTTCGCCAGGAGGCGACCCCAGGACCCGACTGGCGGCTTCAGGACCGCGGGGTAGCCAACCTCGTCGAGCGCCTTCAACGCCGCCTCGGGCGTGAGGGCCACGACCGTCCGCGGCGTCGGAATCCCCGCCTCCTGGAGCCGGAGGGACGTGAGGATCTTGTCCCCGCACAGCGCGACGACCCCGTACGGGTTCACGGCCGGCACGCCGTAGTGCTCGAAGAACCGGAGGGCGTAGAGGGATCGCGTGTGGCTCACGGACCGGTTCAGGACGAGGTCCGCGCGGAAGCCGTTCGG
>Ga0209341_10005011_pt1 | contig 12091 bp, 8 predicted proteins | sample RifCSP13_2_FD_184020 | JGI IMG/M metagenome (GOLD analysis project Ga0209341, IMG submission 184020) | Soil microbial communities from Rifle, Colorado - Rifle CSP2_sed 13_2 (SPAdes) (version 2) | ecosystem: Environmental > Terrestrial > Deep subsurface > Rock core/Sediment | place: Rifle...
CCGCCGATTGTGACGAAATCCCCTGATTCAGAGAAAGAGAGAGCGCCCGAGCCGGTTGTCACCGCGCCGCCGCGCCCCTCGCCCCCAGCCTCAGCCGCCGGGGCGACTTCGGCCGCGCTGCTGGCGAAAAAGAGGGCGAGGGAAAAGAAGGAATGACGGGGGGATGAGTGCGAAGACATAGCGCGTGATTGGATAATGCCCTGAACGGGACACCCCTCACGCCTCACGCATCATGAAGGCACTTCGCACGATCTTGACCAACACTCCCAATCCCTTTTTCACATCTCGCGTTTCAATATACTCGTCCGGGCGGTGAGCGTTGGCGCCCTGCGCCAGGCCCACGCAGATGCACGGCCGGCCGCGGCTCAGGGGGATGTTGGCGTCGGTGGAACTGGCCTCCAGGGCGGGGGTGATCCCCGCTTCCTCCAACGCGCGCTTCGCCAGTTGGACCAGCGGATGCTCGCGCGGAATGGCGCCAGAGGGGCGGTCGCCGATGACTTTCGTCTCCATCTGCACGCCGCGGCCCTCGAACGAAGCCGCGAGTTCCTCCACGCGGGCGGCCAACGCGGCGAGCACGCCGGGGTCCTCCGAGCGCAAATCGAGGTCGAGCGAGGCTTCGCGGGCGATGGTGTTGATGGACGTGCCGCCGGAGATCGTCCCGATGTTGAACGTGGTCTTTGGCGATTGAGGGACGACGAGATCGGTGAGCCGCGCGGCGAAACGGACGAGCGTGTGAATCGCCGAGGGCCGCCCGAAATGCAGGTAGCTGTGCCCGCCCTCGGCCCGCGTCGTGAACCGGTAGCGCCGGACGCCGATGCCCGCGTGGTAGATGTGGCCGAAGGCCATGCCCTCGAGGACGATCGTCGCCCGGACCATGTCGCCCCATCGGTCAACGACGCGCCGCATCCCGCGCAGGTCGCCGAGACCTTCCTCGCCCACGTTGGCTGCGAGATAGAGGTCGCCTGGCAGCGTTTCGCCCTCGAGCGCCCAGGCCAACCCGAGCAGCCCGGCCACGCCGAGCGAATTATCGCCAATGCCCGGCCCCACAATCCGCTCAGGATCGCGCTTCAAATCGAGGGGCGTATCCGCTGGAAAAACGGTGTCCGTGTGGGCGGTCACTAACAGCGGGCGCGCCTCCCCGCCCGGTCTGCGCCCGTACACGTTGCCCAGGTCGTCCATTTCGACGTCGGCCAGGCCGGCCGCATTGAATTGATCCCGGACGAACTCGGCGCGGGCGCGTTCTTCAAACGTGGGCGCGGGAATTTGTTGAATCGCGCAGGCCAGGTCGAGGAGACGTTCGATCGGCACCGTTCTATCCGTTTCTCGTTGACTAAGAGCGCGCCTCAAACTGCTCACAGCCCGCGCGGTTGGAGAGCGTTCTAAGACGGCCTCTAAACCTCACGCACCGAGTCGCGCAGGGCCTGCAGGCGCGCCCCGGCGAGGCCGGGCGTGCTGTCGAGGGCGTATAGCGCACCGGCGCCCTCGATGACGATGGAGGCCGAGACCGCGCCGCGCAGCGCGGCCTCGACCGGGTCCTGCGTCTGGGCCAGGCCGACGAGAAACCCGCCGCAGTAAGAATCGCCTGCGCCGGTCACGTCGCGCGCTTTGGCCGGATAAGCGGGGATGTGCCACTTGCGTTTGGCCTCGGCGGCATAGACGTACTGGCCTCGCGCGCCCAACTTGAGCACGACGATGCTTGCGCCCATCGCGCCGAACGCTTCGGCGGCCTGCCAGAGATCTTCAATCGTCTCGCGGAAGAAGGCGCGGGTTTCCATTTCCGAGGGCAGGAAGGCGTCGAGGCCGCGCACCAGGCGCTTCACGTCCTCGGCAAACGCGGGCTGCATGTAGCGGACGGAAGGATCGCAGGTGACATACCGGACGCCGTTGCGCCGCAAAGTTTCGGGAAGCGTGTGATGGACGATGAGGTCGTAGGGCGCGAGGTGATAGCCGCGCGCGTGCAGATAACTCTGCGGCACCTCAGACGGGCGGACGGCGAGCGGCCCAAATTTCTTGCGGTCTTCCTGGCCTTCGGTCGAAGTGGCGTAATCGGCAAGCTCGGGCGGCAAGGGTTGGCCGAGGCGCGCGAAGTGAGAAGCCGGATCGGTGTCGGAGCGCTCTTCCAGCGAAAGATAAGCATAGAACGTGCGCGTGTCCTGCGCTCCGGGAATGACTTTGACGCCGCGCGTATCTATGCCGCGCGTCTCAATCGTATCCAGCCACGCCTGGGGATAATTGTCGCCGACGCGCGAGACAATTCCAACGTGTTCCGCCCACAAACGCGCGCCGACGGCGGCGTACAATGCGTTGCCGCCCATCTTGTGCAGGTGGGCTTCTCCGGCGGGCGTAATGAAATAGTCCTCACGCATCCCGCCGACGACGGCGTACTCAATCGTTTGGCGTGGCATAGGGCGGGGGGATTGTAATCAAGATACGTGGAAAGTCAAAAGCGCGCTGCGCCCGGGTGAGTGGGTGTTAAGTCTGTCATGGCTTCGCTTCGCTCGCAATGCCGTTCGCCCAAATTGACATGCGCCTTTATGCCTTGCCATAGAATGTTAATGCTGCGTTACTTGCGTCTCTTGCGCATCCCCGTGACTTTCGCTATAATCTCAGGGATCATCATCCTGGGCGGGCGGAGTAAATGATGGGCGACTTATTCCGCGCTGCCTTTTATTTCGCAGGAACACTTCCAGTGGCTACCGCAAAGATCTTGTTACTAGAGAGTGAGCGCACAATGGCGCCATCGTCTGCGCCGGCTTTGGAGAAGCGGGGCTACACGGTGACGATTGAGCACGACACGCAGGCGATGGTAAAGCGCACCCAGGCGCTGTCCCCCGACGTGGTGATCCTGGATGCGGCTTCGCTCAAGACCAGCGGCGCGCGCATTTGCCGCCGCATCCACGACGCGCTGAACGGCACGCCCATTCTGTTGATCGTGGACAAGAAGAACGTGCCTGACCCGAACCCGGGGGCCAAAGTCGTTTTGACGCCGCCCTTTACGCCGCGCAAGCTGCTCAACAGCGTGGCGCGCCTCCTCCCGGGCGACGACAGCGCGGCGCTGCAGGTTGGCCCCATCAAGCTCCACCTCGCGCAGCGCAAGATCAGTTGCGGCGGGCGCGAGGAGCGCGTGACGCCGAAGCAGGCCAGACTGCTGGAGATGTTCCTGCGCGCGCCGGGCCAGTTGCTGACGCGCAAGGCCATCATCAAGCATGTGTGGGATACCGACTACACCGGCGACACGCGCACGCTGGACGTTCACATCAGCTGGCTGCGGAGCGTCATCGAGCCGAACCATCGCAAGCCGCGCTATCTGAAGACGGTGCGCGGGCAGGGCTACCGGCTGGACTTGCCGGGGAGTGAGAAGTAATAAAAGGTAATTGGGAATTGGTAATTTGTAAATGGGAACCGCCAAGTGATAAGGCCTGGCGGTTTTTGTTTTTAGAGCGGTTTCCGGGTCGGTTGACGCGAGCATCCTGATCCTCCGGCTTCGCTCAGGAGAGCGGCGTTTTTTGCCGCGGCGTCGAAGGATGCGACTTCGTGGTTCAGGAAAACGCTATGACAGCCTCACGATGTATTTGTACTCGTGCACGCCTTGAGGAAAATCGGCCGCGTTGATGCCGTCGTTGATCGGCGCGTCGAAGGTGACTTGAATGGCCAGCTCGGTTGTGCCCTTCGGCCAGCCGGAGACGACCGTGTAATACAGCCTGCAATAATGCTCCCCGTTCGGCGCGTCGAACAAGGCAAATTGCTTCAGGTCAATCGGCGTTCCGTTGACGGAGAATGCGAACGCCAGGTGCTGATCGTTGTCGCGCAGCCGCGCCTCGTCGGCGGCGCACCAGCCGTTGATCCAGATGAGCGGTTGGTCCTCCGCCAGGTTGACGGTGTAGGTGTAAGTCCCCCCGGCGTGAGACAGTTCAGCCGGGGCATATTGTTCGATTGCGATGCTTTCCAGGAACGGCGTGCCCGCGCTGAACGCGGCCTGGGCGGCCTCCGGCGAACCGAGCACCGGCCCCGCCGGGATATGCAGCGCGCCTTGATCGGGCGTCGCGGCCGGGGTCGTAGGCTCTAAGGTTGCCGTTGGCAGCGGCGTGGGGGAGGGCATGGCTGTCGGTTGCGGGGGGCGCGTTGGGGAGGCGGTTGGGAAAGGAGTCGCCGTCGGGGCCGGGGCGGTGAGATTGCAGGCGATAGTCAGCAGGGTGACCAGGGCAAGGAGGCGGGAGAGGGCGACGAATAGTCTTGGCATGTGTGTTTCAGAGAAATACATCCGAAAAGCCAAAATGGTTCGCCAGTGGTTGTCAGCGCGGTCTGGCTCGTGCGAGTACGGTACGCCCCCGGCGGTCGCTCCGATTTCCCACATCCCCGGACATCCCAGCGGACGGCGCAGTAGTGTTGGGCGACCACGCCGAATTGATCATCCCATAGGCGGTGATCCAACAGCCCGCCGTGAATGCGACATTTTCAGAGCGGCGACCAAAAGAAGCGAAGCCGCTTCGCGCCCTGGCTCACATTGCTTCGGCCGCTTGGCAGAAAACGTGCCTCGCAATGGCGGTTGCCTTGCGCCCTATTCAGGGTAGGCGGGGACGAAATCGCTTCTACGGTCTCCAGGCGGGATAGTTTTCTCCCTGGTTGGTGAGTTGCGTGAGGCGCACGGCGCCCTCGGCCTGCACCAGGTAAATGCCGCTTTGGCCCTTGATTTCAGTGGAAACAGCAATCATCCGTCCATCCGGCGACCAGGCAAATCTCCGTCCTACGATAGGGGTGAGGTGTTTCTGGTCCGTACCATCGGCGTTCATAATGTAGAGTTTTGTGTCAAGCACACGAGGGCCCGTGTACAATAATCGTGCAGGGGCATAGGCGATCTTGCTGCCGTCGGGTGACCAAGTTGGCTGGAGGAGATAAGCCTCGTCGAGGGCTTTGACCGCTATGCGCGTCCGGCCTGTGCCGTCAGTGTTGATGAGATGGATCCCGCCGTCATCGTAAGAGGCGAAGGCAATCTTTGTGCCGTCCGGGGACCAGGCCGCGCCATCGGCCATTGTCGCCAGCCGCTTGAGTTCGGTGCCGTCGGCATTGACAAGGTAGATGCTGTGTGCTGGAGAGACAAAGGCGATTCTTTGGCTGTCGGGTGACCAAACCGGATCACCTCCCACTTTCGCAAGGCGGGCCTGCCCTTGACAATCGGCATTCATGACGTGGAGTTCATAGTAGGGTTCGACGGTGACAAAGGCAATGCGCTTGCCGTTCGGCGACCATGCTAGGCCAAAGCCCAAATCAGGGCACGTCAGGAGCGGACCGTCAAAGTCTTTCACGCAAATACCACCTGAGCACATGAACGCAATTTTTGCGCCATCCGGCGACCAAGCGAATGGTCGAACGTAAAGCCCAATACTGTCTGGAAGAAGAGTCCGCCCTGTGCCATCTGTGTTCATGATATAGACGCCGTCGGAAGCCGCAAAAGCAATTTGCCCCGCGCTACTGCCCAATGGCGTTGGCGTGAGGCTGGAGGTAAGCGCCTGGGGTTGGCTAGGCGTATAATTGGGCAGCGGTGACGATGCGGCGGGAGGCGTGGTGGTGGACATCAGCCCCGTGACCCATGTGGGGGCCCTAAATGGCGCGTTGCAGACGCCGAGCAATGGCAGGAAAGAAAGGAAAAGGATCAAGCGTTTCATTGTCGAACACTCCTCCTTATCAAAAAGCTGCCGTCTATCATCTTGGCTTGATGATAGACGGCGGTTCTTAGCAAGCGCTTGATTTTGGCTTATTTGGCTCTGATTTGGGGATTTTTCTGCTTCTTCGATTACAGAGTCAGCGGCAGCGGATTTTGTACCCGCTTCGCGTGTAGTGGATGGTGACGCCCTATCCGCTACATCCGTTATCTATCCGCTGCCGCCTTCCAGCGCGTACTCTACCACCTGCTCCAGCGTCATCGCCTTGCCCTCTTCCCACGCTGCCGCGAACGCCTCTTCGCCCAACGCGGCGCGGGCGGCGGCCACCGCCTGGTCGTGCTCGGCGCGCTCGATGGGCGGCCGGGTAAGGCGGATCTGGTCATACACAGCCGCCGCTGCCCCGAACAGCCTCGCCGCCCGTCGAAGACCCTCGGAGCGCAGCGGAGAGGGCTCCATCTGGTTCTGGACAGCGGCCAGCGTCGCCAGGGCATCCAAAGAGAAAGTGATCCGCCATGGGTCGTTTATTTCTCGCCGCAGCGCCAACGCCTCCGCGTGGAGCGCGTGCGCCGAGGCATAGTCGCCCCGAGACCGGGCCACCTGCCCCAGGCCGTAAAGCGCGGTGGAGATCGAAAAGTTATTTTGCTCCTCCCGACCAAGCGCCAGGACCGCCTCAAACTGTTTGGTCGCCTGCCCATACTCGCCCTGTGCCCAGGCGGCCCGTCCCAGATAGTAACCTGCCACAGCCATCACCTCTTTGTTTCCCACCTCGCGAGCAAGTGCAAGGGCTTCCTCAAACAATTTGGTTGCCCGCCCATAGTCGCCCTGTGCGAGGGCCACGCCCCCCCCCAGGCGGGTAAGTGTCAAAGCCACAGTTCCTCTGTCCCCCACCTCCTCGCTAAGGGCCAGGGCTTGCTCATACAGTTTGGCCGCGTACCCGTAGTCGCTCTGGACCCAGGCCACTCTCCCTAAAGGGGAGAGCGCAAAAACGGCTCTGGCCCATTTATTTCCCACCTCGCGGAAACCGGTCAGGCTTGCCTCATAGCGTGTGATCGCCTGCTGGTAGTCGCCCTGTCGGACGGCCACATCCCCTAATGACGCGAGTGCGTTGGCAATTCCATCCTTATCGCCTATTTCCCTTCGCAAGGCCAGGTCTTCTTCCCCGCGTGCCCTCGCCTGCTCGTAGTCGCCCTCTATGAATAGAAATCCTCCGAGGTGCATGATACACTGGGCCATACCGAATTTATCGCCCACTTCTCGAAACAGAGCCAGACTTTCCTCCACCAGGGCCTTCCCCTGGCTATTGTCCGACGTCACCCCTGCCAGGTTCCAGAGCGCGTAGGCTATGCCTCGCTTGCCCGCCGGGCCGAGTCCCCGGAACAGCGCCAGGCTCTCCTCCGAGAACTCAACCACCTTACTCGTTTCCCCCAGCATGAGCCGCAGAAATCCCGCCACGTTGAGGGCCTTCCCCCGGAGCAGGGCGCGCTCAGGCCACAACGGCGTCTCGCCACGCTCCATTGCCTCAATGGACAGCGCGCGCTCCAGCCATTCGACCCTCTCGCTCTTGTGACCGCGAATGTGCCAGAACCACCACAACGCCCCAGCCAGCCGCAACTCCGCTTCAATATCGCTTTCCAGCGCCCACGCTATCGCCTCGCGAATGTTATCAAGTTCGGCTTCCAGACGATCCAGCCACATGACCATATCCCACGCGCGCAGGTTTGGCTCCGCCCGCTCCGCGAGTTCAACGAAATATGCCAGATGCCGTTGGCGCATCATCTCCCCCTCACCCGCCGCCCAGGACTTCTCGCGCGCATACTGCCGGATGGTCTCCAACATCCGATAGCGCGTCTCTTGCCCCTGCTGGCGTTCCGCGACGATGAGCGATTTGTTGACGAGGTGGGTGAGGAGGTCCAACACCTCGTAGGGGCTGACCAGGGTGTCAGCCCCTGGGCCGACATGTGGGTCAGCCCCAACAGCCTCCGCCGCTTCCAACGTCCACCCACCTGCGAACACGGAGAGCCGTTGCAACAACACGCGCTCCCGCTCGGAGAGTAGGTCGTAACTCCAATCAATCAATGCTTGCAAAGTTTGGTGGCGAGGCAGAGCCGTGCGCGCGCCACTGGTCAGCAGGCGAAAGCGGTCGTCTAAACGAGATGCAATCTGCTCCACGCGGAGGAGTTTCACGCGCGCGGCGGCGAGTTCGAGCGCGAGCGGGATGCCGTCGAGGTGGTGGCAGACCTGCGCGACGGCGGGCGCGTTGTCGCGCGTCAGGGTGAAGCCCGGCGCGGCAGCGTGGGCGCGCTCGACGAACAGGCGCACGGCTTCATAATGGCTCAGCGCTTCGAGGGTGGGCAGTTGGTGAGCATCCGGCGTGGAAAGGGTGGGGACGCCGAAGATCACTTCGCCCGGCACGCCCAACGCTTCGCGGCTGGTGGCGAGCATGTGGAGCATTGGGCAGGCGCGCAGCAGAGTTTCCGCGAGTTGTGCGCAGGCCTGGATCAGATGCTCACAGTTGTCCAGGAGGAGCAGCGCCTGTTTGTTCTCCAGGAAATCGGTCAACACTATCAGAGGTGGGTGGCCGGCCTGTTCGATCAGGCCCAGCGTGGTGACGACGGTCTGCGGCACGAGCGCCGGATCGGAGAGCGGCGCAAATTCGACGAACCAGACACCATCGGAGAAGGCGCTTAGCACCTCGGCAGCGGCTTGCAGGGCAAGGCGCGTCTTGCCGGAGCCGCCTGCGCAGGTGAGGGTGAGCAGCCTCACTCCCTCCCCGGCCCCTTCGGGGCTGAGGCGCCGCTTGACCTCGGCAATCTCCCTCTCGCGCCCAATGAAACTGGTCAATGGCACAGGCAGATTGTGTCTTGGTTTCTCCAGCGCTGTGACGGCCGGCTGTGCGGCTTTCTTTTCGGTGGACGCGGCTGGCGGGGGGAACTGCCCGGCCAGAAGATCTTGATACAAGCGCGTGCTGTCGGGGCTGGGGTCGGCGTCAAGCTCGCGGCGAAGCGCGTCTTGCAGGGCTTGATATTGGCGCAGGGCCTGCTGGCGATGACCGGCGAGCGCGTGCAGGCGCATCAACCCGATGTGCGCTTCTTCGTGCGCCGGATCGGCCACAAGGACTCGCTGAAGTGTTTCGATAGCCGGTGCGTACTCGCCCCGCCCTTCAAGCAGGCGGGCCAGGTCGAGAAGCAAAGTGAGATGCGTCTGGCGCAACGACTCGCGGCGCTGGGCGGCCCAATCTTCGTAGCGGTCTTCCGGCAATAGGTCGCCCGTATAGAGCTCAAGCGCCGCGCGATAAAGCGCCGGGTCCTGCGCCTGGCGGGCTTGCGCAGCGGCGGCTTCAAAGGCCTCGACGTCAATCCAGAGCGGGGAGTCAGAGCACAGGCTGAGGGTTTCGTCGCGGAGTTGGAGAAAGCGCGTGGACTTGGTGTTGGCGGGTTCGAGAATGCGCCGGGCGGCGTGGAGGGCCTGATGCAGGTTGTTGGCGGCGGCTTCTGGCTCATGTTCGGGCCAGAGCAGTTCGAGTACCTGCTCGCGGTGGAGTTGGTGGTCGGGGCTGAGGGCGAGGAGTTTGACGAGCGTCCGGGATTTGCGCAAGCGCCAGCGTTCCGGGTCAATCTCGGTCGAGCCGACCCAGAGGCGGAAGTCGCCCAGCAGTTGGAGGCGCAGTTCCTCGGAAAGGCAGGTTTTGGCGCGCTTGGCCATGTGAGAAACCCCCGCGCCTCCCGACAGCAGGAAGCAAAACTATCTGATCCGTTGCAGAATTCGGCGACGACGTGATTGCCGTCAAAGGCGAGAAATCAAGTCGTATTCCCAGTATACAACCATCCCTGCGCTCTCACAACGCTAAAAAACAAAGGGTAGTGACGACTTCAGTCGTTGCGCCAACGGCTCAAGCCGTCACTACGAAGCGTTTTGGGATTACTTCCTATGGCTGGCGGCTGACTTGCTTCACTTCACGCCATATTCAGCGCCTCGGTAATCGGCCCGAGCGCCCAGGCAATGGTCGGCTGGTCAATCACCAGCGGCGGGGCGAAGCGAATGACGTGCTCGTGCGTCTCTTTGCACAGGATGCCTTGATGCTGGAGCGCCTCGCAGAAACGGCGCGCGCCGCCTGCCACGGGCTTGAGCTCCACGCCGATGAGCAGTCCCTTGCCGCGCACTTCCTTGACGTGCGGGCTGGGGATTTCAGCCAGGCGCTCCTGAAAGTATTCACCCAACCTGGCCGAGTTCTCGACCAGGTTTTCTTCGACGATGACGCGCAGCGCGGCGCGGGCCGAGGCCGCCGCGAGGGGGTTGCCCCCGAAGGTTGACCCATGCTCGCCCGGCTTGAACAGCCCCAGGAGTTCCTTATCCGCAAGGACGGCTGAAACCGGATAGACTCCGCCCCCAAGCGCCTTGCCTAAAATCACAGCGTCCGGGCGCACGCCTTCGTGGTCGCAGGCAAAGAGTTTGCCGGTGCGTCCCAAGCCCGTTTGAATCTCGTCGGTAATGAAGAGGACGTTATGCTTCCGGCAGATTTCCGCAATGGCTTTGAGGTAGCCATCAGGCGGGATAATAACGCCCGCCTCGCCCTGAATCGGCTCGATGAGGATAGCGGTTGTGTTAGGGGTGATCGCGTTTTCAATCGCCTTCGCGTCGCCATAGGGAACGGTGACAAAGCCCGGCGTGTGCGGGCCAAAGGCGTCTTTGTAAAGCGGCTCGGTTGAGAACGAAACGATGGTGATCGTGCGCCCGTGGAAGTTGTTTTGCGCCGTGATGATCTCGGCCTGGTTGGCGGGGATGCCTTTCTTGACGTAGCCCCATTTGCGCGCGAGTTTGAGCGCGGTCTCCACCGCCTCCGCGCCCGTGTTCATCGGCAGAGCCATCTCGTAGCCGGTCAGCTCGCTCAGTTCTTTGTAAAACGGACCGAGTTGATCGTTGCGAAAGGCGCGCGAGGTGAGCGTGACTTTCTGCGCCTGCTCGACGAGCGCGGCGACGATTTTTGGGTGGCGATGCCCCTGGTTGAGCGCGGAGTAGGCGGAGAGGCAGTCGAGATACCGGCGGCCCTCTACGTCCCACACCCACACGCCCTCGGCCTGGGTGATGACGACGTCGAGCGGATGGTAGTTGTGCGCGCCAAATTCGTTTTCGAGCGCGATGTAATCTTTAGCATTCATATGGAAACTGCCCTATGCTCGCCTGGAGGTGGGGCGGCTCTTTTTTCGTGCGGAGGCCGGGCGGCGGATGGGGGCGCGCCGGTGCGCTTTGCCGTCTTCCGCGAGCAGGTGGACGAGGATGGCCTTTTGCGCGTGCATCCGGTTCTCGGCCTGGGGGAAGGCGACGGAGCGCGGGCCGTCCATCACCTCGTCGGTGATCTCCTGGCCGCGGTGCGCGGGCAGGCAGTGCATGACGATCACGTCGGGCCTGGCCTCGCTCACGAGCTGCGCGTTGACCTGGTAGCCGGCGAAGGCGGCCTTGCGCTTCTCGGTCTCGGCCTCCTGTCCCATGCTCGTCCACGTGTCGGTGTAGATCACGTCGGCGTCGCGCACAGCCTCGTGCGGGTCGCGGAGGAGGGTGACGCGCGCTTTGGATTCTTGGGCGAATTGCTGACCGCGTTCGACGGCTGTCTGCGGCAATTCGTAGCCTTCCGGAGAGGCGAGGGTAAAGTTCGCGCCGAGTTTGGCGCAGATGTGGAGCAGGGAGGTCGCCACGTTGTTGCCGTCGCCGATGAACGTGACGTTGAGACCCTTGAGTGCGCCCCTGCGCTCTTGAATGGTGAGCGCATCGGCGAGGGCCTGGCAGGGGTGATTGTAGTCGCTCAGGCCGTTGATGACGGGGACGCTGGCCCACTGGGCGAGATCGAGGATATGTTGGTGCGCAAAGGTGCGCGCCATGACGGCCTGCACGTAGCCGGAGAGGACGCGCGCCACGTCGGCGACCGATTCGCGCCCGCCCAGGCCGATCTCGCTGGGCGAGAGGTAGAGCGCGTCCCCGCCCAGGTGGCGCATCGCCATGTCAAACGAGACGCGCGTGCGGAGCGAGGGCTTCTGGAAGACCATGCCCAGCACTTTGCCCTTGAGCCAGGGCTTGTTGCCGCCCGAAGATTTCCGCTCCTTTTTGAGTCTGACGGCGAGGTCGAGGAGATACTGGAGATCGGACGGAGAGTAATCGGAGATGTGGAGGAAGTGTCGCATAGGATTGGGTGACTGGGTAATTGGGTGATTGGGATTTGGAAGTTGGGGCGTGGGACTTGTTATTTCTTCTCCCCGAACTTTTCTTTCAGCAAATCATATAGAGTGGGTTGGCCGATTTCCTGGAGTTCGTAGCGCACGCGCTGGGCGGGCTTGGAGAGCTGGAGCACGCGGCGCAGGTCAATCGGCGTGCCGATGAGGACGAGGTCAGCCGGGGTGTTGGCGATGGTGGCTTCGAGTTCTTTGATCTGCTGCGCGCCG
>Ga0209341_10005013_pt1 | contig 12089 bp, 10 predicted proteins | sample RifCSP13_2_FD_184020 | JGI IMG/M metagenome (GOLD analysis project Ga0209341, IMG submission 184020) | Soil microbial communities from Rifle, Colorado - Rifle CSP2_sed 13_2 (SPAdes) (version 2) | ecosystem: Environmental > Terrestrial > Deep subsurface > Rock core/Sediment | place: Rifle...
AATGCGGTCCTGGTAGAAGCGAGCCTTAGTTTCCTTGGCCTGGGACCGCCTCCTCCGACCCCGTCCTGGGGTTTGATGGTGAACGACGGCATGGTCGTATTGAGGCGCGCGCCCTGGGTGAGCCTGCTCCCTGGCGCAGCGGTGGCGCTGCTGGTGTTAGGGTCCAACCTCTTGGGGGACGGCCTGCGCGACGCTTTCGACCCCCGGCTGAGAGGTAGCGTATAGTGTCTCGGTTCGCGTCTTTCGCGTCTATTGAAAGACGAGGAGTTCCTTCGCATCCCACCAGCACAGGATCTTGGGGTCCTTCTCGGTGATCAGCACCAGATCCTCAAAGTGAAGCCGTGTGTGCGGACCCATCTCCAGCGACGGCTCAACACAGACAAGCATGCCGGGGCGGATGGGTTCATGGGCGAATGGATGCAGCAGCGGGTCCTCATGCCCACCGAGCAGCGACAGGTTGTGGCCGATTTGTGGGTTGAGCATGACGTAGCCGCGCCGCGCGAACGCTTCCTTGCAGAACGTGAATGCCTGCGAGAATGTGACACCGGGCTTCATCATCGCGATGGTTTCTCGCTGGGTATCGTAGAGTGCTTTATACGCGTCCACCTGCGCCCGGCTGGGTTTTCCCACCACTCCCATGCGCGCGATATCGGAGCAGTAGCCGCCGAAGACTGCGCCGCAATCCGTCAGGACCAAGTCGCCGGACCGGAGGGCACGGTCACTCGGCCGGGCATGGGGATGGATGGTGTTCTCGCCCACGGCGAGCGTCATGTGTCGCGGGCCGTCCGCCCCGGTCTTGATCATCTCCTGCACCATGCGCTCCGCCACGACCTTTTCCGACTCACCTGGCTTCGACGCGGTCCAGGCGTTCCAGACGGCCTGCTCCGTCCGTTGAAAGGCTGAGGTGAACAGCTCGATCTGGGCGGGCGTCTTGATGTTCCGGATCCTGATGAAGAAGGGATCCGCGACGACAAGCGTTGCCTGTGGAAGCCGCGCTTGAAGCTCGCGGTAATAGGCTGCGGAGAGGAACCGTTCCTCGAAGCCAAGCCGACCGCCCGCTAGCCCGCGTTCTCGCAGAACGTCGGCGAGGAGTTCAAGCGGCGACTGGGCGTATTCGACGTAGGCACGCACGTCTGGCAACCATCCCTGGCTCCTTGCGAGGCTTTCCTCGATGTTGCAGACGATGAAGGTCTCTTCCCCTTGTCGGGGGACGATGACCAGGGCCAGGCGCTCACGGATGGAGATCTGCGTCCTGACGAACACGCCAGAGAAGTAGAAGGTGTTTTCCGGTGAGACCGCGATCAGCGCGTCGAGGTGGCTCTCTTCAAATGCCCGGCGCACTTCATCATGGTTGACCATGACCTCGCGCGACGTCTTCACTGGGTCAGCCTCTCGTGACTACCAGGCGAGCGCGTAGGACTCGCCGCGGATGTCTGCACCGGCTTCGAGGATCCCCGTAGGCATCATTCTGGCGACACACATCGACGATTTGCGGGGGAGCTTTGGCCAAACGCGAATCCGGTGGCCTAACGCCTCCAACGCCGCAATGGTCTCCTGAGGAAACGTTTCCTCGACGGCGATCCAACCCGGATTGGCCTGATGCGGATAGAACGAGATCGGCATGCTGTACGTTAGCACCCGAGGCATTTCGACGGCCCACTGGGCGTCCAATCCGTAGACCAGGAGATTGAGCAAGACTTGGTACATCGCTTGGACCTGCGTGTCGCCCCCGGGCGTCCCGAGGCCCATGACCGGCCGCCCATCCTGGAGCACCATGGCAGGGTTAGGCGTGAGCCTGGGGCGCTTGTGTGGCCCCACGGCGCTGGGGTGTCCTGCTTCGAGCCACGACTGTCTCCCCCGGTGTGAGACCGAGATGCCCAGAGCAGGCACGATGTCGCCCATGCCGCTCGGCGTGGAAGAGAAGATCGTGCCGCCGGCATCCATGACACACAAGTATGTCGTATCCCCGGCACTCTCGAAGCTGGCAGGGACCTCCGCCGTCGCGTGGACCGGCTGTTCCCATCCTCGACGATCTCGCGGGCGGCCTGCCGCCGGCAAGCCGGGCCACGCCTTATTCAGGTCGATGAGACGCCGCCGTTCCTCCACATATGTGTCGCTCAGCAGGTCATCCATCGGTACGTCCACAAACTGGGGATCCCCGTAGAAGGCCTCGCGATCGGCGAACGCGAGTTTGAGGCATTCGAGGACAAGGTGCAGATGCCGCGGGCTGTTGTGCGGGATCGAGGCGAGGTCGAACCCGCTGATCAGGCGCAGGGCCTGGGCGATCACAGGGCCCTGTGACCATGGACCGCACACGTGTACCTCATATCCCCAGACGCGCGCGAGCACAGGCGACTCGAGACGGACCGCATACTGGGCCATGTCCTCGTATGTCATCACCCCGCCGGTCTGCGCACAGTAGCGCGCTATCGCTTCCGCCGGCTGCCCACGATAGAAGAAGTCGCGCGCCGCCTGGATGCTGGCCTCGCGTCCACGATGTCGGTGTCGCCGCGCGGCCTGAACGATGGCCTCGAGCAGGTCTGCCAAGGCGGGCTGGCGCAATACTTCCCCCGGCCGCGGCACGCGCCCGCCCGGAGCGAAGACCGCGGCGGCCGTCGGCTCGTCTTCGAAGAACGCGGTGCCGAGTCCGGTGTGATAGTCAGTGAAGACCTCATAGACGGGGAAGCCGTCTCTTGCGCACCGGATGGCTGGCGCAAAGACCTGCTCAACGTCCATCGTCCCAGCCTCGCTGAGTGCCACCAACCAGGCATCGGGAGCGGCAGGCACAACGGACGAGGCCGTCCCCCTAGGTGGTAGCTTACCCCCGTGAATCTTCTGGAAGTATTCTACGGTGGCCGCGTTCGGCCACCAGCCCAGACCGTCGATGTTCAGCACCCGACTTCGCGCGGCGTCATACATCATGATCGGGGCCTCGCCGCCTAGGTTGGCCATGTGCGGTTTCACGACATTCAACACGAGGCCGGCCGCCACGCCGCCATCCACCGCATTCCCACCGGCCTGTAGGATGTCGTATGCGGCTAGGGTGGCCAGGTAATGGCCTGTGCTGACAGCGGCATGCGTCCCCCTAAGGACCGGACGATACGTGTGATTCCCATCGGGCGGACGGGCAATCATATTGTGGATGGCATAGAATGGATGCTCGTCGGCGTTGTCACGCGTCATCGCTTCACCCTACCCGCATCTCTACCGGGTCTCGAACAGTGTGTCCCATTTCCCGGCCCTCGAGACCACTCGGTGCCCGGTCTCCGTCACCTCAATGAGGTCCTCAACGTGATAGCGCTCGCCCGTCGGCTCGAAGTGCATGGGTTCAATGGCCATCACCATCCCCGGGGCAAGCTCCGTATCGTCCTGAGGCTTCAACATCGGCGACTCGTGGAGTCCGATGCCAAGGCTATGACCTATGTGAGACATCTTGAAGGCAAGGCCGAGCCGTTGGAAGCTCCTGGCGCAGAGGTCGTACAGATCACGGGCCCGAACGCCTGGCCGGACAGCGGCAATCACCGTCTCGTGTACTTCCCAGAGGCGCCGATAGACGTCACGCTGGTGATCAGACGCTCTGCCCACCACCATCGTCCTGGCCATATCGGAGTAATACCCATGGAAGGAGCCACCGACATCCACGCGGAGCAGGTCGCCATTCTTCGTCACCCGCTCAGAGGCGAAGGGATGTGCAAGCTTGGTATTCTCGCCTGAGCCAAGAACACAGAAGGCGATCGTGTCGCTGCCGCCGTCAAGCAGCCGTCGCTGGAAATCGGCCGCTATCTCCCTCTCCATCCGGCCCGGCGTTGCGGTCGCGAACGCCTCCCATATGGCTCGATCAGTGACGTGCGCGGCCGATGCCAGGCGAGAGACCTCCTCGGGATCTTTCACGGCGCGAGTCCGATTGAACAATTCTTCGCAGGCAACGAAGTCCACGGCAGGCAACGCCCGGCGAAGCTCGTCTATGTAGTGGGCGGTGAGATGTCTCATCTCAACGCCCACCTTGCGGCATGGCTGAGCCGCCTCCTTGAGTGCGCTCGCGATGAGCGCGGCGGGCGAGACGGCGAACTCCTCGTACGTGCGGATGTCCCGAATCCAGGTGTCACGCTCGGCTAGGCTGGCTTCAATGCTGCACACGACAAAGAGCGGGTCGCGACGGGCAGGCCACACGACGGCGGCTAGACGATCCGGGATCGACGCCTGGGTCATGATCAACGCTCCGGAAGAGTAGTACACGTTGGCGAGTGAAGTGGCGACAACCGCGTCGTAGCCCGACTCCTGAACCATTCCTGCCAAGCGTTCGCGGCGCATCAAGTCCTCCTGTGGCCATCAATCTGAGACCCAGCCTTCTTCTGTCGGGGCGAGAGGTACTCCTACGTGCTGACAAGGGGCGTGGCGCTAGGACGTGGTTGCTACGCGCCAGGGGTGAGCAGCGAGGACCACTCCATACTGCGGGATAGCACGCGGGCCGCGGTCTCTTGGATTACCACGAGATCCTCCACATGGTATTTCTCCGTCGAGGGGATCACATGGTTGGGTTCGATGCTCATACACATTCCAGGCTGCAGCACGTCGTTCTCGGAAGGCATGATCAGTGGATATTCGTGGAGCCCGATGCCAAGGCCATGTCCAATGTGCGGGCGGACCATAGGCCAGCCGAGAGCTTCCCAACGCGCCCTGTGGCTTTCGAAGATTTCGCGGCAAGATACGCCAGGCTTCATCATGGAGATCAAGCGTTCATGCTCCTCCCAGAGCGTCGCGTAGACGTCACGCTGCCGCTGCGACTTTCAGTAGGTTCGGAGTTGCTATTCTCTCAGCGCCGATGAGGTCAGTGTTCGCGCACTCGCCGGGACCCCGGCCAGGGTGTGGAAGGGCAGCAACTTGCCGGTCGCCGTCGACACCGGCTCCCGCTGGATCACCTTGATCGTGTCCGCCTGGCGCCACAGCGGCGGGACCAGGTCCCGTCGCCGCGTCGGATCGTGCATCGCCTCGATGAACCGCGCCTTCACCCGCTCCTCGTCGATCGGACCCACAGAGGGACTCACCAGCAGGTAGAGACGGGTCCGATGGTCATCGTCCTCTGCCTCGAGGAGCTGGTAGTCAGTACTGTTACCCCCGAACTCCCGGGGAAGGACTTCCTCGATGATCCGCACGCAGTCCGTTCCCAGGACGGTGACGCCCCATCCGGTGAGTTTCGAGAAACTCCTGATGCTGCTGAGATGCGTGTGCAATCCCAACTCATCCCAGAGGCAGCCGCACGGGCGCTCGCTGACTTCGGCGAAGTCATCGTTCGCCACGTTGAGGGTGATTTTCATGCTGGTAGGCAGCAGCGTCGTCATCATGAGGGCGTCCACGGCCGAGCCGTCGGGCAGGACGCGTTGCCTGCGCACGAGTCCGAAGCTGTCGGTCAGGAAGTGGACGTCATCGATCGCCGTTCCCTGCCCACAGGGCACGCCCACGGCACCGAATTCGCTGATCGCGTAGCGTGGCCAGGCCTGGGCGCCGGCGCTGGTGATATCCCGGTGTTTCCCGGGCGTCAATGGCTCTCCGCCGACGAGAAATCCCACGCGATCCAGCGTGATCCTGCGCCCGCGGGCCAGCCCGGCGAGCCGGGCCGCCGCGCTCACCGGCGTCACAACCAGGCAGGCTCCGCGGCGTGCGCGGACCTGGAGTATGGTGTCCAGGACCATGTCGGCCTCTGAGAGCGGAGTAAACCTGATCGACGGTGCGCGGAGCCCGCGCGTCAGCGCGATCGCCTGTGTCAAGGCAAACAACTCTCGGGACGGCGCACGGACCCTGATCGCGCTGGGATCGCTGAGACTGAACCACCGCACCGCCGGTCGCCCGCTGTGCAGGAGCGCCAGCCACCAGTTGAACCCGGCCCCGCGGGACATCCAGAGGATCACGGGCCGGTCCCAGACGCCTACCCCCTCGAGGGTCAGCCTCCACGCGACCGCGCGCTGGGCAGCCGTGGACTCAATCGACGCCGGTACTCGCGACCCCTGACTGCGCGTCCCGCCTGTGTGGAAGTCGAAGGAATGCGGCACCGCGGGATTGTCAAAGTGGGCCTCAGTGCACTCCAGGACAAGGCCGTCGCGCTGGATGGGCGTCCGACCTTTGAACTCCTCGTAACTCAGGTAGACGCCATCGTCCAACAGCACCTGAAGCGTGGCATCGAGGCCACGGTGCCGGACGGATTCGGCCAGTCGGTCGGGCGACCAGCGCGCCCACTCCAGCAGCCGGCGGTACGGGCTCGTAGGATGGGCCCAGATCGTCTTCCCGACCATCTGCAGAAACATCTGATCCCGCCGGGCCATGCGGTCGCGGACCAACGCCATCGCTCCGTCGCGCGTCAAAGGGCGATGGACGAGGGCGGCCAGCGGGCGCGCGGAGCGCACCAGGGCGGTCAGAGGGGCAAGCGAGAATCTGCTCACCCTAAGCGAACGCTTTCACAAGGGGCGGGGTTGGACTGCTGGCCATATCCGGAGTGTAAGTCTAGCGTGGTCGTTCTAGCGCTTCCCTCAGCCGCTGGAGATCGCGCTCGATCGCGCGCAGTTCCTCCTGGATCCGGCCCTGCCGTTCTTGCAGCGCCCGTACCAGGGCCGCCGGGTCGGAGGCGGGCGCGACGGGTGGAGTGCCGCCCGGGGGAGCCGTCGGTCGCCCCGTCACGGGCTTGGATGGTGCCGGCGCAGCGAAGAGGCTACGCAGCCCCGCATCTACCGTCGATTCCATGACCACGCGGTTCCCGTTTGCCAGGACCACCCGCTTCATTTCGGGCAGCCGGCCCTGCTCGGCCTGCAGGTAGATCGGCTCGACGTACAGGTTCGACTCGCCGATGGGGATGACGATCATGTTCCCGCGGATGACGCGATTCCCACCCTGGCTCCACAGCGTGAACTGTCCGGAGATCTCGGGTTCCTGGTTGAGGCGGGCCTCGATCTGCATCGGCCCGAAGACCAGCTTGTCCTTCGGATAGCGGAAGGCCTGGAGCTTGCCGTAGTGCTCGCCGTCGGAGCGGGCCGCGAGCCAGGTGATCATGTTCTGCTTGCCCGGCGGCGTGTACGGAAGGATCAGCACGAACTCCTCCCGCAGTGTGCCCGGCATGCGCGTGATGACGTAATAGGGCGTCATCTGGCGGGGACGGTCGATGTAGATCTCCTCGGGGAGGATCCAGACATCCTCCTTGTTGTAGAAGACACGCGGATCCTGCATGTGGAAGGTCCGGTACATCTCCGCCTGGGCCGCGAAGAGATCCTGAGGATAACGAAGGTGCGGCCGCAGCGCCGCCGGCAGTTCCTCCATCGGGCGGAGCAGACCCGGGAAGATCTTGCCGAAGGTGCGGATGATGGGATCGGCGGGCTCCGCGACGTAGAGTGTCACCGTCCCGTGGTAGGCATCCACCACGGCCTTCACGCTGTTCCGGACATAGTTGAACCCCTCCCGGTGGGGCTGGGAGTATGGATAGCGGTTGGTTTGGGTGTAGGCGTCGAGGATCCAGAAGAGCCGGCCGCCGGCAACGACGACGTAGGGATCGTTGTCCAAGCGTAGGAAGGGCGCGACGCGGGCGACGCGCTCGCGGATGTTCCGGTAGAAGAGGATCGCGCTGTCACGCGTGATGGTATTTGAGAGCACGAGGTTCGCGTCGCGGAAACGCCAGGCAAACAGCAGACGCCTGGCCCGCGACCCGATACTGACGCCCGTGGTGCCTTCGTAGGTGGTGTAGACGTTGTCATCGCCCCGGGGATAACTGAACTCCTGGAGTCGCGTGCGCACAACGACGTAGTCCGTCGACCGCTCGCTGTAGTAGAGCTCGGGCCGATCGATCCGAATCTTCCCGCGCGGCGGCACGTCCTGGATGAAGAGCGTCGGCAGCCCCTCGGGCGTGACCTCGTTGACCCCGCTCATCGCCACGCCATACCCGTGCGTGTACTGCAGGCGCCGGTTGACCCACGTCTGGGCCTGCGGCGACAGTCGCTCCGGGGCCAGCTCTCGGGCCGCCAGCATGACCTGGCGGTACCGGCCATCGACGGTGTAGCGGTCGACGTCGACGCTCACGAAGTCGTAGTACAGGCGGATACTCTGGATCTGGTTATAGGTGGTCAGCAGCGGCTCGGGATCCCAAAGGCGGATATTGCCGATCGTGCCGGGGTTCTGCGCAATCTCCTGTTGGGTGACCATCTCCGCGACGTCGATCGGGGTCTCCTGGATCCGGTCCAGGGCATAGGCCTGGCGCGTCATCCGAATCGTCCGCTCGATGAATGGACGTTCCCGTTCAAGCTCCTGAGGCTGGACGACCAGACGCTGTAACACCGCCGGGTACACGTTGCCTAGCCCGAACGTCGCCACGAGCCACAGGATTCCCGCAGTGGCCGGCAGCCGGAACCCGGAAAGCCGAATGCTGACCAACAGCGCGCCGGCGGCGGCCACGGCAACGGCGATCAGGAACCAGAGGACCGGTAAGCGGGCGTGGACGTCGGCGTAGCTGGCTCCGAACGAAGCGCCACGCGCCGAATAGACCAGTTCGGAGATGCTGAGCCGATAGCCCCACGCGATGAGCACGAAGAGCAGAGCGCCGAGGCCGAACAGATGGGCGCGCATTGGTCGCGTCACGATCAGGCGCACCGAGACACGCGTCCAGGCCTCTTCACCACCCTCCAGTAGGTTCGCCGGGAGTTGGGGCAGCACGATCCGAAAGCCGTACACGGCGACGGCGGCCAGCCCAGCCAGCGCCACCATCGTAAGCAGCCAGCCCTGCATCATGCGGTAGACGGGTAGCGCGAAGACGAAAAAGCTAATGTCTCGACCGAAGAGCGGGTCTTTGGCCCCAAAGGCGGTGGGGCGCAGGAACTGGAGCACGTCGCTCCACGACCCGGCCAGGGTGCTGGCGGACGTCAGTGCTAGGAAGAGACCCCCGCCAAGCACGGCCATCCTAAACGTGGGCTCCATCCCGCGGCCGGCGGCGCTGCCCGGGAACTCGATATTCTCGACGGCCCGCCGGCTCAGCCGGCCGGCGAGGAAGGCGCTCCCGAGAATGAAGCTCACCGAGACCGCTCCTCCCGACAGGAAGAGCATCCCCTGGGTCAGCAGGCGCGTGCGGTAGACGTCCAAGAAGCCGAGATCCGCGAACCAGAGCCAGTCGGTAAGCGGCCCGAGCGTCGCCGGTCCGATCCAGAAGACGAACAAGAAGAACAACAGGATCCAGAGGCGTCGGCTCATCGCTCCTCCGTGGGCGCTGGAGTCAGACGATGTGCTGAACGTATCCGCACTCTTACATTATGCTGGAAGGTCGTGGCCGCGAACAGGGATCACCTGTTCCCATTCTGTCTCGCGGACTCCACTAGAGGGGCTTAATCCCCCGGAGGTGCACCGTGTACACGGGGGACTGCCCACCAAACTGCGCAAACAGCCAGTCGAGGAACTGCTCGGTGAATAGAGGGTAGAGCCCGAGCCGCGCCCTGTCGAGCGGGTCCCGCTCGCCGAGGGCCTCGACCTTCTTGAACCCCGCCTTGTCCATCTTGGCGATCAGCGCCGGCTCCGCCAGCGTGCCGGCGAGTCACCCCGCGTAGGCCGCTTCGTTCTCCAGAACCTCTTTGGGGAGGCAGCCGTCGATCACCGAGTCGGCGAAGACGAGGCGGCCACCGGGACGCAGGACGCGGAAGCACTCGGCGAACACACGGCCCTTCTTGGTGGACAGGTTGATCACACCGTTACTGATGACCACGTCCGCGCTGGCGTCTGGCAGCGGGATCTCTTCCATCGTGCCGTAAACGAACTCAGCGTTGGTCAGACCCATCATCGCCGCGTGGCTTCGGGCGCGATCAAGCATCCGTTCGGTGAAGTCGATGCCCACGGCGCGACCGGTCGGTCGCACGCGCAGCGCGGCGAGCAACGTGTCGATGCCGCCTCCGCTGCCGAGATCCAGGACCGTCTCGCCGGGTCCCGGGTCGGCGTAGCGAACGGGGTTGCCCATTCCGAGCGCCATCTCACGCACCGGAGCGGGTAGCTGCGCCAGTTCTTCTGCCGTGTACACGCTGTCGGCGACGCCGGTGCCGCCACCTGGAACGACGGTGCCGTAGGCTTCCCGGACGATGCGCGCCGCGTCCTCGTCAGTCCATTTGAGGGGTGCTTCCTCGGTCATGCCCTTCACCTCTCCACCAGCTACAATTTTGACCAGGTCCGGCGCCTACTTGATGGCTTTCAGGGCGTCGTCGAGCATCCCGCCGAGCTTCTTTGCCCCGTTCTGTGCCGCCGTCAGGTCCTTGCTGTTCAACGCGTCCACACCCACCTTCGTCGCGTCTTCGGCGATCTTGAGGGCATCCGCGCCGCGGGCGCCGGCCGACTTGAGGTCCGTCAGCACGCCGCTCCCCTGGCCCTCGCAGACGTTACCCCATTTCTTGTCGAAGCGCTTGTCGTTGGCGCCAACCAGACAGTTGACGGCATGACCGGTGTGCTGGTACACGCCGTTCAGCGAGTCCGACGCAGCCGCGAACCCCGCGTGGGTCTTGGCGGTATTCAGTTCCGTTTTGGCTTGGTCCACGGGGCTCGGCGCGGCGCTCAACCGCGTCTGGTAGGGAGGAAGAGCAGATGGTGTTGCTGCGAGTATCAACAGCAAAGCGACGAGCGAGACGATTACGATCCGCATGAGGGTGTCACTCCTCGACCAGCAAGCAGTTTTGCGTTCTCAGCATATTATGATAGCGGATTTGCAACGACCGTGTCATCGGCTATGCTCCCTATGTGCCTGATGGCAGACTCAAGTCAACCAAGGAGACCAGAATGACGACAAAGCAATGGAATTCTTCGCCGCCCATGGCGATCGACCCTAAGAAAAAGTATCAGGCCCGGATACAGACCGCGAGGGGCGCGATCATGGTAGAGCTGCACCCGCAGCATGCGCCCAAGACCGTGAACAACTTCGTCTTCCTGGCGCGTGAGGGGTTCTATGACGGTATCACGTTCCATCGCGTGATCGCCGATTTCATGATCCAGACCGGTGATCCGACCGGCTCGGGGCGCGGGGGGCCCGGGTATCGCTTCGAGGACGAAACCAAGGGAAACCCATCCCGGCACGCGACAGGCGTCATCTCCATGGCCAACGCCGGGCCCAACACCAACGGGAGCCAGTTCTTCATTACCCACGCCCCGCAGTCCCATCTGGACGGCAAGCATACCGTGTTTGGAAAGGTGGTCGAGGGGCAAGACGTCGTGAACGCGATCCGGCAGGGCGATCAGTTGACAAAGGTGGAAATCGACGAAGCTTAGACGACGAGTCCCTGGCCGTAGTCGCTGGTCCGGTCCAAAACCACCATCGTCTCGTGCACGGCGCGCGCGGCTTCCACGACCCAGCGTTCCTGCTCGCTTGGCTCCTGCATGCCAAACGCGGTCATGATCGCCATCGCGTAAGGCCGGCGTGGTAGGAACACCACTCCCGCGTCGCACTTGACCCGATCCATCCCGCCCGGCTTGTTCGCCATCGGCACCGTCGCCGGTACCGCGACGTTGAACCACCCGCGCTTGGGTTTCTTGAGGATCGCCAGCGCCCGCTCGGCGACCCACGGCGTCGGCTGGCCGGCGAGGAGCCGCTCGAGCATCGCGACGCACTCGGCGGGCGTGGCGACGTTTTCATCGTTGCGGGCGACGGCGGCCTGATCCTGCATCTTGCGGCGCAGCGTGGTGCGCGTGAGTCCCAGCTCGCGTATGAGCGCGTTGGTCGCGTCCATGCCGGCCAGGTCGATACACAGGTTCGTGGCGGTGTTATCCGAAACGATGATCATCAGGATCGCCACGTCGAGGATGGTGAGTTGCAGGTCGCCCTCCATGTAGGTGAGGACCCCGCTTCCCGGTACGCAAACAGAGGATTCGATACGGATCTTCTGCGCGAGATCGATCTCGCGCCGCTCGGCGCGGCGCAGCAGTTGCGTCAGGATGTGGATCTTGATCGTCGAGGCGGTGGGGAACACTTCATCGGCCCCAATGGCGATCACTGCGCCCCGCGTGAGGTCCTTGATGCAGACGCCCGCCGCACCGGGGAATCCCGCGACGCGCCGGGTCAAGTCGTGCTCAAGCCGCTGCCACAACTGTGCGCTGCT
>Ga0209341_10005017_pt1 | contig 12080 bp, 14 predicted proteins | sample RifCSP13_2_FD_184020 | JGI IMG/M metagenome (GOLD analysis project Ga0209341, IMG submission 184020) | Soil microbial communities from Rifle, Colorado - Rifle CSP2_sed 13_2 (SPAdes) (version 2) | ecosystem: Environmental > Terrestrial > Deep subsurface > Rock core/Sediment | place: Rifle...
CATGGTGAATGAGATGCACACCACCGCCTACAACATCCGCGAGGACTGCGAATCGCACTGGACCTACGGCGAGATCACCGAACTGCCTGCGCGCGCCGAGCGTTCGACTCTGGACGACCTGCTGCGCATCGCCTGCGCAGATCTCGGGCTCAACGCCATCCTCGAGCTGGATCAGGAACTGATCACCAAGCTCGAGTGCCCCAACTGCCACACCGTGGAAGAAGTGCTCAAGCCGCTCAGCGAGGTGACCTTCGAGTCCGCGCACTGCCCGACATGCGGGACGCTGCGCGAGTCGACCATGACCCATCAGATCCTCGGCGATGAGACCTTCCTGCACCGAACCCTCGCCAGCGTTGGCGTACCGCCCTTGCACGTGGTGAGAGCCAATAACGGGAACGAGTACCGCTTCTACGAGTTGACGGGCGATCTCAACGAGACGCTGCACTTCCGGCACTTCGAGTCCAGCATCAAGGTCGGCGGCAATACGCGCGTTCGCCTGAAGGGCACAACCAAGCCGGCAGAAGTCACCCGTTTGCGACTCCAAGGTCGCGGCCGCAGCCGTGTGCGCGTCCGCTAGCGCGGCGACAGTGGCAGTCAAATGAGTTCGAACACGGGAGTCCTGGGACGGGTGGAGGCCGGCGGGAGGTCGGGCTTGCTGGGAAAGTTGTTGCTGCTGATCCTCTTCGTGGCCGGCATCACGCTCTGGATGGCGGTCCTCTTCGAAGTAGAGAAGGACTTCCCACACGAAATGCTGCTTGCCTTCTCCGCCATCGTCGTTGGCCTCGGCAGCGGGCTTGGCGCCCGGCTCGCATTCGGCGACCGTACCGGCGGACTGCAAGTTGCCGGCGCCCTGGCCATGCACGTCGCCGGTCTGCTGGCCCTCGGGTTCCTCACCAATTGGAAGCTCGGCATTGGGCCCGTGGAGTTCTGGCGGGACCGCATCGACACGCTGGAGGCAACCCAGGTCGGCGCGGGTGCGCTCGCCTCGCTGCTTGCCCTCTCCGCATGGCGGCGTCCGGTCCGCATGCGCGCGGCTTCCACCGGGACACGCGCGATCCGCCCTGCCAGCGCGGAGCGCGTCGCCGCGACGCCTCGGAGCAGTTCTCCGGCCTTTGTGAGCGCCCCGGCCAGCCGTGCCAGGCCGGCCACACGTCGCGGTTCGGTGGTGAGCCGGGGCCTTGGTTCGATCCTCGGCAGCAAGCGCCGGGGCGGGAAGCTGAGCATTCGTCGGCCGGCTCGCACCTCCGTCTCCCGCCGCCGGGGCCCCTTCCGCCGGCGGCCGGAGGTCCAGCTGTCCGTCTATGAGGAGCACAAGTGCCCTTATTGCCTCGAGGATGTCAAGCGCAACGACCCGCGCGGCACGAAGGAATGCCCGATCTGCCACACGCTCCATCACGCAGACTGTTGGGCGGTCACCGGCATGTGCCAGGTGCCGCATCTCACTGCCTAGCCTGGAGGATTATGCGATGACCGACCTGAATGTGACCATGGTGATGCCGGGAGGCGGCGCCCGTTCAGCGGACGTTCCGGATGACGTGCCGATCCGTGAGCTCATGCCCGAATTGATCTCGTTGCTGGAGCTTCCTACGACGGGCCCCGACGGCCGGCCCATGGGCTACCGGCTTGACAGCAAGGCCCTCGGGCGCGAGCTCAAGGAGGACGAGACGCTCTCCGCCGCAGCCGTGCCGCAGGGTGACCGCCTCATGCTGACCGCCGACATCACGGCCGGTGCCGGAACCATGACCGTCGGCGAGAGTCCTCGCATGCGGCGTCTCCGGGCAGACCAGCTCCTCATGCAGGAGCTCGATTCGCGCAGCGATCTGATCAGCGTCCGCTCCATCACGGCGCGGCCCAACCTGCCGGCCGAGCGCTACGTTGTGACGTTTAAGTGCAAGAGCATCGTTGACGTGGACCGCCAGGGCAATCCGAAGTTCGATAACCACCACCAGGTGGAGATCTATCTTCACAACCAGTACCCGCAGCGCTGGCCCGGCATGAAGTGGCTCACGCCGATCTGGCATCCCAATATCAACCACCTCAACGGCAGCGTGTGCATCGATGCGGCCTGGTGGACCGCCAGCCGCTCGCTGGATCGGCTGGTCGTGATGCTTGGCGAAATGCTGCAGTGGAAGAACTTCCATGACGATCCCACCAAGCCGCCCTTCCCATGGGATCCGGAGGCAGCACGCTGGTCGCGCGAGTATCGCAAGAAGCACCCGAATGCCTTCCCGGTAGATCACCGCGAGCTGCTGCGCCCTGAGCGGGTGAAGATGAAGCAGACAACCGGCGCTGCCCCGGCGAAGGCGCCGCAGGGCGATCACCGGATCAAGACCGTCGCGAGCGCGCCGCGCGTCAAGACCATCGCGAGCACGCCGAAGATTACAAGCACACCGCGGATCACCACCACGGCGGGCATTTCAAGCACACCGAAGATCAAGCCCCGGCCGAAGATCCGCCTCAAATGAGCCGTTCCACGCGCGAGGAACACCGGTTTCGAGCGTCGTCACCAACTCATCACTAGAAAGGAGAGTACGTCATGCCCGACATCCCTGTCACCATAGTGCTCCCGTCAGGAGGCAGCCGCAACGCGGAAGTGCCCGATGATGTGGCAGTCAAGGACCTCATTCCGGAGCTCACCACTTCTCTTGAGCTTCCCACCACGGGTCCAGACGGTCGTCCGATGGCTTATCGGATCGACAGCAAGGCGTTGGGGCGCGAGCTCAAGGAGGAGGAAACCCTCCAGGCCGCCGGCATCCCCCAGAACGACCGCCTGATGATGACCGCCGACGTCACGGCCGGGTAGCAACCGATGGACTGGGCTGCTCCCGCGCGCGCACGCGGGAGCGGCCGGTCCTTCCGAACGAATGACTTCGCACCGTGAACATCGCCATGAGCATCCGGCTCTCTGAAGCGCCCGTCATAAGGTCTCGCGACGCGTGCATGCCGGTCGGCAACTCCCGTCGCTGGGATTCCCCGTACGATGTGGACGACCTGCGGCCCGCGGTGAAAGTCTTCTTCACGCAGCCGGCGTACTGCCGGGTCTACGTTCACTCCGCCAGCGAGCCGGACGCCGAAGTCGGTGGCGCCCTCGTCGGCCAGTGGTGCTCCGACCGCGACACGCGGGAGCAGTTCATCGTCGTCGAGCACGTGCTGCCTGCCCGTTATACGCGCTCAGGCAGCATCTATCTGACCTTCACGCAGGAGACGATCCTCGCGTTCCACAAGGAGCTGGAGCGCCGATATCCGCACAAGAAGATCGTCGGCTGGTATCACACCCATCCGCGCATGGGAGTCTTTCTCTCTCACTACGACACGTGGCTCCACAGTCATTTTTTTCCGGAACCCTGGCAGGTTGCGCTCGTGGTCGAGCCGCATTCGTCTGTCGGCGGTTTCTTCATCCGGCAGCCCGCCGGCACGCTTAACCCGACGCGCTATTTTGGCTTCTACGAGCTGAATGGAAATACCGGCCGGAGCGCAGTGCGCTGGAATAACCTTCGCTCTTCTGAACCACGCATGGAAGGAGTCTAGACCATGAATCGACAGATGCGTTCGTATTATTACGCCGTACTTGGGGCGATCGGAGGCCTGATCGCCTGGCAGGTGAGCAACCTGCTCGGCCTTTCGTTCACCGGCACGTTCTACCTGAATGTCCTGGTCGTGGGCGCCATCGTCGGCCTCGTGATCGGGCTGTTCATAGGCATCACTGAAGGCGCGCTGACCCGCAATCCGGTGCAGGCGCTGCGAGCTGGGGCGATCGGCGCGGTGGTGGGCGTGCTTGCGGGCGGCCTCGGCCTGGCCGTGGGGGAATACCTCTTCCAAACCGTCGGCGCCGGCATCGCAGGACGGGCGCTCGGCTGGGCCGTGTTCGGTGCGCTCATCGGGCTGGCTGAGGGCCTGATCGGACGCAGCGAGGTCTGGAAGCCCGTGGTCGGTGGCTTCATCGGCGGCGCCATTGGCGGAACTTTGCTCGAGCTGGCGCGCCAGCGGCTGGACCTCGAGACGGGCAAGGCCCTCGGCATGGTCCTGCTCGGCGCGGCCGTTGGCCTGTTCATCTCGCTCATCGCAGTGGCGCTCTCGCGCGCCTGGTTCGAGGTCACCTCAGGCAAGCTCAAGGGCACCGAGTTCATGTTGGATAAGTTCCTGCATGGCGGTGGCCCATCCATCGCCATCGGCAGCTCGCCGCTGAAGTCCGAGATCGTGCTGCCGGACCCCGACATCCAACCCCAGCACGCCCTGCTCACGGGCGACGGGTCGAGGTTTTCCCTCCAGGATCGGAGCCTGTCCGGCACCTTCGTGAACGGCCGGAAGATCGAACGTACGCAGTTGTCCAACGGGCAGCGGATTCGAATGGGGAATACCGAGCTCGTCTATCACGAGAAGAGGTGACCATGAACACCCGAACCTACCGGCGCGCGCCGCTGGCTGTGCTGCTGGCCGCCGCCCTGGCGTTGATGTCAACCCTGGGAGTCGGGGCGCAGGAAGACGCGCAGGCCCAGATCACGCAGGTTGACAACTCCAAGTTCCCGAATGTCACCGTGTACGTCTCGGTGCGGAACGCTGCGGGTGACCCGGTCGGCATCGACCCCTCCACGCTCCAGATCTCGGAGAACGGGGAGCCGATGCAGATCACCGACATTCGCGGTGGCGGCGAAGTCGGCGGGGATGCGATCCCCGTCACAACCATGCTGGTTATGGACATCTCCGGCAGCATGGAGAAGAACGGCAAGTTCGATGCCGCCAAGGACGCGGCAAAGACGTACGTGAGCCAGATGCGGCCGGGCGACCAGGCCGGACTGATCACCTACGACACACAGGTCTACCGCGTCCAGTCGGTCACGAGTGACATCGCCGCGCTGACCGCCGCCATCGATGGCCTGCAAACCGGCAGCGATACCGCCATGTACGACGCCCTGATCCAAGCGGAGAAGGACCTGGCATCGGTATCGGGCAGGAAGGCCATCATCGTCCTCACGGACGGGTTGGACAACAAGAGCTCGGCGACGGAGCAGGAGGTCATTACCGGCATCGGTGAAAGCGGGCTCTCCATCTCCGCGATTGGTTTCGGGGACGCCGGCACGCTCAGCCAGACTGGCCTGGATGAGGCCGCGCTCAAGTCACTGACGCAAAATGCCGGCGGCCAGTATGCGTTCGCGACGGACGCCGCCACGCTTAGCGCCCTTTACCAGCAGTACGGGCAGGCGCTCCAGAGCGAATACGCGATCACGTACGTCTCGCCCAACACGCTGCGCGACGGCGTCAATCGCGGTCTCACAGTGACGCTCGCCGCAACCGGTGCGTCGACCCAGGGCCAGTACAACCCGGGTGGTGTGCTGCCCGAGGTGCCGGCGCGCTCGTGGACGCTCTTTGCCGTCATCGCCGCGGTTCTGCTCGGCCTGCTCGTGGTCCCGCTGCTGATCTCGGGCGGCGGCAGGCTGCTGGGCGGGGGCGGCGGGGGTGGCGGGGGCCGCTCGAAGGGCCGCATCAAGCTCGGCCAGCCATCGGCCGGAGCCAGCAAGGCGCGCGGGCGCGTCAAGATACGATAGCACCGCCACGAATTAACGTAAGCAAAGAGACGGCCCCTCGGCCGTCTCTTCTTTTATTGCGATAGGGGAGGATGGTACTGGAACCGCAGGCAGCTACGCGGCCACCGTGCTGATCTTCCGGATAACCATCACCACCTTGCCCTTGATCTCGAGCGCATCCGACTTGTCCACGTAGATCGGTTTCATGGTTGGGTTGGCGGGCTGCAGGCGGAAGCGGTCCTTTTCCTTGAAGAAGTACTTGAGTGTTGTTTCATTTCGGTCCGGCAGCCAGACCGCAACCATCTCACCGTTGCGGGCCTCGTGGGTTTGCTTCAAGACGACGATGTCGCCGTCATTCACCATGGCGTCGATCATCGAATCGCCCTGGACTTCGAGGGCGAACAAGTCCCTGTTTGCCTTCTCCTTGGGTGGCATCAGCGACATGGCGATCTCCACCGAGTCCTCGGCGCTGAAGAAGTTGAAATCCGAGGGCGGCACGGGAATGGGTTCGCCAGCCACAATGCGGCCCAGCACAGGAACACGCAGGAGATCACCCAGGGGGCTTGCGCCGGAGAGGCGCACGCCTCGCGAGATCTTGCGGTCGCGCTCGATGTGGCCCGAACGCTCCAGCTGGTCCAGATAGTAGTTGACTACCGAAGTCGAGGAGATGCCGCAGTTCTCGCCGATCTCGCGGATTGACGGCGGATGCTTTTGCTTGCGCTGGTAGCTTTCGATGAAATCCAGGATCCGGCGATGGCGCTCGCCCAAACCCTTGCTCTTGCGGACCATCATCATTGTCTCCTCCCGCGCGAGTTCGCCTCGGCACGTTTATCGCTCATTTGTGCTACGAATATTACTCGAACGTCTGTTCTGTGTCAAGGGTGGGAGGAGGGCAAATTGGGGCTCGATCAGATCGCCGGTCGCGTGGCTTGGTGTGACCGTGGCTAAACCCAGGCCCGCCGCCGAAGCCAGAAATACATGGTGATCGGCAGGCTGGCGAGGAGGACAAGCGTTGCCAGGAACGCGGCTCGGGCGGTCCAGCTAACAAGCCCGGCCACCGGCTCGAAGAAGTTCATGCCAAAGAACCCCGTGATGAAGGTGATCGGCATGAAGACGGTCGTGATGAGCGTCAGGGTCTTCATCACCTCATTCAGCCGATTGTTGACGACCGAGAGATACGAGTCGAGCGCACCGCTCACGAGGTCGCGCAGCGTCTCGTTCAGGTCGTGCAGCCGCACGAGGTGGTCGTAGATGTCGCGGAAGAACACGCGGTCCTTCGGGTCGATGACGCGGTAGTCGTCGCGCGCCAGCTTGTTCAGGAGCTCGCGCTGGGGGAGTAGGATGCGTCGCATGACCAGCAGGACGCGTTTGAGGCTGAAAATATGTTCCATCGTGTCCTGTGAGGCTCGCTCGAAGATCTGATCCTCGAGAGAGTCCAGCCGCTGATCGATCTCTTCCACCAGGGGCATGTATCCAGCGACCATCGTGTCGAGCAGGCGATAGAGCAGGTGATCTGGGCCGTTCTCGAGGTGCCGTTGATCTCGCTGGCAGGAGTCCCACGTATGGCTGACGGCTTCCATCGGAGCATCGTGATGGCTGATGAGATAGTTGGGCCCCAGGAAGATGTCCAGCTCGTCGATGTCGGGGCTTTCGGGGAGGCCGTTCGGATGCAGCCTGAGCGTATTCAGCACGATGTAGAGGTATTCGCCCCAGTCGTCAACCTTCGGGCTGTGGGTCTGGCGCAGGGCGTCGTCGATGGCCAGCTTGTGAAAATGGAACCCCTGCAGGATGGGCTCGCACGTCTCCGGGGGCTCGCCCTCGAAGTCGACCCAGAGGACGCCGGCCTCCTGGCTGAGCAGCGCCTGGAATTCCGCGGGCTCGATGTCGGTGCGCAGAGGCTTGCCGGGCAGGTGAAACAGGGCTCTGATCATCCTCGCCTCCGGCAGCGCCGCGGTGACGGCTGGCCGACGTCCAAGCCGGCCGCGGTATCAATCATATTAATATTGACCTTGACAAATCAGTCATTTCTGCTAGACTGCATCGAGAAAATCAAAGCAAGAATTGAGTTTCTTTAACCAGGGTCGTCTTTATCAAGGAGCCGGGGTCACATGAAGGGTCTCAGGGGACGTGTCTTAGCCATCTACCGCGAATACCCGCGCGCGTTCTGGACGCTCGCCGCCATCACCTTCATTGATCATATTGGCGGTTTTCTGCTTTTCCCGTTCTTCGCGCTGTATCTTACCAACAAATTCCAGGTGGGCATGGCCGAGGTGGGCGTGCTCTTCGCCACGTTTTCGGTCTCCAGCTTCATCAGCCAAACGGTCGGCGGCGGCCTCGCCGATCGCTTCGGACGCAAGGGCGTCATCATTTTCGGGCTTTTGGCCTCGGCCTTCAGTGCTGTGGCCATGGGCTTTGCCGAGTCGTTTCAGATGTTCTTTGTCCTCGCCGTCTTCGTCGGCCTGCTCTCGGACGTGGGTGGACCGGCGCGGCAAGCGATGGTGGCGGACCTGCTGCCCGAAGCGAAGCGCGCGGACGGCTACGGCATCATCCGCGTGGCCTTCAATCTTTCGGCTGCCATCGGGCCGGCGCTCGGAGGTCTGCTCGCCTCTCGATCGTACCTGGCGCTCTTCCTCGCCGATGCCGCTATCGCGGTCGTGAGCTCATTCCTGATCCGGTTCCTGCTTCCGGAAACCAAGCCCGAGCGGAAGCCGGGTGAGGAGCATCCCAGCCTCGGCCAAACCTACGCGGGCTACGGCAACGTGTTCAAGAACCGCTTGTTCATGCTGTACCTGGGTGCGGTCTTCCTGAGCGTGCTCACCTACCTGAACATGAACACAACGCTTGGCGTCTACATGCGGGATGCGCACGGCCTCTCGGAGCGCTACTATGGCCTGCTCCTCAGCATCAACGCCGCGATGGTCGTGGTGATGCAGTTCCCCATCACCCGCCGAATCGAGAAGTATCCTCCCATGCTGATGATGGCGTTGCACGCGCTGCTGTACGCGGTGGGCTTCGCCATGTACGCCTTCGTGGGCGGCTATGGCCTGATGATCGTTGCCATGGCGATCATCACCATCGGTGAGATGATCGGCGCGCCCGTCTCACAGGCCATCGTGGCCAACTTCGCGCCGGAGCATATGCGCGGCCGCTACATGGCCGTGGCCGGATACTCGTGGGGCATCGCCTATGCCATCGGCCCGTACCTCGCGGGCAGGATCATGGACGGCCCTCGACCTCACATGCTCTGGTACGCTGCCGGGCTGCTTGGTCTGCTCTCGGCGCTGGGCTTTGTCATCCTGCAACGCAGGCACGCCGGCGCGCAGGCCCTGCAGGCGGAGCCCGCTGTCCCCGAGATCAGCTGATCGATTGGAGGTCCCATGCATCCCGCACCCGTCCGCTGCCCGATCTGCCAGTCTGAGCTTACCGTCACGCGGCTGCACTGCACGAGCTGCGACACGGCGCTCGAGGGTCGCTTCGCTGCAAGTCATCTGGCGAACCTCTCGCCCGAGCAGGTCGAGTTCGTCGTGACCTTCGTGCGCAACGAGGGCCGGATCAACCGCATCGAGCAGGAGGGCGGCTGGGGCTCATATCCCACCATCCGCAACCGGTTGCAGGAAACGATCCGCGCCCTAGGTTTCGAGCCGGGCCGCGAGGAATCCGTGGAGGTCACGGACGACAAGCGCCGTGTGGTCCTGGAAGATCTGGAATCCGGGCGTATCAAGCCGGACGACGCCATGCGCATCCTGCGCGGCGGGGAGGCGTAGCAAATGGGAAAGAGCCTGTCGGCGGGTAAGACTCCGCGCATCGCCATCGGCCGCGTGAGCGGCGACGTCAGCGTGGTTGGGTGGGAGGGCGAAGAAGTCCTGATCAAGGCCGACGACGACGCCATTGACCTCCGCCACGATGGGGAGGACATCTCGATCTCCTGCCAGGACGACCTCTCGGTTCGGATGCCCAAGGACGGCTCGCTCTCGGTGGAAAGCGTGGACGGCGACATGGCCATCCGCAACGTGATGGGAAAGGTATACATCAAGGACGTCGCGGGCGACCTCTCGGTGCGCGACGTGAACGCCATCACCGTGGACAATGCAGGATCGGATGTGACGCTTCGAGGCGCGATGGGCGAGATCAGGGTGAAGAACGTGGCCGGCAATGCATCCCTGCGCGACGTGCGCGGCGACCTGACACTCGAATCGATCGCGGATGACCTGGTGCTGCGCGATGTGAGCGGAAACATTGATGCCAACGTGGGGGAGGACGCGGTGGTCTGCCTCACCCCGCTGCCGGGCACGACCTGCAATTTCAGCGCGGGCGCCGACATCCTGCTCGTGTTGCCGCCCAAGGCGAACGCCACGCTGGCGCTGCGCGGCGACACGATCGACGTGCAGCTGCCCGGGGTGAAGAACGACGAAACCACCAGCCGCGAGATCACGCTGGGCGACGGATCGACGCACATCAGCGTCACCAGCGGCGGCGAGGTGCGCGTCACCGACCAGGCCAACGAAGCCGAGCACGCCGACGAGTTTGGCAACTTCGCCGGCATCCACTTCGACTGGACCGGATTCGACCAGAAGCTATCCAGGAAAATAGAGAAGGCCACACGCGGCGCGAAGAAAGCAGCCGCGGCCGTGAGGCATGCCGGCCGGCACATGCGCTGGCCCGAGGCCACATGGGACGGGAGCGGCCCAGTGGGCGGCCAGGCGGCCGCGGCGAGAGAACCCGTATCCGCTGAAGAGCGGCTGGCAATCCTGAGGATGCTGCAGGAGAAGAAGATCACGGCCGATGAGGCAGAGAAGCTTCTGGCCACGCTCGAGGGCGAGGCGACATGACGGCGGAGGAGCGCCGCCACATCGTCCAGATGGTGGCGTCGGGGAAGATCACAGCAGACCAGGCCGCGGCGCTCATGCGCGAGCTCGACGCCGCGCCCGAGCGCGGAACGCGCCTCGAGAAAAAAGTGAGCCGCGGCGAACCGCCCTCGGGGATCGAGCGGCTGCGCGGCAAGGCCCGAGCGCTGGCGGCCATCCCACTTTGGACAGGTGTGACGCTTGTTGTTGTGGCCGCCCTCGGCATGTTCTATGTCCAGCAGAACGCCGGCTACACCCTTTGGTTCTTCTGCCTGTGGGTTCCGCTGTTCGCGGGAGTGGGCCTGATGATGCTCGGCTCGACGACCACGCGCTGGCTCTACCTGAACGTGGACCGCTCGCGGCGCAAGGATGGGCAGCGCGGCACGCGCTTCGCCCTCCCGGTCCCGCTGGGCATGGCAGGCTGGTTCCTCAGCACGTTCGGCAAATACATCAAGGGCCTGAAGCAGACCGCGGTCGATGAAGTCATTCAAGCACTGGCAAAGTTGCGCGGCGTGAACGAACCTGTGATCGTCGACGTGGATGACGAGGACGGCGAGCACGTCCAAATCTACCTTGGGTAGGGAGACCGACATGAGCGATGAGCGACTCAAAATCCTGAAGATGATCGAGGATGGCAAGATCAATGCCGAGGAGGGCGCCAAGCTGCTGGCCGCCTTGCGCGAGGGCCGCCAGGCCTCAGCCCGACCTGCGAGCGGCGCACGCTGGCTGCGCATCCGCGTCACCGACCTGCGCACCGGGCGCTCGAAGGCGGCCGTGCAGATTCCCATCGCCCTTGTAGACGCGGGCATGAAGATCGGAGCGCATTTCGCGCCCGAGGTCGAGGGCGTGGACATGTCCAACGTGATGAGCGCGCTGCGCGCCGGCGTGACGGGCAAGATCATCGATGTCACGGACGAGGAAGACGGCGAGCATGTCGAGATCTACGTCGAGTAGCCGCCCCGTCTCGTCTCCAGAGATCTAAATCATGACGCAGAAGGAAAGGGCCGTTGCCCAATTGAAGGACGTCTTCAATCGCTGGGAGGGGCTGCTGGCGACACTCAGCGAGCCGCAAATCAGCGCGGGCCTGCTCTCCGACGGCCAGTCCATCAAGGACAACATCGCGCACCTGCGCGCGTGGCAGGCGCTCTCGATCGAAAGAGTCGAGTGCGCGCTGCGCGGGTCCGTTCCGACGTACGCTGGCTGGCCCAAGGGCATCGACCCCGACGCAGAAGAGAATCGGGATCGCATCAACGCCTGGATTCGGGAGAACCACCACGACTGGCCCTGGGCGTACGTGCGCCGCCAGTGGCTGGCCGGGTTCCATCGGTTCATTGACCTCGCACAAAAGATCCCCGAGACGGATCTGGACGACAAGAGAAAGTACCCGTGGTTGGGGGGATACAGCCTGCTGGACGTCCTCACGGGTTCCTACGAGCATCATCTGGTCGATCACCTCGAGCCGGCCGTGGCCTGGTTGAGAAAACACCTGCACGGCCTCGGCGGCAGCTAGGCAGTCGTGGGTGACTCGGGCCGCGGCGCGCGGGGCGGGAGGGTCAGCCGCGTCCCGCTGCTCGCGCTGCTGACGGCTAACGCCATCTCGCAGACCGGCAACGTCATCACGGCCATCGCCATCCCCTGGTTCGTGCTGCAGACCACAGGCAGCGCGGCGAAGACCGGCATCGCCGGCTTCTTCAGCATCCTGCCAATCGTGCTG
>Ga0209341_10005018_pt1 | contig 12079 bp, 14 predicted proteins | sample RifCSP13_2_FD_184020 | JGI IMG/M metagenome (GOLD analysis project Ga0209341, IMG submission 184020) | Soil microbial communities from Rifle, Colorado - Rifle CSP2_sed 13_2 (SPAdes) (version 2) | ecosystem: Environmental > Terrestrial > Deep subsurface > Rock core/Sediment | place: Rifle...
GTTGACGAAATCTTCCAGATACTATTTCGATATGAATGCTGTTATGGAAAATGGTTCGGGCAGGAAATCTGGTCTAAAAACCTATAAATATAATGGTTTGCCAGGACATGATACCAAACAAGGTTTTTTGGATGCTTCCGAAACAGAATGGCATAGCCGCGTTATGAGAGCTGTCTGGACCATTCCAACCCAGCCCTATTCCGGATCTCATTACGCAACCTACCCCGAAGAGTTGGTTGTCCGCTGTCTGAAAGCCAGTACAAGTGAGCGCGGCGCGTGTCCGAAGTGTGGAAGCCCGTGGAAGAGGATAATAGAGAAAACCGGAGGGACAATTGGAAAGGGTGGTTGGAGTCTACATGAAGCTGATGCGGAAAAAGGAAGGAGTGAGCGTTCAGGCAGTTTAAGCCTGGAAGGTCATTTATGGGATAATGGATCTTATTCGGTAAATACCCTTGGCTGGCAACCTACTTGTAAATGCGGGATAGATACCACCGTGCCTTGCAAAGTTTATGATCCTTTCGTTGGTTCTGGCACGACAATCATTGCTGCTCACCGGCTGGGCTTGGCCGGGTTCGGAAGTGATTTGAGTCTCCAATATCTATCCGATAATGCCCGCCAGCGGATAGATCAGGATGCGCCGAGATTTTAATATAAAATAATTACATGGAGATAAGTTATGACCCAAAAAGTTGACTCATGGCGCTATTGGTTACATACCCTGGGCATCCATTGGTGGGGGGAGTGGAGTCCGTCTAAGGACCGGGCCAGGGCTGGTAAATTATGTTCTAATCATTACAGAATTTGCCAGATTTGCGGGGAGATTCAGAGAGAGGATGCGCGATGGGCGTGAGATACTTCTTGCATAAATTAGGTTTTCATTTTTATGGCGAATGGAGTCAGAAATACGAGGCCGTATCCGGCAGATTGCATTATGATCGTTTTCGATTCTGCCAGATACCAGGATGCGGGCACGTGCAGAGAAAGAAGGCGAGATGATTGCTGAAAATTTCACTCGGATAATTTGTCCACACTGTGGCTGTGTAAATGGGCATGATCCGAGCTGCTCAATCGTGGTTTTATATGGGCATACCGCCACTAATGGCCCAACCGATTTATACTCGACCATGGACTGGCGGACGAAGTGCGTCCGAGGCCACCAATGGCGGTATTGGTTTGGCGATGCGGAAACGATTGGTTACTGTACGCTGTGCGAGATTGCTAGATTGATTAATCCGCCGGTGATAATATCATCTACCAACACTAGTAATAAGGAGATCAAGCCATGATTATTGATTCTAATTGTCCAACCTGTCAGACAGGTCAGCACCCAAAAGGTATTTGTCCAAACGTGGATAATATTCCATTTTGTATGAGCGAAGTTGAAATTCTCAGCCCGCGCAGCCGTCCGCTGCATTATGGCAATATTGTTTGGAGCTGGTGCAGCTATTGCATGGATCGGACCGACCATATCTACAAGCCCACCTTAATGGACTTCCACTTTAGTTATCTGATCTGTTTGGCTTGTCACCCTGAACTGAAAGAAGAGGTGAACCAATGAGGAATGTCTATAAAAAATCAAAGGATTGGCGCAATGATCCCGAATGGCAATCGCCAAGCTTTGAAGAACAACAGGAACGTGCCTTGAGATTTTGCCAGGTTCTGTATGGATTGGAGGTTATACCCCAACGTCCAATCCATTGTTTTGTTCCAGGCTGTACCGAGGGAGAAATATACAATTCGGGCGCCTGTAAAAAGCACGCGTTCTGATCGGAGGTAAGTTATGATTCTTGGCGCGGATTTCAGTCACCAGAATGGGCGGTGGTTCGTGTGCCTGGTCTGCTATCCAGAAGCGAGAATTGTGGTAAACCATGAATGAAATTATCATCAAGGAAATTCTTATCGGTGTTTTGTGGCTGATATTACTGGCTGGTGTTTGGCTAAGTCTTGGTACAGTTTTGGCATTTGCGTTGACAGAATTATTCAGAGGTGAGGAATGACTTATAACTATGGAGGCACAAAGATGGTAAATGATAAGACGATAAACGAAGTTGCCCAATGGACGGGCGGAGCCTGGAATGCAGTCCCGGCGGAAATTCTCGGCGCGGACAAAATGAGTGACAATATAGATATACAGCAATTCGAGATGATGGAACAATTCCAGAAAGATATTGCAGTTGAGCTGGAGGAACTCAAAGCCTTGACAGCGGATGTTGTCGAACGCAATACGTTCGCACGTACAAATGCGACCATCTATACTGATATAGATTTAACTGGCACAATAATCTATCCGAATAGCATTCAAGGCGTAGACATCAGCCGTTGGCAGGTCAACACTATCTCACCTCCTGGTACATTCAACTTCGATAAGCTGGCAGATCAAGGTAAGCGATTCGTGATCTACCGGGCGACAGTGGGAGATAATTACGGAGATCCGCGCTTGATAGATTACGTTGAGCACAACCACCGCGTGTCCTGCGCCGGTTATTATGCAGTGGTGTGGCTGGATTGGGGTCGGGATGTAGTTACTCAGGCTAGGTATTTCTTGAGCAAGATAGCCGGCTTACAACCAGCTCGCCCGTGGATAGATTTGGAGGGGTCAGACCTTGATATTTCACAAGATCAGGCAGCAGAAAAACTCATAGCGTGGCTGGATGTGATCCAGGATGCAACCGGCTTTATTCCAGGCATCTATACCAGCCAACTCTGGTTCGATAAAAACATTGCCCCATCTTCTTCGTGGCAGCGTTACCCGCTCTGGGTAGCCCGCTATCCGTATCCGGAAGCCCATCTTGAAAGTCCCTGGGGGGATGGCAAATATAAATTCAGGGATTGGGACACCTGGACGCTATGGCAATATACCGATAAGGGTGACGGTATTGCTCACGGAGCACAATCCTACCAGATCGACATCGACAAATTCAACGGCGACGAAGCTGCGTTTGCTGCTTTTATGAGCAAGTCCGAACCTGTCCCAGCACCTGTGCCAACTCAGCAGTACGTTACCGTCTCAGTCTCTCCCGGCTCCTGGCTGAATGTCAGGAATGGCCCAGGTGCAGGCTTTAGTGACCTCGGTGACCTCAAAGCTGGTGTGCGCTTTCCGGTGCTCGAACGCTCCGGCGTCTGGGTCAGGATCGGCGTCAACGCATGGATTTGCTCGGGGCCAGGATTGGCAACAGTGGATTAGTGGTATAATATTGCTATCCTTTCTCTCCTCCTTGGATGTTTTGGTTGGTGAATCGCCCGGCTGAGTGAATCGCTCGGTCGGGCGAACCGTTTAATGCCTAAAATGGGGTTGTTGAAATGGCGGCAGAAGGCGATTGTTATCGATAACAATGGCCCAAGGTTGAATGCAATGTCACTTGCAACTATTTATATTGACAATCACCCCCAAAATCGCTATAATTCCATTATCAGGAGCCTAATTGTCTCAACCTAAATCAATCTATTGGACTAATGAGCGCCGTCGCCTGGCTGACCTCCAGCCTTGGCCGCGTAATCCACGCCAGATCAAGACTGACCAGGCAAAGCGCCTAGTCGAATCATTCGACAAATTTGGGCAGGTGGAGACAATTGCTATCGGCCCGGACTGCGAAGTTTATAACGGACACCAGCGTCTGAACGTTCTTTTACAGCAGCACGGCGGCGATCATGAGGTGGATGTCCGGCGCTCTTCACGGGCGCTCACCGAGAAGGAGCGCGAGAAGCTCACCATATTCTTGCATAAGGGCGCAGCCGGTGAATGGGATTTCGACACCCTGGCAAATGAATTTGAATTGTCAGAATTATTGGAATGGGGATTCAGCGAGAAGGAACTTGACCTTAATCTGTGGGCAGGCGATCAGCCAGAAGACCCCGGCGCTCAGATGGACCGCGCCGAAGAGCTTCGCGAAAAGTGGCAGGTTGAAACCGGCCAGCTATGGCAGTTGGGGGAACACCGACTTATTTGTGGGGATTGCACGGATAAGGCAGTGGTGAAGAGGATGATGGGAGAGGAGAAGGCGCAGCTTGTATGGACTGACCCACCTTACGGCGTTAACTATGGCAAAAAGCTGGAAAGTGCGAACCCGATAATGCATCGGGTTCGCACAATAGAAAACGATAATCTTCCTGCTGATAAATTAGAGGCATTTATTCATTCTGCAATGAAATTGGTATCAGAATATAGTGCGCCCGGTGCAGCGATATATGTGGCGTGCCCGGCGGGCACGCCACTTCCAATCCTGATTGCATCATTCGTTGGAAGTGGCTTCGACTTTCATTGGGGATTGGTTTGGGTAAAGGATCAACTTGTGTTGGGGCGTGGGGATTACCATTTCAAGCATGAAAATATCTTATATGGCTGGAAATCGGACGGGGCACATTTCTTTATTGATGACCGAAAGCAGACCAGCGTTTTTGAATATCCACGACCAAAAGTAAGTGATGAACATCCAACGATGAAGCCGGTCGAATTGGTGGAACACATGATTCGCAATTCGAGCGAGAAAGACAAGATGGTTATTGATCCCTTTCTCGGCTCCGGTACAACCCTCATCGCCTGCGAGCGGCTTGGGCGCAAGTGCAGAGCAATCGAAATCTCGCCCGGATATTGCGCAGTCGCAATTCAACGCTGGGTCGATCTGACCGGCGGCGTGCCTGTTCTAGTAATACAAGCCGAAAAACTAGCCAATGAATAATAACCCAACCGGTAAAGGCGGTTTCCAAGAACGTCGACACCAAATAAACAGGAAGGGCAGGCCCAAGTCCTTTGACGCCTTGCGCGCCCTGGCCCAGCAGCTCAGCCATGAGATCGTTAAAACACCGGATGGCCAAAGGTTTACTGTTACCGAAGCCATCCTGCGCCAGTGGGCGCAATCCAAGGTCCCGATCCTGCAAAAACAGTTCATCGAGATTGCCTTTGGTAAGATTCCCGATAATATGGAGTTGAGCCAAAAGGGCGAAATCATTATCAGGGTCATCCGTGAGTGAATATAAGGTTTTCACACCCACGCCACATGGCAAACAGGCTAAGTTTATCGTTAACCGGGCCAAGCGCCGGATAATCCGCGCAGGCCGGCGCAGTGGTAAAACAGTGGGTGTGACTATCTGTGCGATTGACGACTTTCTGGACGGCAACCGAGTGCTCTATGCCGCGCCTACATCCGAGCAGCTAGACCGCTTTTGGACTACCGTTACACGGGCGTTGGCTGAGCCTATCCAGGCGAAAGTATTTTATAAAAACGAAACCGAGCATATTATAGAATTGCTAGGTACAGAACAACGTATCCGCGCCAAAACCGCCTGGAATGCCGATACTTTACGTGGAGATTATGCCAATAAATTGATCCTGGATGAATTCCAGCTCATGAACGAGGATACATGGGCGGTGGTTGGCGCGCCGATGCTGCTGGATAAAGACGGCGATGCCATATTTATTTACACGCCGCCCAGCCTGCACTCACGCAGCGTATCAAAGGCCAACGACCCGCAGCATGCGGCTAAACTCTTCAAGAAAGCCAGCCTGGATACTACCGGCAGATGGGAGACATTCCATTTTACGAGCCATGATAATCCACACTTATCTCGTGAGGCCTTACAGGACATTACCAGCGACATGACTGACATAGCCTACCGGATGGAGATAATGGCGGAGGACGTGGACGAAGCGCCTGGCGCGCTGTGGACCCGGTCCATCATCGAGAAGAATCGCGTCATAAAGGCGCCAGACCTGGAGCGCATCATCGTGGGTGTTGATCCATCGGCGACCTCGACCGGCGACGAAGCCGGGATCATCACGGCTGGGCGGGCGGGCAATGAGTTATACATTCTGTCGGATGATAGTTTGCAGGGCAGCCCGCTGGCCTGGGCAAGCGCGGCGGTTACGGCTTACCATAAATATCAGGCTAATTTAATCGTGGCCGAGAGCAACAACGGCGGCGAAATGGTTGCTACTACTATAGCCCAGGTTGATCCGACTGTGCCTATTCAGCTCATCCACGCGTCCAGAGGCAAGCAAACCCGCGCCGAGCCGGTAGCTGCGGCTTATGAGCAAGGCCGTGGTCATCACGTGGGCAGCTTTCCGGCGCTCGAAGACGAGATGTGCATTTGGATCCCTGGAGATGCATCTCCTAACCGGATGGACGCGCTGGTGTGGACGGCCACAATGCTGTTAGAATATGGGGTGATCGAAATGGTCGATGACCCGTTCGCGAATTGGTGAGGTGAAATATGGGACTTATCGATAGCATAAGTTCAGCAGCTCGGAACATGATTTTAGGCTGGCTCCAGGGTGGCGGGAATCCACTGGCTACCAGTCGCTCGATTTCTATGGTTGACCGGCGCGATTATCGCCTGGGTGAGCAAAAACGATTCCTGCGCAAGACCAGGGAGGGCTTCGATGATAACGTCGTGGGCAACTTCCTAGGGTTGGCGCTTGACCGGGGAATCAGCCTGCTGTTCGGTAAGCCGGTTGAATTCGATTGGGAGGAAGGCGCGCCCCAGGAGACGATTGATTTTATTGACGGCATTTGGGAGGCCAATAACAAGCCCGTCTTATTGCACAAGTTGGCGATGTACGGCGGCGAGGATGGCACCGTGTTTGTCAAGCTGGTTCCCGACATGGAGAAAGGCTGGCGCATCATCGCCCAAGACCCGATATTTAAGGACATCCAGACCGACCCGGACGATGACGAGCGGGTGATCCGTTACATTACACAGTACAAGATCGTGGATGGCGCTGGCAATGAGGTCGCCAAACGCGAGTCGGTCATCGCGGGCAATCTGGAGGATTCATCCCAGGTGGTCACGTCCTGGATCATACGTAATGAGATTTCCAGCCGAGAGACGGGCGGAAAGTGGAAACAAGTCAGCGAAGAAGTTTGGCCTTACCCACTCCCGCCAATCATCCATTGGCAAAATCTGCCGATGGTTGGCAATGTGTGGGGCATGCCGGATATATCCGATGACGTGATCGAGTTGCAGGATAAGAGCAACTTCTCCATCTCCAATATTAATCGGATCATCCGTTTATTTGCTCATCCGTTCCGGTGGTCGCGCGGCTTTGGTGGTAAGCGGACTGCCATTGGTGATGCAGCCGATCTGGATACCGGGCCGGATAAAATGCCGAACGTAGAATCGCCTACCGCCGAGATAAACCAGCTCACCCCCGTGGGAGATGTGCCGGGCGCGGTCAATCACTCGCTGAACCTGCGCCAGATCATCTTCGACGTGACTCGAAACACTGATATTACCAGCATGAAAGATCGAGTCGGCGCCTTGACGAACTTTGGCCTGCGCATTCTGTTTTTTGACGCGCTGAATAAACTGGATACCAAGCGCAACCTGTACGGCTGGGGGTTGAGAGAAATCAACCGCCGGTTGCAGATATTCAGTAACCTGGAACCAGTGGACTGTAAGGCGGTTTGGCAAGATCCGCTGCCCGCCGACGAGACGGCGCTGTATACCAACGTCCAGGCGGCGCTTAGTATGGGGGTTATCTCCAAGGCGACCGCAGCCAGCCGGCTGGGTTATGATTTTGAAGAGGAAAAAGCCAAGATGGAAGAGGAGCAGGCTTCTAGCGACAATGTAGGCGCTATGATTTTGAGAGCCTTTGATCGGACTGGCGGAATGGAGGTGCAGGGTGAGCGGATGCAGCCGACACAAATGCAGCAACGTAGATAAGATTATCAACAATGGACATAATTTACTCCTCCAGGATACAGATCGGAGCCATCTAGTCAAACTCTATCATGATTTAGGCTACCGCGTGGGCGCTGAGATAGGCGCTGGCGGCGGCGTATTTTCTGAGATGATCTGTCAGACTATACCAGGCGTGAAACTGTATGCGATTGACGCCTGGGTTCCTTATGATGGATACGTGGATTTTCAAAATGAGGCATACCTGGAAGATGATTACAAGCGCACTGTGGAGAAGCTAAAACCATTCGATGCAACGATCATCAGAAAGTTCAGTATGGATGCAGTAAAACAATTCGAAGATGGCAGCCTGGACTTTGTTTACATCGACGCCAACCATGAAGCGCCTTACGTGGAGGATGACGTCCGCGAGTGGAACAAAAAGGTGCGCTCCGGCGGGATGGTCAGCGGGCACGACTATGCCAATATGCACCAAGCGGTTATCGAGGCGGTGGACAAATACGTGGTCCATCCCCTGTTTCTGGTGGGCGACCCCAGGGAAGAGGGCAATAATGCGCTATTGTTATGCTCCTGGTTTTGGGTACAGCCATGAGCGAAGTAATCCTGCATCTTGGTGACTGCCTGGAGTATATGCGCGGCATGGAGGCGGGAAGCGTGGATGCTGTCATTACCGATCCGCCATATGGTTGCGGTAAGGCAGATTGGGATGATGCTTTTCCTATCTCATGGTACAGTGAGGCAAAGAGAATAGGGAGAGTAATAGTAATTATCACAGGTTCAAGCGGAACTAAAGATTCTATGCGTTTAATAGGGGATGATTTTATTGATATGATAGCGGCATGGAATCTTAACAGTCTAACGCGTGGCCCTCTTGGGTTCAATAATTGGCTTGCGGCGGTTATAGCATGTAATAAACCAATTAAATCTAATCAGCAGAATTTCTTTGAATTTGCGGTGCGTGGTCAAATGCCTGATCATCCATCCCCAAAACCCATCGAATATATGCGTAAACTCGTAGATAAAATTACTAATCCTGGAGATACAGTATTCGACGGCTTTATGGGATCAGGCACAACGGGTGTCGCTGCCGTACAGCTAGGGCGGAACTTTATCGGCTGCGAGATTGACCCGATCTACTTTGCTATCGCCGAGAAACGCATCAAGCAGGCGCAATTGCAGATGAGGATGGAAATATGATCTGGCAGGATAAGCGCGTCTTTATTACCGGCGCGACCGGACTCGTCGGCCAGTGGCTAACCAGGGCATTACTGGCGCGCGGCGCTGACCTGGTAATTCTAGTGCGCGATGGCGTACCGCCGATGCACGAATTTAACTGGACCTGTAATATCATCCGGGGCGATGTTTGCGACCAACCGTTGATGGAACGCATCTTGAACGAATATGACGTGGAAGTTATCTTCCACCTGGCAGCGATGGCGATTGTGAGCTACGCCAATGAGCATCCGGTGGGCGCGTACCAGACAAACATTATGGGTACAGTTAGCCTACTCGAAGCAGCGCGCCAGGTGAAGGCGGAGGCGCGGATTGCATTGGCCTCCAGCGACAAGGCTTATGGAGTAGGCGACCACTTACCCTATACCGAGGACATGCCTCTATCCGGTCGCAATCCATACGACTGCTCAAAGGCCTGCCAGGATTTGATAGCGCAATCCTATCTGCTCACCCAGGGCCTGCACATTGCCATAAGCCGCTGCGGAAACATCTACGGCGGCGGCGACCTGAACTGGAATCGGCTGATACCCAACACGATCCGCCGGTTGGTGCGCGGCAAAACCCCCGTAGTGTACGGCACTGGTTACGAGACGCGGGACCTGTTTTACGTCGAGGATGTCGTCAAGGCTTATCTGACTCTAATCGAGAAGGATGCGACCGGACCCTATAATTTCTCGACCGGTGAAGAGCTGACCGTGAGCAGTGTTATCTCCACCATCTGTCGATTGATGGAAACGCCTCCGCATTACGATATACTTGACCAGGCATGGGGACAGATACCTAACCAGGCGCTGGACAGCAGCAAGGCGCGGAGGGAGCTGGGCTGGGAGCCAGAGTATAATCTGGAAAGCGGTTTAATCAAAACAATCGAATGGTACAGGAATTATTTAACGTGAAAGTTCCCGTTCATGGCCGCATCTGGGGGGAGCCCGAACATACCAACCTGCGCCAGGTGGTGGATAGCGATTGGTACACCGCGGGCGCGTGGTGTGCCAAATTCGAGGCAGCGATCCGGGATTACCTGGATGTACGCCATGTAGCACTGTGCAATTCGGGCTCATCGGCTAATCTGCTGGCGATATCGGCGCTGGAGCTGGTGCCAGGCGACGAAGTGATTACCACGGCGGTCAATTTCCCGACCACGGTCAACCCGATCATCCAGGCTGGCGCTACACCCGTTTTTGTGGATGTCAAGCTGCCTCAGATGACGGTCGATGTCAGACAATTAGACGAAGCGTACTCCTCGCGCACGCGGGCGGTCGTGCTGGCGCATACCCTGGGTTATCCGTTCGATCTGGGGCCGGTGCAGGAATTCTGCAAAAACCATGGATTGTTTCTAATCGAGGACATGTGCGATGGCTTGGGGAGCACCTACAATGGGCAGCTTGTTGGCACATTTGGTGACTTGGCTACGCTATCGTTTTATCCAGCTCATCAGATAGCCACAGGCGAGGGCGGTGCAGTTATCAGCAAGCGGGCAACCATGGACAAGATCGTAAACAGTTACCGTGATTGGGGTCGTGACTGTTGGTGCGCGCCAGGCAAAGATAACACTTGCGGAACTCGATTTGACGGAGAATACGATCATAAATACACATATTCTCACATAGGCTACCACTTGGCTATGACTGAGTTCGAGGGGGCAATCGGCGTGGCGCAAATGGAGCACTTACCTGAGTTTGTGCAGAAGCGCCAGGAAAATCATGCCTTTTTGCTTTATTATGCAGAGGATTTAGGACTGGGCGAATATTTCATCCTGCCTTATGAAGAGCCCCATGTATCCGTGTCCTGGTTTGGCTTTGCGATGATATGTGAGGATAATGTCAATCGAAATGACCTATGTCACTATCTAGATGGCGCAGGTGTGGGTAACCGGCCTGTATTCGGTGGCAATCTACTCAGGCAGCCGGCCTACCGAGATATACCGCGGCGTGTGATTGGCGATCTGCCCAATAGCAACATTGTCCACGAGCGGGCGTTCTGGATCGGCTGCTGGCCGGGCCTGGAAACTAGCAAGCTCGAATATGCAATGGAAATGATTGCAACATACGTTAGGAGGAAAGGTGTATAAATTCGAACAATGGATCGATAAATATTATCCAGAGAAGCGTGAGGAATATAAACAGGATAATACAAATAAATCGTTTTGGGATTGGATAAATTACAAACATCTCGAAATAATCCATGAATGGCGCTTGTTCTTGGGTGTGAAAGATGGATAATATATTAATTACCGGCGGAACCGGATTCATTGGCGGCTGGCTATCTCGAACTCCACCCAAAAATGTATTGATTAATCAATTGTCGCATCGAGGTTACGATGCCGGGGACTGGAAAACCGGCCAATGGAAATATATCATCCACCTTGCCCCAATACCCATTGATGACGTGATTGGTTGCGCTAAACGCTGTGACGCAATCGTACTGCTGGCCTCATCCGGCGGCGTGTATGACCGTAACCTTACAGATTATTTCAGGATGAAATTGGACGACGAAAATAAGCTGCTGGAAAGTGGATTGAATATTAAAATAGCCCGCATTTTTGCCACCTGCGGAGCCGGGATGAAATGGAAACGCTATGCCATAGGTAATTTCATCAAGCAGGCGGAGGCGGGCGGGCCAATCAATGTCCAATCCTACGGCCTGGTTATCCGCTCCTATCTCTATGGCTCAGACCTGGCCGAGTGGTTATGGGCGATCCTGCTGAACGGCAAGCCAGGCGGTATTTATAACGTTGGCTCGGATGTGCCCCATTCCACTCAGGAATTGGCTTTCGAGATTGCCAGCCATTACAGCCCAAAGCCTGTGATAAATATAATGCGTCAAATGGAAGATGAGCCGCGCCCGTTCTACGTGCCGGATATCTCACGGGCGCGGGATGAGCTGGGTCTGATTATCAAGGTGGATTTCGAGGAGGCGGTAAAACGGACTGTCGAGGATTACAGGAATGAGAGATAAATGCCCCCTCTGCGATAGTCCGCGCCGGTACGATGACTGGAAAATGGATTTCCTGGTGCCGGATGGCTGGCCCAATCCGACCCAGAACACCATTTGCCTGTGCCTGGATTGCGGCATGATCTATTACGACAATGACATGACTCAGGCAGGTTATGATGAATATTATCGTAAATATTACGGCTATGACGGGAATGAGCATAGCGAGAACAATGTAATCCGATTACGTGAATTAATGAATTTGGCAATGTTACAC
>Ga0209341_10005020_pt1 | contig 12079 bp, 10 predicted proteins | sample RifCSP13_2_FD_184020 | JGI IMG/M metagenome (GOLD analysis project Ga0209341, IMG submission 184020) | Soil microbial communities from Rifle, Colorado - Rifle CSP2_sed 13_2 (SPAdes) (version 2) | ecosystem: Environmental > Terrestrial > Deep subsurface > Rock core/Sediment | place: Rifle...
ATGTTAAAGGCCGTCTCCATATGCATTTCAGATGGTGAGATTTGACTGGATTGTGAGGACCTGTTTTTTATGTAAAAATATAACAATTATTGACACTGAAGTATTTTTGGAATAATAATAAACATAAATCCTAAAAATAAGCTTAACCAAGGAGGAGACATCTATGAAAATGCTAAAATCTAACACAAGTGCTATTTTCCTGATGGTTTTTATCTTTGTTATCTATTCATTCGCTTACATGGGAACGGTCGGAGCAGTCTCTGCCGAAGATATCAAGGTTCCACCCGCACCTCAGCTTGTGACGGATGCATGGATGTTAATTATAGGGTTTGAGGTAGACCCAGCCGCAATTAAAGCAGTCCTTCCACAAGGACTCGAACCACATCCAAATAATATGGTCGTTATGAATATGTATACAGTTCCCGATCCATCTCAAACATCGGGATTCGGCGCCTATACACTAACTTACCTAACTGTTCAGGTAAAAGACCAGGATTCATACACGATGGGTTCAACTACCGGAGAACCGGGTAGATATTTTGTTAGTTACTTTAATAGCTCTGAGCTTATGAGAAAATTCACAAAGGAAGTTGGAATTCCTGCTAAGCCCGGAAACACAACAATAACAAATGACAATGGAAAGCTTAAGGCGGTACTCGATGTGAATGGCAAACCCTTTATTGAAGCCACTGCTGACGTAGGAAGCGACTTACAGCCAGCGGTCGGAGGTCATCTAAATTACTTTGGGCTTAAAGAAATTCAAAAGGGCGATTCGAAAGTAATCCAGATAATAAAGTTTCCTATACCATATGTAGTGCAATTAGTTAAGACTGAGAATCCAAATGTTAAATTTTTGATGCCTAAAAAAAATCCTCTTTCCCGCTTAAAGCCCATTAAAATAAAGTGGGCAGCATATATGCAAGGCAGCTTTGTTTATCCTCAGGAACAAGTACTCAAAGAATGGGAATCTACAGCGAAGAAATAAGGAATGGCACCACCATGATGTCATTCCGAGCCATGTCCTGAGCCGAAGCTCTGAACGCAGTGAAGAGGCTAGCGAAGGAGCAGCGAGGAATCTGACGCATAGCGTCATCCCGAAGGAGCAAAGTGACCGAAGGATCTTCTGATTAATTTGTGGAGAGCCGAGCTATGTTAAAAATAAACGATTCTATTACTCTAAGCTGGCTCGGACATGCGAGCTTCAAGCTAAAAGCTGGTGAAAGGATTATCTATTTTGACCCTTGGAAGGTTAAAAAGGGTGAAGGAGCAGATTTAATCCTGATTACTCATTCGCATTTTGACCATCTTTCCCCCGATGATGTAAGGCATATTCAAAAAAAAGATACGGTGATCGTAACCACAAAGGATTCAGACTCAAACCTAAAAGGGGATGTAAGGATCATAAAACCCGGCGATAAGATTACAGTTGGCGATATAGAGATCCAAGCTATACCTGCTTACAACATTGGTAAGAGCTACCATCCTAAGGCAAATGGTTGGGTTGGTTTTATAGTTACCATCAGTGGAAAAAGGATTTATCATGCTGGCGATACAGACGCAATACCTGAGATGAAAAAGCTCAGCGTAGACGTTGCTCTTCTCCCGGTCGGCGGCACATACACTATGACAGCGGAAGAAGCAGCAGAGATTGCGAATGAATTTAAACCAATATCAGTAATCCCAATGCACTGGGGGACAATCGTCGGCTCAAAAGCGGATGCGGAGAGGTTTAAAAAGCTGTTTAAAGGGGATACCAATATACTTCAACCAGAGTGAAAGTTTTGGGTTTACACAGTGATACAAATTCGATCTTTTTCCTGTCATTCCGAGCCCTGTCCTGAGCGAATGCGAAGGAGCTGCGAGGAATCTGACGCATGGCGTCATCCTGAAGGAGCACAGCGACTGAAGGATCTCCCGATTTATCTCCTACAGCTAATAATCATCTCCTTTTCAACATGCCAAAAGCATTGTAAATTAAATGCCTACGGGGTGTAGCTCAGTTGGCTAGAGCGTTGCGTTCGGGACGCAGAGGCCGTGGGTTCAAGTCCCACCACCCCGACCATTCTTTTACTCTAAAATATTTTAAAAAGGGTTGCGTCCCCTTTATTATTTTCATAACAGCGAGGGAGAGAGAGGCACTCGAATTTCAGGCTATAGGTGGAGGCAAAAATGCTTGGTTTCCAAGGAAATGGGCAATTGGAAAGAATATTCTTGTTGAAATTAGAATGTTTTTGAGATATAAGTAGTTTGTGCATAAAATGGGTTGATGTAAAAGGTGAGGTGGATAGAGTGAGTAAGAAATACTGGCAGATAGCAGGTGGCTCATTTGGCAGGGATTATTCTGATCTATTTATAAAATTTGGAATGGCATTTGTCGGTGGGGATTCTCAGACAATGAAAGAGGTTGAAAAGGGAGACATTGTCTTATTAAAAAAAGGACTCTATCAAATTGTTGCTGTCGGTGAAGTAGCTGAAAGAGATGGGAAACATAGAGATTGTGGAGATAAATCATGGTTAAGGGATATTGATGGCTGGGATTTACAAGCTTATTGCTATGTAGATTGGCGCGTTCCAGACACACCGATTCAGACAAACGGCCTTACTCGTGCAACGATACAGAAAGTTCCTCAGGATAAACACAAACAATTAGCAGACTCTATTCTTCAGCTTCCAGTTTGTGCTTATAAACTAGAACCAAGTAAAACGGAACTGATAGACGATAATCAAATTCTTAAATTCCTAATCAGTGAAGGGTTAAGACCTTCTGCCGCTGATGATCTCACTAATACCTTTAGACGAATTCGTCTATTGGCAGATTATTATTACCATTACCCTAAGTGGGAAGATATTAGAGAACACGAAACAAGAACATTCTTGATTGTGCCCTTATTGTTAGCTCTTGGGTGGGCTGAACAACAAATAAAAATTGAGTTGCCCAGTAGTAAAGGTAAAATGTCCGGTAGTAAAGGCAAAATAGATATAGCCTGTTTCTCAAAGGCATATCTAAGAAAAGACGATGAGTGTGCGTTGATCATAGAAACGAAAGGCTTCTCTTCTGGATTGGACTATGCTCCGGAAGAAGCGCGCGGATATGTAAAGGCGTTTCCTTCATGTCAGATACTAGTTGTATCGAATGGATATTGTTATAAAACTTACATTCGTAAGGACTCTGGAGATTTTAGTACTATGCCATCTGCTTATCTCAATTTATTGAATCCAAGAGATAAATATCCCCTAGATCCAGATAATGTTAAGGGAGCTTTGGATGTTCTGAGATGGTTATTGCCGACAGCGTTGCGCTAGTTTGAAATGTTTTGCGCTCAATAAGGGTCATATGGGGTCAAATCTTTTGTTGGCTAATTTCTAATTAAAGGTAGGTTCGAGAATCATAGGATGAAAAAAACCAGTGAGCATAATAATACCTTAGAAATAATTTTGAGATTTCGAAAACCGAATAAAAGAATATATCAACAAAAGACTCGACCCCTTTTCCGACCCCTTTTCTTTTTTTACGCACCAAAAATACCGTCTTTACGTTTGAAGACATTACTTTAGTATTCTAAAATGTTAAATCAATATGCATGCCTGACCCCAACTTCCCTTTAAGTAAGAGTTTTTTGATGGAGATTGGGATAGATGAAGATAATAACAAAATAACAAAAGCCTGACCCTACTTTCATTTACAGAGGATGATTATGAAAATAAAGTGCGAGAAGCATTCAGACAATTAGGGGTTAATCCTATCGATAACGAATAACCTAAATCTATAATAATCCTCCCATTTTTGTTCTTTGATATAATCTGCATGCTCTTGGCAAATTTAATTTTATATCAGGTCATTATTCAAGACCTATTATATCTTCGGGAAAAATTGATGAATTCTTTGAAATAGCACGCTTAACATGTTTTCCAACTATGTCACCTATTCTGTTTGCCGGTATCCCTTTTGCGCCTCTCTTGCATATCAAATCTTCCTGTCTTATTGTGCTACCTTTAGTAAGATCATTTCGTGCAACTATGCCTTTTAGATACATTTCTCTTACTTCTTGTATTTCAGTGGAGTTAGCCTTATTGAAAGTCTTTAAAGCTTTTTCCACAGCCCTAACGCCTTGTACTAATTCTTTCATTTCTTCTGGTGTTAAAGATACTTTGTGGTCTGGTCCGTATAACCGTTTAGATAAAGTGAAATGTTTTTCAATAATATTTACGCCAAGAACTGTAGACGCAACTGCAGTGTAAATTGTTGGAGTATGGTCTGACAGACCTACAGGGACATTGTACTTTGCTCTCAGTTCCTTAATCACCAATAAGTCTATACATTCATACGGGCAAGGGTACAATGAGGTGCAATGCATAATGGCATATGGTACATTGTATTTCCTGATCAGGTTAACAGTATCCTCAATCTCCTTTTCAGTACTCATTCCTGTTGATATTATTATTGGTTTTCCCTTTGATGCTATAAGTTCAATTAATTGATGGTCTGTTATATCCCCAGACCCAAGCTTGAACAATGGTACTCGAATATTATTGAGCATTTCAACAGCGGCCATAGAGAACGCAGTGGAAAAAAAGATTAATCCCTTTTCCTCAGCATATTCCTTTATTATTCTATGTTGATATTCGCTTAATTCGAACCGTTTCCACCTTTTGTAAGCCTCCAAATATTTGTTACTTTGACTAGAATTTTCAAGAATAACTTCTTCATCCGCTAAGTGACTTTGCAATTTCACCGCATCTACACAAGCTTCTCGTGCAGCATCTATAAGATTTAACGCATTTTCTAAGCATCCACCGTGATTCACTCCGATTTCGGCTATAATTAGAACTGGTTCATTGCATCCAATAGTTCTATTATCTAAAACTATTTTATTCATTTTCAATCCTTTCCTTTAGAAGGATTTCTGCCAACTTTAAATCTATAACTGAATCAATATCAATCGACCTCTCAGGAGGCATAATATATGGAATATTATTATCACTCCAGAATGTTCGATTTTTTATTAATAAATGACTCTTAATACAATATATTGCACCATTTGTTATATAAATAGGAGGCATTTCTTGTCTCCGTATAGACCCTTTCCATTTTTCGGGGTATAGTGGTTTTAATTTTTCATTTTCTACTCTTAATAATTTAAATGGGTGGCATTTTTCCAATTTCATAACACTAATAACTGAATCTGCATCTTTTTCTTCTAAAAGGTTTATTGCATTATCAATATCGTACGTTGTTCTCAATGGAGAGGTAGGTTGAAGCAGAATGATTGCATCGTATTTTTTTCCTTCTATTGATTGAACTTTTTGAAATGCGTGAATTGCTACATCGGCAGATGGAGTTTCGCCGGTGGCAAGACTTTCTGGACGTAAAAACGGTGTCTTAACTCCTTCACTTTCAGCTATTGCTAGTATCTTAGGGTCATCGCTTGACACAATTAGACGTGAGATCATCTTTGATTTCTTTGCTGCCATAATAGTGTAAGAAATCAAGGGCTTCCCAAGAAGCGGAATAATATTCTTGTATTTAATACCTTTAGATCCTTGTCGAGCTGGAATTATTCCTAGAACTTCCACTTTTTGTCCTTTTCAAATGTTAAGAAACAATATCTATTTATCTTGAGCCAACTTTCCAACTACGTATGCTATTAAAATCGAAATAAAATATAGACCAATGTTAACTTGTATTATTGTAGTTAATTGAGCAACCTCGTGAGTTGGTAGAACGTCTCCATATCCCAATGTTAGCATAGTTACAAAACTGAAATAGATAGTTCCAACTATTCCCAATGATTGATTTAGCATACACTTCGTGCTAAGTGTTGCATAGTATACTGAGAAGGCTAGTCCAAGTTGTATAAATGCAAATAATGTAAAAACTATAGCTCTGATTTTGCTACGGGGGTTTCTAGTAAATAGGCATACTGAAGTATTCACTACAAGAATATCTGCAATGATAACTAGTGTGAAGAATGACCATACAGACCAAAGGCTAGGAACTCGAAATGATAATACTATTAGAGGCAGAAGAAGAATACATCTTAATATTAACCATGATCCTATTGAGAACTTCTTTTTCCACCACTTGGGGGGTGATTTATCTGCCCATGTGTTTATACAATGTTCAATTCTCTCCCACAGACTCATTTTTTTTTTTCATATCGTGTGGTTTACTTTAATTGTAGCTCATTGTCATATAATGGCATTTCTAAAAATCTTCCGGCTACAAATTATACGACCAAAAGTTCCTATAATCACCCTATAAAAAGGTATTATAACAAGACCTCTTTCCCTATAATCCCGATTATAATTAAAAACAGCTCTTTCAGTCAATAAGACGTATTCTGCAGGCTAAAATGTAACCGAAATGATACTGGTTGTGCAATATAAAAAAGTAACCGAAATAAAGAGGGAAGATAGGGTCAAAAGTCAGTTTTTAGCCTATCTTACTTCTTATGATGGACATGCACTCAAGAAATCAGTATCTAAAGCAAATAAGGGTTGAATATTTAAAGACTAGATCAAAGAAGGGAAGGGGAAGTCTACTGGATGAGTCTGAGAAGAGAACAGGTTTGAACAGGAAGTATCTAATCAGAAAGATAAGGGTTCTAAGTAACCTTGATAAGAAGAAGGTAAAGGTAAGGAGAAGAAAGCAGGTGTACGATGGTGAGGTAACAACAGCCTTGGTGAAGTGCTGGGAGATATTTGATTATCCATGTGGACAGAGACTAAAACCCCTTCTCAGTGAGGAAGCAAAGAGGCTAAGGAGATTAGGGGAGTTGATATGTTCCGATGAGGTATGGGATAAGTTAAATCAATATGCATGCCTGAACCCAAGACCCTAAAAGAATATATCAACAAAACGGGCTGTTGCCCAAATCCTCTTACAAATAGTTTTAAAATTGATATAATGGGGAAAAACTTAAAGGAGGATAAAAGCCACCAGCCATGATGAGTTACCAAGACCCTCCCCAGAGGAAGTTGTTTTATATAGGGATCAATCTAGATAAAAGGATAAGAAAGGATCATCCACTGAGGAAGATAAGGGAACTAATAGATTTCGATTTCATATACAAGGAGGTAAAGGATAAATACAGTATATGAGTATATGGGGTCAAATCTTTTGTTGCCTAATTTCTAATTAGAGGTAGATTCGAGAATCATAGTATGAAAAAAAACAGTGAGCATAATACCTTAGAAATAATTTTGAGATTTCGAAAACCATATAAAAGAATATATCAACAAAAGACTCGACACCTTTTCTTCGACCCCTTTTCTTCATTTTTATGAAAGGCGATTAAGCAAATTACAATTATGTACTGAAATGAATAAAAGTAGGGTGATATTCAAATTTGTTTAGAAGCAGAGATTGATGCAAGTTTCTTTCTAGCCCGTCTGTATCGTCGTTTCTTCTGCCTTCGATTTTTATCCCTCTTTAGCTGCTCAGGAGATTTTTTACCGAGTATCTTCTCTTCGATTTTCGATACCAGTAAGCGGAGGGCTAGGAAACGGTTTAACCCTTGTGAACGCTCTCTTTCTGCCCTTACAACGATTCCTGTAGGAATGTGCTTAATTTGTACACACGTAGATGTTTTATTGGCATTTTGACCACCTGGGCCCCTGGAGCGAGTAAATGTCTCTTCAATGTCTTTCTCACGGATACCGAGTTCGTGCATTTGCTTAAAGAGCCTCAACTCCTTTTCAAGGCGCACACCGAATTTGCTCATTGCTATTAATAATACTGAATGTATTGAAGATAAAAAGTGAAGAAATTGTATATGTATGGGGTCATGTATGGGGTCATGTATGGGGTCAAATCTTTTGTTGACTAATTTCTAATTATAGGCAGATTCGAGAATCATAGGATGAAAAAGACCAGTGAGCAAAATAATACCTTAAAAATAATTTTGAGATTTCGAAAACCAAATAAAAGAATATATCAACAAAAGACTCGCCCCCTTTTACGATCTAAGTGATAAGAGCTGTCTACGATACAAACGTTATTGTCTTCGGTCTCCACGCAGCGGAAGTCAATGGGGTCGCGTCTCAACTTTTGACATTCATTCTCTTGTTATGTCAAATGTTGAGACCTGACCCCGTTCGTTTGTCCTACACTACGGTAAGCAGGATAGCAAATCGGAGATAGTGCACGATTAAAGACCTGACCCCATTAACCTATTTCCTGATGCGGAGAGGTTTAAAAAACTTTTTAAGGGTGAAACAAATATCCTTCAACCAGAATAATCTAAATAAACACGGGGTGTAGCTCAGTTGGCTAGAGCGTTGCGTTCGGGACGCAGAGGCCGTGGGTTCAAGTCCCACCACCCCGACCATTCATTTCAGGAACTTACGACTCATAGCGTTTTCTCCTTATTTACATTGCTACGGAAATTGCTACGGTTTAGGATGAAATTTGTAAGCCTCTCTATCGCTTCCTTGAGAGAATCATCGGGATGAGAATATCTCATAGTCCTCATTAAATCAGAGTGTCCAAGGATTCAACTGACTACTACAATATTAGCTCCACTCTCTATCATACGGGTAGCCGCTATGGGTCTCAGACCAGGGAATCTAAGACTTTTGATTTCTGTACGTTTTAAGGCAAGTCCAAATATTTGCTTTAGTGAGTCATGCCTTTTGTAAGGGTTACCATAGGAGTTTAAGAATACCAAAGCTAGTCTTCGGTTTTAAGCATGAATTGATGTTATGATTCACCAAATAAAAAGGGAAAACTATGGGGGTCAGGGCTCAAAATTCAACTTTTCTTCACTTAAAATCTTCTCCCACATTTTCTTTTACTTCTATAATGTCAAACGTATATGTATAGGGGTCATGTATAGGGGTCAAATCTTTTGTTGACTAATTTCTAATTAGAGGTAGATTCGAGAATCATAGTATGGAAAAAAACAGTGAGCATAATAATACCTTAAAAATATTTTGAGATTTCGAAAACCAAATAAAAGAATATATCAACAAAAGACTCGGCCCCTTTTTCCCCTAAGAGTTTTTTGACGGAGCGTGGGATAGATGAAGATAATAACAAAATAACAAAAGCCTGGCTCTGCTTCCAGTCTCAGTGTCGCATCTTCGGTGCGCCAAGCAAGCTGATACAAGTAAGCTGTCATGCGAAAGGCACCACGACCAAAGACTAACCATCGGGTCTATACTGAACTTAGCAGCAGGGGAGGTAACGAACCTGGTGAAGCCTAAGGGAAGGAGGTCGTCAACTGTAACGTAAGTAAATGTAAATAGCCTCGAATTCGACATGTCACAGAGAATAAAAAGGTGTCAGCCCCCTTTTTCCTCAAGATTGATTTATAATGCACGATTCAAGACCTGACCCCAATCTCCGCGCGCTGAGATTACCTACTAAGATATTTGGTTCCTCGAGTAAGGGACAGCCTGGGGGGGGTCCATCCCGGAGGCAAGGAGGGCACCTACGAAATATTCGGCGTTTCCGTAGATAAAGCCCGCTTGTGAAAAGTCCAACGGGACTTGGCTATATATGTCTGTGACTTGGCACAAGCCTTGGTTGTCATCCCATATCGCCGTCGGCCAGCACTCTGCGGTAGACGGTATTGTCTAGTAGTCCCAACACCCAAAGCATGGATCGCCACTCCAGACAACCTCACACGGGGCCACAGGGTTTCCGGGAGGCGCTGACTGAACCACAACGTCCTTTTCCCAAAGGGCGCAAAGGGGGTCGATATCGCATTCACAGTGGCTCCCTGGATTAACAGTGTCTACACACTCGGCTCCAATGTTACACTTTGTAAGGCGCAGACTCCCTCCTAGTATCTTAGCGCACATGCAAATGGCCTGTTCTTCGCAAAACTCAAGACAACTACCGTCGCCGTTCGTTCCGCTCTTGGCAGGGGGTGCCAAGGCAATTACAACCATTGCAGCAAATACGAATGCGACTATTAAAGAACTACGGTATCTTCTCATTCTCCTACCCCCCCTTCTCTTAGATTTAATTCAATGGATAACATATATCGTATCCAAAGTCAACATTAGTTGATTGCAGGTGTTGTTGCAAAATGATAATGTCACGTTATTTGATTGGAGAGATGAATTATGGGCTGTAACCTAATGTAGCTGTGTAGGTCGAATTAGACATAGGCTTATTGGATGTATAGGGGAAGGAGCTAATGAGAATTACCAGGAATCATTTATCCTTTATGATTCCAACTTAAAGCGGGCTTGACAAAAGGGGAGCATTACAACCCTACTGACTAGGGGTATATATAGGGTCGAATCTTTTGTTGACTAATTTCTAATTAGAGGTAGATTCGAGAATCATAGGATAAAAAACCAGTGAGCATAATAATACCTTAGAAATAATTTTGAGATTTCGAATACCAAATAAAAGAATATATCAACAAAAGACTCGACCCCTTTTTTCTTGACTGAGGCTGCTCTTTGTGAGAGAATAACAAAGTAAAAAGTTCGTGCATAAAATGGGATAAGGAAAATAAGGTGTAAGGATTTCCGCAACCACCGAAGGAGGGGGATATGAGAGAAGAACAAAGCAACAAAGGGATGTCGCGCCGTGACTTCGTGAATATGGTCACTGCAGGTGCTGTCGCTGCGGGCGCTGCAGGCTTCATCGACAGCGCAAAAGCGGAGAGCGCCGCAAAAGAGGAGATTATCATTGACAGGGATATTTGGGTTCCAATGCGGGATGGCGTGCTGCTTGCCACTGATATTTACCGGCCATCGGATAATGAGAAACACCCGATTCTGGTTCACAGGCTTCCCTATGACAAATCCTATGCTTGGATTGCCGCAGGCCTTATGTTTAATCCTCTGGAAGCCGTAGAACGAGGGTATGTAGTTGTTATTCAAGATACTCGTGGACGGCATAACTCGGAGGGTGTGTGGAATCCCTTTTTCCATGAGGCAGAAGACGGCTATGACACTGTGGAGTGGGCAGCAAGCCAGCCCTGGAGCGATGGCAATGTCGGAATTTACGGGTCCTCGTATATGGGAGTTACAACCTGGCAAACTGTTATAACAAATCCCCCTCATCTCAAAGCCGCTATAGCATATCTCACGGGCTCTAATTATCATAATGGGTGGACATACAGCGGCGGAGCGTTTGAGCTTGGATTCAACCTCTGGTGGACTTGGTTCCTGGCAGGTGATACTTTAATGCGGCTTAAGCTTTCTCCGGATGAGCTAAATCAAGCTCTAGCGGAGTGGGATAAGTTGAATACAGGTTTCATTGAAGCTGCAAAGTATCTTCCATTGAAGAATCAACCGGCATTTCAAAAAGGTGTTGCAACGTATTGGAGAGAGTGGCTCGAACATCCCTCATATGACGGGTACTGGGAAAAAATAGATATAAATAAACGAGCGAGCAATATTAAAGTTCCGGTTCTTCACATAACGGGATGGTATGATAATTTTCTCCGGGGACATTTAGATATATATAAATCCATTAAAGAAAAAGCTGCAAAAGATGTTCAAGAAAGTATGCGGTTTATAATCGGGCCGTGGGATCATGGGGCTTATCTCTCTTTAAATCTCACTAGTGCGGGTGAAAGATCATTTGGTGCACAGGCATTCAGTGGTCCCTTTTTCGTGCGCGATTTGGGCTATCAGTGGTTTGACAGTTTTCTAAAAGTAGAAAAAACAGGGGCAAATAAGCTTCCGCGTGTAAGATATTTTGATTTGGGGAAAAGGAATTGGCAGGAGTCAGAAGAATGGCCTCCGAAGCATACACTTACAAGGTTTTATTTCCACAGCCAGGGGAAAGCCAATACTCGGTTTGGGGACGGTGAGCTATCAACCATTGCTCCCGAACAAGAACTGCCTAATAGTTATGTTTACGACCCGGTAAATCCGGTGCCAAGCCGTGGTGGAAGAACCTTGATGCCCACTTACGGACCCGGAGGGATTCAGGACCAGTCCAAAGTCGAAGAGCGGGATGATGTTCTCATTTATACATCGCCCCAGCTTGCATCAAGTGTGTCCGTTGCCGGTCCGGTTAAGGTAACGCTTTATGCTTCCAGTTCGGCACCTGATACTGACTTTACAGCAAAGCTTGTGGATGTTGAACCTGATGGATACTGTGCAA
>Ga0209341_10005021_pt1 | contig 12078 bp, 11 predicted proteins | sample RifCSP13_2_FD_184020 | JGI IMG/M metagenome (GOLD analysis project Ga0209341, IMG submission 184020) | Soil microbial communities from Rifle, Colorado - Rifle CSP2_sed 13_2 (SPAdes) (version 2) | ecosystem: Environmental > Terrestrial > Deep subsurface > Rock core/Sediment | place: Rifle...
AGGCGAGCGCCGCTGGGGAGGATTGGCAAGGCGTGAATGCCGTTCTCGAGCCCGCCGGCCCAGTAGATCCCGAGCCAGTTTGGCATCCAGATATCCCACGTGGCCCCGTACGCATTCGGGATCTTGGTGAGGACGCTGAAAACGCCTCTGGCAGTGGCGTTGTGAAGCCCCGTTGAGGCGACGAAACTGTAGGTCAGTTCAGTGCCGGTGTAGGCGTAGAGGTGCTGATCGGAGATGTCGACGAGGATGTACTTGCCGGAACCAGAATCCAGGACCGCGGCGCTCGGCTTGGGCGGCTCCGCTGTGGGCGTGTCGGCAACGATCTGCGCCAGCATCACGCCGGGTGTGGGCGACGCCTCGAAGGTGCTGGTCGGAGTTGGGGGAGGCGGAAGTGTTGGCGATGGTGTGTAGCTCGGCTTGGCCACGACCACACGGCTCCACGGCGCGGGGGCCGTTGCCGTCGGCCCGGCCTGGACCAGTGCGGCCAGGGCCTTGCCCTGCGTTGCAGCCGATGCAGCCACTCCGATGGCGGCGCAAGCCACCAGCGTGATCAACGCGGGAAGCAACCGCGCAAGCCTCGTGAACAGGCCACCAGGATTCATGGCGCGGGTGTCGGAACGGGCGGCGGTTGTACGCTTTCGTTGTTCACGAAGCAGACGATGCCCTGCACTACGCCCTCAGCGACAACGTCGGGATGCTCAGTCAGAATCGCACGGTCCAAATAGAGAAACCCGGTCTCGATGATCGCTGTGATCGTTTCAGGGTCGATTTCGGAGAAGGCGTGATACTCGCGCATATCGGGGGTGATGCTGCCGGCATGGAATGCGAGGCCAGTTGCGCGGGCGTAGCGGTCCGTGAGGCAAGCTGTGAGCCGCTGGGCGCGCTGGACGTCCCGCGTGTCGAGGGACGCAGCGACCTTGAAGCCGGTTGCCTGGTCATTGACGTATTCGCAAGAGTCGTTATGAATCGATACGAGGGCGACGGCTCGATACCCGTTGAGGCGTGTATCGAACTCGTTGAGCAGGTCGACCTGAAAGCCCCGCGCTACGAGTGCGGTCTGGACTCTGGTTGCCAGGTCGAGGTTGACTTGGGCTTCCGTGAGCGTGGCCTGTCCGTTCTCATCCCAGCAGACCGCGCCCGAGTCGTTGCCGCTGTGACCGGAAACGATGCCGATACGAAGCAGCGGAAGGGGCGTGACGAGCGGGCCAAGGCCCGGCTGCGGCGTAAGCAGGAGGCTGAGCTGGTCCCGGAAGTCGTTGGCGAAAATGCTGTTGGGCGTCCAGGCAGTGAACAAGGTCGCGAGGAGGATGCCGACACCCAGCGTGGCGCGAATCAGACGGACAGCGGGCCCGGCTGGGGCGGACGCTTTGCGCGGTGCGCGCGGCTCGGGCGCGTCTCCACGGTTCCCTGCGCCCGGCGCAGGGAATGCCGAAGCTGGCCCCGTCTGCATTTGAGCCGATGTCATCTTCCGATTTCGTATAATAGTACACTAGTTCAGCGGTCACAATGGCATTTCTGACCGCAGGGAGTCGGCATAAGAAGTCGCCCTGCCGGAGGTGGCCGGCGCGTCGCTTGACGTCAGCGCCCCCGAAAAGTATTATGAATCAAGAGATGAAGGCGATACCGGTTTCGACATTGAATCCTGAGGCATTGCGCTCTGCCATGCGGGCTTGGACGGCGGGAGTGACCGTGGTGACCGCCGCGCTCGGCGGCCAGCGCCACGGCATGACTGTGAACTCCTTTACTTCGGTCTCACTCGACCCGGCCTGGATCACGATTTCCCTACGGCAGGCGACCCGTACCCACCAGATAGTGATGCAGGCGCGGAGCTTCGGCGTTACGATCCTTTCGACCCAGCAAAAAGAAATCTCCCAACGGTTCTCTGGACACAGCACGTCCGGAACATTGGGCGGGGCTGACCGGTTTGAGGGCTTGGAGACGGCGACGCTGGTGACGGGGTCGCCGCTGATCAAGGGCGGCCTGGCCTGGCTTGACTGCCGCGTCGTGCGGGCCATTGAGGCCGGCGAGAACACGCTCTTCCTGGCGGACGTGGTGGCCGCGCAGGGGGAGTTTGAAGGGGAGCCCCTGATCTATCATCACCGGGCGTACTGGCACCTCGATCCTATCCAGGACGGGTGACGTGCCCGGCGGCATGGGGAGGCGGCAATGAGTGTGAGCCTGAATGTAGACGAGCGGCGCTGCCTGTTGGAGACCGCCCGCTCGGCGCTCGAGGCCGCTGTCCGGGGCGAACCTGTCCCCGAGGTCCGGATGGAACTGATCCCGCCGCGGTTGCTGGAACCGGGGGCCTCCTTTGTGACGCTGACTGCGTCCGGGAGCCTGCGGGGGTGTATTGGTACGCTGGAGGCCAGGCAGCCCCTGATCGATGACGTCCGAGAACATGCCGTCGCAGCAGCGCTGGAAGATTTCCGATTTACCCCGGTCCAGCCGACAGAGTTGCCCGGCATCGAAATCGAGATCTCACGCCTGACGGCGCCATGGCCACTTGTCTACGCGGATTCGGAAGACCTGCTGGCCAAGCTTCGTCCCAACGTTGACGGCGTCGTGATCCTGGATGGCATCCGGCGCGCGACGTTTCTTCCGCAGGTCTGGGCGAAGATCCCAGACCCGGCCGACTTCCTCGACAACTTATGCTACAAGATGGGCGCGCCCGTCGACTACTGGCGCCGCACGCGATTGGACGTGCTGGTGTACGAAGTGGAGGAGTTCAGAGAGCGGCAAACGGATCTGGTGCAGGATGGTAAGGCATCCGCAAACCTCACCGCGATGAAGCCGGCTTCGAGGAGTGTCAAAGCCCCGCCGCCGCGCGTGAGCGAAAACGGCGGTGAAAGATGAACGCCTGCCCAGGCCCTGGGCAGGCGTTTCGCATGTGTGAGCGCCTTGCGATTAGGACTTAGCGAAAAAGAACCGGGTGGGCCTGGCCGTCAGACGGCCAGCCACACACCGGCGACGACGAGAACCAGCAGGCCAGCCGTGAAGACTCTGGACAGGCATCCCTCGTTCGACTTCGATTGAGGCCCGGAGAGCGCGGGCGAGGGCGAAGGCATGACGGGCTGTGCCGCGGCTGCCTTCTTGCTTGGGGCAGACGCCTTCCGGCGGGCTGGCGCCTGCCGACTCTTGGCTTTTCGCGTCCCTGCCGACTTCGATTTGCGAGTTGTAGATTTCTTGGCCATTCTCCTCTCCTTCAACGTATGGGTCTGCTCAATATTATACGGCAGCATCCGGCGATCTGCTAATCACTCATGGCGCGTCGTCCGAGGTTGACGCGCATAGCAGACACGTGGTCGGGTGGCGAGGCGATCGAAAACCTGGGGCCGATTCGGGCGAAGGGTTTCCGTGCTAGACTTCCTCACAGCCTCAACCGAAGATGAGTGAGAAACCGATCAACGTAACCGCAGACAAGTCGCCGCGCATTTTCACCATAGTGTGGGACGACGGGCACACGAGCGCGTACCCGTTCAGCCTACTGCGGGCGGCCTGCCCATGCGCTTCGTGCCGCGGCGGTCATGAGAACATGCGGCCAGAGCCGGATGCAGGCGTATTTGAGCTGCCGATGGCAGAGTCTCCGTCCACAAGAATCGCCAACGTCAAGGCCGTGGGTTCGTACGCACTTACGATCGTTTGGGAGGACGGGCACGATTACGGTATCTACAACTGGCATTACTTGCGGGCGTTGTGTCCATGCGATGAGTGCCGGGTCCGCTTCGCCCAATAGGCCGATACGCACCGCAGCGAGATGGGACAGGCTGCCTGGCAGGCCCTCATGATCCCTACGGGGGCGGGACGACCACCAGGAAATCGGCGGCAGCCCAACCTGCCCGCGTCTCATCGTAGTGGGCGACGACGTACCACCAAATGTGCCCGTCCGCATCCTGCGGGCCTTCCAGCGCGCTGAAGACCTCGGCCTCCTCGCCCCGGAAGACGGTCTCCGTGTTCAGGCCGGGCGAGCGGCGGATCCGAAGACCGTCGCCGCCCGTGCCGCTGATCTGCACGTACCCGCCGACGCTGATGGCGCCTGGCAATGGTGTGGGGGTCTGATTCGGATCGACGGTTGGGGTTGGCGTCACGTTCGGCGTGTGCGTCGGAGCAGGAATCAGGGTCACGTCCGCGGGGGCGAATCCCACCTCGGGGGACAGTCGCGGTGCCGTCCAGCCGATGACGATCAGGGTAGCCAGGAGGAGGCAACCGGCTATGGCGAGGGAGCCCAGCACCGTCCACCAGGAAAGCAGGCTTTTGGGGGCGAATGACATGGTTCCGGGCGGAATCAGGCCTCGGCCGGCTGACGCAGGGCGGGCGACTGAAGGAGTGCCAGGGCGCGCTCCGGCATCAAGACCTTGAGTGCGCGAGGACGCACGACGATCTCGGCACGGTTGCTTCCGAGCAGCGGTTCGCCGTCGAGCTGCACGGAGAACGGCGTGCTGGACTCGACGCGCGCGCTGCGGAAGGGCAGGCAGCGTGCTTGGTCCGAGCTCAGGTGCCGCCCGGCCAGGAGATCAAAGAAGTGCCGAAACGCGTCTGCAAGACTGTTTCCGCTCATGAGCCAGAGGTCCATTTCACCGTCATCCAGGGAAGCGTGAGGGGAGATGACAGCCATGCCGCCGGCATAGTGGCGGACGTTCGTCGCGACCGCGAGCAGGAAGTGGCCCTCCACCTCCTTCTCATCTGCCCAGACGCGCAGGTCCATGCCGTGCCAAAACGTCGCCTCCCACAGAGTGGTGGCGAAGTAATGCGGGACGGCCAGGTACTTGGAGAGCCGCGTCCGCGGCTCGAGTCGCTGAATCGTCTGGGCATCGAGGCCTATGCCGGACCAGAGCAGGAAGGGATGGTCATTGCAGAGCCCGACGTCCACTCGCTGCGCCGGCATCTCGGCCACGAGTTGGGCGTTCTCGCGAAGGGTCCACCAGCGCAGCCAGGTAAAGGGCTTGAGGCCCTGCTCTAGCGCCCATACATTCGCCGTGCCCGCGGGCAGCACTGCCAGGGCGGTCTCGCTATCCATCAGGCCGCCCGCCACCTGACCAACCGTCCCATCGCCGCCGATGGCGAAGACGGCATCGTACCCGTCCTGCGCGGCCTGGCGGGCGGCATGCAAAGTGTGGGTCCCACTCAAGGTCGCGGCGGCTTCGATCCGCCAGCCCGCAGACGCGAGGGAACGAATGGTGATGCCCACGAATCGATCCACACGAATGCGACCGGCTGCAGGATTGTAGAGGATGAGTCCGTGACGCATCGCAGGGATTATACCTGTCCGGAATGAATGACCATCCAGGGCCGCGAGGACCGGATGTTATAATGCGCCGCGGTGAACGAGGGCACGCTGCTCAACAATCGCTACCAATTGTTGGAGCGACTTGGTTCCGGGGGTATGGCCGAAGTCTTCCGCGCTCGCGATCTGATGCTTGACCGTTACGTCGCGATCAAGGTCTTGCGCGGAGACTACTCAGAGCATCCAGGCTTTCAAGAGAGCTTCCGGCAGGAGGCCCGTGCGGCCGCGAACCTCACCCATCCCAACATTGTGACGGTGCATGACTTCGGGCTCGCGGAGGGGATGCTCTATATCGTCATGGAGCTCGTTCCGGGACGTGACCTGAAGAGCCTGCTCCGGAAGCGAGGCCGGCTTCCCGCCGCGGAAGCCATTCATCTGATCGTTCAAGCCTGTGCCGGAATCGGGTATGCCCACCGGGCCGGACTGGTCCATTGCGACGTGAAACCCCACAACATGCTGGTCACGCCAGACCAGCGTCTGAAGGTCACGGACTTTGGAATCGCGCGCGCCCTGGCGACCATCCTGCCGGACCAACGCGCCAACGTGGTGTGGGGATCGCCGCAGTATTTCTCGCCCGAGCAGGCCACCGGTCATCCGCCGAGCCCGGCCTCGGACGTGTACTCACTCGGGATCGTGATGTACGAGGTCCTGACGGGAACCCCTCCGTTTTCCGCAAGCACGGCAGAGGAGCTGGCACGTCTGCACGCAAGCGCAACGCCTGCCAGCCTGACCGAATACGTGCCCGACCTGCCGCCTGCGCTCGTTGAAATTGTGATGAAGGTTCTTTCGAAGGAGCCCTCGGCGCGCTATCGCACCGCCGACCAGCTTGGGCGGGTCTTGCTCAAGTTCGGAACCACGCGGGAAGTGATCCCGAGCCTGGGCTCGACGGTCGAGGCCGCGCAGGCTTTTTTGCCGCGACGGCTGGGCGGAAGCGAGGAGGTCGGCACGAGCCCCGAGATCGACTGGATGTCGGTCGGCCTGGGTCTGCTTGCGGTGCTGGCGGTGGGCGGACTGATTCCGTTCTGGATGTGGGTCTACTTCACCTACAACCCGCCGCTGAGATAGGGCCAGCTGCCGAGACGGGCGAACTGCAACGTGAAGCGTCCGATCATTGCGCCGAGCATCTTGTCCGCCGACTTCCTGGCGTTAGGCGAAGCCATCCGCGCCTGCGAGGCCGCGGGAGCCGACTGGATCCATGTCGATGTGATGGACGGCCATTTCGTTCCGAACCTGACCATGGGGCCGTTCATCGTCGAGCACTGCCGGCGCGCGACCCAGCTGCCGCTCGACGTTCATCTCATGATCGAGCAACCCGATCGCCTGCTGCCCGCGTTCGCCGAGGCGGGAGCGTCACACCTCACGGTACACGTGGAGGCATGCCCTCGGCTCCGCGAGACGCTGGAACTGATCAAGAAGCTAGGTTGCAAGGCGGGAGTCACGTTGAATCCCGACACGCACGCGGGCGCAATCGATGCCGTGCTGCCGCTCGTCGACCTGGTGCTGGTTATGAGCGTTCATCCCGGGTACGCCGGCCAGGCGTTCATGCCGATGGCGGTGGACAAGACGACAGACATCCGGCGCAAACTCGACGCGCTGCGGTCGACTGCCTGGCTGGAGGTGGACGGAGGGATTACTGGCGAGACCGCGCTCGAGATGCAGAATGCGGGTGCAACTGCCTTCGTAGCGGCAAGCGCGGTGTTCCAGCACCCGGAGGGTATCCAGGGAGGAATCCGGTCCTTGCGGAGCGCGTTGAAGGCCGATGCATCTTAGGAAATGCAAAATCGCGGCTCCCGCCGCGATTTCCCGGGTGAAGTCAACCGTGGGCTCAGGCCGCGGACTTGCCGTATGTTCGCAGGCAGCGCGCGCAGAGGGTCTTCCGGACGAGCTTGCCACCCTCCATCAGCCTGACCTTCTGCAGATTCGGCTTGAACGTGCGATTCGTGGCGCGCTGGGAGAATGACCGGCTGTGGCCAAAGGTGGTCGTCTTTCCGCAATTCATGCACTTTGCCATCTACAATTTCCTTTCCGAGCGGATGATTCCAAAACACGGCATTCTACCATACGCCGCAACCTTCCACAAGCCGCACTGTTAAGTTAAGGGCGAGGCGAGTCATGGCAAAAGAAGAAACGTCCCTGGGCGCGATCCGAGTCTCACCGCACGCGGTGGCGACCATCGTACATCGTGCCACACTTGAGTCCTACGGGGTGGTGGGGCTGGCCCCCAAGGACTTCACCGACGGCCTGGTGCACACTGTGACGCGCGAACCTTCGAAGGGTGTATCCGTGCGATACTCCGGTGAAGACATCGACATCGACGTCTACGTGATCGTGGAGTACGGGACGCGAATCAGCACCGTGGCACAGGGTGTGGCCAACACGGTCCGGTTCCAGGTGGAGAGGGCCCTGGGGCTGAAGGTCAATCAGGTCAGCGTCCACGTTTCCGGCCTGCGCGTGAGCGATACGGACTAGGAGGCAGGGAGATCGGCTCTCTCCGCTGGGTTGGCTTGGGCAGGTTGTCGGAACTGATGGCTTGCGGCCGTGCGCGCCGAAAGCCTGCTTCCTCACTGCGACGCAGGGCGGCGTGCCCGTGACCACCGAGTTGCCGCGCGTCAGAGCGGCGCGTGGCCGGCCCATCGACGGGCGGACCTTGAAGCGCCTGACCGAAGCGGGCCTGGCGTGGCTCAAGACCAACCAGCAGACGGTCAATGCTCTGAACGTATTTCCAGTTCCGGATGGCGACACAGGCACAAACATGGTCCTGACCATGCAGGCGGCCTGGAGCGAGATCAAGGGTCTGGGGACACGCCATATCGGAGAGATGGCCGCGGCCGTGTCGAAAGGCGCGCTCATGGGCGCACGCGGCAATTCGGGGGTGATCCTTTCCCAGCTCTGGCGAGGTTTCTCCCGCAGCGTCCGTGACCGGGAGGAACTGGACGGCCCGAGCTTTGCCGCGGCTCTGGCCGAGGCGCGCGACACGGCATACAAAGGAGTGGTGCGGCCGGTCGAAGGAACGATCCTGACGGTTGCCAAGGAAGCTGCGGCGGCTGCCGAGGCCGCTCGAAAATCCTCGGCGCATCCGATCGACATGCTCGAGGCCGTGGTGCAGGCGGCCGACGAGGCGGTGCAGCGCACCCCAGAACTGCTCCCAGTCCTGAAGCAGGCAGGAGTTGTCGACTCCGGTGGAAAGGGCCTGTTCTACATCCTGGAGGGGATGTTGCGCCACATCCGAGGCGAATCGCTGGACGAGCCGGCCATGCAGATCCAGCCACTGTCCATGATGCAGATGCAGGATGCCATGCAGGAGATGGAGGCAGGACAGGACTACGAAGTCGTGGTTGACTTCTACCCGAAGGGGCAGCTCGACCTCCGGCAGTTCTATGGTCGACTCGAGGCGATGGGCACCTCCATCCAGGTGGGTGAGGGGGAGGGCATGTACCGCATGCACATCCACGTGCCGACCGAGAAGCGGTACGAGCCGATCGACTATGTCATGGAGCTGGGGACGATCTCCAAGGTTGCGATCGAGAACCTGGTGTCCCAGATGGAGAGCCTAACGGGGGCAAACCAGGCGCCTGTCACGCTGCAACCGGTGGAGCCCGGCACGATCGCCGTGGTGGCCGTTTCGCCCGGTCCGGGGCTGAGCCGAATTTTCGCCAGCCTTGGCGTTGCGGCCATCGTGGAAGGCGGACAGACGATGAACCCCTCCACGCAGGACATCCTACGCAGCTTCGAGAACCTGCCCACGGACCGCGTCATCCTCCTGCCCAACAATAAGAACATCGTCATGGCGGCGGAGCAGGCCAGGGAAGTCACGGTGAAGCACGTCGCGGTTGTGCCCTCCCGCACCGTTCCGCAGGGACTCGCGGCCATGCTGGCGGCAGATCCGCAAGGCGAGCTGGAGGCGGTGGCGGACAAGATGAAGCGGGCGATGGCCTCGGTCAAGACGGGCGAGATCACCATCGCGACGCGATCCGTGGAGATCGATGGCGTCGCCGTGAAACAGGGCCAGGTCATCGCGCTGTTGGACGGGAAGCTAGTGGTGGCAGGTGACGGCCTGGAGGATGCCCTGCTGGCACTACTGGACAAGGCCGGCGCCGCTGGCCACGAACTGGTTTCCCTCTATCACGGGCAGGAGCTTCCGCATGCCGAGGCGCATCGCATCGGGGATGTGGTTCGCGAGCGCTTTCCCGACGTCGAGGTGGAGATCCGCGACGGTGGGCAGCCTCACTATCAGATGATCGTTTCCGTCGAGTAGCACGGCGGGGGCTGACCGACGGGGCCAGCAGGCGCCTGTTCGATTACCTGCCGGCAGCATGCGAAGGTGGTTCGAAGGCGCGGTGGGAGGGCCTGCGGGTTTGAATCCATGAAGCTCGGCCTGGTCACCGATTCCACCTGCGACCTGCCAGAATTCATCGTCCAGGAACATCGCATCGAGGTTGTGCCGCTGGCCTTGATCGTGGATGGCGTGGAATACGCGGATGGGCGCGGTCTCTCGCGTGACGACTTCTATGTCAAGCTGGCTTCACCCGAACACTCGGCATCGACTGCTGCGCCATCAGTCGCCGACATGGCGGAGCGGTACGAGGGCCTCCTTCGCTCTGGCAGCGAGCATGTTCTGTCCATGCATGCCGCGAGCGCGCTGACGGCGGTCGTGAACTCCGCGGTGCAGGCGGCGGGCGAGTTCGGCGACCGCGTCACAGTCGTGGACAGTCTCTCGCTCACGTTGGGGCTGGGTTTCCAGGTGCTGGCGGCCGCGGAAGCGGCGGACGACGGACTGGAGGCGGCGCTGGATGCCGCGGCCGAGGTGCGCAGCCGGCTCCGGATCTTCGCCGCACTGGATACCATCAAGTATGTCCATCGCAGCGGGCGGCTTTCAAACGCGGCGGCATTGATCGGCGGCCTGCTCTCGGTGAAGCCGCTTGTGGAATTGACCGGCGGCCTCGTCAAGACGGCGGGCGCGGTACGCACCGCGGGCCAAGCGAACGAACGGCTCCTTCAACTGGCAGCCGAGTCCGGGGCGATGGACCGATTTGCGCTGCTGCACACAGCTGCAGAAGACCGCGCGCGCCTGTTCCTCAGCCGGCTGATGCAGGAGTCGCGGCAGTCCATCCCTCGCAACATCTTGATGGTGAACGTTACACCCGTGATCGGCGCTCATGCCGGTCCCAATGCCATTGGCTTCGTGGCATTGACTTCGGCGCCGGGCTGAGAGTGACCGTGGACGGCGACGGTTGGGCAGGGCTGCACCACCCGCATGATAGAATCTTCGAATGCAGCCTTCGCTAGAGAAGCTCAGGAAGATCTTTCGCCTCGAACACGAAAACAATTATGGGAACACTGCAATCATTGGGGGACTGGAGAAGGTGCTCGACTTCTGGGAATCCGAGGCGCAGGCCGATCAGCTCGATCAGGAAATCATCGATCTCGTAAGCCAGCAACTGCGCAACTACGCGCCACTCGAACCGGCTTCGCGCGCCCAGGCCCTGAAGGACCTTTGGAGGCGCATCACCGAAACATCTCCCGGCTCGGGGCGAAGGCCAGAGCCGCCACCGGCTGCAGTCCCCGTCAGTGCGGGAGACAGCGCCCCAACGCGGCCCGCTGTGGCAGTTGCGGCGCGAACGGGCCACGAGGTCGCCGCCGCTCGCACGCCGCCCAGACCGCTGGCAGAAGCGGCGCCAGGCGGCAAGACAAGCGACACGCCGGCGGCCTTGAACGCGCCGCTCACGGTATTGCAGGGGGTGGGCCGGAAGCATGCGGCCAGGCTGGAGGGCCTGGGCATGCGTACGCTCGGCGATCTGCTCTATTTCTTCCCCAGGCGATACGAGGACTACAGCAAACTCAAGCCGATCAAGTCGCTCTGGTACGGCGAGCAGGTCACCGTGGTTGGGATGATCGAATCGGTGACGTCGCGGCCGATCCGCAGGGGCGCGGCCACCATCGTGGAGGCGCTGCTGGGCGACGGAACGGGCATGCTGCGCCTGTCCTGGTTCAATCAGCCGTGGATGGCGAACCGGCTGCACGGCGGCATGCAGGTCTCGGTTTCGGGCAAGATCGAGCAGTACCTCGGAAGGCTGGTCATGAATCAGCCGGACTGGGAGCCGGTCGAGATGGAGCACCTGCACACGAATCGAATTGTGCCCATCTACGCATTGACGGCGGGCATCACTCAGAAGTGGCTGCGGGGCATCGTGAATGAGGTGGTCACCTATTGGGCGCCCGCCGTCGTGGATACCCTGCCCGAGGCGACCCGGACCGCAGCCGGCCTCATGCCTTTGGGTAGGGCGTTGCTGCAGGCCCACTTCCCAGACTCAGATGCGGACCTCAAGCAGGCACGGGAGCGGCTGGCTTTTGACGAGATCTTCTTCATGCAGATGGGATTGCTGGAGCACCGCCGGGAATGGAAGAAGACGGAGGCGCAGCGGTTTCGCGTGGCGGACGATTGGCTGCTCACACGCGTCACAAAGCTTGCGTTCCGCCTGACGGAGGCACAACAGGTTGCGACGGCCGAGATCCGGGCAGACCTGGACTCCGGCCAGGCGATGAACCGGTTGCTGCAGGGCGATGTAGGATCGGGCAAGACCGTGGTGGCGGCCCTGGCCGCCGGCATCCTCGCCAGCGGCGGTGCCCAGTCGGCGGTCATGGCGCCGACGGGAATCCTGGCTGAGCAGCACTTCAAGTCGTTTACCAGCCTGCTGATCGACGGAGAGGGCGGTGTGCGCCCCGGCCGTATCCGGCTGCTCACAGGTGATACGGCGAGCGCCGAAAAAGAGGAGATCCGCTCCGGTTTGGCGAGCGGC
>Ga0209341_10005022_pt1 | contig 12075 bp, 10 predicted proteins | sample RifCSP13_2_FD_184020 | JGI IMG/M metagenome (GOLD analysis project Ga0209341, IMG submission 184020) | Soil microbial communities from Rifle, Colorado - Rifle CSP2_sed 13_2 (SPAdes) (version 2) | ecosystem: Environmental > Terrestrial > Deep subsurface > Rock core/Sediment | place: Rifle...
CAACTCGGCCGGGAGGGCGCGCAGGTCGGCACGGACGTCCGGCATGCGGAAGCCGAGGATGCCACGGCGGGCCGGCTCGGCGGACGCGGCAGCGGACATCGCGGCGCTCGACGACGCGGTCGGCGTCACGACGTCCCCGCTCAGCACATTCGGCTGGATCGACTGGGCGGCGCGGTGGTGGCGGCGCGCCTCGGCGCGAGCGGTGCTCTTGGAGCGGGGCAAAGGAGGGATCTCCTTGTCGTTGTCGGGCGGTGACGGAGCGGGGGCATGGTACCCCAGCGGCCGCCGGACGGCGTCCGTCGAAGGCTGTGTGAAGCCGCGGTGGAGCCGCCGGTGAGCGCCTCGGAGTAGAACGACGGGACGCCATGCCGCCGGTCACCCGCCCGGAGGTCAACCATGTCGCGCCGCGTCCGCGTCGCCCTTCCGGCCCTCGTGCCGGCGCTCATCGCCCTCGTCCTCGTGGTCGGAGGTGCGGCCGCCTCGCCGGGAGTCGAGGCACCAGCCGGGGTCACGGCAGCCGCGGCCGTCGCCTGGCCGCCCTCCACGGGCCTCTTGGTCGGCGAGGTGATGACCGGTGGCGGGAGCGCGTCGGACGAGTTCGTCGAGCTCTACAACGCGGGCCCGACGACGGCCGATCTGGCCGGTCTCGAGGTGGTCTACGTCACCTCGACCGGTGGGACCATCACGCGCAAGGCGACCTGGGCGGCATCCACGCCCGTCGAGCCGGGCCGCCACGCGCTGCTCGCCAACGTCTCGGGCACGTTCGCCTCCGGCGCGGACGCGACCTACAGCGGCGGCCTGAGCGCGACGGGAGGGACGATCGTCCTGCGGGCCGTGGGCGGTGCGCCGATCGACGCGCTCGGCTGGGGCGATGCGACGAACGCATTCGTGGAGGGCACGGCGGCCCTCCCACCGCCGGCCGGTTCGAGTGTCGAGCGGCTGCCCGGTGGTCTGCTCGGGAACGCGAGCGACACGAACGACAACCGCACCGACACGCACCTGGAAGCGGCCCCGAGCCCTCAGGGGCTGGCCGCCGGCCCGGTACCCGTGCCGAGCCCCACGCCCGAGCCGACGATGACCCCGACCGTGGGGCCGGAGCCGACAGCGGAGCCGACCCCGAGCCCGACTCCCGACCCCACCGCGAATCCCACCTCGTCACCGAGCCCCGAGCCGACCATCCGGCCCACGCCAGAGCCGACCTTCGCGCCGACGCCAGAGCCGACGCCGGAGCCGACCACCGCGCCCACGCCAGACCCGACCCCGGCGCCGGACCCGGTCGTGTCCATCGCCGACGCGCGCCTTGCTCCGGATGGCACGGTCGTGACCGTGTCGGGCACCCTGACCACGCCGCTCGGTGCCCTCGAAGCAGGTCGCGGCGCGTTCGTGCAGGACGCGGCGGCGGGCATCGCGCTGTACCTCTCGACCGCCGACTGGCCGGCGCTGCCGGTGGGCCAGGCCGTCGTCGTCACCGGCACGACGGATGATCGCTACGGCCAGCGCACGCTCCGCCTGGCCGACGCGGCGGCGATCGCCGATGCCGGTGCCGGGTCACCCGTGTTGCCGCTCGACATGTCCACGGGCGGCGCCGGTGAGCCCCTCGAGAGCCGCCTGGTGGGGGTCGCCGGGGTCATCGTCGGCGGTCCCGACACGCTCACCGACGGTTTCGCGGTGGACCTCGACGACGGAAGCGGCGCTCTTCGTGTGATCGCGGGCGTGGCCAGTGGGATCGTTCCCGCGGACCTGCCGCGGGGCGCCACGGTGACCCTGATCGGCGTCCTGGGCCAGCGCGACGCCTCGGGAACGGGCTCGGACGGGTATCGACTGATCCTGCGCGACCCGTCGGACCTCGTCCGGCGGCCCGATCCGACCCCGACCCCGACGGTCGAACCGACCGCTACCCCCTCGCCGGCTCCGACCGGCACGCCCGAGCCGACGATCACCCCGACCCCGACCCCGAGCCCGACCGCGACACCGACACTCACACCCTCGGCCGAGATCTCCATCGCCGCCGCGAGGAGCCTGCCGACGGACACGCACGTCCGCGTGCGGGGCGTCGTGACCGTGGAACCGGGTCGCGTCGTGGACGACCGGACGCTGGCGATCCAGGACGCCGGCGGCGGCATCTTCGTCCGCCTCGATGGGGGTCGGCGGGGGCTTGCCCTGACGCGGGGCGAGACGATCGTCGTGGAGGGCCGCATCGGTGCGCGCTACGGTGCGCTCGAGATCCGCCTCGATGACACCGACCCGCTGGATCGTCTCGGCCCGGCGGCGCTGCCCGCCCCACTGCTCGTGCCCCTCGCCGGGCTCGGCGAATCGACCGAAGGGCTCCTGGTCCGAGTGAGCGGTTCCGTCATCGACGTCGACGTCAGCGGCGCCGGCACCACGACCATCGTGCTCGAGGACGCGAGCGGTCGCGGCAGGGCCTTCGCCCTCGCCGGGGCCGGTCGTCTGCCGGATGACATCCGGCGCGGCGTCAGCCTCGAGGCGACGGGCGTCGCGGGCCAGCGTGCGACCGGGCGCGACCGCCTTGACGGGTACCGCGTGTGGATCCGCGACGCCGCCGACGTGCGGCGCGCCGGTCCATCCGCAACGGCCGCGGTGACCGCATCCCCGACGCCGGAGCCAACGGGCGCGCCGGGGACCGCGGCGATCATGTCCATCCGGGACGCACTGGCGAGCCCGGGTACGCCCGTGACGATCGCGGGCACCGTCATCGTGCCGGCCGGCTTGCTCGATGCCGACGGTCGTCGCGTCGTGATCGCCGACGCCGGTGGCGGCGTCCTCGCTCGCCTCGTGGAAGGCGATCCGGCGCCGGCTGTGGGCGACCAGGTGCGTGTCACGGGCGTCGTGGGCGCGTACTACGGCGCGCCCCAGCTGGCGGCCGATGCGCCGGTCGAGCTCCTCGGACGTGTCGGCGACCCGGTCCCGTACCGCGTGACGCGCGCCCCGCTCGCCGAGGGGCTGGAGTGGCGGTTGGTCGTGGCATCGGGGCGGATCGTCGAGCTCCACCGTTACGGCGAGAGCTGGCGCGCCGAGCTCGAGCTGCCGGGCGGCGAACGCCTGCCGATCGTGGGGCTGTCCCGGGCCGGGATCCCCGCGACGACCCTCGCCGAGGGTCGCACTTCGACCGTGATCGGCATCGTCCGCCGCCCATATCCGACTGCCTCCGACCGACGCTTCGCGCTCGTGCCGCGGGGAACGCGTGACCTTGCCGTCGGCCCGGCGGTTGGCGGCAAGGCCTCTCCCGGCACCGGGAGCGGGGCGGCGGTGAGCGGTGGCAGAGGTGGCTCCCCGGCGACGGGGGCCGATGCTGGCACGCTGCCCATCGATGTCGAGCTCGGGGACCTGGCCGGGAACGCCGGCCGAGTCGTGCGGGTCGGCGGGCTCGTGGTGGCCGTGGACGGCCTCATGCTCACGCTCGACGACGGGTCAGTCAGCGCGGTCGTCCGGCTGCCTGAGGCAGCGGACACGCTCGCGGCGGACCTCAGACGCGGTGAGGCGGTGAACGCCGTGGGGCGCGTCGTCCCGCTGGGCGACGGCTGGCAGGTCGTCGTCGCCAGCCCTGCCGATGTCTGGCGCGCGGCATCGCTCGCCGCGGTCCCCGGTGTCTCGTCGACGCTGACCCCTTCGGCCTCGAGTGCCCTGGCGACCCCTGCCCCGGGTGCGGGCGGAGGCCCCGGATCGGGCGACGGCCCGCTCATGGCCGGCCTTGCGGCGATGGCCGTGGCCGGTGGGATCGCCGCCACGGCGGGCGCCGTGACGACCGCCAGGCGTCGACGAATCGAACGCCTGTTCTCGGGGCGGGTCGCGGAACGTCTCGCCGAGCTCACGCCGTCGACGCACGAACCACGCTCAACGGCTTGACGCTGACGTGAAGCCGAGACTATCCTCGCCGCAGCTCCGCACAGCACGGGGCAAGCGAGCACCGAGGGACAGCCTTGCCGATCGCGGACTACCGCGTCGCGCTACCGGATAGCGAACGGCAATATCACATCGCACTCGGACCAGGCGAACTGGCCGAGTACATCCTCCTCCCCGGTGATCCCGACCGCACCGAGCGCATCGCCACGCGCTTCGAGAGCGTCGAGCTGCGGCAGCGGCACCGCGAGTTCGCCTCGGTCACCGGCACCTACCGCGGCCGGCGCATCTCGGTCGTCTCGACCGGCATCGGCACGGACAATGTCGAGATCGCCATGGCCGAGATCCTGGCCATCACGACGCGGCCGACGTTCATCCGCATCGGCTCCTGCGGCGTGCTGCAGGACGGTATCGAGCTGGGCGAGCTGGTCGTCACCACGGGCGCCGTGCGCCTCGAGGCGACGACGAGCTACTACGTGCACGAGGGCTACCCCGCGGTGGCCGACTACGTGGCCGTGGCCGCGCTCGTGGAGGCCGCCCACCGGCTGGGCCACACGGCGCATCTCGGCATCACCGCGACCGCGCCGGGGTTCTTCGGCGCGCAGGGCCGGCCGATCGCACAGCTGCCCATCCGGTTCCCGGACCTGGCCGCCGAGATGCGGCGCCAGAAGGTCGTGAACTTCGAGATGGAGGCCTCGGCCGTGCTCGTGCTGGCCGGGCTTGCGGGCTGTCGGGCCGGCGTCGTCTGCACCGCCTACGCGCAGCGGCCGACGGGCCGCTTCGTGACCGGCGAGCAGAAGGATCGGGCGGATGCCGCCTGCATCGATACGGGGCTGGAGGCGCTGTGCCTGCTGGCCGAGATGGAAGAGGCTGTCCATGCCGCGGGGGCGGCGCACTGGCGGCCATCCCTCTGGGCGCCGCTGGCGTCCTGACGGAGCGAACCCACCGACGGACGGCGGGCCTTTCGCCCGGCGCCGTCACCAGTACCCGGGGATCCGGGAGGAGGATCGGACACCATGACCATGGGCTATTGCGTCAAGGACAAGGAGAAGGTCGAGATCAAGGACGCCAAGTCGATCACGATGAAGAACGGCAAGCCGGCCACGGCGGGCGTCTGCCCGAAGTGCGGCACGAAGGTCTTCCGCATCGGCGGCTGATCCCGACCGCGATCATCTCCGAGAGCCCCGGCGACGGCCGGGGCTCTCGGCATCCCGGGCTCGCCGCGTTCGGTACAATCGGGGGGAGATGACGGGCAGAGCGGCGATGCCGCGGGTCGAGATGCGACCGCGCCCCGCGTTACCCGTTGCCCCGGGACCCGTCCTCGCCCTCGACCTCGGTGCCAGTCGGATCCGCGCCGCCCTGGTGTCCCCGGATGGGCGCCTCCACGCCCGCACGGAGGGGCGTACGCCGGGCGAGCTGGGGCCGGACGCGGTCGTCGATGCCTGCATCGACCATCTGCGGGCGACTCTCGAGGCGGTCGCTCCGGCAGACCGCGGCGCGATCGTCGCGGTGGGCATGGCCGCCCCGGGTCCCGTGGATCCCCGGACCGGCACGATCGTCGATCCGCCCAACATGGGCCCCGACATCCACGACGTGGCCCTCGCCCCGGCCGTCGCGGACGCCCTCGGCCTGCCCGTCGTGCTCGATCGCGACACCCAGGTGGCCGTGCTGGCCGAGATGGCCTTCGGGGCCGCGCGCGAAGCCCGCGACGTCGTCTACCTGACCGTCTCCACGGGCATCGGCGGCGCCGTCGTCAGCGGCGGCCGGCTCCTCACGGGCCCCGACGGCACGGCCGGGGAGCTGGGCCACCTGCCCGTCGACCTCGACGGCCCGCCCTGCGCCTGCGGCGCGACGGGCCACCTCGAGGGCATCGCCTCCGGTTCCGCCATCGCGCGCCTGGCCGCCGCGGCCGCGGCCTCTGGTGAGGCCCCGGGACTCGCGTCCCTGGTCCGGACCCTCGCCCCGACGCGCCTCGAGGCGCGCCACGTGGCCGAGGCCGAGGAGCGCGGCGATCCCCACGCCGCGGCCATCATGGAGCGCGCCCGCCGCGCCTTCGCCGCCGTCTGTGTCGGCCTCGTGGACGTCTTCGACCCCGAGCTCATCGTCGTCGGGGGCAGCGTGGCGCGCAACCAGGGCGAGCGCTGGCTCGCTCCCGCCCGTCGGGAGGTCGAGCGCTTCGGCTTCCGCGTCCCCGCCCGGCGCGTGCGCATCGTGGCGGCCGGCCTGGGCGACGACGTCGGCCTCTTCGGGTCGCAGCCCCTCGTGGCCCTCAGGCTCGCCGAAGGCGGGCTCATCCATCCGTCGACCATCGGCGCCCCCGTCGGCGCAGCAGGAGGGAAGCTTTCATGACCACCCGTGTCGGCATCAACGGCTTCGGTCGCATCGGTCGGCAGTCGCTCAAGGCGCTCCTCGAGCGGACCCCCGCGGTCGAGGTCGTCGCGGTCAACGATCTCGTGGACACGAAGATGAACGCCCTGCTCTTCAAGCACGACTCGACCTACGGCGCCTATCCCGGGACCGTCACCCACACCGACGACGCGATCGTCGTGGATGGCCGCCAGATCAGGGTGCTGCAGGTCAAGGACCCGGCGCAGCTGCCCTGGCGCGATCTGGGGGTGGACATCGTGATCGAGTCCACCGGCCTCTTCACCGACGCGGAGAAGGCCCAGGCGCACCGCGACGCCGGCGCGAAGAAGGTCATCATCAGCGCACCGGCGAAGAAGGAGGACGTGACCATCGTCCTCGGCGTCAACGAGGACGCCTACGATCCGGAGCGCCACCACGTCATCAGCAACGCCAGCTGCACCACCAACTGCCTGGCGCCGGCGGCGAAGGTCGTGCACGACGGCTGGACCATCAGGCGCGGCCTGATGAACACGATCCACTCCTATACGAACGACCAGCGCATCCTCGACGTGGCCCACAAGGACCCGCGCCGGGCGCGCTCGGCCGGCCAGAACATCATCCCCACCACGACCGGTGCGGCCAAGGCGCTGGCGCTCGTCATCCCCGACCTCAAGGGCAAGTTCGACGGCTTCAGCCTGCGCGTCCCGACGCCCACCGTGAGCGTGGTTGACTTCACCGCGGAGCTGGAGCGTCCGGCCACCGTCGAGGAGCTCAACGCGGCCTTCCGCGCCGCCGCGGACGGGCCCATGGCGGGCATCCTCGGCGTCAGTGACGAGCCGCTCGTCTCGAGCGACTTCCGCGGCGACAGTCGCTCCTCGATCATCGACTCCGCCTCGACGATGTCCCTCGGCGGCGACTTCGTGAAGGTCATCGCCTGGTACGACAACGAGTGGGGCTACAGCTGCCGCGTGGCCGACCTGGTCGGCTTCGTGGCCGCCCGCCTCTAACCCGCCGGGGAGCCCAAGGCCATGGACAAGCTCACCGTCCGCGACTTCGATCCCGCCGGCAAGCGGGTCTTCGTGCGGGTCGACTTCAATGTCCCGCTCGCCGACGGCAAGGTCGTCGACGACTCGCGCATCCGCGCCTCGATCCCGACCATCGCCTACCTGCTCGATCGGGGCGCCATCGTGATCCTCGCCAGCCACCTCGGCCGGCCGGGCGGCAAGGTCAACGACACGTACCGGCTGCGCCCGGTGGGCCTGCGCCTCTCCGAGCTGCTGCGGCGCCCCGTCCGCGTCACCGGCGACGCCCTCGGAGCGGGCACCCTGGATGCGCTCGCCCGGCTCAAGCCGGGTCAGGCGATCCTGCTCGAGAACCTGCGCTTCCACGCCGCCGAGGAGGCCAACGACCCGGCCTTCGCCAAGGCCCTGGCGAGCTACGCCGACGTCTATGTCAACGACGCCTTCGGCACGGCCCATCGGGCGCACGCCTCGACGGTCGGCATCGCCAAGCTCCTGCCGGCCTACGCCGGCCTGCTCATGGAGCGCGAGATCGCCGTGCTCTCGCAGCTGCTGGAGTCGCCGGCCAAGCCGTTCGCCGCGGTCATCGGCGGAGCCAAGGTCTCGGACAAGCTGCGCGTGCTCGAGAACCTGATGAGCCGCGTCGACACCTTCGTGGTCGGCGGCGGCATGGCCAATACGTTCTTCGTGGCTATGGGCTACACCGTCGGCAAGAGCCTGCTCGAACGCGACCGGGTCGAGGACGCCGCCCGCATCCTGGCCCTGGCCGAGGAGAAGGGCGTGCGCTTTCTGCTGCCGACCGACGTGGTGGTGGCCAAGGAGGTGACGCGCGGCGCCGAGCACAAGCTCGTGCCGGCCTCGAAGATCCCCAACTCGTGGTCCGTGGTGGACGCCGGCCCGGCCAGCATGGCCGCCTTCACCGAGGCGCTCCAGGATGCCCGAACAGTGCTCTGGAACGGACCCCTGGGCGTCTTCGAGGTCCCGACCTTCGGCGACGGCACCCGCGTGATGGCCCGCTTCCTGGCCAGGCGCGCCGACGAGGGCGTCACGGTGGTCGTCGGCGGAGGCGACTCGGTGGCCGCCATCGAACAGCTGAAGCTCGGCTCGAAGATGACCCACATCTCCACCGGCGGTGGCGCCTCGCTCGAGTTCCTCGAGGGCATCGAGCTGCCGGGCATCGCCGCCCTCATGGACCGCCCGGCATGACCACCGCCATCGAGTTCATCGACGCCCGCGAGATCCTCGATTCGCGCGGCAACCCGACCATCGAGGTCGACGTCGTCCTCTCGGGCGGGGCGGCCGGTCGGGCGGCCGTGCCCTCCGGCGCCTCCACCGGCGCCCACGAGGCGGTCGAGCTGCGCGACGGGGACAGGGACCGCTACGGGGGCAAGGGCGTCCTGAAGGCGGTCACGAACGTGCTGGAGACGATCGGGCCGGCGCTGCTCGGTGCCGACGCGGCCGATCAGGCGGCCATCGACGAAACGCTCATCGACCTCGACGGCACACCGAACAAGGGCAACCTGGGCGCGAACGCGATCCTGGGCGTCTCGCTCGCCTGCGCCCACGCCGCGGCCGAGGCGCACGGCCTGCCGCTCTACCGCTACCTCGGCGGGGCGCGGGCCCACACGCTGCCCGTGCCGATGTTCAACATATTGAATGGCGGCAGGCACGCGGCCGACTCGACCGACTTCCAGGAGTTCATGGTCATGCCCGTCGGGACGCCGACCTTCTCCGAGGCGCTGCGTGCGGGGTCGGAGATCTTCCACGCCCTGCGGGCCGTCCTGCACGAGGGCGGCCAGGCCGTCGGCCAGGGCGACGAGGGCGGCTTCGCGCCGTCCCTGCCGTCGAACGAGGCGGCCGTGGAGATCGTCCTGCGCGCCGTGGAGCGCGCCGGCTACCGTCCCGGCGAGGACGTCGCTATCGCCCTCGATCCCGCCGTCACGGAGCTGCTCGACCACGACGCCGCGGTCACCGCCGAGGGCGAGCTGACCTACCGCCTGGCGAAGGAGGGGCGTAGCCTGCGCACAGCCGAGCTGGTCGACTTCTGGGTCGACTGGGTCGCCCGCTACCCGATCGTCTCGCTCGAAGACGGCCTCGCCGAGGACGACTGGCTCGGTTGGCGGATGCTGACCGAGCGCCTCGGCGGGCGCTGCCAGCTCGTCGGGGACGATCTCTTCGTGACCAACCCGGAGCGCCTGGCGCGGGGCATCGAGGAGGGCTCCGCCAACGCCATCCTCATCAAGCTCAACCAGATCGGCACGCTCTCCGAGACGCTGGCGGCGATCGAGATGGCCCGCGAGGCGGGCTGGGGCGCGGTCGTCAGCCACCGCTCGGGTGAGACGGAGGACACGACCATCGCCGACCTGGCAGTCGCTGCGGGCACCGGTCAGATCAAGACCGGGGCGCCGTCGCGCTCCGAGCGGGTGGCGAAGTACAACCGGCTGCTGCGCATCGAGGAGGAGCTCGGCGTCGCCGCGCGCTACCCGGGCGCGGCCGCCCTGGCGCGGTCCCAAGGGTGACGCGCGTCTTCGATCGCGGAGCGATCTTCGCCGGCTGGGTCGGCCTGGGCATGGCCGTGGTCATGGCCATCGGCCTGGAGTTGATCGTCGCCGTCCAGTCGCTCGTCTTCCTCATCGCGCCGGTGGCCGGCCTGCTCATCGGCTACTACGCCAACGCCCGCTCGGCACGGCGCCGGCCGTGGGGCCGCGTCCTGGCCAATGCGGCCTGGGCGGGCCTCGTCACCGCCCTCTCGCTGGCCATCCTCTACGGCGGCGTTCGCCTGATCTTCGTCTACGCCGATTCCGGTTACCGCGACGGTCCGCAGGGCGGCCCACTCGTGTGTCGCACCGGCCCGGAGTGCTCGTACCTGCGTTACCTGGGGGCCGGAAAGGGCCCGGAGCTGGAACGCGCCGGCGTGGTCGACGCGGCCGCGTTCGAACGGCTCGTGCTCCAGGAGCAGCTCAACGGGGCGCTGACGATCGTGGCCGTGGTCATCGGTGGGGCGATCGCCGGTGGACTGCTGTACGGCGCGGCCGGCCCGCGCGTCGGGGAGGGAGCGGCGAGGGACCCGGCGTCGGTCGCCTGAGCGCGACCGTGCGGGGCGTCAGCTCTTCTTGGCGGGGGCCTTCTTCGCGCCGGCCGCCTTGGGGGCGGCGGCCTTCGCCGCAGTCGCCTTTGCGGGGGCCTTCTTCGCGATCGGCTTCTCGGCCACGGCCTTCACCCTGGGCGTGGCGGCCTTGGTGGCCTTCGCAGGGGTCGCCTTCGCCGGTGCCCTTTCGGCGGGTTTGACGGCCGGGGCGGCCTCGGCCTTCGCGGCACCCTCGGCGCGAGTCGACTTGTGCAGCGCGGCGCGGGCCTTGCCGGCGGCGGTCTGCTCGCCCTTGGCCTTGGTCGCCTTCGAAGCGGCGATGCGCGCCTTGGCCTCCTTGACCGCGGCGGCCTTGCCGGTCGTGCGCACGACCTTCGCGGCGGTCACGACCGCCTGGCCAGCCAGTGAGGCGTCCACCTTGCGCATGAGCCGGCTCTTGCGGCGGTTCGCGGCATTGGCATGGATCACCCCGGCCTTGGCGGCCCGGTCGAGCGCCGACACGGCGGCCACGACCGCCGCCTGAGCCTCGGTCGCCTCACCGCTCGCCGCGACGGCGACGGCCTTTGCGACGAGGGTCTTGGCCTTCGTCTTGCGCGGCTGGTTGACGGCGTGCTTGCGCTGGTCCTGCCGGACGCGCTTCATGGCCTGCGGCGTGCGTGCGCCTCGCCAGGTTCGAGATGAGTGAGCCAACTCGGGGTGACCTCGATGGTGCGGGCGGTGGAGTCTGACGCGTCGACGCGGCGTGCGAGCCGGCGCGACGCGTGATGGTAGCAGACACGCTCACGTCAGGGGTCGAGGCGGTAGAACCGCCAGGTATCGTGCTCGATGGGCAGGATCTCGAAGTTGTCGAATCCGGCCGCCTGGGCGTAGCCGCGCAGGGTCGCCGGGCGCATCACGGCACCGGTCTCGGCTGACGGCGGATCGGCCATCCCGTTGGTGAGGCAGACGAGCAGGCTGAAGCCGTACATCAAGCGCTCGACCTCGTCCCCCGGAGCGCCGAACGTCTCGGCCACCCTCTCGTCCATGACGATCATCGACCCGCCCGGCGCCAGGAGCCCACGTGCCGCGCGGAGCACCGCGATCGGTTGGGCCATGTCGTGGACGGCCTCGAAGATGGTCACGAGGTCGAACGCACCCTGGAGCGCGGGGTCCGCGGCGTCACGGGCGTGGAACGTCACGCGGTCGCCGACCTCGGTCGCGGCCAGGTTGCGGCGAGCCTGGGCGATCGCCGGCTCGTCGAGATCGATGCCGTCCACGTGTGCCTTGGGATAGGCGCGCGCAAGCGCGATCGTGGACCAGCCCTCGCCGCAGGCGAGATCCGCGACGCGCGCCGGTGGCTCGGCGGAGAGCCGAGCGTGGACGTCCGGGACCGAGGGCAGCCAGGTCGAGCCGAGGAGGTGGTGGTAAGAGGGCCGGTTCGCGGCGCCCTGGCCGTCGCGGATGTCGGCGCCGTACCATGACCAAGGCACGCCGCCGCCCCGCTGGAAGACCGCCGCGAGCTCTGGCAGCCCCCGCAGCGCGACGATCGTCTGGCGGATGATGGGCGCGAGGTAGGCAAGGTCCAGCTCATCGACGAGCACGGCGTCGTGACCGGCCGGCAGGGCGTATCGGCGGACGTCAGCGGCCGCAGTCGCGTCCTCCACCGTGAGGAGGTCGCTCACGGCACCGTGCTCGAGCCACTCGCGGACGTAGCGCTCGACAAGGCCCGAGCGCGCGGCAAGGTCGCCCGACGTCATCGGCCCTCCATCGGCCAGGGCTCGATAG
>Ga0209341_10005023_pt1 | contig 12073 bp, 10 predicted proteins | sample RifCSP13_2_FD_184020 | JGI IMG/M metagenome (GOLD analysis project Ga0209341, IMG submission 184020) | Soil microbial communities from Rifle, Colorado - Rifle CSP2_sed 13_2 (SPAdes) (version 2) | ecosystem: Environmental > Terrestrial > Deep subsurface > Rock core/Sediment | place: Rifle...
GGGAGGCCTGGACCGAGGGGCCGAGGGTGCTGCCCTCTTTATTCTTACTCGGCGATGGCGATGCGTTCGAGGACCGGAGGGTGGGTGTAGAGGAGCAGGACGGCCCAGCGGGGCGGGGTGATGTCGGCCAGGTTGGACCGCGCCAGATCCACCTCGACCTTGATGTGGGCCTGGCGATTGCCGGCGAGCTCCAGGGCCGCGCGGTCCGCCTGGCGTTCGAAATGGCGCGAGACGACGTTCTGGAGCGGCAGCGTCACCAGGTTCAGCAAGAACAGCGTCAGAATGAGCAGCGGAAGCCCGGCGGGATCAGCCGGATGCGTGATCAGGCCTCGCGCGCTCCCCCATCGGAGGACCAGTGCAGTGATGCCGAGACCGACGAACAGGGCAGCAACTGACAACCCCACTCCCTTCCAGATGTGGTGATACATCCGGTGGCCCATCTCATGGGCGAGCACCACCTCCACCTCATCGGCTGACGTCCGCTTGAGGAGCGTGTCATACAGGACAATGCGCTTGGTCCGTCCGAACCCGGTCACATAGGCATTGGCCTTGACCGTCCTGCGGCTCGCATCGGCCTCGAGCACCTGCTCGACCGCGATCCCCGCCCGCTCCGCCAGTCTGGTCACCCTCCCCTTCAGATCGGCATCCTTGAGCGGGGTGAAGGTGTGAAAGAGGGGATCGATGAGGACCGGGGACGCAAAGGCAAGGACGAGGATCAATACTGCGAGGACCCCGCCGGCGGGCAGGAACCAGCGGAGAGGGTCGCGCCGAACAAAGAGATACAGCAGGTTTACCGTCGGCAAAAGCAGGATCACCTGCAGAAGCAGTCCCTTGCCCCAGTCTCTGAACCAGCCGCCGAGGCCCTGAGTCGAGAGGCCATACGCGTGCTCCCGATAGTAGCCTCCATAGAGTTCCAGGGGGAGGAGGAGGAGACGGTACAGCAGCAGGAGGCACGCGGCATACAAAGTCAGCGCGAGCCACGGGCGATGACCGGCCCAGGCCTCACTCAGGTCCCGCAGCGTGCGAGAGGCGGGCGCAAAAATCAGAACAAGGAAGAAGGCCAGCTGGACCACGCTGCGGATCCCGAAGAGGAGATACCGGCCCCCCATGTAGCTCTGGCCCCGTGCGATCTCCTCGGGCGTGAAGTGCCTCAATGCCGCCTCCCGCATCCCTGGCGTTCCCGCCATCACCGCGCTCGCCAGGAGCAGGCTCAACGCACACACGAGGGCGGCTCCCGGGAGGATGCGTATGGCCACCCGCCTACCCCAACCTCTTCTGGAATCGAAGAACACTCAAGGTGAAGACCACGACTCCAAAGGCCGACAGGATCAAAAGCTGAGGCCAAAGATAGGCGATGCCGATCCCCTTGAGGAGAATGCCCCGCAGGATCTGGAGGTAATAGGTCAAGGGCATGAAATGGGCCAAGACCTGGCCAACGGGCGGCATCCCCTCGACCGGGAAGAGGAGGCCCGAGAGGTAGATCCCGGGGAGGAAGAAGAAGTAGGAGATCTGCATCGCCTGGTGCTGGGTCTGGGCGAGCGTGGAGATGTAGATCCCGAGCCCGAGGCTTCCGATGATGAAGACCAGGCTCATGGCGTACAAGAGAACCAGGCTCCCCCGGATAGGCACATGGAAGAAGAGGTGGCCCAGCACCAGGGCGACCGTCATCTGGGCGTAGGCCACCACGATATTGGGGACCAGCTTCCCCGTCATCAGCTCCCACCGCCTGAGCGGGCTCACGATCAGGGCCTCGAGGGTCCCCCGCTCCTTCTCGCGCACGATGACCGCGGCCACGATGGCGATCGTGGTCTGCATCAACATGGCGCCGATGAGGCCGGGAATGATGAAGAGGGGGCTCAGCATGTCGGGATTGTACCAGGCGCGGACCCGCACATCGAGCAGCGAGCTCGACCCGGCGCGTATGCCCATGCCCTGGAACGCCTCCACAGCCAGATCCAGAGAGCGGGCCTGACCAATGGCCGTCGCCGCGTTGACCGCAGAGGTGGCCACTAACGGATCCGTAGCATCGACGATGACCTGGACCTGCGCCGGTCTCCTGGCGTGGAGGTTCTCGGCAAAGTCGGGCGGGATCACAACGCCCACCTTCGCCCTGCCCCGGTCGACGCTCTCGGTGACTTGCCGCAGGTTCTTTGCGTAATCGGTGATCGCGAAATACTGGGAATTCTCCAGGGCCTCCAAGAGCTGCCTGCTCTCCGGCGTCCGAGCCTGGTCCCAGACCACCGTGCTGATGTGCTTGACCTCGGTATTGACCGCAATGCCGAAGATCCAGAGCATCATCGCCGGCATAAAGAGAATCAGGGTCAAGGTGATACGATCTCTCCAGAGCTGGATGAACTCCTTGCGCATGATTCCCAGCAGTCGCGTATTCATCACTCCTCCTCGATCCCCCGCCGGAGCCGGGCGCGGAGACTCTTGCGCTCATCAAGGCCGACGAAGGAAACAAAGATATCCTCGACGGAGGGAGCGACCTCCTCCACCCGCCGCACCTGAATCCCGGCCTTCTCCAGGGCGTCAGTCACCCGGGCTTCCGAGAGGCCATCCCTCGCCCCGATGAGGTGAAGGAGCCGCCCGTACCGAACGACCTCATCGACCTTCTCCATCTTCTCCAGCACCTCGAAGCCCCGGGCGGGCGGGCTGCAGTCCACCTCCCAGACCTGCCCCTGGAGCTGGGTGGCCTTGATCTCAGCAGGGCTCCCTTGCACCAGGATCCGGCCTTTGTAGATAAATCCCAGGGTATCGCAGTGCTCCGCCTCATCCATGTAGTGGGTGGTCACCATAACGGTTGTTCCCTCTTCGGCCAGGCGGTAAATGAGGTCCCAGAAATTCCTGCGCGAAACCGGATCCACCCCCGCCGTCGGCTCATCGAGAAAGATCAGCTGAGGGGTGTGCACGATGCAGCAGCCCAAGGCCAGCCGCTGCTTCCATCCCCCGGACAGGGTCGCCGCCAGGTCCTTCTCCCGCCCCACCAGATCGGCCATCCGGATCATCCGCTCGATCCGCGCCCTCCACTGGGTCCTGGGAACCCCATAGATACTGGCGTAGAACTCCAGGTTCTCCTGGACAGTCAGATCCTCATACAGGCTGAACCGCTGGGACATGTAGCCGATCTTCTCCTTGATCTTCTCGGCGTCCGTTCGGATGTCGTAGCCCAGGACATCTCCCTCCCCTTCGGTGGGATCGAGGATGCCGCAGAGCATCCGGATGGTGGTGGACTTCCCGGCCCCATTCGGTCCGAGGAACCCGTAGACCTCCCCCTTTCGGACCCTGAGGTCGACATGATCCACGGCGAGTCGCTTCCCAAACCGCTTCGTGAGCTGCTTCGTGACGATGGCGTACTCACCCATCTCCCCTTACCCTGTCCCCTCCATAATGATCTCTGCGTCGGCCGGCATACCGGGCTTGAGCAGTCCCTCGGGATTCTCCAGGGCGATCTTGACGCCGAAGACCAGATAGACCCTCTCCTTTTTGGTCTGGACGTTCTTCGGGGTAAACTCTGCCCTGCTCGCGATCTCTATCACCTTCCCCGGAAAGGACCGATCGGGGAAGGAGTCGACGCGGATCCGGGCCCGCTGGCCCAGCCGGACCCAGCCGATATCACTCTCGGCAATGTAGACCCTGAGCCAGATATCCTGGGGATCAATCATCACAACAATCGATGCGCCGGTCAGGACCGTCTCCCCCTGGTCCGACGCCTTGGTGAGGATGATCCCCGAGATCGGCGCCCGGATCACGGTCTCGTCGAGGGTCACCATCGAGGCGGTCAAGGCCGCCTTGGCCCGCGCCACCTCCCAGCGGGCCGCCTCGATCGCCTCGGCGCGCGCACCGGCGAGGAGCAGGCTCAGTCGCTCCTGGGTCGCCTTGTGCTGCTCCTGGGCCACCTGATGCCGGTTCAGGGCGGCGTCCCGATCCAGAGAAGAGATGGCGCCTTCGGCATAGAGTTCCTGATACCGCTCCCAGTCGAGACGCGCCTTCTCGAGATTCGCCGCGGCTTGGGCGACGGCTGCGCGCGCCTCCTTGATCTCCTGCTCCCGGGCCCCGGCCAGGAGTTCAGCGAGTTGAGCCTCGGCCTTGGCCACGCTCGCCCGGTCCCGGGCGACCGCCGCCGCGTATTCCGCATTCTCCAGGCGGGCGATCACCTGCCCTGCCTTGACCGCATCCCCCTCCCTGACCAGAAGATTCTTAATGCGTCCCAAGACCTTCGTTCCCACCCTGACCTCGGTCGCCTCAATAGTCCCTGTCCCTTCCAGGATCTTTCCCGCAGAGTTCCGGGCCAGGCTCAAGGCGATGAGGGCGCCCCCGAGAACCACAAGCGCGAGGGCAAAAATGGCGATCTTTCGAAGAGACACGGCGGCTACTCCAAGAGGTCCGGGGCTGAGTTATCCCTGGCCTATGACCTTCTTGAACTCGGCCTCGTTCAAGACGGGGATACCGAGACGTCGGGCGTCGTCGTGCTTGGAGCCGGGGTCGGCGCCGGCCACGACATAATGGGTCTTCTTGCTCACCGAGGCAGTGACGCGGCCTCCCAGGCGGATGATGGCGACCTTGGCCTCGTCGCGACTGAAGTCTTCGAGGGTGCCGGTCAGGATGAAGGTCTTTCCGGCCAGCGGCTTCTTCCCACCCGCGGCCGTTTGTTCGGTCATCTTGACCCCGACATCCTGCAAGCGTTCGATGACCCGGCGGTTCTCTTTCTGCGCGAGAAACTGGGTCAGGCTCGACGCGATGCGAGGGCCGATGCCGTAAATTTCGGCCAGCTCCTCCTCGGTCGCACTCAGGAGCTTTTCCATGCTTCCGTAGTGTTGCGCGAAGAGAAAGGCGGCATGCTCGCCGACGTGCCGGATGCCGAGAGCGAAGAGCAAGCGGGCGAGCCCCCGCCCCTTGCTCCGTTGAATGGCTTCGTACAGGTTCGTCGCGGATTTCCGGGCCAGGCGCTCGAGCGACGCCAGCGTCTCCACGTCAAGGTGGTACAGATCCGCAAAGTCTTTCACCAGGCCGCGGTCCACCAGTTGATTCACGACCGCCTCGCCCAGGTGCTCGATGTCCATCGCCCGGCGCGATCCAAAGTGAAGCAGTCGTTCCTTGAACTGGGCTGGGCACATAGCGTTGGTGCAGCGCCAGATGGCCTCACCCTCGGGGCGGTAGGCTTGGCCGTCGCAGACCGGACAGCGGGTGGGGAACAGGAACGGCCCGGTATCCGGCGGGCGCTTCGGCACGATAACCTCGACCACGTAGGGGATCACGTCGCCGGCCCGCTCGATGAGCACCGTGTCCCTGACACGGATGTCTTTTTTCCTGATCTCGTCCTCGTTGTGGAGGCTCGCCCTGCTGACGCTCACCCCAGCCAGCCTCACCGGCTCGAGAATAGCCGTGGGTGTGAGGGCGCCAGTCTTGCCCACGTTGATCTCAATGGCGAGTACGCGGGTGGTGGCCCGGCGCGCCGCGAACTTGTACGCGATGGCCCAGCGGGGGTGACGGGTGGTGACGTCCAGGACCCCTTGCTGAGCCAGGCTGTTCACCTTCAGCACAACGCCGTCACTCTCAAAGCCCAGCTCGCTCCGTTTCGCCTCCATCTCATCATGGTAGGCGATGGCGGCATCCAGGTTGCGGCAGCGTCGTGCACCGGGGCTCACGGGTAGGCCGGAGGCGCGAAACGCCTCGAGCACCTCCCAGTGGGTGCGGAGGTTCGCGGAAGGGCTGGACGCGGCCAGCTGGTAGAGGATGACGTCCAGGCGGCGTTTGGCCGTGATGGAGCTGTCCTTCTGGCGGAGGGAGCCGGCCGCCGCGTTCCGGGGATTGGCGAAGGCGCTCTCCCCTGCCTCTTCGAGATCACGATTCAACTTCTGGAATGCGGCCTGCCACATGAAGACCTCTCCTCGGATCTCGAGGCGCTCGTACCGGGCGAGGGGCCCTCGCAGGACCTTCGGTAGGTTCCAAATGGTCCGCAAGTTGTGCGTCACGTCCTCGCCCACGCGACCGTCCCCCCGGGTGGCGCCGCGGACAAAGGCGCCACGCTCGTAGACCAGGGCGACGCCCAGGCCGTCGATCTTTGGCTCGCAAACGTACTTGAACGCCGCATCAGGCATGATCCGCTTTATGCGGGCTTCGAATTCGCGGACATTCTCTTCGGAGGTGGCGTTATCGAGAGACAACATGGGACTACTGTGCCGGACCGGCGCAAAGCCCTCGGCGATCTCGCCTCCGACTTTCTGGGTAGGAGATTCGGAAGTGACGAGCTCCGGATATTGCTCCTCGAGCCGCTTGAGCTCGTTGAAGAGCTTGTCATACTTGGCGTCCGAAATCTCAGGGCGGGCGAGGACATAATAAAGGTAGTCGTGGCGGCGGATCAGCTTCCTCAGCTCCTCAACCCTCGCCTTGGCCTTCTTCAGATCCCTCATTGCCCCGCTCCACGCGCCCTTACGCAGTCGGCCTTTTCGAGTATACCCCCCTCTCCCACCCCACGCAACGCCTCCCCCGCCTGTCCCCCTTGCCGCTGCTTGCCTAACTCAGCATAATTCTTGCACGACTTCAGTCCCGGGGAGCATTGCCGTGACACGAAAAGCTTCGGGTGGGCGCGATGAGGGACCGGCCTTCGGTGAAACGAGACCAGGATCGCGTGGTGACGCCAGCGGTGCCGCCGTGAGCGACCGGCGCCTGCGGCTTTCCCGCTGGAGCCACGGGCTATACGCCCTCCTGGTCATCGGAGCGACTGTCATCCTCCTGCACGGGAGGCCCCCGCTGACCGACAAAAGCCTGAGTTGGGTCGAGACAGTCCTGCTGCTGCCCGGCCTCATCTTCTACCTGCCGCTCATGCTGCTGTCCGGCGGAATCCATTGGAGCGTACTCCCATTGCGGAGCCAGGTCCCACTTTGGGGGATCCTCAATGTATGCGGCTACCTGGGAATCCCGCCGACCATTCGGGCGATGCGTATGTGGTGGCGAGACAGAGGAGCGTACCCCGGGCACCAGAAACGCTTGCAAGGCATATTTCTCAAGCCAATCATGATGATCGTTCTCGGGTTGGGGATGTTGCTCGTGGCCCTGAACGGAGCCCTCCAGATCCGGCGCGGGATAAATGGCCCGACCGACATAGCCAATATGGTGCTCGGCTCGATCGGCGCCATCGGCCTCTGGACCCTTGCATACCTTGAACGCAGGTACAAAGCCCTGAGCCGGGTTGCCGACCAGGGCCCCCCGGCCTGGACCCGGTGGGCGGTGTCCATTGCGGCGATCACAGGAGCCGTCATCGGAGCACTACTGACCTATGGGGAGATGAGGATCCTCCGCTGGAGCAAGGCCTCTGCGGGAGTGTTGGCCGTCACCCTGACGGCTCTCACGCTGGCCATGGCTTGGATTATCTTCCGCTTGGTCCGAAAGCAACGATAGCCCAGGAATTTGGGGCTAAGTCCTTATGCGACTCTGCCAGATCTGTCGGGAGGGTCAGGTCTGATTCTGACTCATCTTTGGAGACGCCCGTGCTGAGGGTGCCGAATCCGTGCCCCCCAGCTCCGAAAATCTGCTTGACAGGAGAAGGGCCTGAATAATATGATGATGTAGCCTTTTAAGTGGGCCCGGTGAGGCCCGTAAAGGAGCCGTAATTGAAGATCCCAATTGTAGCGGAAGTATATGGACCTCCTCACCAGAGGGTGAGGAGGTTTTTTTGTTCCTGCTGAGGGAGCCATGCAGGTCCGCGAGAAGGCGCAGATCATGGATGGGGCAGCCATCGAGCGGGTCCTGACCCGGGTCGCCCACGAGATCGTCGAGAAGAACAAGGGGACGGCCGACCTGGTCCTCATCGGCCTCCGCAGCCGCGGGGTGGATCTCGCCCGGCGGCTGTCCCAGCGTCTCAAGGAGATCGACGGGGTGGATGTCCCGGTCGGGGCCCTGGATATCACGCTCTATCGGGATGACCTGGGCAAGGGGGGTCCCCAGCCCGCTGTGCGAAGGACCGAGATCTCCTTCTCTATCGAAAACAAGAAGGTGATCCTGGTGGACGACGTCCTCTACACCGGCCGGACGATCCGGGCGGCCATGGACGGCTTGATGGACCTCGGGCGCCCCCGGACGATCCAGCTCGCGGTGCTCGTGGACCGGGGACACCGCGAGCTGCCGATCCGGGCCGATTACGTCGGCAAGAATGTCCCGACGGCCAAGACCGAGCAGGTCCAGGTGATGCTCCAGGAGGAGGACGGCGTGGAGCGCGTGGTCATTCTGGAAAACACCGATTGATGGGGGGGCATCGGGAAGAACAATGGCGCTGAAGCGAAAGGATATCTTGACGATCCGCGATCTCGAGGCGGAGGAGATCCAGTTCATCCTGGACACGGCCGATTCGATGAAAGAGATCGCCTCTCGAGAGATCAAGAAGGTCCCCGCCCTTCGGGGCAAGACCGTGATCAACCTCTTCTACGAGCCGAGCACGAGGACGCGGACCTCGTTCGAGATCGCCGGCAAGTGGTTGAGCGCCGATGTAATCAACATCTCTGCGACCGCCTCCTCCGTCACCAAGGGCGAATCCCTTCTCGACACCGGCAAGACCCTCCAGGCCATGCACCCGGATGTCGTCGTGATCCGCCATCCGGCCCCGGGAGCGCCCAAGATCCTAGCCGATTCCCTGCAGGCCTCGATCATCAACGCCGGGGACGGGGCCCACGAGCATCCCACCCAGGCGCTCCTCGACCTGTTCACTATCCGCGAGCGGCTGGGACGGCTGGAAGGGCTGCGGGCGGCGATCGTGGGAGACATCAGCCACAGCCGGGTCGCGCGATCCAACATTGCCGCCATGCGTAAGATGGGGATAGAGGTGAGGGTCGCGGGACCATCCACGCTGCTCCCGCGCTTCCCGGAGCAGCTCGGGGTCCGGGCGACCTGCGAGATAGAGGCGGCCATCGCTGATGCCGACATCATCATGATGCTTCGGATCCAGAGAGAGCGGCAGGGTCCCGCCCTGCTCCCATCGCTCCGCGAGTACAGCCGCCTCTTCGGCCTCACCGTCGAGCGGTTGAAGAAGGCGAAGGAAGGCGTGCTGATCATGCACCCGGGGCCGATCAATCGGGGGGTGGAGATCGCACCCGACGTGGCGGACGGGCCGTACAGCCTCATCCTCGACCAGGTGACCAACGGGGTGGCGATCCGCATGGCCCTTCTGTATCTCTTGACGGGCGGCCAGCCTGCCGAGCGGTAACTTCGTTCATGGTGCGTGGTTCATGGTTCATGGTAGCCCGAGCATCTCTGAAGTACCGACCATAAACCCTGAACGATGAACCCTGAACCCGCGGAGTGCAACGGAGCGTGAGATGCGATTGTTGATCACAGGAGGCCGGGTGATCGATCCGGCGAGCGGGATTGACGACACCCTTGATGTGCTCGTCGAGGACGCGCAGATCCTCCGCGTGGACAAACCAGCTCAGGGTTCAGGATTCAGGGTTCAAGGGAGAAAGAACAAGAAGCCGGTGGAGGACGATCCCGCAGTACCGAAGGTCGATCGGGTGATCGACGCCACGGGAAAGATCGTGGTCCCGGGTCTCATCGATATGCATGTCCATCTCCGGGAGCCGGGACGAGAGGATGAGGAGACCGTCGCTTCCGGGACGGTGGCCGCCGCCCGGGGCGGGTTTACCTCGATCTGCTGCATGCCGAATACCGAGCCGGTGAACGATACCGCCTCGGTCACCGAGTACATCCTGGAGCAGGCTCAGAAGGTGGGGCGCGCGCACGTCTTCCCCATCGGATGCATCTCGAAGGGCCAGCAAGGCCAGGAGCTGGCCGAGATGGGCGAGCTGGTGGCGGCAGGCTGCGTCGGCCTCTCCGATGACGGTAAGCCGGTGATGAATGCCGATCTGATGCGACGAGCGATGGAGTACGCCACCATGTTTGATGTCCCCCTCCTCCCCCACTGTGAGGACCTCCACCTCTCCGCAGGGGGGGTCATGCACGAGGGGCGCGTCAGCACCGAACTGGGGCTCAAAGGGATCCCGTCTGTCGCCGAGACGGCCATGGTGGGAAGGGACATCCTGCTCAGCGAGTACACCGGGGCGCGCCTCCACATCTGTCACGTGAGCACAGCAGAGTCGATCCGTCTCATTCGCGAGGCCAAGGCGCGGGGAGTGCGGGTCAGCGGCGAGGCGACACCGCACCACCTGGTCCTCACCGACGAGGCCGTCCGAGGCTTTCACACCAGCACCAAGATGAATCCTCCGCTCCGCTCGGCCGAGGACGTCGCGGCGCTCCGCGAGGCGCTCGTCGACGGCACCATCGAGGTGATCGCCACCGACCACGCGCCTCACGCCCGCGCCGAGAAAGAGATGGAGTTTGATTACGCTCCGTTCGGCATCATCGGGCTCGAGACCGCCCTCGGCCTGATCCTCAGCGAGTTCTACCATACCGGTCTCCTCACGCTCCCCATGATCGTGGAGCGCATGGCGCTGGGGCCAGCCCGGATCCTCAAGCTCAAACACAAGGGGACACTCACCCCCGGCGCCGACGCGGACATCGCCATCGTCGATCCCGACCACGAATGGGTCCTCGACGCGCAGTCCCTCCAGTCGAAGAGCAAGAACACGCCCTTCGTCGGCTGGAAGCTCAAAGGAAGAGCGGCGATGACGATCGTGGCCGGGCAGGTGGTGTGGGAGGCGACATGAAGCCCGCGATCCTTGCGTTGGCGGATGGCACCGTCTTTGAGGGCACCTCCTTCGGTGCGGAGGGGGAGTGTGTCGGGGAAGTCGTCTTCAACACGGCCATGACCGGCTATCAGGAGGTCCTGACGGATCCGTCGTATAAGGGGCAGATCGTCTGCATGACGTACCCGCTCATCGGCAACTACGGGATCAACCCCGAGGACATCGAGTCCCGCCGGCCGTTCGTGGAAGGCTTTATCGTCAAGGAAGGATCCCCGTACCCCAGTAACTGGCGCAAGGCCCAGACTCTTGACGCCTACCTCAAGGAGTGGGGGATTGTGGGGATCCAGGGGATCGACACGCGCGCCCTCACCAAGCACATCCGGGACCAGGGCGCCATGGAGGGGGTGATCTCCACGGCCGACCTTTCCCCCAGGAACCTTGTCGAGAAGGCCCGATCTTCTCCAGGTCTCATCGGGCGCGATCTCGTCAAGGAGGTAAGCTGCACTGAGCCGTTCCGATGGTGGGAAGGGGAGTGGCGCTGGCCCCACGGCTATCTCGATGAGCCAGGAGCCATGAGTCCCGAGTCGAAGAGGGAGCAGCTCGACCTCTTCTCCCTTCAGTCCTCAGCCCTCAGTCCTCGCCCGCGGTTCCGCGTGGTGGCCATCGACTGCGGGATCAAGTACAACATCCTTCGACAGCTGGTGAGCGCTGGTTGCGATGTCTTCATCGTCCCGGCCTTCGCCACGGCTGACGAGATCCTGGCCTATAATCCAGACGGCATCCTTCTCAGCAACGGTCCCGGCGACCCGGAGGGAGTGACGTACCTGATTGAGACCACACGGCGGCTCATCGGAAGAATACCGATCTTCGGGATCTGCCTCGGGCATCAGATTCTGGGCCTCGCCCTGGGCGGTCGGACCTACAAGCTCAAATTCGGCCATCACGGGGCGAACCATCCGGTCAAGGAGATTCACACCGGGAAGGTCGAGATCACCACCCAGAACCACGGCTTTGCCGTCGACATCGACTCGATCCCGGGTGGTGAGGTGGAACTGACGCACGTGAACCTGAACGACGGGACCGTCGAAGGGATGCGGCACACGCGACTCCCCATCTTCTCGGTCCAGTACCACCCCGAGGCCTCTCCGGGGCCCCACGACTCGCGGTACCTCTTTGACCGTTTCGTGGCCTTGATGGAGCGGGGGCGCAGAACGCCACAGGCGGTGGAGCTTCCCGGGGTCGAGCGGTCGCGGGTCCGTCAACGAGGCGAGATCGTCACTTAGGCAGGCACACTCCTTCACGAGCCGTAGCAATGCCGAAGCGCGCCGACATCAAAAAGATCCTGATCATCGGGTCGGGCCCGATCATCATCGGCCAGGCGTGCGAGTTCGACTACTCCGGGACGCAGGCCTGCAAGGTCCTGCGGCAGGAGGGGTTCG
>Ga0209341_10005025_pt1 | contig 12071 bp, 6 predicted proteins | sample RifCSP13_2_FD_184020 | JGI IMG/M metagenome (GOLD analysis project Ga0209341, IMG submission 184020) | Soil microbial communities from Rifle, Colorado - Rifle CSP2_sed 13_2 (SPAdes) (version 2) | ecosystem: Environmental > Terrestrial > Deep subsurface > Rock core/Sediment | place: Rifle...
GACTTCTACGAATGGTCGGGAATCTTCCCGTCCACGGATGCAGATTTCGACCCCGTCCGTGACTTGCTGGCGTTCACCGGCCAGACCCTGGACGACTTCCGCTAAATCGGACGCCAAGAAGAAACGAAAGGGGCAGGGATTATCCTGCCCCTTTTTTATTACCCCTTAACCCCGAGACCGCCCATTCCCTAAAAAAGACCTTTTTCTTTATAATCCCCATCTAGGCCAAGCCGTACAAGCAGGAGCCGGGATGCTGCAGATCCGCAATCTCACCAAGATATATGACAGCGGGGTCACCGCCCTGGATAACGTGAGCTTTGAGGTCCCGGATGGATATTTTTTGGCCGTCATCGGCCTCAGCGGTTCGGGCAAATCCACCCTTCTGCGCTGCATCAACAGGCTGATCGAGCCCACCAGCGGCCAGATCATCTGGGACGGCGTGGACCTGGTAGGTCTCTCGCCGGAGGAGATGCGGCGCATGCGCCGCAAGATAGGGATGGTCTTCCAGCATTTCAACCTGGTGAACCGCTCCCCGGTGATCACCAACGTGCTGGCCGGGCGATTGGGTTACATCAATCCCGCCTTCAGTCTGATCAATCACTTTCCCAAAGAAGAGGTCGCCAAAGCCATCCACCAACTGAACCGCGTAGGCATAGCCGACAAAGCCCAGGTGCGCGCCGATGAACTTTCCGGGGGGCAGCAGCAGCGCGTGGGCATCGCCCGCGCCTTGATGCAAGACCCCAGCATCATCCTGGCGGACGAGCCGGTGGCCAGTCTGGATCCTGTGCTGGCGCACAGCATCATGAAGTATTTGGAGGTGATTAATAAGGAAGACCGGGTAACGGTGATCTGCTCGCTGCACTTCCTGGACCTGGTGCACCGCTATGCAGGCCATGTGGTGGCTCTGAACGAGGGCAAGGTCGTGTTCGAAGGGCATCCGAAGGAAATTGACGACGCCAAATTCAAAGAGATCTACGGGCAAGACGCCGAGCGGGTAGGTTAGCGCCATGGAACGGAAAAAAGCCAACATTTGGAGGTCCCTGGGCCTTGGCCTGCTCGTTTTCCTTGTCGTTGTCGTATACGCGTATGGGACGGAGGTGACCCAGGTTGACCTGAGCGAGTTGCGCGAAGAACGGCGCCAAGAAAGCCTGGTGCGCGTGATCCGCGCTCTGGTCCGCCCCGATATCATCGCCTACGATCAGGAGGAAGCCAGGGTCAACGCGCCAATCCTGGTGCCCTGCCCCGAAGGCAACCTGCCTGAGATCGAGCCTGCGCCAGAAGGAGGTCCGCGCCTGGTCATTTCGCCAGGCTGCGCCGCCCCGGGGGAAAGCGTGCATGTGGAAGGCTTTGGTTTCCTGGCCAACGCGGAAGGCCCGCTGCGCTTTGTGCCGGGCAGCGACCCTAACAACAACGTCTCGCTGGGGCGCGATTTCATCAACACGGATAGCAGCGGGCATTTTGAAGCCGATCTGGTGTTGCCGGAGCGAGAGAGCGACGAGGTTCAATACATTCGCGCCGTCGTTGAAAAAAGCGTGGGCCTGCCGCACTTCACCAAGACCGCCTACGACACCTGGGACAAGATCATCGAGACTGTTTTCCTGGCTCTGCTGGCGACCACCATCGGCACGGCCCTGGCGGTGCCACTCAGTTTTATTGCCGCCCGCAACCTGATGAAAACGATGCGCAGCCCCCTGGCGGCGGTGTCGCTGACCGCTCTGGGTTGGCTGGCGGGCATTGCGCTGGCCTACCAACTGTCCAATTGGCTGGGAACCGTGAGCGAGCAGGCTGTGGCTTCTCTGCTAATTTCGGGCCTCAGCGTTGTGCTATTTCCGGTCCTGGCGGCGCTGGTCTTCCGCTGGGCGGTGCCGGCGGAAGTGGTGGAACTGCCCAGCCGTGAAGTGCGCATCGCGCGCATGGTCGCGTTGCTTGGCCTAGTGGTGCTGACCATTTACTGGCTGTATGCCCTGGCCGGGTTGATGGGCCTGTTGGGCACCCAGCTGGTCGGCGTGCTCGGCATCTTTGCCTTCATGGGCAGCTTCTTATTTCATGGCGGCGATATCCTAAGGACCCTGATCCCGTTCATCGCCGCGTTCATCGGCGGGGCGGCCACTGGGTCACTGCTGGGCCGCCTGGGGCAGGTGGCCGCCGAACGGTTGTCCGTTGGGGTGGTACGCATTATGAACATCGCCATTGCGGCGCTTACCGGCGCCACCTTCCTGGCCGTTTTCGGCTGGATCGTGGGTTGGCTGTACGAGATCGGCAATGCCAGCCTCACCTTGTGGGGACCGGCGGCGGTGGGCGCAGCCCTGGGAGCCTTTGCCGCCGTGCGCACCAAGCCCAAAGATACCCTGCCGATCGGCATGGTGATCTATTACATCGCGCGCACCGTATTCAATACGCTGCGCTCCGTTGAAGCCCTGGTGATGGCGATCGTGTTCGTTATTGCGGTGGGCATCGGGCCCTTCGCCGGCATGCTGGCGCTGGGGCTGCACACCATTGTGAGCCTGGGCAAACTGTATTCGGAGCAGGTGGAAAGCATCGCTACCGGGCCGATGGAAGCCATCCAGGCGACGGGGGCCAACCGGCTGCAGACCATCGTATATGCCGTGATCCCGCAGATCATCCCGCCGTATATCTCTTACACCCTGTATCGCTGGGATATCAACGTGCGCATGTCGACCATTATCGGTTTTGTGGGCGGCGGCGGCATTGGCTTCCTGCTACAGCAGAACATCAACCTGCTCAACTACCGTGGGGCCAGCACCCAGATGGTGGCGATTGCCGTAGTAGTGGCCACGCTGGATTATGTCAGTTCGGTGGTCCGCGAGCGCTACACCTAGTTGCTTGACAAGCCGCCCCAATCCAACTCTGGGCGCCACAAGGATGCTAGAATGCTGCGCGCTAGCCGCGTAAGAAGAAGACCATGACAACTCGCCAAGAAGCGCTCGACCTGGTGCGCGAACACGTGAAGAATGAAAACCTGGTGCGGCACATGCTGGCGGTGGAAGCCGCCATGCGCCACTACGCCAGGCTTTTGGGTGAAGATGAAGAAAGCTGGGGTGTGGCAGGCTTATTGCATGACTTCGATTGGGAAATCCACCCCACGTTGGAGCAGCATCCGCAGGCTGGAGCCGACATCCTGCGCCATCGGGGCGTGCCGGAGGATCTTGTCCAGACGGTGCTGAGCCACGCGGACCACACCAGGGTACCGCGCATAACGCGCATGCAGCAGGCGTTGTATGCCTGCGACGAGATCACCGGGCTGATCACCGCGGTGACTCTGGTGCGCCCCTCGAAAGCCATCGCCGACGTCACCGTGAAGTCGATCAAGAACAAGTGGAAGGACAAGGCCTTTGCCGCCGGGGCCAAGCGGGGGGAGATGGAGGCCGCGGCCGGGGAATTCGGCGTGGAGCTGTGGGAACACGTAGGCAACGTTCTGGCTGCCATGCAAGCGCAAGCCGCCGAGCTAGGGCTGAAGGGCGTGCAAACCACCAGTTAGGGGGAATGTTATGGGGGACTTAGGCACAGAACTTGCTACTTCACACGGCGACATGACCTTTCTTCAGGGCAAGGGGATGTATTTATGGCGCATCAACAACGTGGAGGGCGGTAACCCCGTTGCCATGGCCGAGGTGGCCAAGCAGGCCGGGCTCAGCCATGTACTGGTCAAGGTGGCCGACGGCCGCGGCACCTACAACACGTACAAACAAGAAAATGGTTACGAATATTTCAACGCCCAGGACGGGGTCGACCACGTCCCCGGTGTAGTCTCCGCCCTGCGGGCGCGGGGCATCAAAGTGTGGGGCTGGCAATATATTTACGGGGAAGACCCGCTGCTCGAAGCCCGCGTGGCCATCCGCCGCATCCAGCAATTTTCGCTGGACGGGTTTGCGGTGAACGCTGAGATGCAATTCGAGAGACTGGGAATGGATGTACCGGCGCGCATCTATATGAGCGAACTGCGCCGGGCGCTGCCCGACCTGCCCATTGCGTTGAGCAGCTACCGCTACCCGCAGGTGCACGCTTACTTTCCCTGGACTGCTTTCCTTGAATTTTGCGACCTGAACATGCCCCAGGTATATTGGATGGGCGCCCATAACCCGGCGGAACAGTTGGTGCGTTGCCTGCACGAATTCCAGAGCCTGCCCGTGTGGCGGCCCATCTTCCCCACCGGCGCCGCTTTCCAGGAGCATGGCTGGCGCGCAACCCCCGAGGAAGTCACCGCCTTCCTGGCGGCTGTGAAGCAGAATGGGTTGCCGGGTTGCAACTTCTGGGAGTGGTATTACGCGCGCCAGAAGGACTCTGAACTGTGGAACCCTGTCAGGGATTTCAGCTGGGGAGCAGTAACCGATAAGCCCGATGTGGCCATTCGCTACGTGGATGCGCTGAACTCCAATGACCCTGTGCAAGTGGCTGCCCTCTACAATCCAAGTGGGGTCCACGTGACTGCCGGGCGCACGCGGCAGGGTACGGAAGCCATCCTGCGCTGGTATAACAGCCTACTGCGCGATACTCTTCCCGGGGCGACCTTTGCGATCACCGGCCTGACTGTGAACGACAACATCCATACCCTCACCTGGACGGCGGAATCCGGTGGAGGCCAGGTACTGGATGGCAAGGATTCCCTGGGGATCAAAGACCAGCAGATCGCTTATCACTACTCCTTCTTCACCGTGCAGAAACCTTAACCACAGCTCCTTTCTCAAGCTGTATAATGCTGCGTTATATTTTTTTACGGAGCTTTCACCTTTGCCCTCCCTAAGCCACGTGAAACTATTAGTGTTGGCGCTAAGCTTGGTCATGCTTGTCGCTTGCACGCCGCCGGTGAATACCGAGGCACCTGCCAGCGAAACCGCCAGGCCAAGCTCGACTCCTACTCCTGAGGACCCAGATCCAACCCAAGCGCCAACCGCTACACCCACGGAGGGGCCTGCCGCCCCGGCGCCCGCGACCTTTGAGAGCGGGGTTTTGAGCGAGGGCATCCAACCCGTGCAATATGTCGAGGATAGTTGCAGCTACCTAGCGCGGCGCTGGGACCCCAAAGGCGCCTTACCGGGCGCAGTGGTGGCGCCGATCATGTTCCACAGCATCCTTAAGGGGAGCGGGACACCTATCCAATCCACAGACATCAACTACGAAATGTTTGAAGAGATCATCGGTCTGGCCGAGGGCTTAGGGTTCAAGACCATCACCAGCGAAGAGTTGCTGGGCTTCCTGGTGAACAATGCCAAAATCCCGAGGCGCGCCATGATCATGATCCTGGACGACCGGCGCCCCGGTACCGCAGAGGATTACTTCCTGCCTATCTTGGAAAGGAATGACTGGACGCTAACGCTGGCATGGATCGCCCAGGCCGACACGGACCAGCGCCCCGGGAAGCGACCGGGAGAGAGCTTGTGGGACTGGATCGAACGGATCAATGAGACCGGATATTTCGATGTGCAATCCCATGGCCTCGATCACATCTATATCAGCCCGAACACGGCCGAAGAGGTCGTGCGCCAGGAAATCCAAGGCTCTATTCCCGTCTTGAAGGAACATTTCGGCCAAACCCCCATCGCCTACATCTGGCCAGGAGGCAACTTTACTCCGATGGGTGTGCAGATCGCCCGCGAGGCCGGTTTTGAGCTGGGCTTCACGATCCAGTCGCGCGGCCCTCTGCTGTTCAATTGGATCCCACAAGGCGAACAGGAGCGTGCCTATAACGACCCATTGATGCTGCTGCCGCGCTACTGGGATACCGCCGCTCTGCTGAACCTGGAGCAGGCCGCCCAGATCGGCGACGCGGCCCAGGCCTTTGCCAAGGACAATTACGCCGCCGAGGCCGCCTGGTACCGGCAGAATTGCGGCGGAGAATTGCCAGAGTTGGACGAGGTGTTCAGGCCGTAATGGAAGCGATTCTTTCCATCGCTGGGGGTGGCCCGCCTGGGGTTTCCAAACGTGAGATTTCTTCGAAAAAGGGATTCCTCGCTTCTCCCGGGATGACAATAGTTAAAAAAAAGAGGCTCGCTTCGCGGGCCTCTTTAATCTACAGGCTTGCTTATGAGCCTTCTTCGGGGAACGGCTCAATGGGGGGTTCGGGCAGGAGGCCCAGGCCTGCCTCGCCCAGCGGGGCCTCAACCAGCAACTCCCTACGTGGCTCGGGCGGAGGCAGCAGGTGGACGTTGGCGATGTGGCCGGTGCCAGCCGGGATGAGCTTGCCCAAGATCACATTCTCCTTCAAGCCAGTGAGACCGTCTCGCTGGCCGGCAATGGCTGCCCCGGCTAGTACCTTGATGGTGTGCTGGAAGGACGCCGCGGAGAGGAAAGAGTCGGTAGTGAGCGAGGCCTTGGTGATGCCCAGGAGTACTTCGACAAACTTCCCGGATTCTTTACCTTCAGCCAGCAATTCTTCGTTCTTCCTGGCGATGTCCAAACGGTTGACATAATCCCCAGGCAGGTAGCCGGTATCGCCCGGGCGGGTGACCTGCACTTTACACATCATCTTGCGGATGATGACCTCAAAATGCTTGTCATGGATATTCTGGCCCTGGGAGCGGTAAACCTTTTGCACTTCGTTTAGCAGATATACGTAGCAAGCGTCGCGTCCCTGGATGCGCAGGATGTTATGCGGATTCAGGGAACCTTCGGTCAGCGCCTGTCCGGCTTCTACTTTGTCCCCAGGTTTGCTGACCATGCGGGTGGTGTTGGGCACCTCGTATTCCACCGAGTCTTTTTGCTCGTAGGAAACGAACACTGTGCGGCCTTCCACGCGCACCTTACCGGCATTCTCCGCTTTCAAATCATTGCCTTTAAGCGAAGCCAGCACCGCACCAGCCATGATCCTGTCGCCGTCTTTGACGTTCAGGCGATAGCCCTTGGGGAGTTCGTACTCATCGTGCACCATTTCGCTGTGCAGAATGCGAATGACGCGCAGGTCGCTAAACCGCTCGGACTGAGCCACTTCGACCGTGCCGTTCAGTTCGGCTACCACGGCCTCACCTTTCGGCGCTCGGCGCGCTTCGAAAAGCTCCTCGACGCGGGGCAAGCCGGTGGTGATGTCCGATTCGGCAGCCACACCTCCGGTGTGGAAGGTGCGCAAGGTGAGCTGAGTGCCAGGTTCGCCAATCGACTGAGCAGCCACAATGCCGACCGCCGCGCCCATCCCTACCAGGCGGCCGCGGCCCATATCCATACCGTGGCATTTAATACAGATGCCCTGGACGGCTTCACAGGTTAGCGGCGAAAATACGTAAACCTCTTGCACGCCGGCAGCTACGACAGCGCGAGTTTCCGTATGATCCAGCAACTGGCCCTTTTCCACAAGGACCTCGCCGGTCTTCGGATCAACGATATTATGGGCGGCCACCCGGCCAAAAATGCGGCTGCCCAAGGCCTGGTCGGCCACATTGTCGGTACTGCGCAACCAAATGCCTTCATCAGTGCCGCAGTCCTCAACGGTAGTGATCACATCCTGAGCCACGTCTACCAGCCGGCGAGTGAGATAACCGGCATCAGCCGTGCGCAACGCCGTATCAGCCAAGCCTTTGCGCGAACCGTGGGTAGAGATGAAGTATTCCAGCGTGGTGAGGCCCTCGCGGAAGTTGGATCGGATGGGCAGCGGGATGATGCGCCCGGACGGGTCGGCCATCATGCCGCGCATGCCGGCCAACTGCGAGATGGAACTGAAGCCGCCCTTGGTAGCGCCTGAGTTGGCCATGGTGGCCAGGTTGCCCAGGGGATCCATGTGCTTCTTGACGGCGTCGGCCACCCTGGTGGTGGTTTCCTGCCAGATCTCGATGACGCGTTCGTTCTGCTCCTGGTCGGTCAGCAGGCCGCGGCGGAAATCTTCTTCCACCGCTTCTTCGCGTTCCATGGCGGAGGCGACGATGGCCGTCTTTTCTTCCGGAACTGTGATGTCAGAAATGGCAATGGTGGTGCCGGATCGGGTGGCGAACTTGAAGCCGATGTCCTTGATCCGGTCGGCCACGTTGGTGGTGCGTTCCTCGTCACCGGTGACCTGCAGCATTTCAGCAATCAAGTCCTTGACGGTGCCTTTATCCATCCGGCGGTTCATAAAGCGAATCTCGGGTTCCAGGACGAGATTAAACAACACGCGGCCCACCGAGGTCTCCACCATACGCGTTTGAGCCTCTGGCAGGCGCTCATTATTATCGTCATACCAGGTCTCGGTGCGCAGACTGATGGGGGTATGCAGTTTGACGCTGCCTAACTGATAAGCCATTTCCACTTCATCCATATCAGAATAGGTGCGCGGTCGCTCTTGGCTACCTGGTTTTTGGGGGTCGATAGTGAGGTAATAGGCGCCCAGCACCATATCCTTGGACGGTCCAATGATGGGTTCACCATCGGCCGGCTTCAGCAGGTTGCGTGTGGAGAGCATCAGTTCGCGCGCTTCCCAAACCGCTTTGCGCGACAGAGGCACATGCACGGCCATCTGGTCGCCGTCAAAGTCGGCGTTAAAGGCGGTGGTCACCAGGGGATGCAGTTGGATGGCGCTGCCCTCGATGAGCACCGGCTCGAAGGCCTGGATGCCCAAGCGGTGCAGAGTAGGCGCACGGTTCAACAGCACCGGGCGGTCCTTGATGACCTCCTCGAGGACTTCGTACACTTCGGGGCGGTTGCGGTCAATGATGCGCTTGGCCCCCTTGACGTTGGCGGCGTAATTCTTGGCCACCAGTTGGGAGATTACGAAGGGCTTGTAGAGTTCCAAGGCCATGCTCTTGGGCAGGCCACATTGGAAAAGCTTGAGCTGCGGACCGACCACGATCACAGACCGACCGGAGTAATCGACGCGCTTGCCCAGCAGGTTTCGGCGGAAACGGCCTTTCTTGCCTTTGAGCAGGTCGCTGAGAGATTTGAGTTCGCGGCGGCCGCGGCGCGAGAGCGCCTTGCCGCGCTGCGAATTGTCGATCAGGGAATCCACGGCTTCCTGGAGCATGCGCTTCTCATTGCGCACAATTACATCCGGAGCGCCCAATTCCAGCAGGCGCTTGAGGCGGTTGTTACGGTTGATCACCCGGCGATACAGATCGTTGAGATCTGAAGTGGCGAAGCGGCCGCCATCCAGCTGCACCATCGGGCGCAGGTCCGGCGGGATGACGGGCAGCACGGTGAGGATCATCCATTCCGGGCGGTTGCTGGAACGGCGGAAAGATTCGACCACGCGCAGGCGGCTGGTGGCCTTGCGGCGGCGCTGCTTGCTGCGCGAGGTGCGCAATTCGTGCCACAGCTCCTCGGCCAGCTTATCAAGGTCGATGCGTTCAAGAATATCGTAGAAGGCTTCGGCGCCCATATCGGCGCGGAACACCTGGCCATAGCGGGCGCGCAACTCGCGGTAGCGATTCTCGCCCATGAAGGTGAGCGGGCGCAGGTTTTCCAGTTCTTCACGGGCCTGCAATTGCTCATCCTGTGCCGGGCCGGCTTTTTCATCCAGCGAGAGGCGCAGCTGGTTCATTGAAAGATCGGCTTCGGCCTTGGTGCTGGCGCGCTCGACCGCCATGCGCTCCAGGTCCTTCTGCTTGCGCTGGGCGGCTTCTTTTTCTTTTTCGTTCAGGAAATTGCGGACTTCTTTTTGCACCGCCGCAATGTGCTTATTGGCGACCGTATCACCGCCCTTGACGATGACCGCCTTAGTGGCCGCAAAATTGATGGCGGCGCGTGGTTGTTTGCCCAGCTGGTCTTGCAGCTTCGCTTCCAGGCGTTGGCCCTCTTTGATAATAGGATCGATCTTGGCGGCCAGGTCTTCATCGTAGCTCGTTTCGATATCCCTGGTGCGTTTATCCAACTCAGCGAACTTCTCGTCGCGCTGTTTTTTGATTTCGGCGATCTGCGTGTTGATGGTGGTGGCATGCTGCTTTTCACCGGTGCTGATCTCTTCGTCGAGGCGCGCCAGGGCCTTCTGGCGGGCTTCCTGGTCCACATACGTGACTACATACTGGGCAAAGTAAAGCACGCGGTCCAGGTTGCGGCGCGAAATATCGAGCAGGAGGCCCAGGTAGGAAGGCACCCGGCGCGTATACCAAACGTGCGCCACCGGGGCCGCCAGGGAGATGTGGCCCATGCGCTCGCGGCGCACGGAGGAGCGGGTCACTTCGACGCCGCATTTATCGCAGACGATGCCCTTATAGCGAATGTTCTTATATTTGCCGCAATAGCATTGCCAATCGCGGGTTGGGCCGAAAATGGCTTCGTCAAACAGGCCGTCTTTCTCGGGGCGCAGGCGGCGATAGTTAATTGTCTCGGGCTTCAACACCTCGCCATAGGACCAAGACCGGATGGTCTCTGGCGAGGCCAGGCTAATCCGAAGAGAAAGTAATCCCTTTGTTTCCATTACTAACGGCCTCCAGAGGATAATTACTAGAAAGATAAGTTCGAATTAGCTGATTGCAGGAATAGCGCTCCGCCCACAATAAAATACTCTGCTTTCCGCGCTCCGGCATTCACACCAACCACAAACCAAGATTTTCGAACAAACGTGCTAAGATGTGGACAAACGAAGACAAGCGCTTGAGAAGATTTTCTCCAGCGCTTGCCTGTGGCAAGCCTATTCGATTGGCCAGGAGATTATATCCGGCCCGTCAAGGCTGTCAAGGCAAAGTTCGCTTAACTCATCTGCAGCTTAGCCGGGGAGCCGTTGGCTGCGGTCAACGGCAGCTCGACATGGAAGCTGCTGCCGCTGCCCAGCTCGCTCTCGGCCCACAGGCGCCCCCCGTGGCGTTCGACGATGGATTTGACGATGAGCAGCCCGGAGGACTGGCGGCTCGCTTTGGGCTCGAATAGGCGCGCCAGATCCAAGGGAGCGATCCCCGCCCCACGGTCGCCAATCGAGATTGTGACCCTCTCTTTCGCAAAACTGGTCTTGATCTCCACCACCTCCTCGCGTGGGCTGAACTTGATCGCATTGTCCAGCAGATGATAGAGGGCACGCTGTAGCAAGGTGCGGTCCGCCTGCAGGGCTTGAACCTGGCCCTGGGTCCTCCGCACGGCAAGGTCAATCTTCTTCTGGCGGGCGCGCGGGCCAAGCTCTTCGCACACTTCTCTAATTAGCTCGGCAGGGGCGATGGATTGGATCTGCAGTCCTCTAAGCCCTGAAACCCTATCGCTATCCAGCAGATTGGCAGCCAGGCGAGAAATATGCTCGACGCTATCCTCGATCTTTTGCATATAGCCGGCTTGTTGTTCATTGAGGTCTCCCACCATTCCCAGCATGTTCAAGTACCCCTTGGTGAGCTCTAACGGGTCGTGTAGATCGTGGCTGAGGGTGGAAAGGAAATCCGCCCGGGCGGATTCCACTTGTTTGGAACGGCCGAGGTCGCGCAAGTGAATGAGGATGCCGAGCGGCCGCGATCCCTCGCGCAAGACAACGGCCTCGGCCTGAAACGGAGAACCTGCCAGCTCGATCTCGACCCCGGCCGGCCGCGGCTCTGCTGTCCGCAGCCAGCTGGCTAACTGAGGAGCCGGGATGACTTCGTTCACGGGCATTCCAATCACGCTTTCGCCTTTGAGCCTCAACACGTTGACCGCGGCCAGGTTGGCAAAGACCACGCGTTGGCGCTCATCGATCACCAGCAGGGGCCGCACATCGGCTTGCAGCGCAGCCTCCAGGCGCTGGCGTCCCACGCTGGCAGTGGCGTATAGGCGAGAATTGGCGGCCGCTTTGGCTGCCTGGCCCGCCAAAGTTTCCAGATAGTGCACATTTTCGGGACTAAAAGTCTGCGGCTCATCGAACGCCAGCCACAGAGCGCCCAGGTGCTCGCCGCCGGGCTCATGCAGCGCGAAGGCGGCCAGGCTTTTCGGCAAGGCGGCGCCCTTGGCCGCTCTCAAATGGGCGCGCGCCGGGTTGGTCAGCAGCACTCTGCGCTGCTTGCGCGACAGGGAGAGGATCTGCTCGTCCAGTCCTTGGAAGTTTGCAGCTTCTGCCCCGCGGCCAAAACCAATCAGGTCCTTTCCATCGGCATCCGCGCTGAACACCAGCCGGGCGGACACCGCGCCACCGGCCAGGGCGGCCTCGAGAATGGGTTCAACGTGCGCGCCGATATCCAGGCTGGAGCTGAGCCCCTGGCTGATGG
>Ga0209341_10005027_pt1 | contig 12070 bp, 10 predicted proteins | sample RifCSP13_2_FD_184020 | JGI IMG/M metagenome (GOLD analysis project Ga0209341, IMG submission 184020) | Soil microbial communities from Rifle, Colorado - Rifle CSP2_sed 13_2 (SPAdes) (version 2) | ecosystem: Environmental > Terrestrial > Deep subsurface > Rock core/Sediment | place: Rifle...
CTTGCCGCCTTTGCCTATTGCGAGCCCCATTTCCCCTGGCTTAGCGACGAAGATTATACGATCTCCTTCGCCATCGATTACACAATCGTTTGCTGTCGCGCCGGTTATGTTTTCGAATAGCGCTATGTAGCGCATCTCGTCTCCGCCGAGTCTAATTCGAGATGTACTCATGTTTTAGCGCGCTGCCAGTCTCAGTATTTCGGAATCACCCGGTTCTCGTATCGTTAGAACTGACACCACGAAAGGTTTCAGACATGCAGATCCCAAATCCACACTTGATCCCTGGTAGTTGTAGAGTGGTAGATCGGACTGCTTGGCGTATTGTATTATGTCCGATTTATGGGGTTCAGGGCAGTTGGAGGCCATTATCAGAAGTTTCGCCTTCGCGAATCTTGCCGCGTCCACAGCCTCTTTAATGCCGAACGAAACTTTGCCCGTCTTCACAGCAATCTGGATCTGCTTATTCACGTCGACCTTTGTGGTTTGCATTATTTCTTACCCTTCTCTGGCATAGACATGTAGACTTCGATGAGACCTGTTCCCATGGGCACCTGTTGTCCCACGATTACGTTTTCTGCAACACCCCTCAGAGTGTCTCGGGTGCCTTTGATGGCTGCATCGACGATTGTTGGGATGGTGATCTCGAAGGCAGCCTTTGCCAATGTGCTAGCTTTTTCACCGCTAACCCCATGCCTTCCCACTTGCAACACCTCTCCCGAGGCCGTCATTGCATCGGCGACCAGCATGACGTGACGGACGTCGACGTCTAACCCTTGCTCTTCTAGCACAGCCGTGGCCTCTTTGATTATCACGTTTCGGGCGGCCTCGATCCCAAGCACTTCAGCCACTTCGTGCATGTTGTTTGACGTAGTCCTAGCGGTATCAACGCCTTCTGTTTCAAGAGTTAGCTCCAGATTGGAGCCTTCAGTCCTGATGACCCATTCGCTCTTGTCGCCTGTCTTCTCCTCCATGACGAGAGCCCGCTTAACTTGTGGGATACCCTTGACGTGCATTAATGGTAGGCGTAGGACGAGTCTGTTGAATTGTGGGATGTCCATTTCTTGCGGCGTAATGTGAACGATCTTCCCTTCAACTTCGACTTTGCAGCCGCCTGGAGTTACAGCTGCTTTCACGTTTTTGAGAGTGACATCACGCTCTTTCATAGGTTCGGCGTTGAGGGTAACGAGTATGCGCATTTTTGTGATGTCTGATTCCAGCTTTGAAGCAATATCACCCAGGGCCGTGTGCGTAATGCTCGTCGCAACTTGCTGTGCCTTCTCACGACTGGCTCGATGTTTCTTGTCGAGGAAGACGACCATCATCGGAGTCGAAGGAATCTTACGTGCATCAACGATCTCAATCAATCTCGGAAGGCCGAGAGTGACGTTCTGTTCTCGCACACCTGCAAAGTGGAACGTCCTGAGCGTCATCTGAGTTCCAGGTTCACCTATTGACTGGGCTGAAACGATTCCTGCAGCTTCGCCCGGCTCTATCATAGATCTGCGATAGTTCTTGACCGCCTCCTTCACGGCCTCATCTACTCCTTTCCTCGTGAGCTTAGCCTCCAGTAGGCTCACCTTGAGTTGCTCGGCGAGACTTGGAGTAAGATCCTCTCTAACCTCTTCGATCTTCTTCTCAACGTATGACTTAGTTGCCTTGGCACCCTTCTCGATGGTGAGTTGAACTCGTTCAACTAGCCGTACGGTGTTTACAGCTTTTCCATGATCGCTCTTTGCGGTGTCAACACCATCTTCACCATACCTGAATTGTATGATGTCGCCTCTTGAGTCACGAACGGTGCCGTCGTACTCAACTCTGATGTGCTCAAGAGCGTTAATGAGCCTGCGCTGCATGTAACCGCTCTGCTGCGTTCTAACCGCTGTGTCAACGAGCCCTTCTCTGCCACCCATGGAGTGGAAGAAGAATTCAATCGGACTCAGCCCTTCCTGGTATGACGCATAGACGAAGCCTCTAGCTTCTGCACCCGCATCCCCCCTATCGAAGAAGGAGAGCGCTCTATCCCTGTATCCGCGTCTGATTCGTTGACCTCGAATCGACTGCTGTCCTACACTGGCGACCATTTGAGCGATGTTCAGCATCGAACCACGGGCACCAGTCTTAGTCATGATCACTCCTGCATTATCAGTCTCGGTCATCAAATACTGTTCTGCAAGTTCACCAGCTTGATCACGTGCTTTGGACAATTCATCCATTATGCGTAGCTCAAGGGATTCTTGTAGTGACCTGCCGGGTAACCTCTCCAGTGTGCCGGTCTTGTATTGCTCGATCAGATCTCTAACACGTTCTTCGGCTTTCTTGATGGCCTTCGATATTTTGTCTCGAACAGAATCTGAAATGTCGAGTTCGTTTATGCCGTAAGAGAAGCCTCTCAAGGTTATGAAACGATCTAGAAGCTTATTCAAGCTGTTCAGAAAGCTGCGTCCGGTTTCAGATCCGTAGTCCTTGACGATTCGATGGAAGAGACTTTCAGACCTCTCAGCGCCGATAGTATTCTTGTCTATGACACCTTGCAGGAGTCTTCCATCTTTGACGACAACTGTGCTACCGTCTTCTTTTGTGGTCATGCTGGATTTGGCCACGAAATTGAATCCCGGCGGGAGGAAAATGCTGAAGATTTGCTTTCCGCTCCACAACTCGACTGGTCTCTTAATTTCAGGAACAGGAATCTCGCCACTGAATCCAGCTGCAGTGAGCAACTTCCCAACTTCCTCTTTGGTGAGGTAAGTGGACTTTCTCGTTAGCAGATAAGCGGCTGTGAGCAGGTCGGTCTTGGCACCTATGATTGGACCTCCGTAACGCGGGGAAAGGATCTGGTCTTGCACCTGCATCAGCAATTTTGCTTCGGTCCTCGCCTCTTCGCCCTGCGGGACGTGAAGGTTCATTTCGTCTCCGTCAAAGTCGGCGTTGTAAGGCGGACAGACGCACGGGTTGAGCCGGAAGGTCTTGTAGGGCAGGACCTTCACTCTATGTGCCATTATCGACATTCGGTGTAGAGAGGGCTGCCGGTTGAAGAGGACAATATCTCCATCTCGAATATGTCGTTCAACGATGAAGCCGGGCTGAATCGCTTCGGCCAAGCTCTCGCGTTCAGTAACGAATTCGAGTCTAACTCTCCTTCCGTCTGGTCTCACTATGTACAGGGCGCCCGGATATTGATCGGGTCCGTTGCGAATGAGGTTTCGAAGTTCCTCAACGTTCCACGGTGTGACTCTCTCCGGAATTGTGAGCCTTTGAGCAACGTCCATCGGGACTCCAACTTCGTTAATATCGATGTTCGGGTCAGGCGAAATGACGGTCCTAGCCGAGAAATCTACGCGCTTTCCAGAGAGATTGCCTCTGAATCTTCCTTCCTTGCCTTTGAGGCGTTGACTGAGAGTTTTGAGCGCTCGGCCTGACCTATGTCGGGCAGGAGGCAAACCTGATACCTCGTTGTCGAAATATGTGGTTACGTGGTATTGGAGTAGCTCGTGAAGTTCTTGTATTATGTTGACTGGGACTCCGGATTCCAGCGATTCCTTCAGTTTCTGGTTGATTCTTATGATGTCAACGAGTTTGTGGGTTAGATCATCTTCAGAGCGGATGCCCGACTCGAGAGTAATTGATGGTCGAACAGTGACAGCGGGGACTGGCAGGACTTGAAGGATCATCCACTCGGGACGGGCCGTTGTGGGTTCCATTCCGAGAAGTCTGAGGTCGTCGTCGGCGATGCGTTCGAGGCGCTCTCGGATCTGGCTCGGGTTTAACCTGGAGGCACCTCCATCTATCATCTCGTGGAACGTCGTTGGCTTTCCATGCTCAATCGGGTATTGACGAGCTCCACAGTGAGGGCATTCCTGGCTCTTCTTGGCGTCTTTCATTACTGCCTCATAGAAAGTGGAAGGTACTTCGTTGAGCTGCTTCTGCTCCTTCTGCATGAGCTCATTGTATGCTTTGATTTTGTCGCCTGAGAGTAGAATACGTCCACAGTTGCGGCAAGTGACTTGAAGGAGCTTGTGAATCAATTTGGCGAAAGCCACGTGAACGACTGGTTCCGCGAGCTCGATAGCACCAAAATGGCCTGGGCATGCGGAGGCGGTGTTTCCGCAGGTTTTGCATTTTTGGCGAGGTTCAAGTGTGCCAAGGCGGCCGTCCATCAATCCGGAAACGATTGGGACCCCGTCTTCATCGTACGTGTCGGCAGTTTGAACTTCAACAGCGGATAGTTTTCTGATTTCGCTAGGTGATATGAGGGTGAAATGGATGCTGCCGATTATTTTGGTTGCTTCTTCTGGCATTGACATTCTAAGCACGCTCCGACACTTCTAGGCGCGGGGCCACACCGAGCGCCATTAGCTCTTGTAGAAGAAGCTTGAAGGCGTAAGACAACTGAACAGCAGAAATCACCGCTTTGTCCCCATCGATGCGACAGATGTACTTGTTCTGTTTCACGTCATGGTAGGCTAGCAGCCCGCATGTCTCGCAGACCATAACCGTGTATTTGTCTGACTCCTCCAGCAGTCGGTCTCTCAGCAAAGCTGATGCTCCATGGCCGATCAGGCAGTCTCGTTCCATTTCACCGAATCTGAGACCGCCTCCTCTCGCGCGGCCCTCTGTGGGCTGGCGGGTAAGCATTTGCACTTGCCCGCGAGCGCGCGCGTGCATCTTGTCTGAGACCATGTGGTGCAATTTCTGATAGTAGACGACGCCCATGAAGATGTCCGCGACAAGTTTTCGGCCGTCAACGCCATTATAGAGCACTTCACGGCCGCTGTGCTGGAAGCCTAGCTCGAGGAGCATTTCACGCAAAACGTCTGGTCTCTCATTGCTGAATGCGGTTCCGTCGACTGGTTCCCCTCTCAGACTGCCAACCTTACCCGCAACTGCCTCAACAAACTGGCCGATGGTCATTCGTGACGGTATCGCATGTGGGTTTATGATAACATCGGGGATGATACCTTGCTCTGTGAAAGGCATGTTCTCGTGGGGGATGAGTGTTCCGATGACCCCTTTCTGGCCATGTCTCGAAGCAAACTTGTCTCCCAGCTCGGGAATTCGTGTGTCACGCACTCGAGCTTTGACCAAGCGATTTCCTTCAATTGATTCACTCAGAAAGATCGCGTCAACGACGCCCTCCTCCGAGGGACGCATGCCAACGGATGAGTCTCGCTTGGTCGGGCCTTTTACTTCGAATTCTCGATATTCCTCAAGAAATCTTGGGGGACTAGTTCTTCCGATCAGTACAGTGTTGCCCGTGACATCTGATTCAACCGATATTACGCCGTCTTCTTCAAGGAGGCGGTAGTATCTGTCGCCCCTGTACCCGCGTATGCCGGCTTCAGGTACTTCGAACTTATCGCGGAGACCTCCCAAATATTGTCTACATTCGCCTTCGTAGACGCGGTAGAAGGTTGATCGGAAGAGACCTCTATCAACCGAGGATTTGTTGATTATGATAGCATCTTCCATATTGTAGCCCTGGTAGCACAACAGCGCCACAACACAGTTTTGTCCGGCTGGTCGGCTGTCGAAGCTTATGATGTCCATCGGTTTGGTTCTGACCACCGGGACCTGCGGATAGTGAAGGAGGTGAGCCCGCGAATCGACGCGGTTCGCGTAGTTTACGCAGAACACGCCCAGGGCTTGCTTTGCCATAGCCGATTCGTACGCGTTTCGCGGGGACTGGTTATGTTCGGGGTATGGTATGAGCGAGGCGGCAATTCCTAGGATAGTGTACGGTGCAATCTCTAGGTGAGAGGTTCTTTCATTGATCCGGCTGGGTGAGACTGCGATGAGCGCATTCTCTTCCTCATCTGCATCCAAGTATTCAATAATGCCGCGCTCTACCAAGTCTTCCCAACGCATCTCTCCACGTTGAACGGCCTCAACATGCTCTCGCGTGAGCTTTGGCTTACCATTCTCAACTATGATCAACGGCCTTCTTACTCGTCCTTGATCGCAGTTAAGGTAGAGCTCAGGCCTCCCGCCCTCAACTTGAGGAGGCGAGTATGCTACGTTCACCTCGGAGCTGATTTCCCCATTCCGACGCATGCGAATGAGTTCCGCGGTCAACTTGTCTGCGTCGCGGACATACCCGGCGATTAGTCCATCAACGAAGGCTTTGGCCCCAGTTTCACGCAGCTTCCTGTCCGCTTCGTCAACCCCAATGACTCCCATCCGTCGTAGTTTGGATACGAATTCTCTAGAATCGACTCCGATGGAGATGACGGCGCTCAGGGAAAGGTTCTTCACAAGTCCACAGTTTGATCCTTCAGGCGTTTCACTTGGGCAGAGTCTTCCCCAATGGGTTGGGTGAAGGTCTCTGGCTTCGAGGTTAGGTTGACTTCTGCTTAGTGGAGATTGAAGTCTGCGCAGATGACTCAGCGTTGACGCGAAGTTAGTTCGGTCAAGCAGTTGAGTGACGCCAACACGGCCGCGAACCCAATTGCCCGTAGCTATTGCGTGCTGGATTCGTTCGGTAATTATTCCGGGGCGGATGGCGTTGCTGATTGAGAGTTCGGCGTGTCTGCGGATCGTTATTCGTTCTAATTGATATTTGAGGTCGCGGATGAGGTTCCTGAATGATATTCTGAAAAGTTCGGCTAGCAATGAACCAGCGAGTTTGAGACGTTTGTTCGCATAATGATCCTTATCGTCTGGCTGCCTACGGGCGAGCTTCAGTTCTATTACACGACATCCAACCTCAGCGAGACAGGCAGCCTTCTCTTTTCTTTCTTCCGGATTGCGACCGATGTGCGGTAGAAAGTTCCTGTCAACTGAAGCCTCCGCTTTCTTCAGACGGTAATCTTCAACCTGCCCGGGCGCCAGCCTATTGCCGATATAAAGCAATGCATCCCTCTGGGTGACCACACCAACGGACTTCTCAAAAGTAGGGGCCAAGTAATTTTGCACGCTATCATCAGTCGAGATCATTTCGGCTATTTTGGAGTCTTCCTCGTAACCAAGTGCCTTCATCATCACTACGATCGGCACATCAGACGGGACACCGGGCATAGTAATGTAGATCGCACCGTCGGTTTTCAGAGTGACTTCGGTTCGTGCCCTGAAACCTACGGTTGTGGAGAAAATTTTCGCCTTGTAAGTCGGATGCACTCCAGTCTGCTCTTTATCAGCGAGGATCTTGTTTGCCGCCAGATCCTCTAGTGCGACTACAACTCTCTCGGCTCCGTTGACAATGAAGTAGCCGCCTGGATCGAGTGGATCCTCGCCGATGCTAATTAGCTCGTCTTGAGTCATGCGAGAGAGAGGGCAGATCTTGGAGCGTAACATGACCGGGAAGTCGCCGATGTAAACAATCTCGGTTTGTCCCTCACGCTCCCCTATGACCGGAGTCATCTCCAGATGAAGAGGCGCGGCATATGTGAGATTACGGATTCTTGCCTCGGTCGGGAATATCTGCCGTTCGGAACCGTCAACTTCTGTCACTCGAGGCGTCCCAATTTCGATCTTGCCCAGCTTGATCTTTAGCGGGTAATCTTCGATCTCAATCGGGATCTCACCGGTCTCGTCAACTATTGCCTGCAGCCCAGTCTCTATGAATTCATTGTAAGAGTCAACATGCTGTCTAACTAATCCTTTCTCTTCTAGGAAGTGCTTGATCAAATCCCAGATTTGCGGACTTACCGTTGTGGTCGCAGTTAAAGCCATAGAATCACACTAACCATCAACAACATAACGATAAACGACAACTTCGCCCGCGGTGGGACTTTTTCTAGTTACTCGCAAAATATCTCCCATCTTTGCTCCCAGCACTTCAGCCGTTGGATCGCTCGTTCTGATGTATGGAAGTTGATAAGGCCTGATGTGGAACTCTTTCATCAGTTCCTCGGCCTCCTTCTTCGACAGCAGCTCATGCTTGGGGACGAGTTGATGGTCGAAAATATTGTATGACCTCTCCTTATCGTCATCTTTCAATCTAGGTGTTCTCTCCGCCAAGAAAAGATTCTTTCAGCCCTTAGTTAGAGCCTTCCCGAAACTTTCCCAACAAGCACCCTGACCCACGCTAATAAAGTTTGGGCCGGAAAAAGCGCTCCGCTAAATCAATCCGACGGCTGAATGGTCGAATTTCGAATCTCGAAGTTTCGATCCGTCCAATCCTATGTGTTTATGGCTATATTATCTTTGAGGAACCGACTCCACTCGACTAGATGCGAACGCTACTCACGACGGTGTAACAGAGTCGCACTCGATTGGTCCGTTGGCATAAGAACGATTTCGTTGATATTGACATGAGGAGGCCTTGTGACAGCGTAGAATACTGAATCAGCGATGTCATCAGGGGTCAAAGGAGTCAGACCCCGATACACTTGCGCCGCTCGTTCCACGTCACCCCGAAAACGTACTTGGGAGAACTCGGTTTCAACCAAACCTGGGCTTATCGTTGTTACGCGAATCGGGGAGCCATGCAAATCCTGCTTCAGTCCGTCGGAGATTACTCTCACCGCGGCCTTGGACGCGCAATAGACATTGCCGCGAGGATAAGTCTGCAACCCGGCGATCGATGCGATGTTCACTACATGTCCCTTTCCACGAGTCACCATCCCGGGAACCACCAAACGTGTGACGTAGAGAAGCCCCTTGATGTTGCTGTCAATCATCTCTTCCCAGTCTTCTATGTATCCTTCGTGAAGCTTGTCAAAACCACGCGCCAGACCAGCATTGTTGATAAGCACATCTACCGCTTCCCAATCCCTAGGCAGCTGCTCAATCCCAACCTTGACTTCAGTTCGGTTGCGGACATCAAATGGCCGGATTAGAAATGTCGTGTGGAACTGTTTGTTGAGTTCCCCAGCAAGAGCTTCCAAACGGTCTTTTCGCCGAGCATTCAGAATGAGTCTTGCACCATTAGCGGCGAAGACCCTTGCGCACGCCGCGCCGATACCGCTACTCGCCCCCGTGATCAGAATGACTTCGTCCTTTAGCGACTTCAATTTAGACCGCACGAAAATGTAGGCTCTGATATGAAAACTCGGCTGTTCGATATTCTACATTTCAGTATAGAGACTAAGCACGGCAATCCTATACGCAATATTCGAATCTTCGAATATTCGGCGAATGGCATGTTGTCACCGACTACCCAACAGGTCTTACAGCTACAGGCAGGCATCTGCAAGGTCCTTTCCAATCCGAAACGGCTACAGATCCTGCATGAGCTACGGTCTGGGGAGATGACGGTCAATGAACTAGCGCAATCCACCGCAATGAGGCAGGCGAACGTATCGCAGCACTTGGCACTGATGCGCCTTCGTAAGATAGTAACCGAAAGGCGGGTAGGGAACACTGTGTTCTACCGAATCTCGGATAGGCGCATCAACAATGCTTGCGATATTATGCAAACCGTTCTGCTCGATCAGGCCAACGCAGACTCCAAGTTGGTACGGATGGTAACAGCGACCAGTCGTTAAATGGAGATAAAAGAAAGATGCAAACTCTACAAGGGAAAACTGTTGAGCAGTTGAAACGAAACAAGCTTGTCATTGTTTGTTCGAAAGGCAGCTTGGACATGGCCTATCCGCCGTTGATGTTGGCTACCACGGCCGCGGCGATGGGCATGGAGGTACACCTGTACTTCACCTTCTGGGGCATGAACATGATCACGAAAAAGACCATTGACTCGCTGAAGATCTCACCGGTGGGCAACCCAGCTCTACCAATGCCAAACATACTCGGAATGATTCCGGGAATGAGCAGCATGGTCACGTCCATGATGCAAAAGAAGATGACGAAAATGAAGATGCCCAGCATCAGAGAAATGATCGCGACTGCAAAAGAGGGCGGCGTGAAGTTCCACGCGTGCTCACCTTCAATGAACATGATGGGCCTCAAAAGGGAAGACCTGATACCAGAAGTTGATGACATCATTGGCGCCACAACGTACCTTGACTTGGCTTCAGAGGACGCGATAACGCTCTTCGTATAGCCGGGGTAACGTAACATGACAACTTCTGAAGCTACCGCAAAACCAACAACCGTGGTTGATTCACGCGGAACAATGTGTCCAGGACCGATCACCGACCTTTTCAAAGCCTACCGTCACGCGAATGTCGGCGATGTGATCGAGCTACTAGCAACGGACCCAGCAGCGAAGAGCGACACACAAGCCTGGGCGAAGCGAAGCGGAAACGAAATCTTAGCCATCATCGACGAACCTGACCACGTCAGAATTCAGGTTCGCATTGTCAAGAAGGGCAGATAGCCGGCGCTCCTTGAGATGACCGAATCAACAAGAAACATCATCGTGGTTGGCGGCGGGACAGGCGGAACGCTAGCCGCCAACCTACTTGCGAAGCACCTTGGAGACGAGATTCGTTCGGGCAGCATCAGGATTCATCTTGTCTCAGGTGCCCGGGCGCACATATTCCAGCCGGCATACCTGCACGTCGCATTCAAGAATCAGAATCCAAAGGACATCGTCCACGACGAAAGAACGCTACTTCGACAAGAGGTTGATTTGATCGAGAATGATGCTGTGAAACTCGATCTAACTACACAGGAAGTCGCGTTTGCCTCGGGACAGAAACTCGGTTATGATTATCTGATCATTGCTACTGGCAGTGTTCCCAATCCTGAGGCAATTCCGGGGCTCAAAGAGGCGGGTCTAAACTTTCACACGAGTCCAGAGGAGTCGCAGAAGATCTGGAATGCAATCGAACAATTCGACGGAGGGCACGTAGTCATCGGAATTGCCGGCGTCCCACACAAATGTCCTCCTTCACCAAACGAAGCCGCCTTCCTAGCGGACGATTACTTTAGAAAGCGCGGAGTCCGCGACAAGGTGAAAGTGAGTTTCTTAACGCCTTACCCTCGTCCTTATCCTGCTGAGCCAATGTCGAAAGTTGTGGAACCGCGCTTCGAAAAGAGAGGTATTGAAGTTGTTACATTCTTCAACGTCGAATCGGTCGATCCGGCTAAGCGCGAAATCTATTCGCTCGAAGGAGAATCTCTCACGTACGATCTGTTGATCATGGTACCTCCCCATAGAGGTGCAGATGTGGTTATCAAATCGGGCATTGGCGATGCTGATGGCTGGATACCCACTGACAAGAATACGATGAGGATTCAGGGGCATGAAAATGCATACGCCATAGGGGACGCTACTAACATCCCAATCTCCAAGACTGGTGTTACTGCACATCTCGAAGCTATTGTAGCCACAAACAACATTGTTTCCTCGATTCGTGGAAGAGGAGAGCTGTACAAGTATAACGGTCGAATCAACTGTCCATTCGAGATGGGTTCTGGCCAAGCGTCTTTCGTTGTGGGCTCCTACGATATGCCCGTGAAAGAGATACAGCCCTCGCGAACCCGCTATGCCATGAAGAAAGCATTCGCTCGCTTCTACTGGAGAACACTTTCAGGAAGCTGGGATTGGCTTCTCAATGCATACTTCGGCAAGACACACGAAATCGTGAAGCCATAGAAGGTGAGGCTGGTTTGGAAGTTTCAGCTAAACTGCAATGGGTTGAAGGCATGAAATTCAACGCAGAAGCTGGAGGCCGCAAAATAGAATTGAACTCAGCGGACGATATGGGACGTGCCTTCACGCCCATGGAACTCTTTCTAGTGGCCTTGAGCGGATGTACGGCGATGGACTTTCAGTGGATAATGAACAAACAGAGACAGCACTTGGACAGGTTAGAGATATCAGTCCGTGGGAAGCGGCGAGATGAGGACCCACGGTACTATGAGAGGATCGACCTCAAAGATTCCATAAAGCTGAACATAAGCTATACAATATCGAACGGAGACGGCGGCCCGAAGAAGTTCATGTACGAAGCCCCCATGCCAGCTTAGAGCACTGGTCTTCCAGACCGCTGAGCTCGCGGTCAATCGTTTCCCATACATTGTAATTCACTGTCCGTCCATCCGGAGACCAGAGTTCAAACGCAGACCTTGCCATCACGCGTGTCAATCGGTTTTTTCTATCCGCTTGAGGTGGACTATGATGACTTGCCATGGGCAGCCCTAAGATGGTCCGTAAGCCCAAGAAGAAAAAGGAAGAGATGCCGAAAGCGTCAGCTCAGACTCCCCCGATGGTAGCTTAGAACGACGG